>AMFO01000268.1_pt1 | contig 13082 bp, 8 predicted proteins | sample 552608 | NCBI WGS metagenome assembly AMFO01 (sample SAMN01893955, study PRJNA167987) | microbial mat metagenome | biome: hydrothermal vent | place: USA: Loihi, Hawai'I | collected 2003-05-01
ACTCTCCCACGAGGTCAAGCTGAACTGGTCCTCGGCGCGAGCTACTTCCGTAATCTCCGTTTTCCGCACTTCACCGGGGCCGGCGCCTTGCGCTCGCAACACCTCGTAAAAGGACCGGAATTCGCCTTCCGTATCGGCGCCGGGGACTGGGCGGAGATCCAGGCGGAGTTCGAAATGATTTCGCTCGACGAAGTCACCTCCGACGGCGACACGCGCAACAATCTCGGCCCAGGCGACGCCCGCCTGTTCACAAAGATACGTGCCTGGCGCGAACGCGGCCTGCGCCCTGCTTTCGGCCTGCGCTTCGGAACCAAGCTGCCGAACGCAAACGCGAGCAACAGGCTCGGCACGGATGAAACGGACTTCGGCATCGATGCGTTGTTCTCCAAGAGGCTCGGAAACTTCACCGTCCACACCAACCTTGGCATCGTTCTGCTCGGCAACCCCGGACCCACGCTCGGCGCTCCGAATCGTAGCGCGCAAGGCCAGGATGATCTGGTATCATACTCCGTCGGCTTCGTGTCCCCGTCGATCTCCGCGCTGGTCGGGCAAAGCTCCGAAACACGCTTCGTCGCCGAGTTTATCGGCCTGGCTGGTTCACGCTTCGGCAACAACCGCTCCACCTTCCGCACCGGGCTGCAGATTCAGTTCGGCGCACTCACCTTTTTTCTCGGGGGCAGCACGGGGCTGATTACGGCAAGCGAGAATTTCGGGGTCAGCGGCGGGCTGATTTATGGGGTTCCCCTCGCGCGCTTCGTTTCGTCGGACGACTCGTCGGACGACTGACCGCACGCAAGCGCGACCGGCCACGCTTCGTCGCCCCCGGCGATCCCGAAGGGGGCTCGCGGACTTGCAGGGGAACGCACTCCACCACCTCCAACCCGTATCCGGGCAGGCTGATCAGGCGCCGTGGGGTGTTCGTCAGCAGACGCATCTTTCCGACGCCCAGGTCGCGCAAGATCTGGGCGCCGATCCCATACTCGCGGAAACCCATCGCACGTGCGCTTGAATCCGTACTCGGTCGCGTCGCGGCACGGCGCCGGGTCGCGGCGGCCAGTTCCGTGCCCTGCGCTTCCCGGCGCAAGTACAGGATCACCCCCCGCCCTTCTCCGGCGATTAGTTCCATCGAACGGCGTAGTAACGCCCCGGTGTCGCGGCGTACGGATCCGAAAACGTCCCCGGGCAGGTATTCCGCGTGCGTACGCACGAGGACCGGCTTGTCGGGCCGGATCTTCCCTTTCACAAGAACCAGATGCTCGCCGTCGTCAACGTCCGAGCGATAGACTGCCGCCCGGAACACCCCACCATAACGTGTCGGCAGCCTGGCTTCGGCGACGCGACGGACGAGTGAATCGCAACGCAGGCGGTAACGGATCAGGTCCGCCACCGTACAGATTTTCATCTTGTGCTCCGCCGCGAACAACTCCAAGTCGTCCAGCCTGGCCATGGTACCGTCGGGATTCATGATCTCACAGATCACACCGGCGGGCTCCATGCCTGCCAGGCGTGCCAGATCCACGCTCCCCTCCGTTTGCCCGGTACGCACGAGAACCCCTCCCGGACGCGCGCGCAACGGGAAAATGTGGCCGGGACTGACGATGTCCCTGATCGTGGCTCCGGACGCGACGGCCGCCCTGATCGTCATCGCGCGGTCTCGTGCACTGACGCCTGTTTCGATGCCGTCGCGAGCGTCGATCGATACCGTGAACGCGGTGCCCAGCGGGGCCCGGTTCTCTTGCACCATCATTGGCAATGCAAGTTCACGGATGCGTTCATCGGTCAGAGAGAGGCAGATCAGTCCACGCCCGTAACGTGCCATGAAATTGATCGCCTCCGGGGTCACCTTCTCCGCGGCCATGCACAGATCGCCCTCGTTCTCACGATTCTCGTCATCCATCAGAATCACCATGCGCCCGGCGCGAACGTCGGCGATGGCGTCTTCGATGGGGCTGATGGATCCCGGACGGCGCGGGGGGATCGGGATTCGACTGAACATGAGCAGGGCGAGGGTAGCGCGTGAACACGGTCGCTGCAAAGCCACCGTGCCCGATTCACTCGACGGTAACGCTCTTGGCGAGATTGCGTGGTTGGTCGACGTCCGTCCCGCGATGCACCGCCACATGGTAGGCAAAGAGTTGCAGCGGAATGCTGAAGACGATCGGCGCGAGCAGCGGGTGCGTCCGCGGTACACGCACGACGTCGCACGCGATGCCCTGCAACTCCTCCTCTGAGCGGTCCGTGACCACAATGATCTGCCCACCGCGCGATTCGACTTCCTTGAGATTGCTCAACGTCTTCAGAAAGACGCTGTCGTCAGGCAGCAGCACGACCACCGGCATTTCGTCGTTCACCAGCGCGATCGGCCCGTGTTTCATTTCACCAGCCGGGTATCCTTCGGCGTGAATGTACGAGAGTTCCTTCAACTTGAGCGCACCCTCGAGGGCAATCGGATAGCTCAGGCCACGACCGAGATAGAGGAGGTCTTCCGCGTGACCGTAACGGCGTGCCAGATCCTCGATAGCTGGTTCGGCGCACAGCACCCGGTCGATCACACTCGGAATACCAAGCAAATCGCGCAAGAGTTCCCGGCCCTGTTCCGCGTCGACGTGGCCGCGGCGCCGGCCCAGAAACAACGCGAACAGCAATAAGGCCGTCAACTGGGTGGTAAACGCTTTCGTCGACGCAACACTGATCTCCGGACCCGCGTGGGTGTAGAGAACCGCACTTGCGTGCCGCGCGATACTCGAATCGACGACGTTGCACACGGCCAGGCTCGGCACCCCGCAGTTTTTCGCCGTCGCCACGGCGGCCAGGGTGTCAGCCGTCTCACCCGACTGAGAAACGACCAGCACCAAGCCGTTGTTGTCGAGCACCGGATCGCGGTAGCGAAACTCGCTCCCGTAGTCGACCGAACAGGGAATGCGCGCTAACCGTTCGATGTAAAAACGCGCAACCAGGCACGCATGCCAGGCGGTGCCGCAAGCAACCAGATCGATGCGGTCCAAACCCGCCCACCAATCTTCGGGCAGGTCCAATTCCTCCAGGATCACGTCGCCGTCTTCCAGACGCAAGCGGCCACGCATCGTGTCCACGATCGCCTGTCCCTGCTCGTGGATCTCCTTCGCAAGAAAGTGTTTGTAGCCCCCTTTCTGAGCGGTGATCGGATCCCATGCAATGCGGCGAGGCTCCCGCTGTACGGGTGTCCCGTCGAAACGGCTGAGCTCGACTCCAGAACAGCGTACGCTCGCCACCTCGCCGTCTTCGAGAAAGAGGACGTCGCGCGTGTAGTCGAGCAGGGCGGGGACGTCGGAGGCAATGAACTGCTCGCCGTCTCCCAGGCCGATCACAATCGGAGTGGCGGACTTCACCGCCAGCAGGCGGTCCGGCTCTTCTTCGCACATGACCACGATGGCGAAAGAACCCTCCAGTTGGCCCACGGCCTCGCGCGTGGCCGACTCGAAATCCCGTCCTTGCTCCATGAGTTCGTCGATCAGATGCGAGACGATCTCCGTATCCGTCTCGGAACGGAGCCTTCGCCCACGCTTGATCAAGGCGCGACGGAGTTCCAGGTAATTTTCGATGATCCCGTTGTGAATCAGTATGATACGGCCCGCACGATGTGGATGGGCGTTGTCTTCGGACGGACGCCCATGGGTCGCCCACCGCGTGTGCCCAATCCCGATCGTTCCGCGGACCGGCTGCTGGTGCAGCAAAGCCGCCAGACCGTCCAGCTTGCCGACCGCACGCCGGATCTGAATGTTTGCGCCCTCGATGACCGCCACACCGGCGGAATCGTACCCGCGGTACTCGAGACGTTGTAATCCGTGCAGGAGAATCGCCGCTGCCTCCCGCTCCCCCACATAGCCCACGATACCGCACATGACCTGTCTCCGTCCCCGTTCCGGCCTGCCACTCCGTTACGACACTTGTCCGGCGCGTCTCAGTCCGCCGCTCCGGGATCCTTTCCCGAACTCACGCCCCTCGCCGATTCGGAAGCGGTCTGCCGTACAGCGCCGCCTTCAGCCTCCTGTCGCTCACGCGCTCGGCGACCTTCGACCCATCCCTCGCGGCGCGCTTCGGACTTGCGATTGTAGACGAGCGCGCCCGCCGGCACATCTTTGCGCACCGTCGTGCCGGTCGCAATGTACACGTCGTCGGCGATCGTAACGGGCGCCACCAACTGAGAATCGCTGCCCACCTGGACACGGTCCCCGATCACCGTCCGATGTTTACGAAAACCGTCGTAATTACAGGTAATTGTCCCTGCCCCGATGTTCGTGTCCCGCCCGATCTCCACGTCACCAAGGTAGGCCAGATGGTTGGCCTTGGTGCCCGAAGCGATCACCGCTTTCTTGGTTTCGACAAAATCCCCGATATGGACGTCGGCGGCCAGACACGTCCCCGGCCGTAACCGGGCGAACGGCCCGATGCGGCAATGGGCGCCGATCTCCGCTTCCGTAATGACAACGCCGAACTTGACATGTACGTCGTCGGCGAGAAGCGCATCGGTCACGTACGCACTGCCATCGAAACGACATCCCTCGCCGACAACCGTCTTGCCGCGCAGATGCACGTTCGGACCAATCACCGTATCCCGCCCGATGCGCACATCAGGACCAATGTAGGCGGTATCGGGATCCTCCAGGGTCACCCCCGNCCGCATCCACCCACCGTTAACCTTCAGGCGTAACGCCTTCTCCATCGCGGCCAGATCCTCTCTCGAGTTCACCTGCCCGACCTCATCCGCTGCCGCCCGCACCGTCGCAACCGGGAGCCCGCGGGCAAGAGCGGACTCGACGACGTCGGTGAGATAGAACTCTCCCTGGGCGTTGTCGGAAGTCAACGTTTCGAGCAAGGAGAAGAGAAGCGCCGCGGAGGCACAGTAGAGCCCCACGTTGACTTCCCGGATCGCGCGAGTCTCCGTGTCGGCGTCGCGCTCCTCGACGATGCGCGTCACGCGGCCGGCCGCACGCACGATCCTCCCCCATCCCCCCGGGTCAGCCAGCTCCGTCGTGGCAATCGTCAAACCCGCCGCCTCACGCCGATGGGTGTCTGCGAGGCGGCGCAAGGTTTCGGCACTCACGAACGGCACGTCGCCGTTCAAGACCAACAAATCGCCATCAAAGTCAGCAAGATGCGGCGCAGCCATCCGCGCCGCGTGTCCCGTACCCAACGGGTCCGCCTGCTCGGCAAAAACCACATCCGGCCCACAGACCTCGCGGACCTCACCCCCCTCCGGACTAATGACCACGACCAACGGGCTCGCGGCAAGCTCGCGGAGGATCGCCAGGGGCCACTCGATCAGCGGCCGTCCACCGAGCGGGTGGAGCAGCTTCGGCCGCGAAGAACGGAAGCGCGTGCCGCGGCCCGCCGCGAGTACGATGGCGCCGATGGCGCGTTCCTCGCTCATCCTGGCGCGGCGCTCCCCGGAAAACCGGACGACGCTCCACCAAACCAAGGGCCCCTCGCCCCGGAGTCTAAGATCGTTTCGTTCAACCGCATATCCTCCACTCACCCACGTGCAGCGCTGCCACTCCACCCGACAAACAAAAGTGCCCCGGCCGGCGTTTCGCTACCGGACTCTACAGGGGCGATTCGAGTCGTATCCGCTGCGTTCTTAATACGGTTCCTCGAAATCACCCGCAACCTCCCGCCCACCAAACCCAACAGGGCGGCAAAATAGGCGAGTTTTACGTTTGACGCGCTTTCCCCATTTTATGTATGAGTTCGGGGTATGTCTTGGCGTATGCGAGATGTCACTCGGGGGCGAAGGTTGTCCAGGATGAACGGGGGGGTTCAAACCATGTTGCGGGTTCTGTTCCTGGCTCTTGCGGTATTCGGCCTCACGCCCAGTCAACTTGTACAAGCGGCGGAACCACTGCTGTACGTCTCCAGACAGTCGGCACAACGGGTGGTCGTCATCGATACCGGCACAAACGTGATCACTGATTCGACGCCGGTAGGCAGCGGGCCCACCGGACTCGCGGCAACACCCGACGGTGCTTACGTCTTCGTGGCCAACATGGATGCGGACAATGTGTCGGTCATCGACACGGGAACGCAGTCGGTAGCCGCAACGATCAACGTCGGCGTTTCCCCCGAAGGCGTCGCCATCGGAACAACGCCCTTGGGCGAGCGCGCGTTCGTGACAAACCTGGGCTCGAGTCCGGGCACGGTATCGGTCATCGACACCGGAAGCAGGAACGTTGTCGCTACCGTGACGCTGCCGGCAACCGAACCACTGGCGGTGGCACTGACAGCGGATGGGAGCTTCGCGTATGTGACGCACACGACCGCCGGCTTCGTTAGCGTCATCAATACGCAGACGAACGGAGTGACGGCGACGGTCCCGGTACCCGCTGGGTCAGAGGGAGTAGCTATCGCGGAAACGGCCAACGGAGGCCGCGCGTACGTTGTGAATCAGCATGACAACTCGGTTACCGTCATCGACACTGCAACAAACGCGGTCTCTCAGACGATCACGGCCGGCATCGGATCCAACCCGACCGGCGTCGCGATTTCGTCCGACGGTGCAACGGCTTACGTAACCGCTCAGTTCGGGAACTTCGTCTCCGTCATCGACACGGCCACCAACGTCGTCGCACTGACCGTCCCCGTCGGCAACCGCCCGATCGCCATCGCGGTTCAGAAGCGCGGAAGTCCTTTGCGTGACTTTGTTTACGTTGCAGATCGCGGAGTTGGCTTCAACGATGGCGGTATTTCGGTCATCGATTCGGATACCAATCAAGTCGTAAGTAGCATCTCCGTTACGAGTTTCCCCGCCGGACTGGCAATCGTTGAATTGGCAACGCCGACACCGTCGCCATCGCCGACCCCAACTCCAACTCCGGTACCGCCGACGGCAACAACTACGCCAACGCCGTCGCCTACCGATACTCCCACGGCAACCCCGACTGCGACGGCAACGGCAACTCCGACAGAGACATCGACGAATACCGCGACGGCGACGACGACGGACACTCCAACGGACACACCGACCGACACGCCAACGGCAACACCGACCGATACGCCGATACCAACGGAAACCGCTACCGAAAGCGCGACCCCAACAGAAACCGCTACCTTCACTGCGGTGCCCACGGCTACGGATACGGCGACCTTGGCACCGACACCCACGGAAACAGCGACGGCCAGCGCCACGGCAACAGCGACGGAAACGAACACGGCTGCACCGTCCGCAACTCCAACCGAGACGAACACGGCTGGCCCAACGGCCACAGTAACCGAAACCGCAACGCCCGCCCCCTCGGATACACCGACGGAAACTCTCGTCCCCAGTCACACTCCGACGCCTACGGCGACCCCGACCGGACCAACGGCCACACCAACCGAGACGACTACCGCCACGCCCACCAGCACGGACACGCCGCCGCCTAGCGCCACGCAGACGCCGACACCGACAGCGACCGCTACCGAAACCACCGTTCCGACGGCAACAGAAACATCGACGTTCACGCCTGTGCCCACCGCCACCGCGACGCCGACGGCGACCACGATCCCGACATCCACACCAACCCCCAGCTACACGCCGACAGCGACCGCAACCGACACCCCCACGCCAACGTCCACCTACACGGAAACTCCAACGGCAACGCGAACGGAAACACGCACGCCCACGCCGTCACGAACGCGAACGAGCACACGCACACGCACACCGACTCGAACCCCCATTCCGACGCACACGCCGACGCCAACCTGGACGGCAACACCGACAGACACGCCGACAGCAACGCCAACCCATACCTTCACCCCGACACAGACGTTCACTCACACGGGAACTCCCACACCGACGTCGACCTTGACCCCGACACAAACAGACACACCGACAATCACACCAACGGCCACCGACACCCCCACACAGACGCCAACTCCAACGGTAACGGATACGCCAACACAAACGCCGACGGTGACGATGACGCGGACACCGATACCAATCCGGCCCACTTCGACCGCCATCCGTGCAAGAAAGATCAGCAGCGGCTGTTCCACCACCGGCGAACCCGGACAAACCGGCGGGCTCATGTTCCTGCTGCTGCCGGCTCTGCTCATCGGCGCACAACGCCGCTTTCTGAATCGACGCTAACAGCAGCAGGCTGCGGGGCTACGCGTGACCACACCCGGTCATGCGTAGCCCCAAGATTCGGTACCGCGCTGCTGTTCCTAGCCGACAGGGACGCTGTCGGGGTCAGTGCGTAACACCGTACAGGACGGCTGCTTCCACAAGACGCCGCCGCCTACGAAGGGGCGCAACGATCTTCACCACACGCCCCTCCGTGCTCCACGACACAACCCGAGAAACCCGCAAACCTGATCGCTCACCAGCAATGCAAGCCCTCCGCCGTTCAGCCAACCAGGGTACGCAGTCCGACCAAGATCGACAGCGCGGCCCCACCTATCGCCGGAGCGGTACCTAACACGGTCTGCTGAGCCGTGCCACCGCAGTTGTTGTCCGCCCAGACCCGCTGAATCCCGAGGATACCAATCCTCGGGTCTCTTCGGGCGGCGGGGCACCGAACACAGCCCGCGTGTTCGTCCTAACGCCGCAAACCCACACGCCGCAGCGTGACGACCAACGCCAACCCGAGCAAGCCGATGAGCAGCATTCCACTCGGACTCACCGGACTCGGCACAACCGGGATCGGCGGTCTGGTGCGTGTCGCCGTCGGAGTCGCGGTCGGGGTATCCGTCGGCGTGAGCGTCGGGGTATCGGTTGGCGTACTCGTCGGCGTGTCCGTCGGTGTCGCCGTGGGGGTGTTGGTCGGAGTGTCGGTCGGCGTACTCGTCGGCGTGTTTGTCGGCGTGTCCGTCGGCGTCGACGTCGGCGTCGAAGTAGGTGTTGCCGTCGGCGTACTGGTCGGGGTCGCGGTCGGAGTCACCGTCGGCGTGTCCGTCGGGGTGTTTGTCGGCGTCGGCGTCGGCGTCGAGGTAAGCGTATCCGTCGGAGTCGCCGTTGGCGTGTCGGTCGGAGTCGCTGTCGGAGTGTTGGTGGGAGTGTTGGTGGGGGTATCCGTTGGCGTCGCCGTAGATGTATCTGTCGGCGTCGGAGTCGGCGTATTCGTCGGGGTCAGCGTTGGTGTATTCGTCGGAGTCACCGTCGGCGTGTTCGTCGGCGTGTTCGTCGGCGTGTTCGTCGGGGTAAAGGTCGGTGTTGGTTGAACAACCTGCAAGGAGATACTCTTTGTAATCGAAGCAATGTCCGGATCACCAACGTTTTTGTGTAGGGTACCGCTGGCGGTCGCCTGTGCCAGAATCGTCGTTACCCCCGGATCGGTATTGACGGCACAGACGACACCCGGGTACGTAATGTCCCCGCTGCCGTCCGCAGGAAAGCTATCTCCGCCAACCCCACTCAGCGTAACGCAACCCGCCAACGGCTGGCCGTCGGCTCCGGGGCAACAAAGCGCAACCGCCGTTGCGGTAATGTCGCACGCGCCGTTGGCAATGGTTCCGTTGCTCACGGTGACCGTGTACGTCGCGCTGGCGCCATTGGTCACTGTCGTGCTTGGTACCACCTGCAGGTCCAACGACAGGTTGTTCGACGAGCATCCCGCCGGACTCTGGTGGGCTAAAGCCTCGCCGGCCAGAAACAACGAGGACACCGCAACCACAGAAAACAAGGATATTCGGAAACACCTGATCAGCGTACGCACCGCACTCATCTGGATCACACTTCCCGCCTCAACAAAATCCACCCACCAAGAAAAAGCCGGAACATCCCAAACAGGATGCCCCAGCTCTCCCTAAACTCATACCGGATTACGCTGCGTCTTTTCCTTTAGCCACCGCAACCCGGCGTAAAGTCCACAGTACCGCCAGCCCCAACATCGCGATCATGAGCATCCCGCTGGGTGCTGCCGGAGAAGCCACAACCGGAATCGGCGGACGGGTGCGCGTCGCAGTTGCACTCGACGTCGCCGTCGCCGTCGGGGTCGCCGTCGGAGTGTCGGTCGGGGTCGCCGTCGGCGTGTTCGTCGGGGTCGCCGTCGGCGTGTTCGTCGGCGTCGCCGTCGGGGTCGCCGTCGGCGTGTCGGTCGGCGTGTTCGTCGGCGTCGCCGTCGGCGTGTTCGTCGGCGTCGCCGTCGGAGTGTCGGTCGGCGTCGCCGTCGGCGTCACGGTTGGTGTATCCGTCGGCGTGGGCGTCGGTGTCGGTGGAACGACCTGCAGGGAGATACTCTTCGTAATCGCCGCGATGTCCGGATCGCCCACGTTCTTGTGCAAGGTTCCACTCGCGGTCGCCTGCGCCAAAATCGTCGTTACGCCGGGATCCGTGTTGATGGGACAAACGACACCCGGGTATGTGATGTCCCCGGTGCCGTCGGCGGGAAAGTCGTCACCGCCAACCCCATTCAGCGTAACGCAACTCGCCAGCGGCTGTCCGTCGGCTCCAGGGCAACAAAGCGCGACCGCCGTTGTGGTAATGTCGCACGCGCCGTTAGCGACGGTTCCGTTGCTCACGGTGACCGTGTACGTCGCGTTGCTACCATTGGTCACTGTCGTGCTGGGCACCACCTGTAAATCCAACGACAGGTTGTTCGCGGAACATCCCGGCGGATTCTGGTGCGCCGACGCGGCTCCGACCCCAAAAACGATAACGGCCAGAAGCGCAAGCGCACGGCCGACTCCCACAACCAGACTGCCTTCCCTGCTCCTCATAATACCATCCCCTTCTCGTAGGACCTGAAGCGGCTTGTACACGCTGTATGAGTCGCTTGTCAAGCGACAAGTTGGCGTCTTGATGTCGGAGCAGCCACACTCTCACAAGGCCAACGGTGACGACCAAACGGATTCAGCGGCCACGAACCTTTGGAAACGCCATTTTGCCTTTCGCCGTGCATACTGTATAGATGCAGGTGGGCGGGGTGGTGGAATGATGGGAGTCAGCGTCGGGCATCGGTTGGCTTGGGGTGCAGAGTGGGCGCGGCGGGAACACTGTAAGCGGCAGTGGAACCAACCGTCCTACCGGCCGCGCCAAGGCGACAGCCAACCCCACCTTGGAATGGGTGGCGCGCCGCAGCATCCTTGCTCCCGGCACCGAACAAACCGCACGGTGCTGCAACCGGTCAAGCGTCCGATTCCGTCAGGGCGTTCAAATTTGCGCGGTGACAGGGCCGCAAGGCCGCCTAAGCCCCACGGTGGGTGCAGCGTAAGCAGTTGGCATCGATTGTGCTTTAAGAGATTGCGGATGGGTCGTTTAGTACGAATTCTGGTAGCCGTGGTGGCGGTTCCCATCGTCACGGGCCACGCCGTGGTAGCAAACGCGCAGCAGCACGTCTGGTCCGTGAATCTGGGAGGTGCGGCGGTGGCCGCGACTGCACTGGGTACGTCGGTGGCCACCGACGGACAGGGAGACACCTTCTGCTCCGGTTACTTCGAACGAACGGTCGACCTCGGTGGTGGCCCGGTCACGGCGGCAGCGGGAAGCGATGCGTTCGTAGGCAAGTACCGTGGCAGCGACGGAGCCTATGTCTGGGCTCGGGTCGTGGGGGGACTCGGCGACGAACACGCCAATGCCGTTGCGACCGATGGCGCGGGCGGAGTCGTGATCGCGGGATCTTTTCAGAACTCGGTCGATTTCGGCTCGGGCCAGGCAGTCGCGAGTGCAGGTTCAGCGGACGTCTTCGTCGCCAAGTACGCGGGCAGGAACGGCGCTTACCTCTGGTCGCGAACTTTCGGGAACACAAGTTCCGATGCCGCGACATCTATCGGCACGGACGCAGACGGTAACGTCTTCGTAACGGGCTACTTCAACGGCACGATCGGCCTGGACGGAGTCGTGATTGAGAGTGCCGGAAAGACGGATGCGTTCGTGGCGAAATTTGCCGGCGCGGACGGCCAGCTCATGTGGCTGGCCTCCTTCGGTAGTCTCGGGCGCGATCAAGGAACCGCCCTCGCCATTGACGGCAGTGGGAACCTTTTCGCGACCGGCGAGTACGAAAATACCGTAACCTTCGGCGCGACGCGAATCACGGCAGTCGGCAACCGTGACGTCTTTCTGGTCAGGCTGGACGGGAAGAACGGCAGCCCGACGTGGGTGAAGAGTTACGGTGGCGAAAGCGAAGACGTCAGCACCGGCATCGCGGTCGACGCCAACGGCGGCATCGCCCTTACAGGCTATTTCTTCGCTACAATCGACTTCGGCGGCGGCCCCCTCGTCAACACGAACGGCGGAGATATCTTTCTCGCCCGTGTTTCCACCCGTAACGGGAGTTTCCTGTGGGCACAGAGTTTTGGCACGAACCTGTTCGCGGGCGATCTCGCAACCGGCGTGGCCGCGGACGGCAAAGGGAATCTTACACTCACCGGATCCATCGGCGGCGATGTCGACTTCGGCGGCGGGCCGCTACCCGGGAACGGCGATTATGATGTATTCCTCGCACGCTTCTCGAACGCCGGCGAGCACATCTGGTCTCAGCGCTTCATCAGCATCGCCTCCGGCGTGGCCAATGGCGTGGCGAGTGACGGTAGCGGTGGGGTTCTTGCCACGGGCTTTTTCTCCCATTCGCTGGATTTCGGCGGCGGCCCACTGGTCAACGCAGGCGGAATCGATGCCTTTCTCGTCAAGATCAGCGCACCCGCAATCGCCGCCACGCCGACACCAACGCCCACGCCGACAATGACTTTTCCGCCTTCGGCAACCAACACAGCGACTCCTGCATCAACCCCAACGGCAACGCCAACTGCTACCCCCACACACACGCCGACTGCATCACCGACGGCAACACCTACAGACACGCCAACATCGTCGCCAACTCAGACGCCCACGCCAACCGCGACACCCACTCCGACAAGCACGACAACAGCGACGCCAACCAGCAGCCCGACGGTGACTCCGACACCAACCCCGGCGCTTGCCGATATCTCCGGACGTGTCACGTACCAGGGCAGCGGCGTTCCAGTCAGCTTTGCGACTCTGAGGCTGACCGGCCCAACGACGTCAACGACTCTGACTGACAGCCTCGGCAACTACAGCTACGCGGCGGATTTGAACGAAACCTGGCAGGTCATCCCATCCCTGCAGGGCGCCGTCAATGGCGCCGTCACCACTCTCGATGCCGTTTACA
>AMFO01001602.1_pt1 | contig 13052 bp, 20 predicted proteins | sample 552608 | NCBI WGS metagenome assembly AMFO01 (sample SAMN01893955, study PRJNA167987) | microbial mat metagenome | biome: hydrothermal vent | place: USA: Loihi, Hawai'I | collected 2003-05-01
CGGATTACCCACTCAATCAAATTGTTACCCATAGTAACTATCATGGTATCACCAAGACATCACCTAATAAAAAGAAAGATGTACTCCTGAGTTGACGTACTCCAAAGAGTACGTTATACTGTCAACAATAATGAACAGGAGGTACAATTATGAGTAACCAACTTATTCAATGGGTCGAGCAAAACAGAGGTGAGTTGTCAATACGAAAGCTGGCAAGAAAACTCCAATTATCACACGGCTTTGTAGCTTACGTTCTAAACGGTGAGCGGTCGGTTAGTTGGGAGTTTGCCGCCCGTGTTGCTGAGACAATGGGCCTTGACCATATGGAAGCATTTCAAATGGCTGGGTTGTTGGACAAAAAAAGAGGAACTGGCGGCGGGGGCGCCACCAATCCCCCTTTGGAGAAAGTCACTGAAACCAGTGTACCACACTCCAAAGAGGTTGTGACTACCTTATGAAAATTGCCATCATTGTTTACCTGTTGGTAGTGGCTGGCCTAAGCCTGGGCGGTCACAGATATTTTAATCAACGTTGGGCCAAACGAGAACGGGCCAGAACCACAGTCGGTGTAGTGATTGTCTTTGGCCCCGCCCTGGCTATGGCCTTGCTGGGCTACATCGACATAGTAACCGTGATTGTTCTGTTTGCGGGTTTTGGAGCGGCTGGGGCGGTTGCGGTGTATCGAGATATTCAAAATCAGACATCAGGGGTTAACGACCTGAGAAACCAGATACTTGATGACAACCAAACAGTTTTATGATGATACCGTAACCCGAACAGAGAACAGCATTGCCATTGCCCTGGATGTGGATGATCTAATTAAAATTTTAGCCACTGAACTGGATGACCGGCAACAACTGGCTATGCTGGCAAATATCCAAACCACCGTTAACCGGATACGGTCGATGCAAATAGAACAGCGCAAAGCACTTTATACCGTAGCCCATCTACTCACAAAAAAAGCCCAGCCAAATTAATGACCGGGCTACCACCCGATACGGCGGTATCGAATGACCTCACAAATATACCTCAAAACCGAGAACAAAACAATACCCGTAACTGTAACTCAAACCGGATCGGGCTGGTTAGTGATTGCCGCTAACTTTGAATTTGAGCTAGTGGGCCATATCCAAGTAAACCAACCCATCCCCCGGCGCAAGATGGATGTTCTATCTATGACCCCCACTGATGTGGTTAGGTACTTCGAGCAATCACCCGTATTAAACATTTACGCCGCCGACCTTAGAACATCCATTCTACACACCTCAGAGGCTCACCATTCAACGTATCAACTTGATAGCGACCTGCAAGCCATAAAACACCTGGAAAAGCCAATTAAGGCTGATATAGCCCAAATCCTACTTGGCAAAAGAACTTACGGCGGCTCAGGCTACGATAGGGTAACAGCCGCTTACAATGCGTTTTATACTTCTACTACCCCCTTAGAGCGTCCAAAACAACCAAAAGTAAAGAAACAAGCGGCCTGATGGGTAGTAGTAGAAGTCTTTGGTTGCTTGGTATTGGCGATTGCCACCGAAATGATTTTACCCCACCCGGCTCCCTCGCTACAAATGGCGATATGATATCCATTACCGGCAAACATCGTTAAAAACGGAGATGCTCCAGATGACTTACCCAGGCGGTAAAGGTCAACTATACCAAAAAATAATAAACTTGATACCTATCCACGATATTTACATCGAGCCATTTGTCGGGGGTGGGGCAGTACTGAGAAACAAAAGACCGGCCCGATCCAGTATCGCCATAGATAGCGATACTTCAGCTATCAATAAACTTACCCTTGACCTCGTTAAAAATGGTGATAGTGGCCACACCAAGTTCATTGTCACAGATGCAATCAAATGGCTTGAGAGATACACCTTTACCGGCAATGAGTTTATCTATCTCGACCCACCGTATTTGATGTCAACCCGTCGGTGTCATCGCCAATTATACCGATGTGAGCTGTCAACTGAGGCAGAGCATAGCCACCTGTTAGATATTGTCGAGACCATCCCCAGCCCGGTGATGATTTCGGGCTATATGTCCCAACTGTACGCCATCCGTCTGAAAAACTGGTATACAAGGTCCTTCAAAGTAAGAACACGGGGCGGTTCGTGGGCTACAGAATATATCTGGATGAACTACCCGGCGCCAGTTGTTTTACATGATTATCAACACTTGGGCGACACATTCAGAGAGAGGGAACGTATCAAACGCAAAACTCACCGATGGGTTAACCGCTTACAACACTTACCACGTTTGGAACGTCAAGCCATTCTGTCAGCCATCAACGAGGTGGTTTGTGACTGACCTGGTGTTATCCCTATTCCCCGGTATCGGTCTATTAGATAGAGCCTTCGAGGAAAAGGGGTTCTGTGTGGTTCGTGGCCCGGATATTTTATGGGGCGGTGATATTCGCAACTTTCACCCCCCAGCCCACAAATTCACTGGCATTATCGGCGGCCCCCCGTGTCAGGATTTTAGCGGGCTACGTCGCACCCCGCCAACGGGCTACGGATTAGAGATGCTCAAAGAATTCGCTCGATGCGTCACGGAAGCCCACCCGGAATGGTGGTTGATAGAAAACGTGGCCCGTGTACCAACTGTGACGGAGCTTGGTCACACCTACGCTAAGAAAATACGTACCGGCTACGTCACACAACGGTTTGACATTAATCAGGGCTGGTACTGTGACGTGTCCCGGTTGCGTCACATTCAGTTTGGCAGTCAATCGGGCCGGTTGCTGAATGTGACGCGCCGGTCTGTCACAGATGTAAACCACGGAGCGGCCTTAGCTAATGATGACCGCTCCTTCACAGAACTATGCCAACTGCAGGGGCTACCTGAAGATTTTGATTTGCCGCCGTTTCTGGCAGTCGAGAAAAAGAGAGCGGTGGGGAATGCAGTGCCGTTGCCGATGGGCCGTGTGCTGGCTCAAGCTGTTGTTGAGGCATACAACCGTGACATGGCCACGTCACAATTATGTTTGAATGGTTGCGGTCGGCCAGTCACAGGCAGGGCGCTGTACTGTGGACAAACATGTCGAAAACAGGCTCAACGCAAACGTGACGTAGCCCTGGCAAGTCACGCAACTGTGAGCAAGCTGAGGGAATAAATGGACACACTTATAGAGCAATTTAACGCCGAGGGGGTCAACCGGGGGGAGCGTACTCGGCAATGGTACTCAGACCGGATTAAAAAGTACTTACAGTTTTTAGCAGAGGAACAAACAACTCTGGAAGCAACCACAGCCGCTACCCTCAAGCGGTTTTTTGCTGATATGAGGCAACACGGCTTTAGCTGGTCAACCAGAAATGGCACACACACCGCTCTATCTGTTTTTTACGAGTGGTTAGTGCTTCGCGATCACATCGAGGCCAACCCGTTTGAGGCTGAAACCATCCCCCGGCCCAAGAAACCACGCCGCCTAAAACCAGAATTGCACCTATCATCGGTACAAGTGGTTTTGGATGTGTTGGCCCAAGTAGACAGTAAAGAGGCTAAACGAGATGCCGCCCTAATCCTGATCATGGTTGATGGTGGCCTCCGTCGAATGGAAGCCGTGGGGCTGAACGTATGCAATGTCAATCTGGGTACAGGTAAGGTGTCGGTTTTGGTTGCCAAAAACGATGACCAACGATGGACACTTGTCCGACCTGTGACCCGCCAGGCTCTAAAAATGTGGCTATCTCTACACCCCACCCCAGCCCCACGGGAGCCAATATTCATATCGCTAAAAGGTCAAACCAGTGGGCAACGTTTAAGCGAGCGTCGGGTTAATGGAATTTTAACTAAATGGAGCAATGAGGCGGGTCTAAATGTGCCACTTAGACCCCACGATTTGAGGCGATTATTTGTTACCACATTTGCAGATCGGGGCGGGGGATTGTCCATCATTCAAAGCCTGGTCGGTCACAGTAACATAGAGACAACCGAGGGCTATATAAACACAAACGAGGGTGAGATTATCCTACAGCACACAAAAAACGCGCCGGGAAATTTTCTGGATTTCTAGCCCCCACGGCAAAATGATTTAGGATTATGTGCCGTGAGGCGTGAGGGTTCGAGTCCCTCCTTCCCCATACTATTTTTTTGTTTTTGGGGTGGATAACTTCCACTCTACACCAAAAAGGCCGCTCGAGCAAGCGGCCTTTTTTTTATGGTTTGGGGTACTTGGCTTTTATGCCGTTTATGACCTGGACGATCTGGTCTAGCTCTGACCTGTCGCCATAGATTGCCGCAATCAGAGCGTCCATTATGTCTCCTGACGAGGCGTTAAACGTTCCTTCCGGGGATATATCTAAGTAGGCTAGGGCCCGTTTTTGCCTATAATCAAGTTTGGGTTGTGGGGGTACAATTGCGGGTAATGGCTCGTTTCCAGCCGTCAACCACCGCTGATATTTAGCCCAACCAGACCCACCAGGGGCAATTATACGGCTGGTCTCTGTACTTAGAATATAGTCAGAATTGTAAATTAATTGATACATCAAATCACCTGGGCAACATAGTGTAGGGCCAACCAATTATCACTCGTTGTACCTGTGTCAACCTCTATCAGAAAACCACGCTCAGACAAAGAAATGATGGTATAGGTTTGGCTATCGCCCACCCCCGTTGACACAGCATTGATATTACCAGCCAGGTCATAAATGGTTAGCTGGGGTACGGCTGTTTTTCTAGCCGTAAAACCCACAAACACCCTAAATAATTTATGCCTGGGTGAGCCATCATAATTTAACGATCTATGCCAAAATGCACCCTGTACGGTGGCCGTTCCTGGCGCAACGCTGTCAGCATATGATTTTTCGTAGGTGCGCTCCGGGTCATTGGCTATATCGCCCGGCACCCCTTGCGGCCCCACCGGCCCCGTTGCCGCGATACCCGTATCTACCCCATCTATCCACCAATTGCCGTTTTGAAGGTAGGGCGTGTTGCCGTCTTGACCGACCGGGCCGGGGTTTTTGGCTGACTCTCGACGAATGAGGCGGGTTAAACAATCGGTTGTCATTAGATTGTCACTTTAATTGAGATGTTATCCCACAACGTACCCGTGGTAGATGGAGTTGGATAAACGCTTTTTAGAACGATTTTACCAATCTCGCCCGCTCCAGATAATTGCATTCCTGTAGCCGTCCACACCCCATCGACCTGCTGACAATTCAGAGTGCCAATCAGGGCATTGCTGGTGTCATATATTTCCGCAATAGTCTGCCTATCCGCATATAAACCTGAATACGTGGACACTGACAATTGCATGCCTTGGATGGGCAATGAAGATACTCCCATTCTGGTTTTTATTTCTGCGGCTTGAACAGTGGTTATAACTGGGCCTGTGCCACTGGGTAACAACGTATGGATACTGTAACTATCCCCAGCCCCTGCTGAGGTGAATAAAACATGCCCCCCCGTCCAATCTGGTTCATCTGATGCAAAGGTGTAGTTGTAGTTGTAGGTTTGGCTGGCTCCACAATTACCAGCCACATACCCCAATAAATCAGAGTCCTGGATGAATAACAAATCCATTAAATCGGGGTCTGACTTGGGCGTAATCAGCGAGGCCACCGACCGCTTTAGCCAGGTGTTATAGTTGGTGTCGGTGACGTTGGCATCGAGCCAGATTGACAAGCTATCATACAACACGGTGAAGGCGGCGGTTTGGTCTACGGCTGCTTGCAGGCTGGTTATCAGGCTGGCTTTGTTGCTGGTTAGGTGTCCGGCCATTCCTGAGAAGCCAATGTCTGAAACTAAAACTATTCCGGTTAAGTATGACAACTGGTTGTAGTATATATCGGCGGCGGCGGTTACGTATGTAGTGTAATTGGTGGCTAATGTTTTTACTTTGGCCGGGGTAGCCGTGTTGGCCAATAGCCACTCATAAAGGTCTTGTTTGTCCCAAAATGGGGTAGGGGTAGAAATGCCCAGGGCCGCTCCAATAACGGTAGGTTCATACATTTTACCTGTTTCGGTGAAGGTGGTAATGAGCATATCTATGATGTAATTGCTTGATTGACATTGCTCTACAGAACCATTGACGATGGGACTGCCATCAACGTATGTGCCACAACAAGTAGTGGTTATGCCAGCGAGGTAGTCATCATCAAAACTAGGCCACCAATCGGCGGTGTAGAATAGTATATTGTACAGCAGCACAGGAACCCAGCCGATGACCAATGAGCGTTGTTGTGGGGCTAAACCTGCGTCTATCAGTGCGTTGGTCATTCGTAGCTCTGCATCTACGGCACTGGTTGCTTTTGAGAGTGAACAAATTATATCACCTTTAGTGGCCTGAATTTTGGGCAATGCGTCTTGCAGGTAGGGCTGGGTTATGTTTTCGGTAGCTACATCAGCCAGGTTTACGATTATGAGAGCTACTACCCCCGCAGCTATTGGCCCGGATATTAGCTCTGTAGGGCCGGGTACTGCAAAGAAGTCAATGACAGAAACAACAACAGCAGTCACAACAGATATAATAAGGCTTCCAGCAAAGCCTACTCCATACGTTATCTTTGCCGTCTTTATGGCTAACAAGACAGTGTAACCTACAGATGTATTTGCCAACGTGTCGACACTATATTCCAGCCAGCCATACAACCAGACAGCAACTTTACATTGCCTATCTGCCAGTGTCCCAGGCGGGTCACTATATCCCTCTGGCGGCCCAAATACGTCCGTTGGGTCGCCGGGTTCGTTGTAGGGTACGATTTCACTACCCGTGCTACCCGCTGAACCAGCGCCACCGCACCCACATCCACAATTTTTGATATTTATGGTAACATTAGACATAGTATTTTTATCCTTCAAGGAGATAAAAAATAATGGAGCGAAAAATACAAAAATGGGTTAACAGCACTATGATTGCTATTGTACTGCTTCCGTTCTTTTTATGCGCGTGTGTTATTCTTAAGACGTTATTCCGCTAAATGCTCATATAGAACATCCGTTGTATTGACATCGCCCTAAACATTAACCACCTCATCCTCGCCCTCGCATAAGTCATCGAGGGTGAGGTTTTTTTCTTCACCTGGGCAATCACAATCGCCGTCACAACCACAACCATTGTTGAGCGTGATATTGGTTTGCATATCCAGCCCACTCAACGCACTAATCAAAGCCTTAGTGCCACCGCCCTCGCCCTTGTTGCCATCAGCCAAAGCCATCATCAACAAAATGTCAGCCGTAGATAATCTTTCCTCAACGTCCAATTTGCCATCCATCCAGGCCACTACTTCAGGCGGTAAGTCCAATTGAGCCATCACCCGTTTGACCACATTCTTGAGAACAGCCACTACCGCCGTGTCACCCGTGTTAAAGATTTGCTCCATTACGGTGACAATGTTGGGGGTGATGAACTCAAGGTCGGTTAATTTGTCACGCCGTAACAGCGTTTCGAGAGCCTCAGTGATGTTCTTTTCGCCCAGAGGGTTGAAGATAGAGCTATCGGTCATCCTGAGCCGCTTGTGGAGGGTGTCTAGCTGTTCATCCACAATATCTGCTACACCCGTTCCCGTGAATGGATTGGTAAAGTTAATGTACCGCCCAAACAGAGAATTGGCCAAAATGTCGGCAATGTTCTCATCAGGCACTACCCAGTTATCCGTACCAAATCTAGCAGATAGGCCATCGACACGGGGGCCAAGGCCGATAGTACTGTAATCATACGCAACTTGCTGCCCATCCTCTTCCACGGTGATAACTTCGCCCGTGATAGCTCCGACCAACCGTTTTTGAGTATTGATAAACTCTTGTAAATCGCATCCGCCCACTAGCACAGCCTCCAATTCTTCAACAAAATCGCTAATATCGACCCATTGTTGGGTTTGGGCCGGTGTCCAATCTTTTCGAGGTGAGGGCATGCCCCACACCCAATGATATTTGGGAAAAACAGCCAACATAGACCGCAATAGAGCGGCCTGTCTATCATCCAGGGCGTACAGGCTGCAATTGCCGGGGTCGGTATCCCAAATAGCTTCAAATCGGCGGGCCGGATGAAATGTAAAATCTTCTTTCTTTCGGTCACTTTCATACTTCGTTCTTGACATCTCATCTCAAATTTGACACAATAATTATAATATCCCTTGTACAAGGGATATTAAGCCCACTTAAAAAACACTACTCAATTCCTCAATAGCACCTTTTAGAAATGCCGTCGCATCTCCCCACTCAGCATCATCCAATTCAGCCAAATCTTGCACCCAATTTGTGCGCTCCTCAGCGGGGGTTAAGGCCACCAAACATAGCTCTATGGTTGTGCGTGATAAGGTCAGGGTTTCGTCGGGGTCAGTCTCTACGTCTTTGAGTTGGTCTAAGTAAAATTTCATAATAAAAAAGGGGAGGAAAATTCCTCCCCTCTCTTTTTTAGGCTAAAACAAACTACCGATTGACTTTGCCCTCAACTTTGGGACTGGCGCCCTCAAGGTCAAGTTCAGAGATTTCTTCGCCATCAGAGACAAAAAACAAACCATCAGAAGCGGCGACCCCATCAGCGTTATCAAAGTTGTTCAAAAACGTCAGCATGGCGGCGGCGTTGCCGACTACGTTCTTACCACTTTTGAAGGCGGCTTTCAGGGCGGGCAGGTTAAAACTGTGATAACCACCATCAGCCCCGGCCACGGTCTTGATCGGAACGCGGACGCTGGCAGTTTCGGCTACACTACTATTAGCCTCGGCGGTGATTGGCGTAAATCCCGTTACTCGGCGGCTAATGGTCACATCGACGACTTCCAGTTGAGTCAGTGCCTGCAAATCATCAGCAATACCCTGAGCCTGAGCATCTGTTACGGCTGCGCTCCGAGCCTCAAAACTGCGAGTAGTCCGCTGGCTGTCAACATCTTCCAGGGTAACGGTTACGGTTGCGGCTGGTAAACCCATAATGTAATTCTCCTTTCGTAGATTTAGATAATATAGAACACGTGTTCTGGCAAACATAGCACAAAATCAGGTAAAAATCAAGCGAGTAGTCGCAATTAGCGAATATTCGCAACGGGTTGGGCAAAAAAATTACTCATCGTCAAGAATGTGGTCAAGCAACACGTCTTGCGTGGTTTGGCGACGTTTTAGAGCGCGGATGGTCGAGGCGTGGGACTTGGGCCGTCGCCCTCGGGTAGTAGTGGGGATGTCATTTGCCTCTATGGGTGACCTGGAATTGTCGCCAGCCTCAACAAAGCCAGCTTCGCCCAGAACAGCCAACAACGCTGAGACCGTAACTTGGTTGTGATTGTCGCGGCGGTTGTCCATAATCTCAAACTGCTCGACGATGTATTTAAGCGACCGCTCATGGCGCTCCGTAATGTTGTCCATCATTTGCGACTGTTTATCAACCAGTTTGAGGATAAGCCACACGATAGCCACTACGAACGGTATTTGGGTCAGCATATTAAAAATAGTACTATCCGAGGGAGTTTGTAAAACGGGTACAATGACCGAGGCCAGGGCGATGGGGAAAAGTAGTTTTACCATAGCAGGTTTGTGCCGCTGTCTGTTTTTATTTCTGCCATAGTGATATTCCCCGTTAACAAGTTTTTACAATCCAAATCGACGCACCTATAGTAAGGCCCGCCCTATATAGCGGGGATCATCGTCTAAAGGTGGGTAGTAAATGTCCCTGGTTAGGCCCATATCTTCCAGAAATTCCAGCAATTGCCACGTATCCCCCCGTGAAGCAACCCCTAAAACCTGCCCTCGCAAACCCATCTGTATAATTTTTCGCCATGCCTCAATTCTGATGACCGCCATAACCAATGGTTCAACCTCGTCGGCCTCATTTTCTGCTTCATCATCGGGAATTAGAGCGTCCAAAATATCCTTTAACCCCTTGCTATAATGCAATTGTTGAGTGCCCTTAAATGCCGTGGCATACTCAACCCACTTGTCAGCCGCAAACTTTTCCCCAAAAGCGGCCCCGGCCAATAAGTTCATTGGAGTTAGCGAACCATTGGTGTAATATTTTTTGTGAGAATTAACCAGTTCGTGAGCAATTGACCATGAGTAATCTTCCTTGCCTAATTTGTTAACGTAATCTGCAATGTCAGCATTATTGTAGGTGACCGTGCAGCCGTGCTCTGCATCTGCATACCGTCCGTTAAGCTCCAAAACGTGTTGCCAGTGGTTTGTCATTCTTTTCTCTATGGCCTCGCTGTCTACGGTGTCACCCTCGATAAACAGCACAATATGAAAATGATTATGCCAGCCATTTTCACCCAAAAGAGGCTCTATAGAGCGTATTTTGCCGATTATGTTAAAATCGTTCTGAATATTTTGACCTTCACGAAACCGCCAAAAATCAGACAGAGAACCGAGTAACGGTTTTAGAACAGCCTCGCAACTTTCCGAACTGGCATGTTGCATTGTTAGCGTAACCAAGGCCACGGAATTTCCGTTCAGCTTCCAATACTTGATCCGTTCGTTTAACTCAATACGCCGCTCCTCGCTAATTTTAGCGGCACAAACCGGACACATCCATACTGAGCCACAGCGCATCAGGTTGCTGTAAGTAGAATGTCCAGTTTCTTGATTATACAAAACTTGAACCGGACTATCTACCGAAATACGATGCTTCATACACATCGCTACCCGTTCATTTGGCATCAATTCACCTCCAAAATCTTGTAATTCATACTTCGTAAAAAGCCGGCCTTCCCCCGCATCTTGTTCCTCATCGGTGCGTAAGTTGGTATCACTTCCAAGGGGGTCGCTGTCTGCTTCCGTTTCAGGAAAAATAACCAGCGGAATTGCGCTTTTATCGGCTCCGGGGTAGGGCGATATGACAATAGGCTCTATCATTTAAGGCGATGACCGCACGTATGTTCTATTGTGAGTAAAAAAAATAATAGCATTATGTCTACCTAAAGAAAACAAACTCCTTCACATTCGTTATCCCACATGTTGAGTTGCTCCGCTCCGTAATCGGCGGCGGTGGTAAATTGACTTAGAGGCTGGCGGCTGGGGTGAACAAAAAGCGGGTATGGGGGTCGTGTTTCTCTAACTTGTTCATCTGCTAACACGGCCCGCTCATAATCAACCGGATATGTGTCCTTTAATGCTTCCCAAGCTGTGTTGTTGTGATAGGGGCAAAATATACACGATGATTTGGGCGGCACTTCCAAGTTGTGATCGGTCAGCCATTGGATGCAATCAAGGCGGCTCATTCTCCGATCCAGTAAAGGAAAGTCGTTGGTAATCCATTGCACGTCGCTATCTTTGGCTCTGGTCACTTCGTCTATACTAATGCCCAGCCATTGAGTAACTCTAACGTCTCTGCTCCGGCCCAAGATGGAGCGCAAGAATTTTCTAACGGGTCTTATTTTCCATCGGTCTGTACACTGTCGGCGTAGTTGGCCTTTTTTGCCTGTTTCGCTCAAAGTAAAAGCAGGGATGGGGGTCTGGTTATCATTCTTGACAATATTGGTGTTATCGGCTGAAACCGTAATCACCTTAACTCTATTTTTCTCAAGCCAAGGTGTCCAACGTTTAGCAAATTCATAGGTAGCGGTGTATTCGTGATGGGTATCGGCGTGAATGGCCATATCTATAGGGGGTAATTCTTCCAGGGCGACCATAGCGGCCAGAGCAAACGACTGCACGCCCCACCCCAATGATAAAACAGTAAATTGGCTCATTGTATACCTGCCTCTTTGGCTAAATCTGCAATGGCCTCTTTCAAGCTGACACCCTTTAGCAGAGCATGAAAGTTAACCACATCAAAGGGCTTGCTATTAGGATCGTCGGACTGGTTGCAGTAGGCTTTACAGCGAGGCAAAAAACAGCCGCAGGTACCACCCGCTGTATTGACCCAGAACTTTTTTTTGTGGGGGTTGTTTGATTTGTGGAACGGACACACACCAATAAAAAATCCGTGGCCGGTTGACTTAAGCCCGGACGTATGGGGAGCGACAAATTGAGCGATAGGGAAAAACGCTTTAATGCGTGTAATTTGTGATAAGTACATAAGTGACCTTTCTCTGTGACTTTCCAGGGGTAGGTATTGACAACCCGGCCCATATTGTGTTATGGTTTTCCTGTTGGCGATTAACGCCGAAAAGCCCAGCGGTTTTTAACCGTTGGGCTTTTTGTATTCAGGCTTAAAACATCGCCTGTTGGATGACCGGTTTGATAAGAATGGCTTTATTAATTAACTCTTGTTCCGTCCAAAAACCAAACTCATCAGCATAGTTATGCACCTTATCTCCGCCCACTTTTAACCTGTAGCATATCTCTCCTTCTCTTTGCCACGGTAAATCTTTGGGCTGAACAAGTTGCACCTTATAGCCGTTGTCTTTTAACTTACGGATGACGGCCTGTGGTTGGGTCATCTGATACATTAGGCCACCTCATTGAACAGAACCCGCTCAAATTCTTTGGTGGCACATGTCAATGATTCCATTTTGCCCAACACGGCCCGAGGTTCTTTGTTGATAGCGTACCATGCAATCCGAGTGGTATCATAAGCCAGCCGTAGCGAGGCAAACTCAAGGGTATCATCGCTATAGCTTTCTTTGAGTGCGCCCAGTTGGTTTTGCAAACCTTCAACAAACTTCAGCTTTTCGGCCTGGGTCATTGACTTGGTTTGGTTGTGCATTTGGGTGATTTTTAATAATTCTACTTGGGCCTCGTTGGTTAGTAGAGGCGGGGTTATCATGCGTTGTTGGCTCATAACGTTGTTTTCTCCTTAAAACGGTATTGGGTCTGTTAGCTGGCTGGCTAAATCATCCAGGTAGGTTTTGCAATCGTCCTTTGTACCTACCATTATGTTGGCAAAGCCAGCTTTATCACCGGCGTAACGGGCTACTAAAGCGTGAAATTCTTTACCGTTGTTGCCCTCCGCAGGGATTGATTTTAGCCTAATATTTGCCACGTGATCCAGATTAACCAAATCATCATGCTCTGTTAATATCCAAGGCATTAGTTAGTGTCCTTTTTACTCTATTAGGTTTGTTTTTTTTGAGATTGTTTTTAGTGACGATAGTATTGATGGTGTTAGTGTTAGCCGTCTGTTTTTCCCCACAGTTTCGACAACGCTGGCTACGTTGTTAACAGGCTGGTTTGGGTTGGCG
>AMFO01002443.1_pt1 | contig 12914 bp, 12 predicted proteins | sample 552608 | NCBI WGS metagenome assembly AMFO01 (sample SAMN01893955, study PRJNA167987) | microbial mat metagenome | biome: hydrothermal vent | place: USA: Loihi, Hawai'I | collected 2003-05-01
CAGGGTGGTCGCGGCGAGGATGCGGCGCCAGTAGGCGACGATGCCGGCAGAGCAGACGTAGGGCTGCTCGCGCGGCATGAGCAGGAGGCCGTCGGCGCCGAGGGACTCGGCCCGTGCCGCCATGTCGAGGGCTTGGGGGAGCTCGTGACCGATCCCGGGTACGACGGCGGCGCGTCCGGCGACGGTGGCGGCACTGACCTCGACCACCCGGGTCCACTCCCGTGGGGAGAGAGACGCGGCCTCGCCGGTGTTGCCGGCGGGGAAGACGAGGCCCACCCCGTGCTCGAGGAGGTGGGAGAGGTTGGCGCGGAGGGCGCCCTCGTCGACGCGGGTGAGGTCCGGGCTGAAGGGGGTGACGGGCGTGACGCCGACGCCGGCGAGGCGCTCGGCGAGGACTGCAGCCGCGATGGTGGACCTCCCTGTCCGACCCGAGGATTATAAGATATGGGGACGGCGGCGGCGATCGCCTCCGTGTCGAGGCTGGGAAGCGGTGGCGGGCGGGGCCGCTCAGAGGCGGGGAAGCACCTCGGCGGCGGTGAGGGCGATGATGTCGGCGGCGCGCTCGCCGGGGGTGGGGAAGAGCGCGACGGAGTCGGCGCCCGCGGCGAGGAGCCGCCGGATCTTCTCGGTCACGTCGTGCGGCGATCCGGCGACGGTGAGTCGCTCGACCCAGTCGTCCGGCATCTCCGCGGCCACGGTCTCCGGCCCGCCCCGGGCGAGCATCTCCTCGAGGCGGTCGCTGACGCCGGCGACGTCGGTGAGGGCGTTCCGTCCCCCCACGGCCTTGTAGAAGGCGAGCGTGGCCCGGGCCGCCGCCACCGCCCGCTGCGGGTCGTGATCCACCGAGTAGATGGCGAAGACGGTGAGGTGGTGGGGATCGGTCCGCCCGGCACGCTCGCGTCCGACGTCGATCTGGCCGCGGGCCCAGGTGACGTACTCCACGCCGGCGCCCACCGAGAGCACCGAGCCGTCGGCGATCTCGCCGGAGAGCTGCAGCATCTTCGGACCCAGCACGCCCATGTGGATGGGGACGGGCTCGGTCTGGGGGTAGACGAGACGGACCCCGTCGAAGGTGAAGACCTCGCCGTTCTCGGTCACCTCCTCGCCACGAAGGAGCCGGCGGAGCCCGGTCACGCACTCGCGCATGGCGGTGAGCGGTGAGCGGGGCATGAGGCCCATCTGGCGCATCCACGCGGGAACGCCGAGTCCGATCCCCGGCAGGAAGCGACCGGGGTGTGCCCGGGCGGTGGTCGCCACCTCCATGGCGAGGAGCGCCGGGTGGCGCACCACCGCCGAGACGACGCCGAGGCGTACGCCGATGCGCTCCGTGGCGCCGAGGGCGATGTTCGCTCCGGCGACGCCTCCGGTGAAGAAGAAGTCCTCGGCGAGCCAGATCTCGTCGAAGCCGGCCGCTTCGGCGCTCCGGGCCGAGGCGACGAGATGCTCCGGCCCCACCGCGCTCCCGATCACGAGGCCGAGGCTCATGGTGACCCGACCTCCCCGCCGCCGTCGGGGGGGCGGCGGAACCGGGGGCGCGGCGGGGCCGGGAACGTGCGGCTCGTCATGTCGCGATCGCCGCCACGTCCTCGGGGTCGACGTAGACCCGGGTCTCGAGGATCCGGCCGTCCCGGATCTCGTACACCTCGGCGAACTCGATCCGGTAGGGATCCCCGGATCCCGAGGTGCCCGTGGAGGCGAACTGGGCGACCGCGGTCTCGCCGTCGGTGACCAGCGTCAGGATCTCCATCGTCTCGTCGGGAAGGGTCGTGAACAGGTGGGTGACGTGCTCGCGTAGTGCCTCCCGACCGGACTGCCAGCCCCCGAGCGTGCTCCAGTACCGGGCCTGTGGTGCGTACGAGGAGAGGATCCCCTCGAGGTCCTTGGCGTTGTAGGCGGCGACGAGACGACGGACGAGCTCCCGAGCCTGCTCCCGATCCTCGGCCGTTCCTTCCATGCGTCCTCTCCCAGGAATGGTGGCGAAGATTATAATCATCGCCACGACAGGGGCGTTCCGAGTGGCGAGCGCCGTGGAGTACCGGGCGACGATCGCCGCCGCGGACGGGACGCGGTCGGGGCGTCGGCGAGGCGAGGAGGCGGCGATGGCCGAGGAGGGAAGCACGGAGCAGGTGGTCGCGGCGCTGTACGCGGCGTTCCTCGCCGGGAACGCGGAGGGCATGCTGGCGGTGATGGACGACGACGTGGAGGTCCGCTTCCTGGGTCAGGCGGAGCTCCACGGCAAGGCGGCGACCCGTCGCTTCCTCGCCTTCGCCGGCCCGCTCCTCGAGAACCTCGAGTTCCGCATCCGGAAGCGGATCGTCGAGGGATCCGTGGCGGCGGTTCTCTGGGAGGAGACGGCCACCACCGCCTCGGGCGCGCCGTGGGAGAACCACGGCGTCGACGTCCTCGAGGTGGCCGACGGCAGGGTCGTCGGCCTGCACGAGTACAACGACGTCCGTCTCGTCCACGCCCACTTCGCCCGCTACGACGGGTGAGAACGAGGCCGGGGCCCGCTACGGGCGCTCGCCGGTGTCCTCGTGCCGCGCCCGCGCGATGCGCTCGCGGGCGAGTGCCGTCGCCGCCGCGGCGGGCGTGACCCCGCTCGCCGCGGCTCGCTCGAGGACGTTCCTCATGTTCTCGAAGATCCGGTCGACCCGGCGGACGGCCTCCTCGGGGACGTAGCCGCCCGGTTCGAGCTCGACGGCGATGTTGATGATCCCTCCCGCGTTCACCACGAAGTCCGGGGCGTAGAGGATGCCCCGCGCCGCGAGCGCGTCGGCGTGGTCCTCCCGGGCGAGCTGGTTGTTGGCGGATCCGACGATCGCGCTGCAGCGGAGGCGGGGGATGGTCCGGTCGTCGAGGATCCCCCCGAGGGCGCACGGGGCGAGGATGTCGCAGGGCCCCGCGAGGATCTCGTCGGGATCGACCACGCGCACGCCGGGGGCGGCGGCCGCGGCACGCCGGGCGGCGCCGGCGTCGAGGTCGGAGATGACGACCTCGACACCGGCGCCGAGGAGGAGGTCGAGCAGCGCGCCCCCCACCTTGCCGACGCCCTGGAGCGCCACCTTTCGGCCCCGGAGCGAGGGGGTCGACCAGAGGTGCTCGGCCACCGCCCGCATGGCGGCGAGGACGCCGCGGGCGGTGAGGGGCGACGGGTCGCCGGACCCCCCCTCGTCCCGGGGGAGCCCGGTCACCCACGGTGTCGCCTTGCGGATGAGCCGCATGTCCTCCACGGTGGTGCCGACGTCCTCGGCGGTGATGTAGCGGCCGCAGAGGCCGTCCACGAGGTGGCCGAAGGCGACGAGGAGCTCGGGGGTCTTGACCGTGGCGGGGTCCCCGATGATGACGGCCTTGCCACCACCGAGGTCGAGGCCCGCGGCCGCCGCCTTGAGGCTCATCGCCTCGGAGAGGCGGAGGACGTCGGCGAGCGCCTCCTCCTCCGTCTCGTAGGGACGGATGCGGGTGCCTCCGAGGGCCGGACCGAGGGCCGTAGAGTGGATGGCCACGATGGCGCGTAGCCCGGTCGCCGGGTCGAACCCGTGGACGACCTGTTCGTGGCCGTGGGCTCCCATGCTCGCCAGGACGCCGGTCGTGGGGGACGTGATCATTCGCACGGCAGACATATTATAAGATTAGCATGCGGTGCCGAAGATCCGGGAGGAAGTCGGGGTGAAGAGCCCATCGAAGACGGTCCTCGGCGTGGAGCGGTCCGGGATCCGCGCCGTGTTCGACCTCGCCAGCACCATGGAGGACGTCATCCACCTCGAGATGGGGGAGCCGAACTTCCCCACGCCCGAGCACGTCCGGGCGGCGGCGGCCGCCGCCGCCGACGGGGGGTACACGAAGTACGCGCCCAACGCCGGCTTCCCCGAGCTGCGGGAGGCCCTCGCCGAGAAGGTGCGGCGCCGCAACGGCCTCGCCGTCGACGCCGCCCAGGTGGTGGTGACCACGGGGGGGATCGCCGCGCTCTTCAGCACGGTCCTGGCGCTCTGCGACCCCGGCGACGAGCTCCTCATCTCGGATCCGGCATGGCCCAACTACCGGATGATCGGCGACCTCCTCGGCGTCCGGGTCGTCCGCTACCCGCTGCGGGGCGAGGACGGCATGCAGCCCCGCGCCGACCTCATCGCCCCGCACATCGGTCCCCGTACGAAGGTCCTCGTCCTCAACTCCCCGTCGAATCCCACCGGGACCGTCCTGGGCCGGGAGCGCCTCGCCGAGCTCCTCGCCCTGGCGGAGGCCCACGACCTCTGGGTCGTCTCGGACGAGGTGTACGACGAGATCGTGTTCGACGGGGAGGTGGCACCGAGCGCGGCGACGGTGGGCGATCCCGAGCGGATCGTGACGGTGTTCAGCTTCTCGAAGACGTACGCCATGACCGGCTGGCGGGTCGGGTACGCGGTGGCGCCGCGCGACCTCGCCCCGCTCCTCGTGAAGACCCAGGAGCCCATCACGGCCTGTGTCAACGCGCCGGCGCAGATGGCGGCGCTCGCCGCGGTGACCGGGCCCCAGGACGATGTCGCCGCGATGCGTGCCTCCTACCGGAGACGCAGGGATCGCGTGGCCGACATCCTCGCCGCGGCGGCGGTGCCCTTCGTCCGCCCCGCGGGGGCGTTCTACGTCTGGATCGACGTGTCGGCCGCGAACATGGCCGACACGGCCTTCGGTCGCCGGCTCCTCCTCGAGGAGCGGGTCGCGGTGACGCCCGGCAGCGCCTTCGGTCCGGGGAGCGGATCCTTCGTGCGGGTCTCGCTCGCCAGCGAGCCCGAGGAGCTCTACGAGGGGGTCCGGCGACTCGCTGCCGCGGTCCGGACCTGGGGATCCTGAGCGGTCACCGATCGACCCGGCGTCCCGACCTCTGCAGGAGGGACTCCATCTCGGCGCGATCGGTCACGGGTTGGTCTCCCCGGGAGGTGAGGGCGATCGCGGCGAGGGCGGTTCCCCGGCGGACCCCCGTCTCGAGGTCGTCGTCGAGCAGACCGTCGATCACCCCCGCGGTGAACGCGTCGCCCGCGCCGAGCCGGTCCACGACCTGGACGGGGATGGCCGGCACGACGCCCTGTGAGCTCGGGGAACGCCATCGCGCCCCCGCGGCTCCCGCCGTGAGCACGACTCGGGGCGCGTCGGCGAGCGCGGCCAGCGCGGCGAGCACCTCCGGCGGATCGCCGTCGATCCCGAAGACGTCGCGTGCGTCCTCGAGCGTGCACACGAGGAGATCGGCCTGCCGCACGAGCGGTTCCAGACAGCGGCGCGCCGACTCCGGCGACCACAGCTTCGCCCGGTAGTTCACGTCGATCGAGAGCCGGCCACCACGGCGGGCGACCCGATCGGCGAGGGCCTCCACGGTGGCACGGCACCCGGCGGAGAGGGCGGGCGTGATCCCGGAGACGTGGACGATCGCGGCGTCGTCGACGAGCCGCCACGGCACCTCGTCGGGCGACATGGCGGCCGCCGCCGAGCCGGCTCGGTCGTAGAGGACGGCGGCGGGGCGGGCGGGGCGTGGAGCTCCACGAAGTAGGTCCCGAGCCGCTCGCCGTCGGCGGGCTGCACCGAGGAGACGTCGACGCCCGCTCGCCCCAGCTCGTCGAGGATCCTCCTCCCCAGGGCGTGGTCGGGGAGGCGGGACCACCAGGCGACCGACCGACCCAGCCGGCCGAGGGTCATGGCCACGTTGGCCTCGGCGCCGGCGACGTGGACGTCGAAGGAAGGCGCGGTCGAGAGCCGCTCGCCGGCGGGGACCGAGAGGCGCAACATGGCCTCCCCCAGGGTGAAGACGTCGATGCTCACGACACCGCCCGCATCCAGGTCGCGGCCCGGGCCGCGATCGCCCCGACGTTGCCCGTGGCGAGCGCCTCCCGGGGGAACAGCGATCCCCCGGCGCCGAGCGCCACCGCCCCCGCGTCCAGGTACGCCCGCGCCGAGGCGGGATCCACCCCGCCGGTCGGGACGAGCGGCGGGTGACCGAGGGGCGCGTTCACCGCCTCGAGGAACGCGGGGCCGCCGAGGAGCCGGGCGGGGAACACCTTCACGGCGGTCGCGCCGCGACGCATCGCCTCGAGGATCTCGGTGGGCGTCGCCGCGCCCGGGATGACCGGTACCTCGTGATCGATGGCGGCGGCGACCACCGCGGCGTCGACGACGGGACTGACGACGAACCGCGCGCCGGCGGCCACCGCGGCGGTCACCTGCTCGGGACGGGTCACGGTCCCCACGCCGACGACGACGGAGCCGAGCGCGGCGAGTCGCGCGATCTGGATCAGCGGCTCCTCCGAATCGAGCGTCACCTCGACCACGCGGACCCCGGCGTCGGCGGCGGCCGCCACCGCGCCCGGCGCGAGCTCGGGGGCGCACCGGCGGAGGATCCCGATGACGGGTGCCGACGCGAGCTCCGGGAGAGCGTCGGTCAGCCGGGTGCGGTCGGCGGGAGCGTACGACATCACGATGCGCGGAGAGGGTACACCGCCGCCGCCGCATGGCCCATCGGGCGCTCCCCCCGGAGGGAGGACGGCGGATGTCCTGTCCCACGCCACGGTAGGGTGAGCCGGTGACCACCGGCGCGGGACTCGAGGAGGAGGTCGCGGTCGTCACCGGGGCGAGCAGCGGCATCGGCCGGGCCGTGGCGCGCCTGCTGGCGGCGGCGGGGGCTGCCGTGATCGTGGCGGCCCGGCGCCGGGAACGCCTCGAGCGGCTCGTCGAGGAGATCGGGGGAACCGGTGGTCGGGTCCTGGCGGTGCCCACCGACGTCACCCGGGCCGCCGACGTGGACCGGCTCGCCGCCGCGGCGGAGGACCGGTTCGGTTTCGTGAGCATCCTCGTCAACAACGCCGGCGTGGGGAAGTACGGGCCGCTCCGGGAGCTGACCGTCACCGACTACGACCGGATGATGAACACGAACATGCGCTCGAGTTTCCTCTGCACGCGCCGCTTCCTGCCGGCCATGCTCGATCGGCGTCACGGCCAGGTGTGCTTCGTGGCCTCCGTGGCGGGGCTCAGGGGCCTCCCCGGCGAGTCCGTCTACTGCGCCACGAAGTTCGCGCAGGTCGGTTTCGCCCAGGCGCTCGATCACGAGACGCGGGAGCACGGCGTGAAGGTGAGCGTGGTGGCTCCCGGGGGGGTCCACACGGAGTTCGCGCTCGGATCGGGCCGCGAGCCGGGCGACCCGGCGCTCGAGGCCATGCTGGACCCCGAGGACGTGGCCGGCGCGGTGCTCTTCGCCCTCACCCAGCCGGAGCGCAGCCGGGTGTTCCTCGTCGGGATGCGTCCCATGTCCGAGCCGCTCTGAGGCTCGATCCGACCACCGGGAGCGCCGTCGACGCCGGAGCTGCGCGTTGGGGGAACGACCGTGATCGAGGTTCCGGCGCGCCGGTATGCTGGCCCGGTTCGAGGCGGAGAGGCGGTTCCCCATGCGCGTGACCCGGCACGAGGACGAGGCGCTCGAATGGCGCAAGGGCATCTGTGGGATCTGCCCCGCCGGATGTTGGGTCGAGGTGGGACTGCGCGACGGGCGACTCGAGGGAGTCCGCGCCGACGCCGAGCATCCCCTCGGCATGCTCTGCCGGCGCGGGGAGCACGCCCCCGAGATCGTGTACTCCGAGCACCGTCTGCGCCGACCGCTGCGGCGGACGGGTCCGAAGGGGACATTCGAGTTCGAGCCCATCGGCTGGGACGAGGCGTACGACCTCGTCGTGGAGAACCTCGAACGGATCAAGGCCGAGTCCGGTCCCGAGGCGGTGGCCATCTACACCGGGAGGGGGGCGTTCGAGCTCTCGCTCTGTGACCTGTACCAGCCGAAGGAGGCCCCGGTCTCCTCCGCCTCGAACATCCTGTTTCCCTTCGGCTCCCCCAACACCCTCGGCGTCGGCGCGCTCTGCTACGTCTCCTTCGCCATCATCGCCCCCCACGTCACGATGGGCCGGATGCTCATCGACATGTTCACCGACATCGAGAACGCCGAGCTGGCGGTCGTGTGGGGCGCGAACCCGGCCACCGACTCGCCTCCTCTCGACATGCACCGTCTCGAGTCGGCCGCCGCCCGCGGCGCGGACGTCGTGGTCATCGATCCGCGGCGAACCGAGACGGTGGCGCGCTGCGGCGCCGAGTGGGTCCCGATCCGTCCCGGGACCGACGGGGCCCTGGCGCTCTCGATGATCGAGGTCCTCCTCGACGAGGACCTCTACGACGAGGAGTTCGCCACCAGGTGGTGTCACGGCTTCGAGGAGCTGCGGACCTACGTCCAGCACTTCCGGCCCGAGGTGGCCGAGACGATCACCGGGGTTCCCGCCGCCACCATCCGCGATCTCGCCCGGCGCGTCGCCGACGCCAGCGGGGCCTGCCCGGTCATGTACACCGGGCTCGAGTACTCCAACAGCGGGATCCAGGCCATCCGCGCCGTGCTGACCCTGTTCGCCCTCGCCGGACAGCTCGACGTCCCCGGCGGGATCGGCCTGGCGATGCGCGACACCCACTTCCCCGTGAACCGGTCCTGCAACCAGCCGAATCCGGCCGCGGATCGCGCCATCGGGTTCGACCGGTTCCCCCTCTACACGAAGTACCGGGGCGAGGGTCACGCCTCGGCGCTCGTCGACGCGGTCCTCTACGGGGATCCCTACCCGATCCGGGGGCTCATCGTCCACGGCGCGTCGATCCTGACGTCCTGGCCGGAGACGCCGATCTGGGAGAAGACGCTCGCCCAGCTCGACTTCCTCGTCACCATCGACCGCCAGCTCACCGCCGACGCCCGGTACGCCGACGTGGTGCTGCCGGCGACGACGATGTTCGAGATCGAGTCGTACATGACGTACGGCCCCATCTTCCGGCTTCGGGAACGGCTCATCGAACCGGTGGGCGAGGCCCGCAACGACTACCTCATCATGGCGGAGCTGGCCCGGCGCCTCGGGTACGGGGAGCGGTTTCCCCAGACCGAGGAGGAGATGCTTCGCAGCGTCCTGGCGGGATCCGGGTACACCCTCGAGGACGTCAGGGCGGCCGGGGGCTGGGTGAAGATCCCGACCCCGATGATGGAGTACCGGAAGTGGGAGAAGGGCGGACTCCGTCCCGACGGCCGGCCGGGTTTCGACACCCCGACGGGGAAGTTCGAGATCCACTCGACCATCCTCGAGGACCACGGCTACGAGCCGCTGCCGCGCTACGTGGAGCCGGTCGAGGGGCCGCGCGCCGCGCCCGCCCTCGCCGCCGACTACCCCCTCGTCTTCAACTCGGGGGCTCGCCCCCAGACGGACTTTCGGTCGCAGCATCATGGCGTTCGCGGGCTCGTGGCCGACCATCCCGAGCCGACCGTCGAGATCAGCGTCGTCGACGCCGCGGCCCGGGGGATCACCACCGGGGACCTCGTGGAGGTGCGGACCCCCCGCGGCGGCGTGCCCTTCCGGGCGGTGGTCACCGACGCCATCGTCCCGGGCGCGGTGGAGTGCAGCATGGGTGGGGGAGGACCGGTGGGTCCGCGAGCGTGGCAGGAGCGGAACGTCAACGTCCTCACCGACCTCGGCAACTACGACGAGGTGTCCGGGTTCCCCGTCTACAAGGCGCTCCTCTGCGAGGTGACGAAGCTCGAGGACGGGGACGGTACGGCGACGGCGGCGCCGGCCGCCGCGGCCCCGGCCCGGGCTCCGACCCCGCGCCGTCCCGTCCGGCGCATCTACCTGGACAACAACGCCACCACCGTCGTCGCCGACGAGGTGCGGGAGGCCATGCTGCCGTACCTCGGTGCCGAGTTCGGCAACCCCTCCAGCCTGCACGCCTCCGGCCGCGAGACCCGCAAGGCGATCGCCGAGGCGCGACGCAGGGTGGCCCGCCTCGTCGGCGCCCGGCCACGCAGTATCGTCTTCACCGGCGGGGGCTCCGCCGCCGACAACCTGGCGCTCAAGGGAGTGGCGTTCCGCCACGCCGAACGGGGTCGACACCTCGTGACGACCGCGATCGAGCATCCGGCGATCCTCAAGACCGCGGCGTTCCTCGAGCGACTCGGGTACGAGGTGACCGTCCTCGAGGTCGACGACCGAGGCCTCGTGGCGCCGGCGCGACTCGCCGCGGCGCTGCGCGACGACACGATCCTCGTCTCGGTCATGATGGCGAACAACGAGGTGGGGACCATCCAGCCCATCCGGGAGCTCTGCGCCGTCGCCCACGAGGGGGGCGCCCTCTTCCACACCGACGCCGTCCAGGCGGTCGGCAAGATCCCCGTCGACGTGGAGGAGCTGGGTGTCGACCTCCTCTCCATGTCGGCCCACAAGTTCCACGGGCCGAAGGGGATCGGAGCCCTCTACGTGCGACGGGGGGTGGAACTCGACCCGCTCGTCCACGGCGGTGGGCAGGAGTCGGGCCTGCGGGCCGGAACCGAGAACGTCCCGGCGATCGTGGGGATGGGGAAGGCCGCCCAGCTCGCCGTGAGCCGGGTCGACCGTGCCGGCCGGATCGCCGAGCTGCGGGATCGTCTCGAGGCGGGGATCCGGGAGTACCTCCCCGACGCGATCCGCAACGGGGATCCCCGGCGACGGCTCCCCAACACCCTGAACCTGACGGTTCCGGGTCTGCGAGGGGAGTCGCTCGTGGTCGCCCTCGACCAGCACGGCATCGCCCTCTCCTCGGGATCGGCGTGCAAGGCAGGGAGCCCCGATCCCACCCACGTGCTGCTCGCCATGGGCCGCTCCCCCGAGGAGGCCCACTGCTCGGTGCGCTTCTCCCTCTCCGACGAGACGACCGAGGAGGACGTCGCCGCGACGGTCTCCGCGCTCGCTCGGGTGCTCGAGGAGATGGAGACCACCGTCCGCTTCCTCCCCTGCAAGTGAGCAGCATCGGGTGACGACGCCGAGCGCGGCGAGTCGGTCGCCGCTCCCCACCGCGGGTCCCGGGGGGGGGGGGGCAGGCTCAGGCGCGAAAGGTCCCGGGGCGGGGTTGGGGATCCCCGTCGTAGTCGGCCTCCCAGGGGAACCGGCCGTGGAGGTCGTCGTAGGAGAGCTGCAGCACGGGTACCGAGAACGCGTCGGGTCGCCGGTAGAACCGGTTGGCCTCGAAGACGATCTCCCCGGGGTTGGGGACCGGTTCCGGAACGATGCGACGCGGGAAGCCGTCGACCGTCAGGACGCAGCCGGGCAGGATCGCTCCACCGGCGACGATCCGGGCGCCCAGACCGTCGAAGAGCTCGAGCACGGTGCCGGGCGGCAGGGAGAACACGAGCAGCTCGGGATGTCCGAGTCCGAACAGGCCCACCGAGTAGGCGAAGGGCAGGTCGTCGTCGTGGTGGCATCCGGGCCGAGCGCATCCTCCGCCGACGTACTGGGCGTACCATCGTCGCCTCCTGACGACCTCGGCGACGTGCGCATCGTGCTGGTCCATCCAGGCATGGGTGGAGGCGTCCACGAGACTCCCTTCTCCGGTAGGCGTCCACGCTATCGGTGGGCTGGGACAGGATCGGGACCTCCTCGGCACCGGCGATGCGGGCACGCTCCCGCCGCCGGGGGGAGGATCCTCGACAAGCCACCGATTAGGACTATTGACCCTATGGTGATAGTGTTTATCAGGATACCCTGACAAGTGTTGCGAGAAGGGAGTGCGGCATGGTCGTCACGTTCGTCATCGGTCTCCGCGAGGGGCTCGAGGCGGCGTTGATCGTCGGGATCGTCGCCGGCTTCCTCGTGCGGCGCTCCGGCAGCCGGGCGCTGCGGCCCATGTGGGTGGGGGTGGCCGCCGCCGTGGTCCTGAGTGTGGCTGCGGCGGGAGGTCTCGCCGCAGCCGATCGGGGGTTGCCCTTCCGGGCACGCGAGGCGATGGAAGCCGGATTGGCGCTCGTCGCGGTGGCCGGCGTCGGCTACATGGTCGTGTGGATGCGCCGTCACGCCCGCACCCTCCGCACCGACCTCGAGCAACGGGCCGAGGCGGCGGTCCTCACCGGCTCCGTCTACGTCTTGGCGGTCATGGCGTTCCTCGCCGTCATCCGGGAGGGTCTGGAGAGCGCGGTCTTCCTCCTCGCGACGATGCGCCAGGGACCGATCTCCGCCGGGGTCGCCGGTGCCCTCCTCGGGTTCGGAACCGCGACGCTCATCGGCTTCGGCATCTACCGGGGGGCGGTGCGGATCGACCTGGGGCGCTTCTTCGCCGTCACCGGCGCGGTCCTGGCCTTCATCGCCGCCGGGCTCGTCGCCACCGCCTTCCACGACCTCGCCGAGGCCGGCGTCGTCGGCGTCCTCGCCCGGCCCGCTCTCGACCTCAGCGCCGTCGTGGTGCCCGGGAGCGTCCAGGGGAGCCTCATCACCGCCTTCGTCGGGCTGCGGCCGGTTCCCACCCAGGGGGAGTTGCTCGTGTGGGCGGTGTTCCTCGTTCCGGCGCTCGCCTGGGTGCTGTGGCCGGCCCGCCCGGCGCCGCTTCGGGCCGCAGCGGGAGGTGGAGCGTGAGCCGTCGCCCACGCCGGAGCGCCGGCGGATGGCGCCTGGTGCTCCTCGCCGCCGTCGCCGTGGCGGCCGTGGCGGTCACCGGATGCCGCGCCCCCGAGGGCGCCCGGCACGTCACCGTCACCCTCGTGAACCTCGAGGACGGACGGATGCGCCTCGATCTGGAACCGGCGACGCTTCCCGCCGGACCGGTCACCTTCGACATCGTGAACGCCGGGTGGATGGTGCACGAGGTGGAGGTCCTCGCCGGTGTCGAGGACGGGACGGCGCTTCCCCTCCTCGCCGGGGTCGCCGACACGAGCGGACTCACCCTCGTCGACGAGGTGGAGGACGTCCTCCCCGGTGCGCAGACGACCCTGACGACGAATCTCGCGCCAGGTCCCCATCTCGTCATCTGCAACCTGCCCGGCCACTACGCGGCGGGCATGGTCGCGTCGCTCACCGTGACCGCGGCCGGATGATCGCCTCCGGCGGTCAGCGACCGAGCACCTGGGAGACGTCCCGTACCGCCCC
>AMFO01001623.1_pt1 | contig 12888 bp, 10 predicted proteins | sample 552608 | NCBI WGS metagenome assembly AMFO01 (sample SAMN01893955, study PRJNA167987) | microbial mat metagenome | biome: hydrothermal vent | place: USA: Loihi, Hawai'I | collected 2003-05-01
GACTGCCCCTCTTCGCTCTCCACCCGGTCCAGACCGAAGCGGTAGCGTGGATCAGCGCCCGCAACGACCCGATGGCCGCGGCCCTTCTCTTCGGCGCACTCCTCCTGCTCGAGCGTGATCGACCGAGTCTGGGCGCGGTGCTGGGGGGCGCCGTGTTGGTCCTGGCAGCGCTGCTGGCCAAGGAGAGCGCCCTGCTCGCGCCGGCGATGTTGGCCCTGGTGGCCATCGCGCGCACGGGGCGGCTGGGTCGTCTGAGGTCTCACCTTGCGGTGCTGCTCGCCCTCTGCATCTACGCCGCGCTGCGCACCTCGGCGGGGGTCGCCCTCCCTCCTCGGGCGGACCTGCTGCATCTTGAAGCAGCCGCGCCCCCGGCCTTGGCGCACTACGCCCAGGATGTGCTCTGGCCGGTCGCGCTCGCCCCTGGCCTGCACCTGGGCTGGCCGCCCGCGGTCCCCTGGCTCATCCTGATCATCGCGGTGGTGGGTGTCCTCTTGATCGTCGCCTTGGGACGCGCCGCAGCCGCCGCCGGGCTGGCCTTCGCGGCGCTGGCGCTGGCGCCGACGATCGCCGCGATCGCGTCTCAGGGCCTGGTCGCTGATCGCTACCTCTACCTGCCGATGGCCGGGCTGGCGCTGGCTCTGGCAGCGGCCTTCAAGCGGGTCGGACCAGCACTCTTGATCTGCTTGACGATGAGCACTGGCGGGGTGCTCGCGACGACCCTGCAGACTCGGATCTGGCGCGATGAGCCGGCCTTGTGGTCGGCCGCGGTACGGCGTCATCCCTCGCCCTGGGTCTACGGTCTGGTCGGTCGCGAGCTGGACCTGGCCGGGCAGAAAGACCAGGCGGTGGTCTGGTACCGGCGAGCAACGGCCCCACCCAAGCCGATGGTCGAGGCGTGCTTTCGTGTGGCCGCCATCAGCCTGGACCTGGGACGACCACAGGATGCGCTGACGGACGGTCAGGCCGCTCTCGATGCAGGCTGCGAGCCTTCGCCTGAACTGCTGGCGCCGATGGCCGTGGCTACTGCGCTGCTGGGGGACTGGGAGCAGGCAGAGCTTCAGGCCATGCGGATCGGCCAGGACTCCACTGGGCTCTCGACCGTGGTCAAGTTGGCCGCCGGGGCTCGCCGGGGCGAGCTGGGACCCCTTCGTGTAGAGGTGGCTCGCCACCCCGAGCTTCCGGCTAGCGGACTCTATGACCGGGTGGCTTGGCTCTTGGAGCAGTCGGGCCAGGCGGATGCCGCCAGCGCGGTGCGGGCCGCGGCGGCCGAAGCGTCAGAACCCTCGCCCTGATCGCCTCAGACCGCCTCAGACCGCCTCAGACCGCCTGCGCCGCCATCGCGTCCTGCTTGCCCTGCTTCCAGCGCCCGATCGCCAGGAAGCTGACGAGGAAGCCCAGCAGCAGGACACCGGCGCCAGCCAGGAAGGGCGCCTGTGGGGCCAGCTTGGCGTAGAGCAGTCCGGCCGTGGCGGGCCCGATGACCCGCGCCAGGGCTGACATGGACTGGTTGGCCCCCAGGACGAAGCCCTGTTCGTCCGGGCTGGTGCCCTTGCTGATCAGGGCGTTGAGGCTGGGCGAGCTGATCCCCTGGCCGATCGCGATCAGGACGAACACGGACACCATGGCCAGCGGGGGTGGTGCGAAGGGCAGGGCGGCCAGGCCCAGGGCCAGCAGGAGCAAGCCCACCGGTACTAGCGGAGCTTCACCGAAGCGCTTGACCAGCCGGCCAATGAGCCCGCCCTGGACAATGATCATCACCAGCCCGGCGACGCCGAAGTAGCGGCCGACCGTTGGCGCGTCCAGGTCCCGCAGGTGCTCGGCGAACAAGGTGAAGGTGCTCTCCATCATCCCGAAGGCGAAGGTCGTCACGAAGGTCAGCACCACGCACAGGCCAACCACAGGGTGGCCAATGACGCGCAGGAAGCGCTTGGGGTTGAGCGTGCGTTGCGCCCGGTTGGTCGGCTCGGCGTCCCCGCGGATCCCGCGGGTCTCGGGGAGCATCGCGAGCGCCATGACGAAGTTGAGAACGGCCAGGCCCGCGGCCAGCCAGATGGGAGCGGCGTAGCCGAAGCGGGAGAGCTCTCCGCCGATCCACGGACCCAGGGTGAAGCCCACGCCGAAGGCCGCGCCGATCAGGCCCATGCCCATGGCCCGCTTCTCGGGGGGCGTGAGGTCGGCGACGGCGGCCTGGGCGGTCGAGATGTTGGCGGCGCAGGCGCCGTGCAGGGTGCGAAAGAGGAACAGCAGCCACAGGGTATTGGCGGCCGCGAAGCCGCTGAGGCAGACCGCCGAAGCGCCGACCGAGAAGAGCAGGATCGGGCGCCGTCCGTATCGGTCGGAGAGCGCGCCCCAGACCGGCGCCATCAGGAACTGAGCCAAGGAGTAGCAGGCCATCAGCAGCGTGACATCAATGGCCGAGGCGTTGTATTGCTCGGCGTAGAAGGTCAGCAGCGGGATCACGATCCCGAAGCCGAGCAGGTCCAGGAAGACCGTGAACAGGACGGGAATCAGCGCACGCGTCATGGTCCAAGCCAGGTGAGGGGGCGGGCGGCTGCTATCCGGTCAGCGCGGTGTGGGCTCAGACGGCTTTTGGGTCGTGGGCAGCACGCCCCGGAAAACACCGAGGTCACAGAGCGGAGCGCGGGTCGGGATGCGCGCCAGGGGCGTTGGACTGTCCTCGCAAGCCGCGGCGACCACGAGCTGATCGGGTTCTACGGCAGCCTCTGCTCGCTCGGAGAAGGCGTCGCTCGTCGGCATCAGCACCCCGCTGTACAGGCCCAACACGCGCACCGCTCGACCCTGGATCGGCTGGGCCTTGCCCTGGAAGACCACCACGGGTGGGGCTCCCGGGCCAGCGCCGAGCTGTCTCAGCGTGTGCAGCAATTCGCTCACCCCTGCTTGATCGAGCGGGTCGGGCAGAGACAGGCGGCCCACAGGAAGCGGCGGCCAGGGTGAGGGGAGGCGGCGCTGTACCGAGGCACTCTCGGGCATCTCCGTGGACACACCGAGGTCGAGTGGGTCGTGGTGGAGGCTGGCCAGGCTGGTCTGGGCCAGGACGATGAGGGCGGCGAGGGGGCTGAGCAGCCAGCGTGGGGCCTCAGCCAGGCCGGTTGCGGCGGCGGCTGCGATGAGGGGCACCGCGGGAAGCAGGTAGCGCAGGTCTGGCGGGAGGGCGCGCGTCACCATCACCGCGCCGAGCAGCCCTCCGAAGAGCAGGGAGAGCGCATTGCCCAGGCGGGGAGGACGCCGAAGGGCCAGGAAGAGGCCGGGCACCAGGGCCAGGAGTTGCATGGGGGCGAGGTCGCCCAGGTCCGAGAAGAGGCGGTGAAAGGGAATCTTCGGGCTGGCGCCTCGGAGCTGGATCATCGCGGCTTCGTGGTCCAGCCGGGCCAGCAGGTCGGACCAGGCGCCGGCGTACCAGGGCCCCGCCACCAGGGCGATGATCAGCAGGACGGCGGCGGCGAGCAGCGCCGGAGGCAGGGGGTGAGCCCGGCGGCGTGCCCCCAGCGTTGCGACCAGGCCGGCGATCAACAGGCCCAACGCGGGGCTGCACAGGAAGATCCACGGCTGACGCGCTGAGCGCAGCGCCCACTGGATGGCCGGGTCGCTGCCCGCCTGCCAGACCCCGGCGGCCAAGGCAGCAGCCCAGGTGGTCATCACCAGAGCCAGACCCAGCCGGGCGCGGTGCGTCGGTGCGCTGTGGGCCACCGCGCGGGCGATCTGCCAGGCGACCGGAGGTGCCAGAAAGACCAGCAGCACCCACTTCGTGTACAGGGCCGCCGCGATGGCCAGGCCGAAGGCCACCGACAGGCCCGGACGTCTGAAGCCGTCACTGGACAGCAAGAGCAGCACGGCGATGCCGGTCAAGGCGGCGCTGGGGCCGTCCAGCAAGGCCAGGGTCGACAGGCTGAGCAGGATCGGGCCACAGCAGCAGAGCGCGATGTAGATCAGTGTGGCCGACCAGCCCCACAAGCGCGGGCCCAGCCACAGGGCCACCAGGGCATGCACGATCACCAGGCTGGCCGCCGCGGCTCGCACGCCCTCGATGCCCGAGAACAGGGGGGTCGTGGCCTGGGAGAGCGCGGCCAGCATGTTGGGGTAGGACGTATGGGGGGCGGCCAGCACGTGCAGCCAGGCGGGCAGACTCGATGCTGCATGCAGGGCTCGGTGCAGATCCCACGCATTGGCCAGGTGTTCGGCCTCATCCCCGAATGGCACGGCCGGCGCACCTGCCAGGTAGAGCCAGGTCAACACTGTGGTGGCGGTCAACAGCGCCAGTCCGCTGGCCCAGGGCGCCAGGCGAAGCAGCGCATGGGAGGGGCGGAGAGGCGTGGGCCCTGGCAGAGGAGGTGACATCAAGATCCAGCCCGGTGTCGGGTCAGTGTGCCTCTCCAGACGGTGCTTGCGAGGGGCCCTAACCGTGCCCGCGACTGCCGGAGCGCTTGGCCCTGGATTCAGCGCGGGGATCGGGCCGGAGTGCTCCAGGGCTTCTGCGGGTTGCCGGCTGTGGCCTGCTCGTTACGTCGCTGCCCGCGCCTCTACCCACGCTCCCTCGGAGTCTCATGATCCCCGCTCTCCTCGCCGCTGCCGCGACCCTCTCCGCTCCGACCCTCGCCCAGGACTGCGACGCGCCCGCGCTGGCCACGGAGATTGCGGACGCAAGCCCGGTTCAGGTCGCGTCTCTCTATGTCCAGCTCGCCCAGTGCGATCCGGCGGCGGCCCAGAAGCTGTCCGCGACGGAACTGGCCAGGGCCGTGCCGGACCAGGATGGGGACCAGGCGGCCGTGGCCGCGGTCACTGTGGGTGCCACTGACTCCCTGCTCTCGTGGATGGACGGCATGAGCCCTCACGACCGCAGCCGGACCATCGCGGCCCTGGGCCAAGCCTGCAATGCCCAGGATGCGGTCAAGGACTTCCTGGTTGGCAGCCAGGACCGGTTGGGCGACCGCTTCTGGCAAGAACGCTGGTATCGTGCCTTGGCCAACTGCGGTGGACCAGAGACCGGCGCGATCCTGGCCGCGGAACTGGATCGCGGCGCTGGGGCCGACAAGACCCGCTACTTTGGCGTGCTCGAGACCTATGCTCGCAGCCAGGGTGCGGCGGCCATCCCCAAGCTGGTCGAGCTGGCCGGCGGCGTCAGCGATGTGGAGAGCTTGACCTACATCGTCCAGGCATTTCCGGACACGGCACGAGTGGGCTCAGCCGAGGGCACGGACCTCAACGGTGCGGCCGCTGCCTCGGCAGCCATCGTGGGCCTGGCACCCAGCCTGCCCCCCAAGGTGATCGAGGCCGCCAGGGTGGCGCTCCAGTCGCTGGGCGACGAGGCCGGAGCGGACGCGCTGGCCGGCGAGCGCTTCCGCGATCTCCGCCAGGACGACGGGAACTTCCTGTGGGGCGTGCTCCTTACCGAGACCGCGCCGTGCAAGAAGGGTACCGAGACCTGGCGCCGTCTGCACCACTCCCTGATCCACGAGGGCGGCCAGACCTGGCCTGACCAACTCCGCGACAAGGTGGCCGTTGCTGTGGAGACCGGCTGGGACCTGACCCTGGGGGACAAGTGCAAGGCCGAGGCCACGCTGATCTATACGCTCGCCCCCGAACCCTTCGCGGACCAGGCGGCGTACCAGAAGTGGCGGGATGAGCAGCTCTCCGATGCGGACCAGACCGCGGTTGAGAAGTCCTGGACGATCCACGAGGACCCGCTGAACCTGTGAGCGGCTGAGCTCGGCGGTGGGTGGTCCCGAGTGGTCGTGGCTGGCTAAGGAGGCGCCACACCCGGAGTCATCGTGGAGCCCTGGACCTACAACACCATCATCGAGCCCTTCCGCATCAAGGCCGTCGAGCCGATTCCCTTCTTGCAGCCAGAAGAACGGCACGCCGCCCTGGCGCGTGCTGGCTACAACCTGTTCAAGCTGCTCGCGCAAGAGGTCACCATTGATCTCCTGACCGACTCGGGCACGGGCTCGATGAGTGCTCACCAGTGGGCCGCGCTGATGGAGGGCGACGAGAGCTACGCCGGCAGCCGCTCCTTTCAAGAGTTGGAAGCGGTCGTCAAGCGGATCACGGGCTTTCCGCATGTGCTGCCGGTCCACCAGGGGCGCGCCGCCGAGCGGATCATCGCCCACACCGTGCTCTCTCCGGGGGATGTGGTCCTCAACAACACCCACTTCGACACGACCCGCGCCAACATCGAGCAGGCTGGGGCCACCGCGGTCGATCTCCCGGTGTCCATCGCGATGGAGCCGTCCCACGCCGCCCCCTTCAAGGGGGACATGGACATCGACGCCCTGGACCGGGCGCTCCTGGAGCATGGAGACCGGGTCGCCTTGGTGATGCTCACCCTGACCAACAACGCGGCGGGCGGCCAGCCGGTCAGCATGGCCAACATCGAGGCCGTCAGCGCGCGCTGCCGGGCCCGCGGAATCCCCTTCTTCCTGGACGCGGCACGCTACGCCGAGAACGCCTGGTTCATCCACCAGCGTGAGCCCGGCTACCGGGACTGGACCGTGCCCGCCATCGCGCGCCGGATGTTCGACCTGGCCGATGGCTGCACCGTGTCCGCCAAGAAAGACGGCATCGTGAACATCGGTGGGCTGCTCTGCACGCGCCTGGATCACTGGGCCGAGCAATTCGCCAACGATCTGATCCTGGGCGAGGGCTACACGACCTATGGCGGGCTGGCCGGACGGGACCTGGCCGCCATGGCGGTGGGCCTCGATGAAGCGCTCGACCCGGACTACCTACGCTATCGTGAGCGCAGCATCGCCTACTTCGCGAAGGGCTTGACCGATGTCGGGGTCCCCGTGGTCCAGCCGGCCGGTGGCCACGCCGTCTTCATCGACGCGGGGGCCTTCGCTCCCCACATCCCCGCCGACCAGTTCCCCGGCCAGTCGGTCGCCAACGCGCTCTACCTGGAGGGCGGGATCCGGGGCGTCGAGATCGGCAGCCTGATGTTCCCGGATGCGAAGCTGCAACTGGTTCGCCTGGCGGTTCCGCGGCGCGTCTACACCCAGTCCCACGTCGACTACGTCATCGAGGTCGCCCAGGCCGTGGCCCGCAATGTGGCCGAGCTTCCGGGCTACCGCATCGTGAAGGAGCCGCCCTTCCTGCGGCACTTCACGGTGGAGCTGGCGCCGATCTGACGCTCAGCTCCAGAGGATATCCATGGACCTGCTCACCTTCAGCTTGCTGTTGAGCTGCAACGCGCTCGGAATCGGTGATGGCTGTCTCAAGCGGGATCTGAACCTGTGGTGCCATCACGACGAACTGCTATACGGGACGGGCGATCAACAACCAGACTGTGATGAGCCCCAGTACGACCCTGGATATCAATGTGGCAAGTACGATGTGGGCGGCCGCTACGGAGACTTCACAGGTTTTGTTCACTATTTCGACCGCGAGACAGGCGAGCATGTCGCTACGATGTACTGGACCGATCTGATGGGTAGCTACTGTGGCGACAGTGTGTACTGGTACGGCCGCCGAGTCTCTTGCGAACCCACGTGCTTCTATGACGACTACTACGCCATCTTCGACATCCCACCCTGCTGATCCCTCGTAGGACGGCCTTGGTCGACACATCGGCCACCCAGGAGGTCGCGAGGCCGTGAAGCGTTGGTGTTGGCGGGCGCGTGAAGAGGTGGAGGTTGCCAAATGCCGGCCAAGGTCGTCTCGATCTCTGCGAAGGCGCGATGGTTGTCGATGGGTTGACACGCCATCCCGACCAGAAGGTCGCCCCCCGCCGACCCATGTCATCTCGAACGTCGCACTGATGCCATGCCAGCCCCCATGTGCGCAGCCTCGCCAACCGGATTGTTGTACTTGCACCCGCTCAGGTTCGAGTTGTGGCTGCCAGTGCGACCTTGCACCCAGGATGGGTCCATCGGGGGCGATGTTCCACCTCAGATGGCTCGCCTGACCGGGTGTAGAAGGGCACCCACCGCTTGAAGAGACCGGGCTCGGGTCGTTCGAATTGTCCGGCTGGTTGACCGGTGGCGATCTCGGGCACCGGCCCTGGTCATAAGACCGGCCACTACGGCTCAGAGCGTTGGTTGAAACTGCGTTGAATTCACCCCCACCCTCGCGGGGGAGGGGGGCCGCAGACTGTGGCGCGGGCCGCGCCGGGGCAAGCGAGGCGGAGGCCGAGCGGACGTAACTTGATGAGACCGGAGAACTCATGGTGGTTACGTCCGGAAAGTGGGACGGTTTCAGACGTAACTTGCATAGATGTCGATATCTATAGCGAGTAGTGTCCGAAATCCGTCGAGAATCGGACGTAAGTTGGGGAGACCTCAGGTCTGAAGCGTTTATGTCCGATTGTGGGGTGAATTCGGACGTAATCCAATCAGACCTGGATAACTAAGTCGGGTTGTGACCGAAATCGCCTCAATTGCCGGTCATTACTCGATGAGACCTCAGGTCTGACTGAGTCGCGTCCGATCAAGACGGTTCCCCCTAGGAGCCGTCGGGAAAGCTCTCCCGTCGCCGGCTCGCCGGTCCGGCCGCCTGGCGGCGTCGCTCCTCAGTTACAGGTTGCAACCGGCGCCTTCGTCGCTCACCCACCAGCCGACCGGCCTGGCTTCGCCTGCTCGGTCCGAGCTTCCCCGACGGCTCCTAGGAACTGGCGCCCACGCGCCCTCACACCGCCCCGCCCAGTCGAAATCAGTGCAGCGGTCTGCACGCGGCTGGAGCTTGCCGATGGTGAGCGTCTCAAGATGATGGCACCAGCCCGCAGACTGTGGCGCGGGCCGCGCCGATTCGCTCGGTGCCGGACTTCCCGCCCGTCCCCAGGCCTGGCGCAGCGGCGCCCGCGCCCATTCTTCAGCACGACCAAACCCGACACCGGCTCCACACCGGCTCCACCTCTTCACGCGCCAGCCACGACCAGCGCTGCACGGACTCAGGACCTCCTGGGTGGCCGTTGTGATGACCAAGGCCCTTCTCCAGCATGATGAAGCCCGATACAGGCTCTACGGCGACCAGGCACAACCCACCCTCGGGGAAGGTCTCGTCTTCGCACACCGTGACCTTCTTGGGGGCCATCTGGGCCGCGAGCTGTGCTCGTTACGCTGCTTCAACCTCGATGATGGGGTCCTGCATCTTCGTCGCGGTCTTCTGCTGCGCACCGTAGGACAGCCCGCCGAACGGCCCCACGCCAGCCAGCCCCAGCATGAGCGCGACCAGCCGGATGCCACAGCTCCCCATGTTGTTCATGACGAGGTGTGCCGCGGTAACGAGACGGTGTAGGAAGGCGAGCCCCGCTGGTGTTGCGTTGCACGCCCCCAGGCCGAAGTCGTTGCACGCCCACTGGCACAGCGCCCCTTTCCGTTGGGGGCCCTTCGGCACGCCCTACCGGTCTCCATGCCGGCCTTGGCTGAGCGTTCCGGTGCGCGCGCCTGGGGTTGCGCGGGTCGGAACGCGGACGCAGGCGGGCAAGACCGTGGCCGGCACCTCCTGTGGTGACTCTGCACGAGGCCACCGCCTGGAAGGCCGTTCTTCCCCAGCCGAAACCGCCGCCACCGTGCCTGGCGGTCTGGCTCTCCGCGCGCCTGCTACCCCAAGCGTTTCACGACCACTCGGCACGCTCGGTGGCCGTTGTTATGATCAAGGCCCTACCTCGTCGTCTCCGAGGGGAGTCGGCTGTCGTACCCGCCGCGCGACGCCGTACCGGTGCCTTGAGCCATGCTGTTTTCCGCTTTTCTGAACGGCATTACCAGGAGTGTCGAGGCCAAGACCCGGCGACGGATCCGCGGGATCGGCAAGGGGGCGAGCCGATCTCAAGCGTTCGAGGACGAGCTGGTCGGCGCCGCAGAGCTGCCCGGTCTGATCGTCCTGCACGGCCTCTCTCCGCTGCTGGGCGGCACGTCACACACCCACCTCTACCTGCCCCTGCTCGAAGCATGGGATGCCACCGATGGCACCGGGCCCCTCCTCGACCCGACATTGCGCCCGGCTCTGTACGCTAACGCCTTGGAGACCGCCTGGGGCACGCTCTCCGCCCTGGGGCAGCCCGGTCTTCGGCCATCGCGTGCCGCAGGGTCGAGCTGGCCGATGTCTGCCCGGTGTCCGCCCGATGTTCCGCTGGCCAAATAAGGTAACGTGCGTTACCTTAGCTTCATGAGCCCCGACAACCCACTTATCCACTGGGACTTCTACGGGCGCGAAGCTGAGCTTCGTGCCCTGGCAGACCTGTTGGCGACCGGGCGCTTCTTCTTCCTGCAGGTCAGCGGCCGGCGGCGCATCGGCAAGACCACCCTGGTCATGGAGGCCCTACGTCGCAGTGGGCGAAGCAAGGTGGCCTATGTGCATGTGGCCGACGCCGACCCGGCGGGCGTGGTACTCGGCGCGCGGGAGCACCTGCGTCGCTGTGGGGTCACCGACTTGGACTTCACCGACTTGTTCGGCCTGGCCGCCGTCGTGGGACGGCTCCTGCGAACCGGCTGGATCGTGGTCCTCGACGAGTTCCAGGCGTTTGCCCGCCGGCAGCTCTACGCCTTCAACTCCGCCCTCCAGTTCGAGGTGGACCGGCTGCGGGACCCCGGTCAGGGTGCCATCACTGGCGGCCTGGTGGTGCTGGGATCCATGCAGACCGAGATGGAGGCATTGCTGGAAGGCCGGCGCGCGCCGCTGTTCGGGCGGACCACCGCCAGCATCCACCTGGGCCACCTGGAGCCTTCAGTGGCTGCCACCATCCTTCGCCAGCACGGCCGGCTCGACGGCCCGCGCTTGCTGTTCACCTGGACCCTGCTTCACGGCATCCCGAAGTATTGGCGCGACGCCCACGATGTCGGCGCTCTGCGGGTCGACCGGGCTGAGGCCCTGAATCGCTTGTTCTTCACCAGCACCGCACCCCTGGCGGCCGACGGCAGCGGCTGGCTGCTAGAAGAGCTGCGGGGCCGCTACGACACGCTGCTGCGCTACCTCGCGGCCCACCCGGACGCGCCTCGGGCCGATATCGCCGCCCACATTGGCCAGACCGCCGGCCACACCAGCACCCAGGTCGGGGCCTGGCTCGCCGCCCTCGAAGACCGCTTCCGGCTGATCCAGCGGGTGCGCCCGGCTTTCTCGTCCCCCAAGAGCCGCGCCGGGCGCTATCGCATCGTCGACAACTTCCTCGTCGCCTGGCTGGGTGCCCTGGCCGGACCGGTCGCCTTCGTCGGCGTCCGTCCCACCCCGGCGCTGGTCGCCGAGGCCGATGCCCGGCTTTGCGGCCTCGAGGGTTTCGCGCTGGAGCGCCTCGCCGCCGCGCTGTACGCCGAGCGCAGCCGCCGCGGCGTGGGCGACTTCCCCCTGGCGGCGCCCGTTGCTGGCTGGTGGGACCGCAAGGGCGCCGAGGTCGATCTCGTGGCCGAGCGCGCCGATGGGTGCGGCGTCCTGGTGGGCACCTGCAAGCGCAACCCGGACAAGCTGGTGGCCGACCTGCCACGCTTCGACGCGCACATTGAGCGGCTTCTAGTTCGCGTGCCACGGCTAGGCAGCCTCGACATGCAGCGGGTCGCCATCGCGCCAGCCCTCGAACCAGCCCACCGCCGGGCCTGCGAGCGGGCCGGCTATGCCCCCCAGGACCTCGCCGATCTGACCGCCGGGCTGCTCCCCTGACCAGCCGCTCCCGCAGCCCCCCAACTCCTGCTCACTCCAGCGGGTGGCCCTTGTCGCTGCTCCACTCCCACATGCTGCCGTCGTAGTTGGCGGCCTGCGGGTAGTTCAGGGACCGCAGGACCGCCACCGCGAAGCCGCTGCGGACGCCCCCGGTGCAGTAGGTGATGATCGGGTGGTCCGGGGTGATGCCCGCCGCGTTCAGGACGGCGCGGAGCTGGTCCTGAGGCAGCAGCATGCCGCGCGGGTCGGTCAGGTCGGCGAACCAGACGTGGACCGCGCCGGGGATGTGGCCGCCGCGGCGCTCGCCGTAGGGGGTGGCGCCGTCGTACTCGCGTTGTTCGCGCGTGTCCCAGAACACGGTGTCGCAGGACCCGGCCATGCACTTCGCCACGGCTTGCTCGACCTCGGACAGGCGAGCGCGACGCTGTTCATTGGGGCGAGGGACGAAGTCGCCCGGCGGCGGGAGCTGGCTGTCGGTGCTCTGGTCCAGACCGGCGGCCTGCCAGGCGGGCCAGCCGCCGTCGAGGATGTGGACCCCGCTGTGGCCGAGGTAGTCCAGCATCCACCAGATCCGACCGGCCTCGCCCCAGCCGTCTCTACCGGCGTCGTAGACCACGACCGGTGCGCCGCCGCGCACCCCCGCGGCGCGAATGGCGGCCTGGAGCTTGCCGGTGTCATCGGTGAGCCGACCCACCCGCAGCAGGCCGTCGCGGAGGGAGAGCCAGGAGAGCGGCGCCGAGCCGGGAACGTGCCCCTTCTTCCAGTCCCCAAGCCCTCGGGCGTCGACCACCACCGCCCCGGCCTGGGCGAGCTGGTCCGCCTGGTCTGCCGAGACGAAGATGCCGGCGTGGGCGGCGAGGGAGAGCAGGAGGAGGAGCACGGCAAGTTCCAGGTCCACAACGCAGCGAGGGGCGCTCGCAGGCGACCCTCCCAGAACGCAGCGAGGGCCGCCCGAAGGCGACCCTCGAAGGAGGAATCAGATCAGGCGCTCAGGAGCGCTCGACCTTCTCCACCGCGATCTCGATCTTCTCGATGGCCATCGAGGAGCTGTCGGCGTCCATGTCCGGCACGTTCCACTTGCAGGGCCATCCTTCGTAGAAGTTGTAGCGGGCGACTTCGGTCTGGCCGTCCTGGTCGAGGATGATGACGGAGCCGGCGCGACGATCGATCTTGCCGTCTTCGATGTTCTTGCGCCACTGCCACAGGTCGTCGGTTGCGGTGTAGCCGCGCTCGAGGACGATGTTGGCGTAGGTGGTGCGCCCTGGCTTCTTGCGGACGACGAGGTCGTTG
>AMFO01000526.1_pt1 | contig 12798 bp, 15 predicted proteins | sample 552608 | NCBI WGS metagenome assembly AMFO01 (sample SAMN01893955, study PRJNA167987) | microbial mat metagenome | biome: hydrothermal vent | place: USA: Loihi, Hawai'I | collected 2003-05-01
TCGGTCATGCGGTTGGTCCCGGTAAATTTGGTCGGAAGGGGAGGTTTATCGGGCGGGAGGGCAGTGTGCATCCGCCAGCCGGTTCGCTCCCGGGCTGGGGAAACAGTATCATGCACCCATGTGCAGCATCGGAATACGTAACAGGAGCTTTTTGCATCGGGTCGCCCCTCGGCCTGAACTTGTACGCCCGTCGCCTGTCCATAAGGCAGGAAAGGTGGTACCGGTGGCCAGGGAGTGCCCGCAATGACTTCCGACAGGGATGCCGACCAGGTTCTGGTCGAGCGGGTGCAGAAGGGCGACAAGAAGGCCTTCGATCTGCTGGTCCTGAAGTACCAGCAGAAGGTGGCCAACTTGATCAGCCGCTATATCCGGGATCCGTCCGAGGTGCTGGACGTGACCCAGGAAACCTTTATCAAGGCCTACCGGGCCTTGCCGAAGTTTCGTGGCGACAGCGCCTTCTACACCTGGTTGTACCGGGTGGCGATCAACACCGCCAAGAACCACCTCGCGGCGCAGTCGCGCCGGCCGCCGCAGGACGACATTGAGGCGCAGACGGCGGAACAGACCGATCTGGGCGCGCGGCTCAAGGAATTCGACACGCCCGAGCGACTGGCCTTGCAGGACGAGATTGCCCGCACCATCAAGCAGGCGGTGGACGATCTGCCCGAGGAGTTGCGAACGGCGATCATCTTGCGCGAGCTCGAGGGTCTGAGCTATGAAGAGATTGCCCAGGCAATGGACTGTCCCATCGGTACGGTACGCTCGCGGATCTTCCGTGCGCGTGAGGCGATAGACAAGAAGATCAAACCTCTGTTGGGTGCATGACATGAACAAGAAACGGGACCTGGCCAACGACGAGCGTTACGGAGAGCGACTCTCCGCCTTTCTCGATGGCGAGCTGGCAAGGCACGAGATGAAACGCATGGCCGCGGAGCTGGCCGGCGATCGCGGGGCGCGTCGACGTTACGAGCGCTACGCCCAGATTGCGGCACACATCGCCGGTGATGGCTATTCACGGGTCGATGCCAGTGGCATCGCCGAACGCGTGAGTCAGGTCCTGAGTGACGAGCCCACGGTGCTGGCCCCGCGCCAGTGGCGTGACGCGCTGCGCCTGCCGCGGCTCGCCCTGGGAGCGGCACTGGCCGCTGGCGTGGCGATGGTGGCGGTAGCGGTGGCGCCGCAGATGATCGGCGTGCAGGAGGCAGTGCCCCTGGCACCCGAGACCCAGACCTTTGCCTTCGCGCCGCGCCTGAGTGTGCCGGCCGATGGCTTCCGTACCGTGTCCCTACAGGCGACACCGGTGCATCACCGCCCCGTGGCTGCGGAACCCGTCGCGGCGGCCCGGCCGGCTGTGGCCGGGCATTGGAAGACGCTCGAGCCGGCGATGCGTGAGAAGCTGGTGCGCTATCTGTTGCAGCACAACGAGGTGGCCGGCCAGATCGCCTCCCAGCAACCCAGTGCACACCTGAGTTTTGTCAGCAATCAGCATGTCCGTCCCTGAACTGATGCGTTCCCTGCTGGTGTCGGCCTTGTGGTCGGCGCTGGTATTACCGCCGGTCTCGGTGGCCGGGGAATCCGACGCCGCCGACTGGTTTGCACGTATGCGCCAGGCGGTGCACAGCACCGATTACGAAGGGCGTTTCGTCTACCAGGTGGGGGAACAGCTCGACGGCATGTACGTGGTCCATCGGGTGCGTGACGGTCACGAACTGGAGCGCCTGGTGGCACTGGACGGCGAGCCCAAGCAGGTGATCCGCGGGCAGCAGGGAGTCGCCTGTCTGGAACCGCGCAGTCGGCACATCAGCGTGGTGGGCAATCGAGCCGGCATCCAGGATCTCAATACGCCCGACCTCGAGCACCTGCGCCAGTTCTATGATTTTGTCCTGCTCGGATCGGTGCGCGTCGCGGGCCGTCCCGCGCGGCGTATAGCGATCCGTCCGCGTGACCGTTTGCGCTTTGGTTATCGCATCGATCTGGACGAGCGCACGGCCCTGCCCTTGCGCTCGGTGATGCTGGAGCACGATGGTCAGGTGCGCTCCCAGACCCTGTTTGTCGATCTCAAGACCGGTGAGCATGTCACACCCATCGAGAAGGACATCTCGGCCCTCGAATTGACCCGTATGCCGCCCAGGGTCGGAGAGGCTGTCGAGACCGCGCCGCGGGTCGAGTGGCAGTTCCGTGGCCTGCCGGCCGGTTTCCGCCTGATTACCCAGGGCAGCGTGGGCGAGGGTGCGCAGCATTATGTCTTCACCGATGGCCTGGCCTCGGTATCGTTCTACATCGAACTGAATCATGGGCGGGAGCCGGTGCTGAAGGGCTTCTCGCGCATCGGAGCGACCGAGGCCTTTGGCCTGGTACGGGACGGCTACCAGTTGGTGGCCGTCGGTGAGGTGCCACGCGCCACCTTGCGTCAGATCGTGCATACGGCGGAACCGAGATGATCGAACAGCACGCCCGCGTGGTCGCCGTCGAGGGAGACGTTGCCCTCTTGCTGACCGAGAGCCAGTCGGCCTGTGGGAGCTGCCAGGCGAACAGCACCTGCGGTACCGGCCTGCTGGCGAAACTTTTTCCGGCCCGTGCACGGCAACCGCTGCGACTGCCGATCGATCATCTGGCCCGCCGTCCCTTGCCCGGCCAGCGGGTGGTGCTGGGGATCGACGAGGGTTACCTGCAACGCAACACCCTGCTGTTGTATGCCGTGCCGTTGCTGGGGCTGCTGGGCGGGGCCGTGCTCGGTGACCTGTTCGGCGCCGGTGGTGTGGCTGGCGACGGGGCGGAACTCGCGGCCATCCTCGGCGGTCTATCCGGCTTGACAGCGGCAATCTTCTGGGTCCGCTGGCGCAGTCATGGCGCCATTGCCCGCATGGCACACTCGGTGCGTATCCTGCGGGTCGAGCCCGGTGTGCAGACCGTGGCGATCAGGGATCTCGGTCTGCATGCCTGATCCACTCCCTGCCGTACGACGATATCAACGAACAAACAAGGAAAAGCATCATGTCGAAGACGATTCGCATTCTTTCGATCGGGGTGTTGCTGGGCGGCTGGATGGCGCTCGGCCAGGCGTTCGCCGGCAGGCTGCCGGACTTTACCGATCTGGCGCGCGAGAACAGCCCGGCGGTGGTCAACATCAGCACTCATCGCGAGGCCAAGACGACCGGCGAACAGCGATTCCCGCATCAGTTCAAGATCCCGAACCTGCCGGAGGACAGTCCCTTCAATGACCTGTTTCGCCGTTTCTTCGAGGGGATTCCGCACATGCCCATGCCGGAACCGGACATGCAGTCCCTGGGTTCGGGTTTCATCATTTCGGAGGATGGTTACATCCTGACCAACCGGCATGTGATCGACGGCGCCGACACGGTGGAGGTACGCCTGAGCGATCGCCGCGTGTTCGATGCCAGGGTGATCGGCAGCGACAAGGCCAGTGACGTGGCGCTGATCAAGATCGAGGCCGACCACCTGCCCACGGTGAAGATCGGCAAGTCGAGCGAGCTGGAGGTGGGCGAATGGGTACTGGCCATCGGTTCGCCCTTTGGCTTCGACCATAGCGTGACGGCCGGTATCGTCTCGGCAAAGGGGCGCAGCCTGCCGAGCGAGAACTATGTGCCTTTCATCCAGACCGACGTGGCTATCAACCCCGGCAACTCGGGTGGTCCGCTGATCAATCTGGATGGTGAGGTGGTGGGCATCAACTCGCAGATTTACAGCCGCACCGGCGGCTTCATGGGGCTGTCGTTCGCCATTCCCATCGAGCTGGCGATGAACGTGGCCGAGCAGCTGCGCAGGACCGGTCACGTGTCGCGCGGTTATCTGGGCGTGCTCATTCAGGACGTGGACCGCAACCTGGCCGAGTCCTTCGGGCTGAAGCAGCCGCAGGGTGCCCTGGTCACGCAGGTCATGCAGGACACCCCGGCCGAAAAGGCAGGGCTCCAACCGGGCGACATCATCATCGAGTTCAACGGCACGCCGATCAAGCGCTCGGGTGAGCTTCCGCCGCTGGTCGGCGCCAGCCCGGTGGATCAGGACGCCACCCTTACCATCATTCGGGACGGCGAACGCATGTCGGTCAAGGTGCATATCGCCGAGCTGCTGGAAGAGGCCATGACTGCCAGTGCCGGCGGTGGTCAGCGCGTCGATCCGAATCGCATCGCGCGGCTGGGTGCGGTGGTGACCGACCTCACGCCCGAGGCGCGCAAGCGTGCCAAGCTGCCTGCCGGTGGTGCCCTGATCACCCAGGTCGAAGACGAAGGTCCCGCGCGTGAGGCCGGTCTGCTGCGCGGTGACGTGATTCGCATGTTCAATCGCAAGAAGGTCGAGAACGCGGCGCACCTGCGCAACCTGGTCAAGGAGGCGAAGGGCACTGTGGCGGCACTGATTCTGCGTGATGGCCAGCCGTTGTTCGTCGCCATCCGCGTGAATGACTGAGGGCGGCCTCGTCCTCTATTACCGTGAGGGCTGCCATCTCTGCGAGGAGATGGCGGCCGTGCTGTTTCGCGGCTGGCCACACCTGGCCGAACAGCTGTCCTGGCGCGACGTGGACAGCGATGCGCGGTGGCGGGAACGCTATGGGCTGAAAGTGCCGGTATTGTGCCTGGACGACGAGACGATCTGCGAATATTGTGCCGATATCGAGCGGCTTTCCGCGCGTTTCGGTGCGCCGGTGAATCCGCTATAATCCATCCTTCGAAGGCCTGCGCCAGGCGCGCGGAATCTCCGTCCGGGGGTTCCGTTTTTTCTGTCCGGCCGCCGGCCTCCACCGAACAGCCAGACAGCAGTCTTTCATGACCGACCTCAGTCACATCCGCAACTTTTCCATCATCGCGCACATCGACCATGGCAAGTCGACCATCGCCGACCGCTTCATCCAGATCTGCGGGGGGCTGTCCGAGCGTGAAATGGAGTCCCAGGTACTCGACTCGATGGACCTGGAGCGTGAGCGCGGCATCACCATCAAGGCGCAGTCGGTCACCCTGAACTACACCGCGCGCAACGGCGAGACCTACCAGCTCAACTTCATCGACACCCCGGGGCACGTGGACTTCTCTTACGAGGTCTCGCGCTCGCTGGCCGCCTGCGAGGGCGCGCTGCTGGTGGTGGACGCCGCGCAGGGCGTGGAGGCGCAGAGCGTGGCCAACTGTTACACCGCCATCGAGCAGGGGCTCGAGGTGTTGCCGGTGCTCAACAAGATCGACCTGCCCTCGGCCGACCCGGAGCGAGTGATCCAGGAGATCGAGGAGATCATCGGCATCGAGGCGGGCGATGCGCTGAAGGTGAGCGCGAAGACGGGCGAGGGCATCCCGGACCTGCTCGAAGCGCTGGTCGAGCACGTGCCGCCGCCCAAGGGTGACCGGGAGGCGCCCCTGCAGGCGCTGATCATCGATTCCTGGTTCGACCCCTACGTGGGCGTGATCTCGCTGATCCGCGTGGTCAACGGCGAGATCCGTCCCAAGGACAAGATGTACGTGATGTCCATCGGGCGCACCTTCCAGGTCGAGAAGGTCGGGGTGTTCACACCCAAGCGCGAGGAGCGCAAGGTACTCTCGACCGGCGAGGTCGGCTTCGTGATCGCCGGTATCAAGGAGATCGACGGCGCGCCCGTGGGCGACACCATCACCCTGGCCGACAACCGTGCTGCCGAGCCCCTGCCGGGGTTCCAGGAGATGCGCCCGCGGGTGTTCGCGGGGCTCTACCCGATCAGCTCGGACGACTACGAGGCCTTCCGTGAGGCCCTGCACAAGCTCAGGCTCAACGATGCCGCGCTGCACTTCGAACCCGAGACCTCGCAGGCACTGGGTTTCGGTTTCCGCTGCGGCTTCCTCGGCATGCTGCACATGGAGATCGTGCAGGAGCGCCTGGAGCGAGAATACGATCTCGATCTGATCACCACTGCCCCCACTGTAGTCTACGAGGTGGCGCTCAACGACGGCAGCGTGATCCAGATCGACAACCCGGCCGACCTGCCCGACCCGGCGCGCATCGACGAGATCCGCGAGCCCATCATCTCGGCCAACATCCTGGTGCCGCAGGACTACCTGGGCAATGTCATCAATCTGTGCATCGAGAAGCGTGGGGTACAGAAGAACATGCAGTACCTCGGTGGGCAGGTGCAGCTCACCTACGATCTGCCGCTCAACGAGGTGGTGCTCGATTTCTTCGATCGCCTCAAGTCGGTGAGCCGGGGCTATGCCTCTTTCGAATACGAGTTCAAGCGCTTCCAGACCTCGAATCTGGTGAAGCTCGACATCCTCATCAACGGCGAGCGCGTGGATGCCCTGTCGCTGATCGTGCATCGTGATCATGCCGAATCGCGCGGTCGCGAGTTGACCGAGAAGATGAAGGAGATCATCCCGCGGCAGATGTTCGAGGTGGCCATCCAGGCAGCGATCGGCAGCAAGATCATCGCGCGTTCCACGGTCAAGGCGCTGCGCAAGAACGTGACCGCCAAGTGCTATGGCGGCGATATCACCCGCAAGCGCAAGCTGCTGGAAAAACAGAAGGCCGGCAAGAAACGCATGAAACAGGTGGGCCGTGTGGAGATTCCGCAGGAGGCCTTCCTCGCCGTGCTGCACGTGGGCAAGGACAACAAGTAGGCGGGGACGCCGCCTGGGGAGACGATTTCGTGGATTACCTGATACTCGCCGGTTTCTTCGGCACCCTGGTCTGGATCATCTTTCAGTTCGGCATCGAGCACGCCCTGGCGGCTGGTGTGGCGATCACCGGCATCGTCTGGCTGATCCACCGCGTGGTCAAGGGGCCGCAGAAGCGCGAGGAGCTGCCCGGTTATGCCGAGTACGCCCGTTCCTTCTTTCCGATCTTTCTGGTCGTGTTGTTGCTCCGTGCCTTCGTGGCCGAGCCGTTTCGCATCCCCTCGGGCTCGATGATGCCCACCCTGCTGGTGGGTGATTTCATCCTGGTCAACAAGTTCACCTATGGTCTGCGCATGCCGGTGACCAAGACCAAGCTGCTGGAGATCAATGAACCGCAACGCGGCGACGTGGTGGTGTTTCGCTACCCGATGAATCCGAAGTTCGACTACATCAAGCGCCTGGTCGGTCTGCCGGGCGATCACATCCGCTACCGCAACAAGACGCTCTACATCAATGGCAAGCCGCAGCCGATCGAGCCGATCGGCCCCTACCAGCCGGTGGGCTCGGGTACCCGTGCCCTGGGCTCGGTCGAGGCCATCGAGGATCTCGAGGGTGTGAAGCATTCGGTGTTGATCAATCCCATGGCGCCGGACTTCAATCCTTCCTGTACCTTCATGGGCTATCGCGAGCTCGTGGTCCCCGAGGGGCACTACCTGATGATGGGTGACAACCGCGACGACTCCAACGACGGGCGCTGCTGGGGCTTCGTGCCGGAAGAGAACCTGGTCGGCAAGGCCTTCCTGGTCTGGTTCAGCCTCGACTGGAAGCGACCCGGCATCATCGCCTGGGACCGGATTGGCTCCCTGGTCCATTGATTCTTGTCCGAAACCGCGAAAGAATCGGCCAAACCCTTGTCATCGGAGAACGCCATGTCCCACGACCGCCCGATCCCCGCACGGCAACGGGGGCTGACTTTCATTTCCTGGTTGCTCGTGCTTGCCATCGCCACCTTCTTCTTCCTGATTGGCGTCAAGATGGTGCCGACCTATATCGAGAACTTTGCGATCAAGGAAGTGCTTGCCAATGTCGCTCGGGATCGCGGCTCGCACGACATGAGTCATCGCCAGCTCAAGAACAGCCTGCTCAAGCGCTTCCGCATCAATGGCGTGTACGATTTCTCGCGCGACAATATCCATATCAAGAAGACCAAGAACGGGACCCGCATCGATGTCCGGTACGAGGTGCGCAAGCCGGTGATCGGCAATGTCTCGGTGGTGATGGAGTTCTCCGAATCGGTCGTCATCCCCGAATGATCGACAGGCTGCAACGCCGCCTCGGCTACCGCTTCGACGACCCGGGACGACTGCTGCATGCGCTCACTCATCGCAGCGCCGGTCCCGATCACAACGAACGCCTGGAATTCCTCGGCGATGCCATTCTCGGTTTCGAGGTCGCCGATTGGCTGTTCCGGCACGAACAGACTGCCGACGAGGGCCAGCTCAGCCGCATGCGTGCCCAGCTGGTCAAGCGCGAGACCCTGGCCGAGGTGGCGCGCGAGCTGCAACTCGGTGACATCCTGCGCCTGGGGCCGGGTGAGCTGCGCAGCGGTGGCCAGAACCGCGACTCCATCCTCGCCGATGCAGTGGAGGCGATCATTGCCGCGGTCTATCTCGATGGCGGCATCGAGGCGGCCCGTGCCCTGGTGCGCCACCTGCTGGGAGAACGCCTGGCGACGGCTGGCCGGCAATTGCAGCAGAAGGACGCCAAGACCCGCCTGCAGGAGCATCTCCAGGCCCGTCGCCTGCCGCTGCCACGCTACGAAGTCGAACGCATCGACGGCGACCAGCATCGCCAGCAGTTCACGGTGAGCTGCCAGGTCGAGGGACTGGACACCCGCAGCCAGGGGCAGGGCAGCAGCCGCCGCAAGGCCGAACAGGCTGCGGCAGCCGCTTTTCTGGAGGCGCTCGAGAATGACTGAAACCCCGTTGCGCGCCGGTTACGCGGCCCTGGTCGGACGGCCGAATGTGGGCAAGTCCACCTTGCTCAACCGCCTGCTCGGCCAGAAGATGGCCATCACCTCGCACAAGCCGCAGACTACCCGGCACCGCATCCTCGGCATCAAGACCCGTGACGAGGGCCAGATCGTCTACGTGGACACCCCGGGCATCCACGACCGAGGCCGTCAGGCAATGAACCGCTATCTCAACCGCTCGGCGCATTCCGCGCTCACCGACGTGGACCTGGTGCTGTTCGTGGTACAGGCGCTGGCCTGGCACAAGGAAGACGAGCTGGTACTCAAGGCCATTCGCCAGGCGGGGCGCCCCTGTCTGGCGGTGGTCAACAAGATCGACACCGTCAAGCCACGCGAGAAACTGCTGCCCTTCCTGGCCGAACTGGGCGCGCGGCACGATTTCGTCGAGGTGGTGCCGGTCTCGGCACGTGACGGCACCCAGGTCGAGGCGCTCGACCGCCTGGTGTTGTCCTACCTGCCCGAGGGTGATCTCATCTATCCCGAAGATCAGATCACCGACCGGCCGGAGCGCTTCTTCGCTGCCGAGATCCTGCGTGAGCAGATCATCCGCCGCTACCACAAGGAACTGCCCTATGCGGTCACCGTGGAGATCGAGCGTTTCGAGGAAGAACCCGGTCGCTATGTCATCGGTGCGGTGGTCTGGGTGGAGCGCGAGAGCCAGCGCGGCATCCTGCTGGGCAAGGGTGGGCAGGCGATGAAGGAGACGGCTACCGCAGCACGGCACAACATGGCGGAGTTCTTCGACACCCGGGTACACCTGGATGTGTGGATCAAGGTGAAGAAAAGCTGGTCGAGCGACGAGACCACCCTGCAGCAACTGGGTTATTCCGACTAGGGCGTTTCCCGTGGACCTGCAACCGGCCTATGTGTTGCACACCCGCCGTTTTCGCGAGTCCAGCCTGATCGTCGAACTGATCACCCGCGATCACGGTCGCATGGGCGTGCTGGCGCGTGGCGCCTTGGGTGGCAGGGGTGGCCGACGCGCCCTGTTGCAAGCCTTCGTGCCGTTGCTGCTGGATTGGCGTGGCCGGGGCGAACTGCCGGTGCTGGCCGACTGCGAGGCCGCGGACCGTCCCCGTACCCTGGTCGGCCGTGCGCTGTATTGCGGACTTTATGTCAACGAGCTGGTGCTGGTCCTGTGCGAGCGTGCCGACCCGCACAGCGAGCTGTTTCCTGCCTATGTCCACTGCATCGATCAGCTCGCCGGCGCTGGAGACGACAACCGCCGGCTGGAGCCCGCGTTGCGGCGTTTCGAGCTGCGCCTGCTCGACGAACTGGGCATGGGCCTGCAGCTGGAGACCGACGCCGAAGGGCAGGCCATCGATCCGCTCAGGCGCTATCATTACCGCTTCGACGCCGGGCCGGCGCCGGTAGGCGAGGGCGCCGACGACAGCTGTCACGGCGAGACCCTGCTGGCACTCGCGCGTGGCGAATTCACCAGCGACCGGCAGCGCCGCGAGGCCCGGCAACTGTTGCGCCGGGTCATCGACCGCCATCTGGGGGGACGACGGCTGCGTACCCGCGAACTGTTCACAGCATCGACCAGGAAGACATCATGAACCGGAAACGCCTGCTTGGCGTCAACATCGATCACGTGGCCACCATCCGCCAGGCCCGGGGCACCCGTTACCCCGAGCCGGTCCAGGCTGCCCTCATCGCCGAGCAGGCCGGGGCCGACTCGATCACCCTGCACCTGCGCGAGGATAGGCGACACATCCAGGACCGCGACGTGCGCCTGCTCGCCGAGGTGTTGCAGACCCACATGAACCTGGAGATGGCGGCCACCGACGAGATGCTGCGCATCGCCTGCGAAGTGCGGCCCTCGTACTGCTGCCTGGTCCCCGAACGCCGCGAGGAATTGACTACCGAAGGTGGCCTGGATGCTGCCTCGCAGATCGACCCCCTGCGCGACTACTGTGCGCAACTGGCCGAGGCGGGCATCAAGGTGTCGTTGTTCATCGACGCCGACGAGCGCCAGCTCGAGGCCGCCGCCGAGATCGGCGTGCCGGTGATCGAGATCCATACCGGTCACTATGCCGAGGAACGTCATCCCGAGCGCAAGCAGGCCGAGCTGGCGCGCATCGCGCATGCCGCACTCTATGGCCAGCGTATGGGCCTGCAGGTGAATGCCGGGCATGGCCTGGACTATCACAATGTGCAGGCGGTCGCCGCCATCCCCGAGCTGGTGGAGTTCAACATCGGTCACGCCATCGTGGCGCGCGCCATCTTTCACGGCCTGGCCGAGGCGGTGCGTGAGATGAAGCGCCTGATCGGCGGGGCGGGGGCGAGTTAGAATGGCGTCCATGAACTACCCGACCATCGCCGACTGCATCGGCAACACCCCGCTGGTCCGCCTGCAACGCCTGCCGGGCGCGACCAGCAACACCCTGCTGGTCAAGCTGGAAGGCGACAATCCCGCCGGCTCGGTCAAGGACCGGCCCGCGCTGTCGATGATCGAGCGCGCCGAGGCGCGCGGCGAGATCCGTCCCGGTGACACCCTCATCGAGGCCACCAGCGGCAACACCGGCATCGCGCTGGCCATGGCCGCGGCGATCAAGGGCTACCGCATGATCCTCATCATGCCCGACAACCTCAGCCAGGAGCGGCGCGACGCTATGCAGGCCTACGGCGCCGAGCTGATCCTGGTCACCCGCGAGCAGGGCATGGAGGGCGCACGCGACCTGGCGCTGGCGATGGAGGCCGAAGGGCGGGGCCGCGTGCTCAACCAGTTCGCCAACCCCGACAACCCGCTGGCGCACTACGAGGGCACCGGTCCCGAGATCTGGCGCGATACCGGCGGCAGCATCACCCATTTCGTGAGCGCCATGGGGACCACCGGCACCATCACCGGCACCGCGCGTTATCTCAAGGAACAGCACCCCGGGGTACAGATCGTCGGCGTGCAGCCGGCCGAGGCCGCGCAGATCCCTGGCATCCGTCGCTGGCCGCAGGAGTACCTGCCCGAGATCTTCGACGCCTCGCTGGTCGATCGCGAGATCGACATCGACCAGGCCACCGCCGAGGAGACCACCCGGCGCCTGGCGCGCGAGGAGGGCATCTTCTGCGGTGTCTCTTCGGGCGGGGCCGTGGCCGCGGCCCTGCAACTGGCACGCGAGGTGGAGAACGCGGTGATCGTTACCATCATCTGCGATCGCGGTGACCGCTACCTGTCCACCGGCGTCTTCTCGCAGGAGTGAGCATGCAATTCACCGCCATCGGCTTCGCGGCCATCCCCGATACCGACAGCGCGCGCGATGCGTTGGGCCTGCACGACCTGGACGCGGCCGACATCGCCAAGGTCATGTTCCACCGCCACAAGCAGGCGAATGGCGACGAACGCCTGGGCTGGGATCAGTTGTGCCTGGGCGCGGTCTCGCTGCTGCGTGTGGATGCCGAGGGGGTACGCCTGGAGACCTTCTCGCAGGCCGAATTTCCCGAGATCCTGCTGATCGATGCCGTGTTCCAGGCCATGCAGGCCACGCCGCCGTTGTACAGCTGGGGCGGCGAGGACGATTTCGTACCGCTCTTGTTGTTCCGTTGCCTGCGCCATCGCCGCAGCGCCGCCGATTACTATGCGGCTGCCGAGCGGGGAGAGGCGCCACACCAGGATCTGCGGCAGCGCATGCTGTCGAATGCGACTTCCTTCCCCAGCCTACACGACGTGGCCCGCCGCCTGGGGCTGCCCGGCATGCAGGGGCTCGAGGCCGAGTCACTGTGGGAACAATGGCTGGCGGGTGAGCGCGCGGCACTGGGTGATTATGCCGAGGTGCAGGCGCTCAACACCGCGCTGCTGGCGCTGGAGATCTTGCACCTGCGGGGTGATTGCGCGCTCGAGGACGTGAGCCGCACCCATGAACAGCTGCGTGCGGCCTTGCAGGGACACCCGCGCCGCGAGGCCCTGCTTGGATCGCTGCCCGCATGAGCCGCCGCCGTAGACGCTTGCGCCTGCCGCAGGGGGAGTTCGAGGCGCACATCGACGACATGGCGCACGACGGCCGTGGCGTGGCCCGCGTGAACGACAAGGCGACCTTCATCCAGGGCGGGCTGCCAGGCGAACGGGTGCGTTTCCGCTACCTGAAGACCGGCAAGCGACACGACGAGGGCGTGGTGACCGAGGTTCTCGAGGCCGCGCCCGACCGCGTCGCACCGCGCTGTCCGCACTATGCCATCTGTGGCGGC
>AMFO01002590.1_pt1 | contig 12795 bp, 13 predicted proteins | sample 552608 | NCBI WGS metagenome assembly AMFO01 (sample SAMN01893955, study PRJNA167987) | microbial mat metagenome | biome: hydrothermal vent | place: USA: Loihi, Hawai'I | collected 2003-05-01
CGGTTCGCCGACGGCGGCGCCCACGTCGCCGGGTCCCCCGACCGGTCGGTGACGTGGGGACAGATCGCGACCGCCGCCTACCAACCGCACACGCTGCCCGAGGGGATGGACGCCGGCCTCGAGTCCACGGCGTTCTTCAGTCCCCCGAACGCCACCTGGCCGTTCGGGTCGCACCTCGCCATGGTCGAGGTGGACCGGGACACGGGGAACGTCGAGATCCTCGAGTACTGGACGATGGACGACTGCGGGAACGTGATCAACCCGATGATCGTCGACGGCCAGATCCACGGGGGCATCGCCCAGGGGATCGGCCAGGCGCTGTTCGAGGAGGCGGTGTACGACGAGAGCGGGAACCTGCTCACCGGGTCCCTCGTCGACTATCCGCTGCCGACCGCGGCGGACCTGCCCTCCTTCCACCTGGGGCGGACGACGACCCCGACCGACGTGAACCCCCTGGGGGTGAAGGGGATCGGGGAGGCGGGAACGATCGGCTCGGCGCAGACCATCGTCAACGCGGTCGTCGACGCGCTGAGCCCGCTCGGCGTCGAACACGTCGACATGCCGCTGCGACCGAAGGCCGTGTGGCGTGCGATGCAGGAAGCGAGGGGATAACCATGTATCCGAGGAAGTTCGAGTACGTCGCCCCCGGTTCCGTCGAGGAGGCGGTCGCGGCGCTCGCCGCGGCCGAGGACGCCAAGGTCATGGCAGGTGGGATGAGTCTCCTGCCCCTCATGAAGACCCGGCTCCTCTCCCCCGCCACCATCGTCGACATCGGCAGGATCCCCGGCCTCGATCGGATCGAGGACCGGGGGGACCACATCGCCCTCGGTGCGCTCGTTCGTCACGCCGAGACCGCGACGAGTCCGCTCGTGCGGGAGCACGCGCCGGCGTTGGCCCGGGCCGCGGCGCTCACCGGGGATCCCCAGGTGCGGAACCGGGGTACGACGTGCGGATCGCTGGCGCACGCCGACCTCGCCGCGGACCAACCCGCGGCGGTGATCGCCTGTGGCGCGACCATGGTCGCCCGGGGCCCGTCGGGGACCCGGGAGATCCCCGCCGACGAGTTCTTCGTGGACACCCTCACCTCGGCGCTCGATCCGGGGGAGATCCTCGTCGAGGTGAGGATCCCGAAGCGCGGGGGACACTCCGCCTACGACAAGCTGGGACGCCGCGGCGGCCACAGCGACTACGCCGTCGCCGGGGCCGCGGCCTGGGTGTACCGTCCCGACGGGACGATCGAGGACGCCCGAGTCGCCCTGACCGGAGTCGGGACGCGACCGACCGCGCTTCCCGCGGTGGTCACGGCCCTCGTCGGCACGGACGGCTCCGCGGAGGCGATCTCGGCTGCCGCCGAGCACGCCGTCGACGAGGTGACCGTGCTCGAGGACCTCTACGGCTCCGAGGAGTACAAGATCCACCTGGCGAAGGTGTTCGTCGCCAGGGCCGTCGGCGCGGCGCTGGGAGGCTGAGCTCGGAGGCGGGCGTGGGGGGAGACCGGGGACGCCCTCGCGGCGTCCCCGGTCGCGTCGGGGGGTGGGCATCTCCCGGGGGCCGGGAGGCCCGGGTGTGCGGCGGGATCGCTCGCCGCGGCGGATAGGCTGAGCCCGGCACCGTACCCGAGCCGTTCCGATCGTCCCGAGGAGACCATGCGACGCGCCTTCGCCATCACCTTCGACTACCTGTGTCCGTTCGCCCGCATCGTCAACGAGACGGTGGTCGAGGCGCTCGAGGAGGGAGCCCCCTGGGAGGTGCGGTTCCTCCCCTTCTCCCTGGCCCAGGCGCACGTCGAGGAGGGGGGCACGGCGGCCTGGGACCGTCCCTCCGGCACGGCCGGCACCCGCGGGGTGCGCGCCCTCCAGTGGGGCGTCGCGGTGCGGGACTCCTTCCCGGAGGGCTTTCGCCGGTTCCACGTCGCGCTCTACTCGGCTCGTCACGACGAGGCCCGCGACGTGGACGATCCGGAGGTGCTCGCCCAGGCGGCCACGGCGGCGGGACTCGACCCGGCGGCGGTGGCGGACGCCGTCGCGTCGGGGACGCCCCGAGAGGTGCTCGCCCGAGAGCACACCGAGGCGGTCGACCGGTGGGCCGTCTTCGGCGTGCCGACCCTGGTCGCGGGCGACGAGACCGTGTTCGTCCGGCTCATGCGGCGACACGATCGCTCGGGCCTCGAGCGGGTCCTCGACCTCCTGGGGTGGACCGACCTCAACGAGTTCAAGCGAACGCGGATCCCCCGCTGAGGCGGTGTCGGTCCGAGCCGCCTCAGGAGCCCACGAGACGCCGCAGGGCGAGCGCCTCACCGAGGATGCCGTTGCGGAGATCACCGAGGTCGACGCTCTCGTTCGGACCGTGGGCGCGACTGGTGGGATCGGCGACGCCGGTGAGGAGGATGGTGGCACCCGGGTAGCGCCGTTGGAAGGAGGCCACGAAGGGGATCGACCCGCCGATCCCGATCTCCACGACCGGGGCGCGGTAGGCGTCGGCGAGGGCGGCCCGAAAGGCGGCGTAGACGGGTCCCGAGGTGTCGAGCGCGAAGGCCTCGCCGGAGGCCCCCGGGGTCACACGGAGCCGCGCCCCCCACGGGACATGGGCCTCGAGGTGGCGGACGAGGGCTTCCCGGGCCCGGGCCGGATCGTCGCCCGGGGCGATGCGCATGCTCACCTTGGCCCGGGCGACCGGGACGAGCTGGTTGATGGACTCGGCCACCGACGGGGCGTCGATCGCCAGCACCGAGATCGCCGGGCGCCGCCACATCCGGGCGGTGAGGGTCCCCTCGCCGATGAGCTCCACCCCCGCCACCGCCCCGGCCTGGGCCCGGACCTCCTCCTCGGTGAGGTCGAGGGGCTCCGCATCCCCGGCGACGAGGCCGGGCACGGCGACGGCGCCCCGCTCGTCGTGGAGGCTGGCGAGGAGACGGACGAGGACGGTGAGCGCGTCCGGGAGGAGGCCGCCGAACCCGCCCGAGTGCACGGCGTGCTCGAGGGTCCGAACCTCCACGACGCAGTCGACGAGGCCGCGCAGCGAGGTCGTCAGCGTGGGTGTGCCGACGCGCCAGTTCTGCGTGTCGGCGATGACGATGGCATCGGCGGCGAGGAGGTCGCCGAAGCGGTCCAGGAAGGCCGGCAGGTGCCGGGAGCCGATCTCCTCCTCACCCTCCACGAAGACCTTCACCCCGACGGGGGCGGCGCGCCCCAGGGCACGGACGACGGCGGCGTGGGTGACGACGCCGCACTTGTCGTCGGAGGTGCCGCGGCCGTAGAGGCGACCGTCACGTTCGGTCGGCTCGAACGGCGGGGTCTGCCACTCCTCGGACGGTCCGGGAGGCTGGACGTCGTGATGGGCGTAGAGGAGGACGGTGGGCGCGCCCGGTGGCGCGGGGAGCTCGCCGAAGACCGCCGGGTGGGCTCCGGCGACCTCGAGCAGCCGTACCTCGTCGAGGCCGGAGGCATCGAGGAGGGAGGCGGTGAGCTCGGCGGAGCGCCGCACCTCCGCGGCGGGGAAGCCGGGAGCGCTCACCGAGGGGATGCGAACGAGCTGCTCCAACTCGTCGCGGACCCGGGGGAGGTCCGCGTTGACCTGTCGGGCGAGATCTTCCGTCATGTCGATCCGTTTCGATGGGCGGGTCTGCTGCCCCACCCAGGCTATCGGGCGCGCCGGACCGCGGCGCCGTCCCGGCGGGCGCCGCGGGGACGGCCGACGTAGACTCGTCCCGTGGAGCGGCGCCTGGCACGTGAGACGGAGACGTTCGACCCCGACGAGGTGGGGGAGATCATCGCGATCGCCGCCGAGATCGGGGCGGGGTCGGGGGAACGGCTCGACTACGCCGACCTGCGACGCGTCGCCTCCGAGCTCGGGATCGGGGAGGCGGCGGTGGCCGGCGCCGTGGCGCGGCTCGCCCGGGAGCGCCGGCGGGAGCGCCGCGAGGTGCGGCGACGGGTGCGGCGACGCCTCCGGTTCCTTCGTCACGTCCTCGTCTACGTGGTGGTGGTGGCCGCCCTGCTGCTCGTCGACGTCCTCGGTGGCGGGGGGTGGTGGGCGCCGCAGGTGGGTGCGCTGTGGGGGGCGGCCGTCGCCATCCACGGTCTTCGGTTCCTCACCCGGCGGGACGGTCCGCTGGAGCGTCGTTGGGAGCGGCGGGCCCTGGGTCGTTGATCCCTCTCTCGGCGTGGCGGGACGCCGCCCGCCGGGTTCAGGTCTCCACGGTGGGGACGTCGCCGAGGTCGAGGACGGCGAGGGTCGACGCGGTGAGACTCCCGATGAAGAGCCGTCCCTCGTGCCAACGGGCGCCGGTGGTGACCGCCACCTTCCCGCCGGCGTCCTGGAGGTTGTAGCGGAGGGTCCCGTCGGGCGTGAAGCCGAGGACGATCCCGTGCCGGACCGGCTTCGGCTTGAGGGAGGAGGGCAGACGGTGGGAGAGTCGCCGGAGCCAGGGCCGGGGGAGCATGAGATCCACCAGCGGCTGCCGTGGGGAGGCCAGCGGCACCCACAGGGTGCCGTCGTCGAACGAGAGGTTGTCAGGGAAGCCGGGAAGGTTCTCGATGAAGACCTCACGGCGGCCGCGGTCCTCCGGCTCGAGATGGATCCGGTCCACCCGGTACGCGCCGGTCTCGGCCACGTAGACGCTTCGCTCCTCGGCGTCGAGGGCGACGCCGTTGGCGAACTGGAGCCCGTCGGCGAGGAGCTCGAGGGAGCCGTCGGGATGCCGGGCGAACAGGCGTCCCGTGCCCGAGTGCTCGAGGAGGTCGTCGACGTACGCACCGAGGGGGTAGCGACGGGACGAGTCGGTGAAGTAGATCGTGCCGTCGGAGGCCACCGCCGCGTTGTTCGTGAGGAGGAACCGCTGTCCCTCGTACCCGTCGGCGAGGAGCTCGGTGGTGCCGTCGCGACCCACCCGGAGGAGGCCGCGGGCGGCGTCGCAGACGACGAGCCGTCCCTCCGGGTCGATCTCGATGCCGAGTGGTCGTCCACCGGTGTCGGCGATCTCCGCGGGTGGCCCGCCGCCGGCGGGGATCCGGAGGATGCGGCCGTCCTCGAGACCGGTGAAGATGGTGCCGTCCGCGGCGACGGCGACGTCCTCGGGGCCGACCCCGCCGAGTTCCCAGAGGTCCGCGGCGGCGAGGACGTCGTTCGCGGCGAACCGCCCGGCGAGCGGCGGCGCCTTGGGTGGGGTCCAGGGTCGGGGGTCGAAGGTCGGCATGGCGCGATGCTAGCGCCGCCGCCCGGTGCGCCGTGGGCCGGGCGCGGTACCCTCGTCTCCGTGGAGACGCCCGTGTTCGTACCCGTGGAGATCCCCCTCCTCGGCGACGAGCGCCGCAAGAACTGGGCGAAGGTGGTGACGGGTGTCGACGAGTCGCTCGGCTCGGGTTGGGCGTACCAGGGAGAGTTCGTGGCCACCGGCGGTGTCCAGGACGTCCCGGTGGGGGCGGTCCTCCTCGTCTACGGGGAGCGCGGGAGCCGGGGGAATTCGCGGATCGAGGCGAGGGTGTACACGGTGAACGGGGACGCCACCCTCAGCCAGGAGGGCACCGCCAAGGGTCGGGCCTGGGCACGCACGCTGCGGGACCGGGTCGTCGAGTTGCTCGCCGTCGAGAGGCCGGTGACGTCTCGACTGCCGTGGGGACCGGAGCTGATGCGCTACGAGGAGGACGCCCTGCGGGAGGAGCTCCGCCGTCGGGAGGGCCGCTGAGTCGTCACCGGGGACCGGCGAGGAGGACCGCGAAGCGGCCGGCGCGGTCCGTCCACCAGCGACGGACGACGAGACCGGCGGTTCCGAGCTCCTCGTCGAGGCAGGCGCGGGTGAACTTGCAGGACTTCTCGGTGTGGATCTCCTCGCCGGCGTCGAGGTGGACCGGCAGATCGATCGCCGCGAGGTAGGCGTCGACGGGACGGGTGGCCCGGAGGGACTGCTCCATGCAGCAGTTCGCCGGATTGAAGCGTGTCACGTGGACGAACGCGTCGAGGGGGAGGTCGCCCTGCAGCTCGCGGTTCACGACGGCGAGGATGTTCCGGTTGAACTCCGCGGTGACCCCGGCCGCGTCGTCGTAGGCGGCGACGAGTGTCGCCTCGTCCTTGACGAGGTCCACGCCGAGGAGGAGATGGTCCTCCTCCTCGAGCATCGCCGCCACCGAGCGGTAGAACTCGGGACGGGTCTCCGGTTCGAAGTTGCCGAGGGTGGACCCGAGGAACGCCACCATGCGACGACCCTTCCGGGGGACGTGCGCCAGGTCCCGCCCGAAGTCGCCGACGAGCCCCTCGATGGCGAGCCACGTGTAGTCCTCGCAGAGCGCCATGAGGGCGTCCTTGAGGGCCCCCTCGGAGACGTCGACGGGGACGTAGCGCGCCCCGGTGCGGGCCCGTCCCATCGCCTCGAGGAGCAGGCGGGTCTTGCGGGACGACCCGGAGCCGAGCTCGACGATCTCGGCAGGTCGGGCCACGGCGATGATCTCGTCGGACACCGTCTCGAGGATCTCCGTCTCCGCCCGGGTGAGGTAGTACTCGGGGAGGCGGGTGATCGCCTCGAAGAGCTCGGAGCCGCGGTCGTCGTAGAAGTACTTCGAGGGGAGGGACTTCGGGCGCCCGGAGAGCCCCCGGCGAGCGTCGGCGCAGAGCATGGCGTGACGGTCCTCGGGCGGGGAGATACGGCGAATGACGACGGGAGCGTCTCCGGCGGCGCGCATCACGCGTCCCACGCGATCCGGATGCCGGCCATGATCTGCCTGCGCCGCCGGTAGTCCCAGTTGCGGAACGTGGTGCGAGCCACCGCCCGGGACGTGGCCCAGGATGCGCCGCGCAGGACCCGGAACTCCGGATCGTCGAAGAAGACCTCGGAGTACTCCCGGTAGGGGAAGGCACGAAAACCCGGGTACGCGGCGAAGGGAGAGGACGTCCACTCGTAGACGTCGCCGAGGAGCTGCTCCACCCCGTAGGCGGACGCGCCGAGCGGGTACGATCCCACCGGCACCGGGCCCCAGTTGCGCTGGTCGAGGTTGGCGTGGGCCGGGGTCGGGGGGGTCTCCCCCCACGGGTAGGTCCGGGGCCGGCGGGCCTCGGGGCCCCAGGAGGCGGCCTTCTCCCATTCGGCCTCGGTGGGGAGTCTGCCTCCCACGAAACGGGCGAAGGCCTCGGCCTCCCAGAAGGAGACGTGCTGGATGGGCTCCCGGGGGTCGAGGGGACGAACGTGGCCGAAGCGGCGGACCTGCCATCCGCCGTCGGGATCGCGCATCCACCCCTGGGGGACGGGCCGGTCCAGCTCCCGGCGCCACGCCCACCCGGCCGGACTCCAGAGCTCGGGACGGTCGTACCCGCCGGCGGTGACGAACTCGGCGTAGCGTCGGTTCGTGACGGGGAAGCGGTCGAGGAGGAAGGTGGGGACCTCGACGAGGTGCCGGGGACGCTCGTTGTCGTAGGCGGCGGTGCGGTCGTCGGTCCCGAGGAGGAAGGCCCCGCCCGCGACGCGGACCCGCTCGGTGTCGTCGACCGGGTGGGGGGACGGGACGAGGCGCCGCGCCGCCGGCGGGTAGGGCGCGAGATCGTCCCGCAGGTCGAGCGCCTGGAGGATCGTCTCCTGGTGCTGGGCCTCGTGCTGGACGGTCATCCGGAACACGTACCCCTCGGCGAGGAGGGGGGACGCCGGGTCCAGCTCGACGTGCCCGAGGAGATCGAGGACCTCGCCTCGGACCGCCGCGAGGTACGAGGAGGCGGCGCGGCGGTCGAGGAGCGGCAGGTCGCCGCGAACCCAGCGAGGGTTCTCGAAGGGGTTGTACACGTGGTCGAGCGAAGGGTCGTGCGGCGGACGCCCGGAGAGCTCCCGGAGGAGCCACAGCTCCTCGAAGTTGCCGACGTGTCCGAGGTCCCAGACGAGGGGGGACATGATCCGGTGGAACTGCCGGTGCACGGCATCGTCGTCGAGATGATCGAGGAGGCGGAAGGTCCGCTCACGGAGCGCCACGAGATCGCCGGCGAGGCGGCGGCGCACCGCATCGGCGGGAGTGGGGGCGTTGCCGGTCATCGAATCAGCATAGGTGGGTCGCCTGCGACAACGTGGGGTGCCGGGGGCCTATTCCCCGGCTCCGTCCGAGGTCGGTGACCGCGCGCGGCGCGCGGGTCGTGTAGCGTTTCCCTCCTGATGGGTACAGTCGGCGGATTCCTCTCGAGAGGCACGGGGCGGGTCCTCGGCGTGGGCGTGGCGCTCCTCGTCGGCCTCGCTCCGCTCGGCCTGGTCCCGGCGCCGGCGATCGCTGGGACCGGGTGTCGCCGCGGCGCGCCGTCCGCGACCGCCGCGCTCGTTCCCCAGTACGTCGTACCGCCGGACCCGGCCGTGAACGTCGATGATCCCGACGCCGCCCGTGAGCCGCTGCGACGGATCCGGTACCCCGACGAGGTGGGGTTCTGGGTGGCCGCGGGCCTGGACCATCGGGCGGTGAGCGTGGCCCTCACCGAGGAGACGACCCCCACCCGGGTGTTTCCCTTCGCCGACGCCCGTCGCCCCGACGCGGCGTACTCCGATTCGATCGTGCGGCTGTTCTGCGGGCTCTTCGCGCGGCCGCCGAACCCCTTCGAGCTCGAGTACTGGTCGGCTCGTTACGAGAACGGGCTGCCCCTCGTCTCCATCGCGGAGGCGTTCACCGTCAGCGAGGAGTTCGTCTCCCGTCACGGCATGCCCGACGACGCGGGGCTCGTTCCCCTGCTGTATCGGGACGTGCTCGGTCGGACGCCCGCGGGCGACGTCGGCCCGCTCCTGGCGCGGGTGCGCCGCGGCGAGCTCTCCCGGGGCGCGCTCGTGACCCTCTTCACCGAATCACCCGAGTTCGTGTCCCTCACGGGTACGACGCCGCCGCGCAAGCCGCCGCTGCCGTACCCCGACGTGGGATCCGGGAAGCGGATCATCTACACGAACGGCGGGGGGAGGATCTGGCTCGTCGCCGCCACCGGCGAGCTCGTCAAGACCCACCTCGTCTCGGGCCGCCGTGGCGTTCCCAAGGTGGGCCGGTACCGTGTGTTCTCCAAGTCGCGGCACGCCTGGGCGCCGTACGGAGGCATCACGATGGAGTACATGGTGCGTTTCGCCCGCGGCACCTGGCCGTACGGCTTCCACTCCATCCCGGTGTACGCCGACAAGCGGCCGCTGCAGACCGTGTCCCAGCTCGGTCAGCATCTGAGCGGCGGGTGCGTGCGCCAGGACTTCGACGATGCCGAGTTCGTCTACCACTGGGCCGACGTGGGTACCCGGGTGATCGTCATCCCGTAGTTCAGTTTCGGCACCGACGTGCCGATAGCAACGGGAGCGGCATCACGAGAGGACCTCCGTTGCGAACGACGCGAACCGACACCCCGGTGCTGCCGGATCCCCCCGTCCGCCGTGGGCGGCCCTGGCGTCCCGTCGACGAGCTCGTGTTGCGCGCGCTCGTGCACGGCCGGGTGGCTCCCGACGAGCTGGCCCGGCGTCTCGGGAGGGAGCCGGCGGACGTTCACGCCCACCTCGTCCGGCTCGGTCTCGCCTGATCCCCGTATCCTGGCGAAGCCCCGAGGCGGTTACCGGGATGGAGCGACCCGACACGAGGAGCGCCCGAGGCGGTGGAAGCCGAACCGTTCACCCGGGTGATCGACGCGGCCCGACTCGGTCGTGACTGGGCGTGGCGCGCCCTGTACGACGACGTCGCCGGGTCGGTGCTCGGCTACCTGCGGGCACAGGGGTCGCGTGAGCCGGAGGATCGGCTCGGCGAGGTGTTCCTCGACCTGGCACGCAACCTCGGCCGCTTCCAGGGGGACGCCGCGGCCTGGCGCTCCTGGGTGTTCACCGTCGCCCATCACCGGCTCCTCGACGAGCGCCGCCGCCGCCGTCGACGTCCCGTCGAGCCGCTCCCCCGTGTCCCGGAGCACGTCGCCGGGGACGTCGAGGAGGAGGCGATGGCGAACCTCGGCACCGAGGAGGCGCGGGCCCTCCTCGAGGAGTTGACGCCCGATCAGCGTGACGTCGTTCTCCTGCGGGTGTTCGCCGACCTGGACCTCGAGGAGACGGCGCGGGTCCTGTCGAAGCCGGTGGGGGCGGTCAAGGCCCTGCAACACCGGGCGCTCGCCGCGCTGCGTCGCCGGCTCGCCTCGGCACGGCCGTATCCCCCCGCGGCGACGCGGCGGTTACGGGGGTGAGATGAGCGATCGACCCTCCTTCCTCGACGAGATCGACGACCCCGGGCTCGCCGAACGGCTCGCCGCCCTCCGGTCCGGGCTCGTCGCCTCGCCCGCGCCGGAGACGCGCGCCGCGCACGTCGCCGCGGCGCTCGCCGCCCTCGGCGACGTCGCCTCGCCCGCCCCTCGATCCCGCCGCGGGGTGCTGCGGGCGCGCCGTCTCCTGCGCGGCGCCGTCGCGGTGGCGACCTTCGTGGCCATGACCGGCGGTGCCGCCTACGCCGGGGTGCTTCCGGAGCCGATCCAGGATCGTGTCGCCGCGGTGGCGTCCGCGGTGGGGATCGCCCTCCCCCGGCCGGCCGGCGTCCCCGAGCGTCCGGCCGCCGCGGCGTCTCCGGGCGTCGTCTCCCCGACGCCGCCGGCACCGCCGATCGTGCCGCCCCCGGTGGCGGGGCGCGTGGGCGAGACCGTCCGGGAGGCGACCGCCGGCGTCAGGGACGCGGCCCATGACCTCGGAGACGGCGCCCGAGCCTGGGCGGCTTGTGTGCGCGACGCCGCCATGGGGGGTGGCGCCGTCGATCCCCTGGAGGAGTGTGGAACGCCGCCGGATCCGGCCGAGTACGGACTGCCGCCGTCGGCCGAGGAGATCGAGCACATGGTGCAGGACGTCGCGGCGGCCACGGGTGCCGACGCCGACGCGCTCCGCGCCTGGGTGGCGTGCCTCCGGGACGGACCGCCCCCCGAGCCGGGCGACCCGATTCGCCTCGACCCGGGTCGCTGTGGGCCGCCGCCCATCCCAACGCCGGTCGGGGTGACCGTGCCGACCCCCGGGGAGCCTCCGGCGGCGCCTCCGGTCCCGGACGCCTCCTCCCTGGTTCCGCCGACGGTGGCCCCGGTGGCGACGCCGCCGCCGGTGACCGTGACCGTACCGCCGGACGCCGCCGAGGATCTCCTCGGGCAGGTCGAGGAGCTCGCCCGGAGCGCCCACGACGGGTTCCTGCCCCCGCCGCGGTTCGACCGCTGAGCGTCCGATCGGGGTCCCCGAGGGGACGGATCAGTGGTGATCGCCCCCGCGGGGGGTGACGACGACGGTCGCCACGAAGGCGACGAGCATGGCGACGCCGATCACGGCGACGGCGAGCGACTGGAGCCGGTCGCCAGCCGCTTCGGCCACCTCGGCGAGCGCGAGCACGGTGGGGAGCATGGCGGGGAGGGTAGCACCCTCGGGGGCGCCCGGGGCAGGCCGTCAGACGACGACGAGGTCGCGGATGTCGGCGCGCCGGAGTGCCGCGGCGAGCTCTGCCATGCGGTCCCCGTCCGGCTCCTCGAGGAACGCGAAGGCGGGCCGCACCCCGTGTCGGCGGAAGGCGATGAGCCGGACGGGGACCCTCGGTGCCACCCGCCGGAGCCAGCGTCCCGTCGCCGCCATCGCCTCCGGATCGTCGGAGTAGCCGGGGACGACGAGGAGGCGCACCTCGTGGAGCCGGTCGTGGCCGGCGAGGTGGCGGATCGAGGCGAGGACGGCGTCGTTGTGCCGCCCGGTGAGCCGGACGTGTGTCGCGTCGTCGAGCGCCTTGAGGTCGATCATCGCTCCGTCCATCATCGGCAGGAGACGGTTCCACACCTCGGGTGGGGCCGACCCGTTGGAGTCGACGAGTGTCGTGAGGTGGGCCGTCTCCGGGTGGCGTCTGACGGCGCGGAAGAGGGCGGCGACGAACTCCGCCTGGAGGGTGGCCTCGCCACCCGAGACGGTGATGCCCGAGAGGAACGGGGCCGTCCTGCGGATCTCCTCGAACATCTCGGGCACGGTGACCCAACGGTCGAGCGGGGTCGCGTCGTGCGGACAGACGTCGATGCAGACACCGCACTCCGTACAGCGGTCGCGCCGCACGACCACGGTGGGCCCGGGGGCGAGGCGGAGGGCCTCCTCGGGACAGGGCGCCACGCAGGCCCCGCAGCCGTCACACACACCGATCGTGTGCGGGTTGTGACAGTTGATGCAATCGAAGTTGCAGCCCTGGAGGAAGAGGACGAAGCGGTTTCCCGGTCCGTCGACGTTCGAGAAGCGGAGGAACCTATTGAGGCGCCCGCGGATGATGCTCATGGACCAGCACGCGCTTGACGGATCGCTCGGTGACGTGGGAGTTCTCCACCGAGCCGGCGGCGAAGACGGTGCTGTGGTGACGCGCCCCCTCCTCCGCGAACCGGGCCACGTCGGACTTGCGCACCAGGTATCCCGTGATGCGGATGAAGCCGTTCGTGTCGAGGTTGAACGTGAAGTCGCGCATCCCGGAGGCGAACGCGCCCCGAACGACGTCGACGACGGCCTGGGGGTTGCCACGCGCCGTGTCCTCGAAGTGGAAGATGTCGCTCACCCCGGCGGCGAAGAGGTCGTGGTGGGGCGCGACGCAGGCGATGTGCTCGAAGGTCTCGGGCTCGTCGCCGATGGGGATGCGGGTCCCGGCGGTGACGTCGACGTCCGAGTCGATGCCCGACTGTGCATGGAGGAAGCATCGGCCCCCGTTGCCCTCGCAGTACGGCATGGGTCGGTCCGCCACGATCTCGGCGAGCCGTCGAACGACTCGGTAGGAGAGCTCGTTCGCCTCGGGGTCGTGGCCGTAGCGACCCGGTCGGCCGGCGTGCTCCATGAGGAGGTTCACGGCCTCGGCGAGC
>AMFO01000508.1_pt1 | contig 12789 bp, 5 predicted proteins | sample 552608 | NCBI WGS metagenome assembly AMFO01 (sample SAMN01893955, study PRJNA167987) | microbial mat metagenome | biome: hydrothermal vent | place: USA: Loihi, Hawai'I | collected 2003-05-01
ACTGGTGCGCGAGGTGGTGTGCGACATCGGCTACACCAGTTCCGACGTGGGCTTCGACGGCTCCACCTGCGCGGTGATGTCGCTGATCGGCAAGCAGTCCGGCGACATCGCCCAGGGCGTGGACCGCGAGGCGCCGGAGCAGCAGGGTGCCGGCGACCAGGGGATGATGTTCGGCTATGCCACCAACGAGACCGAGGTGCTGATGCCGGCCCCCATCCACTACGCCCACCGGCTGGTGCAGCGCCAGGCCGAGATGCGCAAGAGCGGCGTCCTCAAGTGGCTGCGCCCCGACGCCAAGAGCCAGGTGACCCTACGTTACCGGGACGGGAAGATCGTGGGCGCCGATGCCATCGTGCTCTCCACCCAGCACGATCCCGACATCGACCAGCCGCACATCCACGAGGCGGTGATGGAGAACATCATCAAGCCGGTGATCCCCGAGGAATGGATCACCGGCGAGACCCGCATCCACATCAACCCCACCGGCAAGTTCGTCATCGGCGGCCCGGTGGGCGACTGCGGGCTCACCGGTCGCAAGATCATCGTGGACACCTACGGCGGCATGGCACGCCACGGCGGCGGCGCCTTCTCGGGCAAGGACCCCTCCAAGGTGGACCGTTCCGCCGCCTATGCCGGTCGCTACGTGGCCAAGAACATCGTCGCCGCCGGGCTGGCGGACCGCTGCGAGATCCAGGTCTCCTATGCCATCGGCGTGGCCCAGCCCACCTCGGTGAGTATCGAGACCTTCGGCACCGCGAAGATCGACGAGGAGAAGATCGCCCGCCTGGTGCGCGAGCACTTCGATCTCACCCCCTACGGCATCCAGCAGATGCTGGACCTGGTACGCCCCATCTACCGCAAGACCGCCGCCTACGGCCACTTCGGCCGCGAGGAGCCGGAATTCACCTGGGAGCGCACCGACAAGGCCGAGGTGCTGCGCGACGCGGCCGGGCTGTAGGTCCAACATTCTGCGGGCCGGGCGGGATGGTCTAACGGGACCGCTGCAAGTACATCCCTGTACGCTTGCGTCGGCCATCCCTGGCCTCCGACATCCCGTTAGACCATCCCGCCCGGCCTTCCGCCCGGTTGGTTGCCGCCGGACCGAAGCCCGGCCTACAATTCATCCTTTCCGAGGAGCGCTGCAACCCCGCGCGGGGGCCTCTTGTTCAGAGGTTCCCTCGGGGCCAGGCTCGGACACGTACAACGGCGCTCATTTTTTCTAATCAAGTTTAGGAGAAATGACATGAACGCCGTGATCGAAGAAAAGACCGAAGCCGTCATCGCCGATCCCTCCCTGGCCAAATGGGGCCGCAAAGAGATCGCCATCGCTGAGACCGAGATGCCGGGGCTGATGGCCCTGCGCGAGAAATACGGTGCTGAAAAGCCGCTCAAGGGCGCCCGCATCGCCGGTTCCCTGCACATGACCATCCAGACCGCGGTGCTCATCGAGACCCTGGTGGAGCTGGGCGCCGAGGTGCGCTGGGCCTCGTGCAACATCTTCTCCACCCAGGACCACGCCGCCGCAGCCATCGCCGCCGACGGCATTCCCGTCTTCGCCTACAAGGGCGAGAGTCTGGAGGAGTACTGGCAGTTCACCCACCGCATCATGGAGTGGAGCGACGGCGGCACCCCCAACATGATCCTGGACGACGGCGGCGACGCCACCCTGCTGCTGCACCTGGGCACCAAGGCCGAGTCCGACCCCTCGGTGCTGGAGAACCCCACCAGCGAGGAGGAAGAGGTGCTCTACGCCGCCATCCAGGCTCGTTTGGCGGAAAGCCCCAACTGGTATTCCAGCATTCTGAAGAACATCCGCGGTGTCACCGAGGAGACCACCACCGGCGTGCACCGCCTCTACCAGATGGAGGAGCGTGGCGAGCTCGCCTTCCCCGCCATCAACGTCAACGACTCGGTGACCAAGTCCAAGTTTGACAACCTCTACGGCTGCCGCGAGTCCCTGGTGGACGGCATCAAGCGCGCCACCGACGTGATGATTGCCGGCAAGATCTGCGTGGTGCTGGGCTACGGCGACGTGGGCAAGGGCTGCGCCCAGTCCCTGCGCGGCCTGGGCGCCACCGTCTGGATCACCGAGATCGACCCCATCTGCGCCCTGCAGGCGGCCATGGAGGGCTACCGCGTGGTGACCATGGAGGAGGCCGCCCCCGTGGCCGACATCTTCGTCACCGCCACCGGCAACTTCCACGTCATCACCCACGAACACATGCAGGCGATGAAGAACGAGGCCATCGTCTGCAACATCGGCCACTTCGACAACGAGATCGACGTGGCCAGCCTGGAACAGTACGAGTGGGAGGAGATCAAGCCGCAGGTGGACCACATCATCTTCCCCGACGGCAAGAAGATCATCCTGCTGGCCAAGGGGCGGCTGGTGAACCTGGGCTGCGCCACCGGCCATCCCAGCTTCGTCATGTCCAACTCCTTCACCAACCAGGTGCTGGCGCAGATGGAGCTCTTCAACCACCCGGACAAGTACGAGAAGAAAGTCTACGTCCTGCCCAAGAAGCTGGACGAGGAGGTGGCCAGGCTGCACCTGGAGAAGATCGGCGTGCACCTGTCGAAGCTGACGCCGGAACAGGCGGAGTACATCGGTGTGCCGGTGGAGGGGCCCTACAAGCCGGACCACTACCGGTATTGATACCGGGGGAAGCCCGCCCCCGGGCCGAACCTTCGCGGCGGGGGCGCCGCCCCTACCTGTAGGAGGCCCGCCCCCGGGCCGAACCTCCGCTGCGGAGGCGCCGCTCCTGCCCTCGCTCGACAACCGGGGTAACCGAAACATGAAACAGCAGTTCAGCTTCGAGCTCTTCCCGCCCAAGACCGAAAAGGGCATGGAGAAGCTCAAGACGGTGGTGCAGGAGCTCGACGCCCTGAACCCCGAGTACTTCAGCGTCACCTACGGCGCCGGCGGCTCCACCCGGGAGCGCACCTTCGCCACCGTGGACTGGCTGCGCGGCCAGGAGATCGAGACCGCACCCCACCTCTCCTGCATCGGCGCCAGCCGGGAGGAGATCCTCGACATCCTCAACCGCTACCGCAACGAGGGAATCCGGCGCATCGTGGCCCTGCGCGGCGACCTCCCTTCCGGAGCGGGCCTGGGCGGGCTGGGCGAGTTCAACTACGCCAACGAGCTGGTGGCCTTCATCCAGGCCAACTTCCCCGGCGAGTTCCAGATCGAGGTGGCCGCCTACCCCGAGTTCCACCCCCAGGCACCCAGCGCCTGGCAGGACCTGGACAACTTCAGGCGCAAGGTGGAGGCGGGCGCCCGGGGTGCCATCACCCAGTACTTCTACAACCCGGACGCCTACTGGCGTTTCCTCGACGACTGCGCAAAGCGGAACATCACCATTCCCATCGTGCCCGGCATCATGCCCATCACCAACTACGTCAACCTGGCCCGCTTCTCCGACGCCTGCGGCGCCGAGATCCCGCGCTGGCTACGCAAGCGGCTGGAGGCCTTCGGGGACGATACCGAGGGTCTCTTCGAGTTCGGCCTGGACGTGGTCACCGAGCTGTGCCGCAACCTCCTCGATGGCGGCGCCCCGGGCCTCCACTTCTACACCATGAACCAGTCGGCGGCCACCCTGGCCATCTGCGAGCGGCTGGGACTGGCCGGCAGTGCGCCTGCCGCGTAACCACGTCGACCTTCCCCTGGCGCCGGGCGGGCGCGTCGAGCTGCCGGAGCGCGTCGCCCGCCACCTGCTGCAAGTGCTGCGGCTGCGCGAGGGGGCGCAGATCCTCCTCTTCAACGGGCGCGACGGGCGCGACTACCTGGCGCGGCTGACACACTTGCGCAAGGGAACCGCGCAGGCCGAGATCCTGGATGCGGGAGAAGTGGAACCGCCACCTCCCCTGGCGCTTCACTTGGCGCTGGGCATCTCGCGCGGCGAACGCATGGATTACGCCCTGCAGAAGGCGGTGGAGCTGGGCGTGGCCAGCCTGCAGCCCCTGTTCACAGAACGCACCGTGGTGCGGCTGGAGGGAAAGCGGCTGGAGAAGCGGATGGCACATTGGCAAGGCGTGGTGACGAGCGCCTGCGAGCAGTCGGGACGGCGCTACCTGCCGCAACTGCACGCGCCCCTGCGGCTGGCGGCATGGCTCGAACGGGCCGCTCCACCGGTCCTGCTGCTGGACCCCCGGGCGGGATCCTCCCTGCCGGAGCTGCCTGCACCGGGAGAACGGCTCACCTTCCTGATCGGTCCGGAAGGAGGGCTGAACGAGGAGGAACGTAACCTTGCCTACGCCGGCGGCTGCACCGGGGTCTGCCTGGGACCGAGGGTGCTGCGCACCGAGACGGCGCCGCTGGCGGCCCTGGCCGCCGCCCAAGTGCTCTGGGGAGACTTCCGCTGAACAGGCGTCAGGCCGCGGCCTGCTCGAGGGAGGCGGCCAGGGCGCCCAGGCGGTCAAGATCCGGCACCAGCGCCTCCGTCTCCTGGATCTTCACCTTGTAGAGCACCGGCCAGTCGGACGGCCACTCCTCCCCGGCCTCCACCTTCAGGGAAGCGTCGTTGATGTTCACCAGCCGCGGCATGCCGGTGGCGTCCACGCCGACGAAGGGGTGTTCCAGCCGGTCGTCGAAGACGTGGATGACGATGATCCGCTTGCGCCCTCGACGCTGCTGACGCTCCACGCCCAGCAGCCGCTCCATGGAGACCAGCGGAAGCATCAGGTGCCGCCACTCGAAGCGGCCCAGCATCCAGGCGGGCGCGTCACCCTCGTCGCGCACCAATTCCCGGTAGCCGATGATCTCGATCACCGACGCCGACGGCAGCAGCAGCGGTGTCTGGCGCTGGGGAATGAGCAGGCCCTGGACTTCCGACACCTCTTCCACTCCTTCATCCATAGACCCTTTCTCCCAGCAGTTCGTAGATATTCTCCAGCAGATCGGTCTCCTGGTAGGGCTTACCCAGGTAGCGGTCCACGCCCAGCTCCAGCGCGCGGTTGCGGTGCTTCTCGCCGGTGCGCGAGGTGATCATGATGATGGGGATATCCTCCAGCTCGGGCGTGTTGCGGATGTGACGGGCCAGCTCGTAGCCGTCCATGCGCGGCATCTCGATGTCGAGCAGCATCACGTCGGGCTTGCGGTCCTGCAGCACGGTGATGGCATCCACTCCGTCCTTGGCCGTCAGCACCTGCATGTTGTGCCGCTCCAGCAGCCGGCTGGTCACCTTGCGCACCGTGATGGAGTCGTCCACCACCATCACGGTGATACCCCGCTCCTCCTCTTCGGGGACGGCGGGAGTGACGGTGGCCTGGGCCATGGCGGCGGAGCGGACCACCGCGTTCATGTCCAGCAGGAGCGCGATCTTGCCGTCAGCCAGGATGGTTCCGCCGGTGAACCAGCGCACCCCAGCCAGCTGCGCGCCGATGGACTTCACCACCACCTGCTGGTTGCCGATGAGGCGGTCCAGCTGGATGGCCATGCGCTGCTCGCCGGCCCGCACCAGCAGCAGGGGCAGCCACTTGGCGTTATCGGGGAGCACCGGCTCGGCGATGCCCAGGAGCGACCCCAGGTAGCGCACCGGGTAGAGGTGTCCGCCGTACTCGATCCCTTCGGAGCGCCCCTGGTAACAGGCCAGCAAGTCCTCGCGGGAGACGCGGATGATCACCTCGGTGGAGCCGTGGGGAATGGCGTAGACGTCCTCCGCCACCTCCACCAGCAGCGCCTCCGAAATGGCCAGGGTGAAGGGTAGCCGGATGACGAAGCTGCTGCCCCGGCCCTGCTGGGACATGATCTCCAGCGAGCCGCCGAGCTGCTTGATCTCGGCCACCACGGCATCCATGCCCACGCCACGCCCGGCCACCTGGGTCACCTCTGCCGCGGTGGTGAAGCCGGGCTGCAGGATGAACTGGTATAGGGTCTCCTCGTCCACCTCGGCCTGCTCCTCCAGCAGGCCGTTCTGGACCGCCTTCCTGCGAATGGCGGCGGCGTCCAGGCCGGCGCCGTCGTCGGAGATGGTGAGCACCACCTCGCTTCCCTCCCGCGCCAGCACCAGCGACACCTTGCCGGTCCTGGGCTTGCCCAGCTCTTCGCGCTTCTGCGGTGGCTCGATGCCGTGGGCCACCGCGTTGCGCAGGAGGTGCTCCAGCGGCCCCATGATGCGGTTGAGGATGGTACGGTCGATCTCTCCCTCGGCCCCGATCACGTCCAGCTCGGCCTTCTTGCCCAGGGTGTGGGCCGTCTGCCTCACCACCCGCTGCAGGCGGGAGGCCTGTCGCTTGAAGGGCACCATGCGGCTGCGCAGGAGCCCGTCCTGCAGATCGTTGGTGACCCGCGCCTGCTGCAGCAGCAGGGTGTCGGCGTCGCGCATCTGCTCGCTCAGGGACTCGCCGATGTTGGAGAGGTCGCTGATGGTCTCCGACAGCGCCCGGGAGAGCTGCTGCAGGGTGGAGTAGCGGTCCATCTCCAGCGGATCGAAATCCTCGTATCTCTTGTCCTCCTGCTCCCTTTCGTGGCGGGAGCGGATCTGCGCCTCGGTCTCCAGCTCCAGGGCGCGCAGCTGGGCGCGCAGGCGGGAGATGGTGGTGTTGAGCTCCTCCAGGTTGTGCTGCACGCGCATGTTCTGCCGTTCGAGGCGGGCCCGGTAGATGCTCACCTCGCCGGCGTTGTTGACCAGCTGGTCGAGCAGCTCGGCCAGCACCCGTACCCGTTCCCCCTTGTCGGCCTGCTCCTCTTCGGCCCTCAGCGGCGGCGGGCGCTGGCGGTCCCGGCGCTTGCGCACGCTCTCCGCCGGGAAGGGGATCACCCGCTCTTCGCCGCCCAGCTCGGTTTCACCCAGCAGCTCGGAATCGGTCAGCACCTGGGAATTCAGGATGAGGGAAGAGTCCTGCTCCTGCTGCAGGCTGGAGAGCTCCCGGCTCATCTCGGAGGAAGGCGCCGTCAGGCTGGTCTCGGAGAAGGCGGTGAGCTCCGACTCGCCGGCGGCAGCCGGCAGCTCCCACGGCCTTCCGGCCGCCGCGGACTCGATGGCCCCGGTGATGTCGGCAAGATCCGGCAGCACGCTGTTGCGCTGCAGCAGTTCTATGCTGTTCTCAAGCCGGTCAACCCCTTGGCGGACCAGCGGTACCAGGCGCTCGTCCGGCTGCAGGCCGCCCTCCGCCAGGTTCTCGAAGAGGGATTCGAGCGCGTGGCTGAGATCCCCCATGGCGAAGAGGCCGGCGAAACGGGCATTGCCCTTGAGCGTGTGCAGGTTGCGCATCAGGCCGTCGATGGCCTCGCTGGAGGTGATCTCCTGCTCCCATTCGCCGAGATGCTCCTCCAGCCGTTCCGTGATCTCGCCGGCCTCCTCCAGGAACAGCTCCAGCAGCTCGGGATCGACGGCGGGCTCGACCGGGGTCGGTTCCTCCTGCGCGGGCGGGGGGGTCTCTTCCCTTCCCGGAAGGGAGGCCGACTCGGGGTGGTATTCGCTCTCACCTTCCCAGCCCTCCGACAGCAGGATGGACTCCGGCTCCTGGGGGATGAGCTCCTCGCTCTCCTCCAGCTCCTCGGCGGGTACCAGGGCCTCCATGCCGGCGGCCAGCTCCCCCGCCTCCGCAATCCGCGCGGTCAGGTCCGGCAGCTTGCCGTTGAGATGCAGGGCGTCGAGCGCATCCTCCATGACCTCCACCAGCCGCCGCACCCGCTGCCTGGTATCGGGGTCCACCTCGCCGCCGCTCTGCTCCAGCGCCTCGAAGAAGGCCTCGAGGCCCTGCGCCAGGTCGCCCAGGGGCGTCAGCCCGGCCATGCGCGCGCCCCCCTTCAACGTGTGCACGTCCCGGCGCATCTCCTCCACCGGCGCTCCCGCGCCGTCGCCCTCCAGCCACTGCTGCAACGTCACGTCCAGGCGCTCCAGGATCTCGGCCGCCTCTTCCATGAAGGCGGTGACGATCTCGCGTTCGGGAGCGGGCTCCTGTAGCAGTTCGCTGTCGCTCACCGGCTCGAGGTCCGACACCACCTCCGGCAGCGCCCGGTCCGCCGCGCGAATGACCTCCACCAGCGCCTCCCAGTCGGGCAGTTCGCTCCCCGGCCGGTTGATGGCGCCAAGCATCTTGTTCATGACGGCGTGGAACTCGCGGATCAGGTCCAGCTCCTCCGCACCGCAGTTGTGGGCCAGCTGATGCAGGTGGTTGCAGTAGATCTCCATCTCCCCAGCGAGTACCGCCATGGGCTCCACCTCGGCGAGATGGGAACTGCCCCGCAGGGTGTGCAGTGCACGCACCACCTCGCCGGTCACCTGGCAGCCTTCGTCGCAACCGTCCAGGAACTGCTCCAGCACCTCCAGGTGGTTTTCGGACTCGGTGTGGAAGATGGAATGGAGGTCTTCGTCCAGGACGATGGCGGGGGGCGGCAGCTCCGGTACCTCGCCAGTGAATTCGCCGGCCTCCTCCGCCACCTCTTCCGCCGGCGTCTCCTCTACCCGCTCCCGCGGCTCCGCCAGCTCGAAACCGCGCGCCTGAAGGGCGGCGACGTCCACCCTGGCCGGTGTTCCCGTCCTCTGCGCCTCGACGAGAACGGGCACGGCGGCCACCGCCTCGTCGAGGTAGGCGAGCACCTCCGGGTCGGCCGGCACGGTGCCGTCCATGATGCGGTTGAGCAGGTTTTCCACGGCCCAGGCGAACTCGCCGATCACCATGGCGCCCACCATGCGGCCGCTGCCCTTCAGCGTGTGGAAGGAACGGCGGAAGGTCTGGAGCGCGTTCTCGTCGGAGAGATCGGCCCGCCACTTCGGATACTGTTCGTTGATGACCTCCAGCTCCTCGCCCGCCTCCTCCATGAAGATGTCGAAGATCTCCGGGTCGATCTCATCCATCTCCACCAGGGCCGACGGCTCTTCCGCCGGTTCTTCCGCTTCTGCTTCTGCCTCTACCTCTTCCTCGCCACGCTCCTCGGCGACCACGGCGGCAGGCTCGACCGGCTCCTCGTCCACCGCCTCTTCGGTTTCACGCGGCTCTTCTTCGGGCTCTTCCTGTTCCAGGCCGGTGGCGTCTCCGTAGAGGGGAATGACCTTGGCGTCCACGGGCTGCCGCCTCTCCGGCTCCTCCATGAACTCGGGGTGCACCTCGCCCTCCGCGGCCTCGGCCTCCGTGGTGAGCCGGCGCAGGGAGGCGGAGGCCTGGTCCAGGATCTCGTCGAGATTGCTGCGCCCGTCCAGCCGCGCCTCGAGGTAGTAGTCCAGTGCCGCGAAGAAATCCACCAGCGCGCCCCGCTGCTGGGGGGTCAGCTCGAGCTCCCCCTCGGCAAGCCGCTCCAGCTCCGGCTCCACCAACTTGAGAAGGCCCGCCACCGCCTCCAGGTCGATGACGCTGAAGACCCCCGCCAGCTTGTGCACGTCGCCGGCCACGTCGTGCAGGCGCCCGCTCTCCGAGAAGTCGTGGAGGTAGCGCTCGAGGCCTTCCTTGATGCGCGAGAACTCCACCGAGGCCTCCTGGATCACGGCCCTGTCCCTGGCCTCGCGCTCGGCCTCCGGCCCCTGGGCCTCGGCCTCGCCGGTCGCTCCGCCCGTCTCTCCCCCGCCCAGAGCGCTCTCCGCCTGGACCAGGTTCGTGGCGATCTGCATGAGCTGGTCGTCGTCCGGCTGCAGGCGGCCCGACTCGATCTCCGCCAGCACCTCCACCACCTGCAGCAGCTTCTCGCGCAACATCCCCTTGCCGAGCATGCCCAGGGTGTCCGCCACCTTGTGCAGGCGGTCGGCCAGACCGCGGAGCCGTTCAAGCTCCTCCCGGTCGCCCCGGATGTAGAGGTCCAGGCCCTCCTGGATCAGCCCGAGATCACCGAGCAGCTCGGCGGAAACCGCGGCCAGCACGCTGCCGTCGGCGGCGGTCGGCCTCTCCTCGGCGGCGCTGTGTATCTGCTCCGGGAAACTGTTGGCCAGATCGGCTGTGCGTTTCACCGACTGCACCACGGGATCCGTGGAATGGGAGCGGGAAACGAAGTAGAGAATGTTCTTGAGCAGGTCCATGGGGAACTGCTCCATGGAGGCCTCTTCACCCTTTTCGATCAGCATCTTGAAGACGCGATCGAGCCGGCTGAAGAGCTGTTTCACCTCGTCATTGGCGGCAAATTCCCCGTCCACCAGGGTGATCACCAGGGCCTCGGCGGAGTCCATGAGGCGGCGCAGGCGGCGGGTTCCCGCCACGGCGTTCACGCGCCGGACCACGTCCAGCACCAGCTGCAGCCCCTCTTCCTCCCCCTCTCCCCGGTACCAGGCCAGCAGGCCGTGGTGGTAGCGGGTGCGCTGCTGCTTCACCAGCGCGGGGATGTCGGCGTTGCCGGAACCGGGGATGACCGGCTCCCGCTCCACCACGCGGTTCAGGTTGGGCGCGTAGAGCACCACCTCGGAGGCCGGCGCCACGCCGCGAGCCGCCCGCAGGTCGTTGAGCACCGGTAGCAGCACCAGGGGGATGTCCGGTTCGCCCTTCTCCAGCCGCTCCAGATAGCCGGGCAGCTGCACCAATCCGAGCATGAGCGACTCGGCCAGGCGCTCGCTACCCTCCAGTGCGCCCTGCTCCAGCAGCCTGCCCACCTGTTCCATCTCCTCCACGAGCATGGCGCCGCCGTAGACCTGCACCATGCGCAGCGTGCCGAGCAGCTGGTGGACCCGCTCGAGGAAGGTGCCTATGGCGTCTCCCTGAAACCCGGCCTCCTCGTAGGCTTCGAGCGCCTGCCGGGCCAGCTGGATGGTCTCATCCAGCCCCTCCTTGACCCAGCGCAGAGTGGCGTAATCGGGTTTTTCGACTTCGTTCATCAATTTCCCTCGACTGACGGGACGGCTGTTGGATCACTTCTCCGGCAGCACGAAACCGGCCACGGACTGGCGCAGCTGGTTGATCTTCTGGGCCAGCTCCCCGATCGCTTCCGCCGCGTTGCTGCTGCTGTCGGTGGTCTGCTGGGTGATCTCCTGGATAACGCCCATGGTGTCGTTGAGCTGCCGCGCCTCGGCCGATTCGGCCTGCGCCGAGGCGGCCAGCCGGGTGATAATCTCGGCGATCTCCTGGGACACCGTCTCGATCTCCTGGAGCGCGGCACCGGCGTCCTCCGCGAGCCCGGCGCCACTGACCACCTCGGTGGTACTGGACTCCATGGAGCTGACCGCCTCCTTGGTATCCGCCTGGATGGTCTGCACCAGTGCCTCGATCTGCTTGGTGGCGTTGGCGGAACGTTCCGCCAGTCGCTGCACCTCGTCGGCCACCACCGCGAAGCCGCGCCCCGCCTCGCCGGCCATGGCCGCCTGCATGGCGGCGTTGAGCGCCAGGATGTTGGTCTGGTCGGCGATGTCCTCGATGAGTTCCACGATGTTGCCGATCTCCTGGGAGCTCTCGCCCAGGCGCTTGATCCGCTTGGAGGTCTCCTGGATCTGCTCGCGGATGTTGTCCATGCCGTGGATGGTGCGGCGCACCGCCTCGCCGCCCTTGCCGGCGAGCTCCACGGAGCGCTGCGCCACCTCCGCCGACCGCATGGCGGTGCCCTCCATCTCCACCAGGGCGGCGGTCATCTTGTCGATGGTGGCGCTGGCGCCGGTGATCTCGTCACGCTGGTGCTCGGCCGCTTCCGCTAGGTGCATGATAGTGGCCTGGGTCTCCTGCGAGGACTTCGACACCTCTTCGGCCGTGTCGTTGATGGACTGGACCACCTCCCGCATCGCCTCGATGGCGTAGTTGATAGAGTCGGCGATGGCGCCCGTGATGTCCTCGGTCACCGTTGCCTCCACCGAGAGGTCCCCATCGGCCAGATCCCCCATCTCGTCCAGCAGGCGGCGGATGGCCTCCTGGTTGCGCTCATACTGCTCCGAAATGGCCTTCTCCTGGCGGCGCGCGCGACTCACCAGGGCGATGCCGAGCAGTACCAGCAAGGCGGCGGTGAGCACGCCGAGACCGGTGATCAGCAGCGGGCCAACGACGAGGGGGCCGACCTTCAGCTGCCCGGCGTCGCTGCGATAGCTCTCGATCAGCGCCCTGACCGAGTCCGCCACCTTGTCGGAAGCGAGCGCCAGCGCGCTGGGCACGTCCATGTCGGGCAGTACCTCGCCCTTCTCCAGCGCCTGCTGGGCCTTCTCCTGGAGCCCCACCTCACCCACGGCCTCCAGCGCCGGGAGCACATCGGGAATCATGCCCAGGATGGTGTTGAGAGAGTCGTCGATGTCGCCGAGGATGGCCGTGATCTCGAGCAGGTCCTCCTTGAGGTCTTCCTCCTTGATCCCCTTGACACCGAGCGTGACACTTCCGTTGAGGAGCGCATCCACCACCGTCTTCAGCTCGTCCACGTCCTGGGTGAGCTGGTCCACGGCGAGCGCCGTGGCCGATCCGCCCGCCAGCACCTCGCCGAGCGAGGAGTTGATGCGCTGGGCCAGGAACAGCTGGCGGGTTGCGTAGTAGACCTGGTCGGGGTCGGCCTTCTGCTCCACCAGCTCGTTGGTGATGTCCGTCGACAGCTCCAGCAGGTCCGGCAGGGTGTCCTTGATGGTGGTGATGATCTCCTTGACCGAAAGAATGGCGTCCTGGTTGTTCAGAATGGAGTCCACGTGGGAACGGAGTTCCAGCCAGTTGTTCTCCACCTGGTGCAGGGTCGGCTGGATGGCATCGGGCGAGGGGGGCAGCCCCTCCGCGGCCGAACCGTTCTTCAGGATCTTGAGCAGTTCGGAGAACCGGTCCCTGGACTCGCGCAGGCGCGAGAAGGAAGCCTCCTTGCCGCCCGCGGCTTCCACGGCATACTTTGCGATCCGGTGGGCCAGGACCCGCTGGTCCGCCGCGTACAAAAGGTACTTCTCGACATGGGCACTGTGCCGCGACCAGGCCACG
>AMFO01000475.1_pt1 | contig 12721 bp, 10 predicted proteins | sample 552608 | NCBI WGS metagenome assembly AMFO01 (sample SAMN01893955, study PRJNA167987) | microbial mat metagenome | biome: hydrothermal vent | place: USA: Loihi, Hawai'I | collected 2003-05-01
AGGCTGTGGCCTATCGTCTTGGTCTGGTCTTCGACTTGCTGCGTCCTTTGCTCCCTCCACAGGTTGAGATCGTAGCCAGCGGAGGGGCACTGTTTCACTCAACGACCTGGTCCCAGATAATCGCCGATGTGCTGGGACATCCGGTTACTCTATCCCGGGTCCCTGAAGCGTCCGCGCGCGGGGCCGCCCTGCTTGCCCTGGAGGCCTTAGGAGTTCTCAAGGACGTGGGGGAAGCGCCACAATTCAGCGGGACCACATATGAACCACGCAGCGCATATTACGAACGTTATCGAAAGGCCATGGCGCGACAACAGGACTTGTATTATACTTTGGTCGCTACCGACCAGGAGGAGCGTGGTACTGTCCCCTAGAGTGCGGAAAAGTCTCGTGATCTTTGCCGCTCATGAGGGGCCATGACCGGCATACTCTGAGAATGTGAGCATCCAATTATTGAATGACTGGGAGGACAAGAAAAACCCATGAAATCAAGAGATATTCTCCATCACCTGGGTGCCGATGTGCGCCCCGTCGTTGTTATCCACCACGACGACCTGGGAGTCACTCATGCACAAAATGAGGCCCACCGACACCTCTCCCCTTTTCCCACCGGATCGCTCATGCTTCCAACCGCCTGGGTCAGCGAGTGGGTTGGAGAACCCGCTCCTGATTTAGGAGTTCACATCACTCTGACAAGCGAGTGGAAGGCTCCGCGTTGGCGACCACTTTCCTGCAGCCCCAGCTTACAAGACGAACACGGGTACTTCTGGCAAACCCTGGAAGCAGCCTGGACGCACATCCAGGCCGATGAGGCTGAAGCAGAAATGCACGCCCAAGTCGACACCGCGCTGGCCATGGGCATTGATGTCACTCACATCGACACGCACATGGGTGCCGTCCTTCGCCCCGATCTGGCTCAAATCTACCTTCAACTAGGCATGGAGTACCGCCTGCCGGTCTTCTTGCCGGCCCGTGAGGCGCTCGAAGGCTTACCCATGCCGGACGAATTTCGCCTTCCTCTGGCCCAACTTCTCGATGCCAATCCGCTACCATCGATGCAGATGATAGATGGACATTCTGCTCCCCCATCTCAACGCAAGGAGTGGTTTGTGAAGACTCTCGAGCAATTGAGGCCGGGCCTCTACCACATCATTCATCATGCAGCCCTACCCACGCCGGAGGGCAAGACCTTGCTTGACTGGGAAACTCGGGCTGCGGACTATGAGGCGCTTTCTTCCCTGGAAATCGAGAAGTTCGACTGTACCATCCGCTTCATCACGTATCGGGAACTGCGCGACCTGTACCGGGAAGCCGGCCTGTTCGACTAAGTTCCCCTGGCAACTCGGCGATACTCGGCCCAGCTATGGGCGACGGAAACCGTGACGGGCCAAAATCGCCTGGGCTCGTTCCGAGCCCAGGAAGTCTATGAATGCTTTCGCGGCCCGCCGGTGGAAGGTGCGGGAAACGATAGCTGCCTCCTGCACGATCGGATCGTACAGATCCGCGGAGAGAGGAATCACCTCGACTTTTGTCGGATCCACGGTGCTGAGTGCGACCAGCCCCACGGGTGCGTTGCCCGTCTCCACGAACTGGGTTGCCTGACGCACGTTCTCGGCCAGGACAAGTTGCTTCTGCACCTGGGACCATAGCCCCGCCTTCTGCAGGGCCTGTTTCGCCGCGTAACCATACGGCGCCAGCTCCGGGTTGGCAATGGCGATTCGAGAGATCTTGAGGCCAGCAAGGTCCGCCAAACGGTGGAGTCTTAAACCGCTGCGTTTGTTCACCGCCAGTACCAAGACGCCACGAGCATAAGGGCGGCGGCTCGAGGCAACAAGGGCATCCTGAGCTGTCAAACGCTCCACATACATCCGGTTCGCTGACATGAAAACGTCATAAGGAGCCCCGTTGGCAATTTGTTGGGCCAGCTTTCCCGAGCTGCCGAGAATGGGGACGGCTTGGATGCCCGTTTGCGACGTGTAGGCAGCCAGGAGTTCATTCATTACAGGGGCCAGACTGGTCGCAGCAGCGACCTCGATCCTGCGAGAAGAAGGGGAGGCACAACTCACGACCATCAGCATCACAAGTACCACGACGCTCTTCAGCACCGAGTTCACCGAAATCACCTCGCTCTTCCCCCCTCTTAGGACAGCCATCTTCGATGTCGAACTCACTAGCGGTTCGTTGACATTGGCTCCGATTCCCCGCCGGAGGTCTTCTGTAGGGATGGCATCGTGAGAAAGGACGAGGGTCGGGCAAAGACGTAAAACCCGATCATAACATGACTGAACCTGCTCAGATGTTCGCGGAGATCTCGTAACAGAGGAAAGACCACGCTCTATAAACCTCCAGCGGTCCCCAAGCGGCCAATAGCTCTTCCCCTCGCCTCACACCCCCTCGAGCACAAAGGGGCAGTCAATCCGCTTCAACACTATCCTAGCAACGAGAATCCACCCGGTATAAGTCCCCATCGTCCCCAATGCAAAAGTGGGCGGGCACTCAGACCCGCCCACCCTGGTGAGGCGCAGAGGACTCGAACCCCTAACCCGCTGATTAAGAGTCAGCTGCTCTACCAGTTGAGCTAGCGCCCCACAACCATGCCTGATTATATGTACGCCATGGTCTTCTGTCAAAATTCGTCCAGTCTTCAGATACGAGAACGAGTTGTGGGGCGGGCCAAGGCTCAGCATAGATCCTTAGCCCCCCAGTCCGTTCGAATTTTAAATCACTCCCTTATAGCGTTTTTGTGATCCTCATCATGGATACTTATGGGACCATCGGATAAGCTGGTATCGAAGGGATTGGTAGCGTTTACAAGGCGCTCAAGGGGGGAAGACAGTCATGCTTTCCATGGATAGTTTGCGGGTATTTGTGGCCGCAGCGGAAACAGAGAATTTCTCCCGGGCCGCGAAGCGGCTCAGTATGAGCCAACCGGCGGTAAGCCAGCACGTCCAGTCGTTGGAAAGTCAGTTGGGCGTCCAACTTTTTGAACGTCACGGGCGACGCATTCGCCTCAGTGCGGAAGGGGAAACCCTGTTACCACTGGCGAGGGACCTTTTGCGCGCCAGTAAGCACATCGAGGAAATCGCGTCCAACTTGTCGGGTCAGGTGGTCGGCCATCTCTACGTCGGCTGTTCCACGACTTCGGGCAAATACGTACTTCCCCGATTGTTGGCACGATATCGTGAGCGCTATCCTCTGGTCAAGGGAGAAGTGAAGGTGGGCTCACGCACTCAGGTCCTCGAGTGGCTCCAGTCCGGAGAGGTGGACATAATCGTGACCAGCGAGCAAATCCATCGCTCGGGCATCCATTATCGTCGCTTCTTCGAGGACGAGATTGTCCTGGTCGTCCCGGTAAACCACCCTTGGGCGCAACGAGGATCGGTGCCTCCCAGCGACTTGTACGGTGAACGCTTCGTCATGCGGGAGATGACGTCCGGCACGTATATGGCCCTGAAAGAGGAACTGGACCAGGCAGGCATCGATGTGGAACAACTGGAACGAGTGCTCACCCTGTGGAATTCGGAAGCCATCATCATGGCCGTGGAAGAAGGCATTGGATTAGGATTCGTTCCTCGTGTCGCGGCAGAACGGTGTGCCGCCCTGGGTAGCGTGAAAATCCTGACGCTGGACGGGGTACCCATGAAGCGGTGGCTTTACCTGGGCTATAGTGGCACGCGGCCCAAGACGCCAGCCTTGCACGCGTTTTGTGACTTCATGGAGTCCATAGATCCCGAGTGTACCTGCCTTCGCCCCGCCTGGCACAGCCCTCTATGGTATGAAGCCACGGAGCAACTCATCGCACCAAAGTAATACAAGATCGGCGAGGGACGGCCCCCCGCTCAGCCACAGCGTTCCATATCGATGATCCCCTCTTTCCACGCGCGTGTTTCCCCTGTGTTCCCAAACCTGATATAATGCGGCCATCGATCAGAAGAAAGGATTTCTCCATGTCATTGCTTAACCGGTTGCAAAATAGCTCGCTGGCCCGTTCTGTAGCTCGTTCTCTCCTCAGGTGGGCCGGATGGCGCATCGAAATGCAGGACCCCGGAACGTCTCGCTACATCGTCATCGGTTACCCCCACACGTCCAACTGGGATTTCATGGTAACGCTACTCTTCATGATAGCCGAAAAGGTGCCCATTCGACTGGTGGGAAAGGCCTCCCTCTTCAGGGGACCGGTAGGTGTCGTGATGCGATCGGTGAACGCCATTCCCGTTGACCGAAGCAAGAGGCACAATTTCGTTGACCAAGTGGCAGAGCTTTTTCGGCAACACGACGAACTAGTTATTGGCATCGCGCCAGAGGGAACCCGAGGCAAGTCACATCGATGGCGCACCGGATTCTACTACATGGCGCTCAAGGCCCAGGTTCCCGTCGTACTGGCCTTCCTGGATTACGGCAACAAGGTGTGCGGCTTCGGTCCCAGTTTCGTCCCCTCGGGTGACATCGAAGCCGATTTCAATCTTATTCGTGCCTTTTACCGGGACATCCAGGGCAAGAACCCGAACCAGCAAGGAGAAATCGTGCTTCCACCCCGGCGTTCCTCCAAAAGGACACCCACCGCCTTGCGAGAAGATGCCTCCCGCGATCCCATTGACCGTGTCGTTTCGGCCAGGTGAATGAGAGGCCTGATAGCTCCTCCCCGACAACTGTCGCCCGGTCACAGCCCATAGGAGCGAGCTTTCTCCAGGCGAAATTGCTGAGTGTAGAGACGATAATAGTGCCCGTGACGGCGAAGCAATTCGGTATGGGTGCCCATCTCCTGGATGCGCCCGTTCTCAATGACGATGATTCGATCAGCATTGCGAATGGTGCTCAGACGGTGGGCAATGATGAAACTGGTACGCCCGGACAACAAGGCTTGCATCCCCCGCTGAATCAGAGCCTCGGTCACAGTGTCCACACTGGATGTCGCCTCGTCCATGACGAATATCTCCGGCTGGGCGAGGATGGCCCGGGCCAGGCTGATGAGTTGCTTCTGCCCCGTGGAAAGGAGGATACCCCCCTCTCCAACTTCTGTGTCGTATCCCTGCTCCAGGTGGACAATAAAATCGTGGGCGCCTGCCAGACGGGCTGCCTCTTCCACTTCCGCGTTCGTGGCATCCGGCCGGCCGTAACGGACGTTCTCTCGAATCGTGCCGCTGAAGAGATGGGGCGTCTGGGACACCACGCCAATGCGCTTATGGATGCTTTCCAGGGTGTACTCTCGATAATCACGCCCGTTGATGCGAATGACACCCTGTTGTGACTCGTAGAAGCGACATAGCAGGTTGACCAAAGTCGTCTTGCCTCCTCCTGTAGGCCCGACGATGGCGATAGTCTCTCCCGGCTGCACGGTCAAGCAAAGATCCTGAATGACCGGCTTGCGGGGTTCGTAGTAGAAGGTCACATGGTCGAACTCGATGGGCCCCAGCAATGTCGGTGCCGGCACCGCGCCCGGCAAATCCTTGACCTCCGGCTCTGTGTCCACCAGGGTGAAAATCCGCTCCGCGCTAGCAATGGCTCGCTGCAGTTCCGAGAACACTCGGGCCAAGTCCTGCACTGGCCAGAGCATGAAGGTCACATAGGAAACAAAGGCGTGAATGCCCCCCACACTCAGGTGTCCTTGTAGGGCCTGCATGCCCCCGTACCAGACGATGATAGCCAACACAACCGCGGCCACGAACTGCACCATGGGTAAGAACAGGGCTGAAAGCCAGGCTGCGCGGTAGGATGCCCGGTACATATTCCTGCTCAGCCGCTGGAACTCGCTCAGGTTCTCCCCCTCCCGGTTCAGGGCCTTAATCACGCGTACGCCCGTAATCGTCTCGTTGTAAGCTCCGGTGATTTTTGAGTTCATGCGGCGAGCGATGCGGAACTGGAAGAGAATCCGCTTGCGGAACTGGATGGCCATGTATACGATGAAAGGCATCATCGCAAACACGATCAGAGCCAGGCGCCAGTTGATCATCACCATAAAAAATGTGGCCGTGCTGATATTGAGAATTGCCCAGACCACGTCCAGCAGACCCCAGGTGATAAGCTGGGCCACCCGGTCGGAGTCCGAGGTCACCCGGGCAATGAGACGCCCTACCGATTGTTTGGTGTAGTAAGAAAGAGAGAGATCTTGTAGGTGCTCGAAGGTCCGTTTGCGCAGGTCGTAGCGGATGCGCTCCCCCAGGACCCCGGCCAGATAGATGAAAGAAAACACCATCACGGCCTGGAGGACCTGGAGCACCCCGTAACGGACGACCAGTTGATAGAGGGCACGCGTGTCCCGCCCCATGATGCCCCGGTCGATAATGCTCTTATTGATGTAGGTGAAGTAGGAATCCAACCAGGAGGTAAGGGCCACCGCCAGGACAAACCCCAATGCCCAAGGCCAATAGGGAACGAGCAACCCGCCGATGCGACGAATGACGGGCATGGTGATTTCCGATGAGTATTCCTCTTCTTCAAAGTCGAGCTCAGGCATAGATCACATCCTCCCCCAAGTCGGCTGCCAACTCCGCCTGCAGCTCCTCGTCGATGTGGGTCTGAATTTCGTAGATCTCCCGGTACATCCCGGGCTGTTGAACCAGATCCTCATGGGTGCCGATCTGAACGATGCGCCCCTTGTCCATGACCAGAATCAAGTCCGCGTTCATGACCGACTGGATACGATGGGCAATGATGAACGTCGTGCGTCCCTCCATCAAGCGATTCAACGCCGCCTGGATCGCCGCCTCCGTCTCCGCGTCCACGCTGGACGTAGCATCGTCCAGGATGAGGATGCGCGGATCTTTGAGCAAGGCCCGGGCGATTGCCACCCGTTGCTTCTGGCCGCCGGAGAGGGTCACGCCCCGTTCCCCGACCACGGTATCGTATCCGTCGGGGAACGAGAGGATGACGCCGTGAATGGCCGCAGCCCGTGCTGCCTCTTCGATCTCTTCCTGGGAGACTTCTCGACCCACGCCGAAGGCGATGTTCTCACGAATGGAACGACTGAAAAGGAAGGGCTCCTGCTCCACAATACCAATGTGCTGGCGTAACCAGGCGCGAGGATAGCGTCTCAACTCTATCCCATCCAGCAGAATGCGCCCGCGGGTGTAGTCGTAAAACCGGGGTAGGAGGTTGACCAGGGTCGTCTTCCCGGAGCCTGTGGACCCCAACAAGGCAACGACCTGTCCGGGACGACAGCGGAAGGAGATATCCTCCAGCACGGGTACAGAGTCATCCTCGTAGGTGAAGCTCACGTGGTCGAAGAGAATGTCTCCCTGTGGCGGGGTCGACGGTCGGACATCCCCGCTCTCCAACGGCTCCGGAACTTCCCGCAGGATTTCAACCAGACGCCCATAAGAGACGAGTCCCGTGGAAGCCTGGACGATGAGCCGTCCCAAGTTGCGGATGGGCCAAATGAGCCAGACGACCAGACCCACATAGGCCAGGTATGTGCCCACGCTCAAGTCCCCGTGAATTGTCATCAGTGCGGCATAGAGAAAGCCGCCCAGCATTTGCAGGCCCAGAACGACATCCGAGATGGGCCAGAAGAGACTGTGCATGAAGAGCAAGCGCTTTCCCAGGCGAAATTTCTTCTGATTTTCTGCCTCAAACTTCTGCTTTTCCAGTTCTTGTTGGGCGAACGCTTTGACCACGCGCACGCCGCTCAGGTTCTCCTGTAGAACGGTGGTCAGTCGCGATTCTTGTTTCTGGTATATTTCATAGGCCCGGGAGACTTGACGGAAGAACCACAGGGAGAGCGCCAGGACAAAGGGAATGGCAATGACTGAGATCCAGGCCAGACGTGAGCTCAGGTGATAGATGGCCAGAAAGTTGATGACGAAAATGAGAACAATGCGCCCCGCGCCGATGGCTTGGTCCGCGAAAAAACGGCGGACTGCGTCCACATCGGATGTGGCCCGCTCCACCAGGTCGCCGGTGGACGCGTGGCTGTGGTAGGCCACACTCAACCGTTGGATGTGGTCGAATAAGTAATCCCGCAGGCGTAGAGTAATCCCCTCGGCCGTATACGCGGCCAACCGGCCCGACAGAAAGGAAAAGCCTCCCTGGAAAAGTGCCAGCAACACGAATCCAAGAGACACCCAGACGAAGGCCTGGGGTAGCGTATGTCCCAGCACGGGTTTGGCTTCTCCGGCCACCAAGTCAGCGAAGTACTTGAGAAGCAGGTAGGTGGCCGTTTTGGCGATGGCCGAGAAGGCCAGGGCGACAGCAGCAGCAATATACGCCAGGCGGAAACCGCGCATCATTCGCCACAATCCCACAAGACGTCGGGGGCTCAGTGTACGTCGCAAGTCTACAGGATGCTGAAAATACGAACTCATGGTTTCTCCATCCTCCATAAAATGAAAAAGCCACAGCGCGCTGCGCTGTGGCTTTTTGGTCTTGAGTCAACAGAACGCCTATGGCGTCCCCGTTCCCCAGCCTACAGGCGCGCGAAATCGAACGACATCACGCATCCCTTCAACAAACATCCACTTCATCTTCATCGCGCGCCTCCTTTCGATAGGATAGAGTACCACACTGTGAGAATATCATACTTCCCATTCGACCGTCAAATTGACTGGCTCGGTTCCAAAGTATGTTGGTGAAAAGGGGGGAGCAAATTTGACAAAGAGGGGGTGGGACAGCAACGTTGCGTCTGTCACCTGTGGCGCAACCTGCAAAAGCCCATAGCCGAAGTGGAACTTCACGCCCGCCCAAGAACGCCATGAACGCAAACGCCATGACTGCCATCCCGGCCTGAGCCCATTGACCGTGGCCGGATTTCCGCCATTGACCCTTTACCTCTCCACCAACACTCCTGCCTAAGTCGCCGACAAAAGATGAAACCAAGTCCGGCAGTAGGGCTTTCCCATGTTCTAACCTTTGGCGAGTCCACGGAGGCGTTGTTCCAGCCATCAGGCCGTTATATGGCTGTTAGACGGTCGTCGGGTAGGCGGGGCACCGCCCTTGCCTACCCTTTGGTTATATGCGTAAAAACTCTGAAAAGCCTGAATCCGGCCGACAAGGGATTGACAACCGCGCTCTTTTGGTCTATAATCATGCCGTAACCCATTGCCTCGCTCTGACGGTCTAACCTGGAGCACATTCTTTGCTGTGCCGATTCCGAATATGGTCTTGACCTGAGCGCGCCTGTTGGTCTGGTTTTGAGGCATCGTTGACAAATCTACCCAGGGGGGGAACCATGAGACTTGCAAACAAGGTCGCCTTGATTACCGGCGCGGGAAGTGGTATCGGCCGTCAATCTGCGTTGCTGTTTGCCCAAGAGGGAGCAAAGGTAGTCGTCGTTGATGTCAATGGCCCGAGCGGTGAAGAAACGGTCGAACAAATCCGGGCCGGCGGAGGAGATGCCCATTTTGTCCATGCTGATGTCTCGCGCGCTGTTGATGTAAAGCGGATGATCGAGATCGCTGAGCGAACTTACGGTAGGCTCGACGTACTTTTCAACAACGCAGGCATCTTCCACCCCGAAGATGGCTCAATCCTGGAGACGGAAGAAGCTATCTGGGATCGAGTGATGGAGGTTAACCTGAAAGGGGTTTTCCTGGGATGCAAGTTCGGTATTCCAGCGCTCCTGCGCGCTGGAGGGGGGAGCATCATCAACACGGCTTCTTTTGTGGCTCTAATGGGTGCGGCAGTCCCGCAGATTGCCTATACGGCCAGCAAGGGAGGCGTACTTTCCATGACCCGAGAAATTGCCGTCGAGTTCGCTCGTCAGAACATCCGGGCCAATGCGATTTGCCCCGGCCCCGTGGAGACACCTCTGTTGGCGGAGCTTTTGGCCGATCCCGCCAGAAGAGAGCGCCGATTGGTGCATATTCCCATGGGACGGTTCGCCCGGGCAGACGAAATTGCTCGGGCTGCTTTGTTCCTGGCCAGTGACGAGTCTTCTTATGTCAACGGAGCCACATTTGTCGTCGATGGAGGCATCACGGCCGCCTACATTACACCCGAGTGACCTAAGGCAAGGGGCATCCGGCCCCGCCTTATAGAAAGGAGCTCGCTGTGCACGTCCACCTTAATCTTTCCATTTGCATTCTGAATTGTTATCCCCGACACAGTCGGGAACGATTCGACCGGACCAATGTCGGCCATCCTCACGACATGTACATGCGTTTTCTGCGCAGTTACGTACCGGATGCTCATGTGGATGTGGTGTTCGCTGCCGATCTGGACCAGGAGCTGCCTGCAGGAGCAGCGCTCACCTCTTATGATGCTTTCATCTGGACGGGATCCGACTTAACGATCTACGAGGATGATCCACGGGTGAGGCGCCAGATCGAACTGGCCCGGGCCATCTATAAGGCCGGCGTGCCCGCCTACGGGAGCTGCTGGGGCATCCAAATGGCTGCCGTTGCCGCGGGAGGAGAGGTTCAGCATAACCCCAACGGTCGCGAGTGGGGCATTGCACGCGCCATCCAGCGCACAGAGGATGGACGTCGCTCCTTACTCCTTAAAGGTAAGCCTGACGTCTACGACGGGTTCATTATGCACCTGGACGAAGTCACCCGGATTCCCTCTGGTGGGAAATGGTTGGCCACCAACGAACACACGCGCGTTCAGGCTTTGGAAGTTCACTACCTGAACGGGACATTTTGGGCCACTCAGTATCACCCGGAATACGACCTCTACGAGATGGGGCGACTGATTGCAGCCCGGGCGACACCTCTCGTAAGGGAGGGTATCTTCCCCGATAAAGAAGCCGTCCGCACGTACGCGGAGAAAATGAAGCAATTGTATCAGCACCCCGATGACCAGGCACTACGCCGCGAGCTAGATGTCGGGGAGGACATTCTGGATCCCGCAATTCGGCAGCAGGAACTGCGCAACTGGATGGACTACCTCGTGCTTCCCTCCCTGTCCCGCTGAGATTCACCGTGATCTGCCATGCTCCTTGATAAAGGACATGCGCTTAAACCGGTGACATGTTTGCCGGCCTTGCAGCAGGGACGGGTGAAAAAGGGGAAGAATGCCGGGTATTTTCCCGACAGGCTTCGCCTCCGAGAGAGGGCGATGACGTCTGGGACTTGGAGGTTGCTTGTCGACGTTTCCAGAAAGGAGGTGATGCATCAAAGGTCACTTGGTAAGGGCGTTGTTCTCGTGAATGTTGTGATGTGGTTGGTCGGGTACGTAAAAGAACAAGGAGGAATTACCATGAAGAGGTGGCGTTCGTTCCTGGTCGTCGGTGTGCTGGGTGTTGTGCTGGCCGCCTTGGCGGCGTGTGCTGGTGCGCAACAGGGCGCTCAGACGGTGAAGAAGGTGGAAGTCACCCGCATCGTCGAGGTGACACGGGTCGTTGAGAAGGCTCCTCAACAGCAAATTCCAAAGGGAGCCACAGTCATCGATTTCTGGCACGCTTTTGGTGGTGGGCGGAAGTTGCTCATCCAACGCATGGTAGATGATTTCAATTACACGCATCCCGGCATCTATGTGCGAGCAGAGAACAAAGGGTCTTACCGGGACACCCTCAATGCAGCCATCCTGGCGGCCCAACAGGGTAAACCGCCCCACATCGTCCAGATTTTTGAGGTCGGATCAGAGCTTGGTCTGGATTCCGGCATCTTTGTGCCTTTTGGCGACCTGGCCAAGCCGGATGAATACCAGCCGAAGGACCTGATCTCGGGCGTGGCGAACTATTACAACTTCAACGGCAAATTCTACTCCATGCCCTGGAACTCGTCTAACCCCATTCTCTATTACAATAAGGACATCTTCCGCAAGGCTGGCCTGGATCCGGAGAAGCCGCCTCGGACGTTTGAGGACATGCTGAACGTTTGCCAGAAGATCGTCTCCAGCGGCGCTGCCAAGAACTGCGTGACCTGGCCTCTGCATTCCTGGTTCTTTGAGCAGTGGATGGCCGTTCAGGGCGCGATGCTGGCCAATAACGGCAACGGCCGTGATGCTCGTGCCACTGAGGTGCTTCTGACCAGTGACGCCGCGAAGCGCATCGTCAACTGGTGGAAGGAGATGGCGGACAAAGGTTACTATGCTTACAGTGGCAAATTGGAGGATTGGGACGGTTCTGACGCCATTTTCGTCTCCGGACAATCCGCTATGGAGATCACGTCTACCAGCGACGTGGTGAACCGCCAGCGTGATGCAGCAGCAAACGGTTTCGAGTTGGGCACTTCTTACCTGCCGTATCCCGGCGATCAACCCTGGCACGGGGTCATCGTAGGCGGTGCCAGTATCTGGATCACGAAGAACCACCCCAAGAAGGAGCTCCAGGCGGCCAAGGACTTCGTCGTCTGGTTCACCAACACAGAAAATGCCATCCGCTGGCACAAGGGGACCGGATACTTCCCCATCCGCAAGTCTGCTGTTGACGTCCTGGAAAAGGAGCACTGGTTTGACCGCAACCCGGCCTACCGGGCAGCCTTCGACCAGTTGTTGAAGACTAAAGCGGATCGGGCCACCCAGGGCGCGGTCATGGGACCTTTCCCTCAGGTCCGGACCATCATCGAACAGGCGGTGGAGAAAGTCCTCGCGGGGAAGGCCAGTGTGAACGACGCTCTGGCTGAAGCCAAGACAAAGGCCGACAAGGCTCTGCAAGACTATAACAAGTCCATCGGCCAATAGGCGTATTTTTACCTCACCGTCAACGGGGAGACTGCGAGTCGAATACATGGTGTTAAGCGGGGGGATGCAGAACGTCCGGAAAAGGACGTAATGCATCGCCCCGCCGGTTTGACGACAACCCGTCTTTCCTTACAATGGAAGAGAACCCTTGGGCCAGCCACAAAGA
>AMFO01000088.1_pt1 | contig 12685 bp, 11 predicted proteins | sample 552608 | NCBI WGS metagenome assembly AMFO01 (sample SAMN01893955, study PRJNA167987) | microbial mat metagenome | biome: hydrothermal vent | place: USA: Loihi, Hawai'I | collected 2003-05-01
TTAATGTGAGTTAGCTCACTCATTAGGCACCCCAGGCTTTACACTTTATGCTTCCGGCTCGTATGTTGTGTGGAATTGTGAGCGGATAACAATTTCACACAGGAAACAGCTATGACCATGATTACGCCAAGCTATTTAGGTGAGACTATAGAATACTCAAGCTTGCATGCCTGCAGGTCGACTCTAGAGGATCCCACGCCGTCCCAGAAGTAGGAGACGTGAAAGGCGACATTGTAGACGGTGGGCGCATTGACCACCCCCTGGCGTCCCGCCACACCCAGGGAGACCCGCAGGCCGTCCACGCCCGCCCTCGCCAGGGGATGGCAGTGGGCGCAACTGACAGTGTCGTTCCCCGACAGCCGCACGTCGTGGAACAGCTGGCGCCCCAGCTCCAGCAGCTCCGGTGCTTGCGGGGGTGCAGGCTCCAGCGGGGCGAGCGGCTCCCGGTCGGTGGCATCGGCCGCATGTGCAAGAAGGAGCAGCAGGGCGGTGGGCAGGAACGAGAGAGAGCCGGGCCGTCCCGCGGCCGGTGGCGGTCTGTTCATGGCTTTCTTGAGGTTTTCCGTTGTACCTGTTCTTCAGGCGGCAGGTGCAGGGGTTTATTAAGGAACAGCCCACCCCGCCGCCACTGCTTCCCGAACGGCCTGCAACCAGGCGGGCGGGCCGCGCGAAAACTCTAATATCATGCTCGAAGTATATTCTCCTTTCTACTGTAATTTATAGTTTTTTCATTATTTACCTCTGCCAGGGAAGGGAATGACGGAGCTTCGCACTCTTGAACCGGATCACAACTTCGGGCACCCTTACCGGCTCACTGATCAATTGCTGAGCGGCGGTCCTGCAGGCAACCGGATCACCGCCGGAGGTAGACAGAGATCATGGATCTCAACCGCTCCCTCGGGCTGGGCCAGCCCACCCTGAATCCCGAAGAAGAACGAGAAAAACTCCACCTCTACATCAACCTGAAACTCGCTTCGTCCGGCCAGCCCACCTGCATGGACGGAGAGGCGGCCGGCTTCCTCGAAACCGCCCAGGACCTGCTGCGCACCTACCGGGAGAAGAACCGCCTGCTCTCGGACTACCGCTGCCCGGCCGACCGGCGCATCGAGGCCTTCCTCGAGGACTACCTGGCGGACCTGGGGGAAGAGACGCCCCGCCTGCCCAACAACACCTTCATCCTCGACCGCCACGGCGTGGCGCGCGAGCTCTCCCTGCCCATGGGCAAGGACGAGTTCAAGTCCGAGATCGTCTCCAGCTACCGGGTGAAGCAGGGCGTGCTGCACAACCCCGCCAGCGACCGCCGCACCACCAAGGGCTCCTTCCACATCGCCGAGGGCGGCCTGCCCATCCCCGGCGACAAGAAGGCGGTGCCCAAGGCCACCTTCGCCGCCATGCTGCGCCACGCGCTGAACCCGCCCGAGGAGCTGCTGGTGCTGCCCTTCACCGCGGAAGAGCCCGAACCGGCGCGCATGTTCGTCTCCCTCCTACTGCGGCCCGTGGTCTGCCCCGAGGTACCGGGGCTGGAGGCCGAAAAGAGCATGGAGATCCGCTTCTTCGCACCGGGCAATCTGGTGAGCAACCTCGACTTCGTGGAGAGCATCTTCGGCAACGGCGGCAACCCCTACCTACCCAAGTTCGACGCCGCCCTGGACGTGGAGCACTGGACCGGACACACTGGCTGCGTGATCCTCGCGCCCCACCTGGTGAAGCTCACCAAGAGAGAGGTGGGCCTGCCCCACTGGGATCAGGCAACGGAGCGACAGCGCAGGGACGGCATGTGCTGGAAGGAGCCGGACGAGCTCTACAACGACGGCCAGGCCTTCAAGATCACCGCCCGCGACGAGCGCGGCGTCATCGTCACCATCCTCGCCGACAACTACTACGGCTACTGCAAGAAGGAGGTGAAGACCCAGATCGGTTACGCCGCCAACCTCTACGGCCTGGCCGAGGAGGAGCACGCCGGCGGTGCGCTGGCCTTCCCCCGCCGCAACCACGGCGAGGAGTACGGCGTGGACAGCCGCACCCGCGACCCCAACTACTCCTTCGAGGAGGTGGTGGCACGCTACGGCGAGATCATGGAGGTGCAGCCCGAAGGCTACGGCATCGACAAGCGTTTCCCCGAGGTGATCTACGTGCCCCAGGACCTGCGCATGGACCTCAACCGCCAGACCATCACCTGGTGGAAGGACGGGAGGAAGCAGCAGATCCGCCTGCAGCCGGGCAAGATCTACATCCAGCCCAACGGCTACAAGATCGAGATGAAGAAGCACCCCGGCGCCCCCTCCTGGCGCCTGGTGGGCACCGATCCCGAGGGCACGCTCTGCCACAAGCCGAGCACCGTCTCCGGCGGCGGCAAGTCGGAGATCTCCAAGTCGCTCAACGACGCGGTGATCTACTCGCCGCTCTTCGTGGACGACCTGCAGGCCGACCTGGACCGGGTGCAGGAGATCTTCGACCGCGACTACACCGACCGCTTCAAGCCGGGCCACGAGCACGAGGATCGTGATCCCACGCGCAAGCCGTTGAGCGAGGAGCGCAGCCTGGGCTCGGTGATCAAGCTGCTCACCCCCTCCTCCAGCTACACCGACGAGTACAACGCGTGGCTGGAGTCGATCCCGCCGCGCATCCTCGCCCTGGCGCTCATGATCAAGCGCTTCTACCGCCCCGAGTGGGGCGACAACTGGCGCGAGCACCTGAGCGTGGACGTAGTGGACGGCGCCCCCGGCCACGAACTCAAGCTCCACGACCGCAAGGTGATCGCCTCCTACCTGCGCATGGGCTTCGACCGCAACAACAAGTGGCGGGTGTTCAAGGTGCGCCAGGACTTCATCGCCGCCGAGAAGCTGCAGATGGAGGACGACATCACCGCCTCCATCGTGGTGCCCGCCCGCGTCCTGAGCGACTGCCGGCCCGAGGAGGCGGACAACCCCAACAGCGTGAAGCTGGTGCGCAACTGCGAGTACCGCCTCTTCCAGCGGCCCGACGACGCCATCATCCCCGGCTACGACAAGCAGGCGGAGAAGGACATCGCCTCGCCGGGCAATTTCCTAGCCAACTACGAGCCGCTCAAGGGAGAGAAGCTGACCGAGGTGGTGGAGGACGTGATGACCTTCTGCAACTTCACCGAGCCCATGCGCAGGCTGCTTGAGGAGGCCTACGAGGAGGGCGAGGGCTACGTGGTCTCCTCCGCCCACCCGCGCCTGGTGGACGGCAAACCGTCGAAGAACCCCCGCTACCTGCAGACCCGGCCCGACCTAGTGAACCCGGTGCGCAGCTACGTGGCCGAGATTGGCACCCGCTTCCACCGCAAGCTGCCCCTGGGGCAGAAGGTGTGCCACCCGGTAGACGCGGTGCTGGCGGGCCGCCGCAACAACCCGCCCGAGCCGGGCATCCGGCCGCTGGCGGTCTACAACCCCATCCACTACCAGGAGCTGCCCGAGCTCTTCATGGACTTCATCTGCTCGCTCACCGGCAAGTCGCCCAGCACCACGGGTGCCGGCAGCGAGGGCGCGCTCACCAAGGGCCCCTTCAACGCTCTGCGCCCCACGGCAGATCTGAACAACGCCCTGGTCTCCTTCATCCTCACCGGCTACGCCGGCTACTCCAGCTCCGCCGGCCACATCGGCCCCCACCTGCGGGTGGACCACGACGTGAGCCTGCTCATTCCCGAGATCTGGGCGCGCCTGCATCCCAGCCAGCGCGACCCGAAGAACCTCATCGAGCACGGCTACCTGGAGCCGCTGAAGGATTTCGAGCACAAGGGGCAGAAGGTGCTGGCCAGCCGTCTCGGCTACCGCATCACCGACCGCTTCGTGCACGGTATCATGGGCAAGATCTTCGACAACCCCAGCCAAGTCTTCACCGAGGAGATCCTCAAGCCCGAGCTGCAGGACCTGGAGGTCTTCGTGGACGGCGTGAACAACATCGTGGAGGCCCAGCGCAATGTGGCCCAGCGCTACCTGGACGACGGCAGCGTGGAGGAGGCCTGCCCGCCCCTGCGTGCCCTGCTCTACATCATGGCCACCGGCGAGTACGAGGGCAAGGACGTGCACCATCCGGAGATCCGCGCCATGTTCACCCGTGAGTACCTGCTCCAGTCCGACTGGTACCGGCAGCGGCTGGAGGTGAAGCAGCAGCGCGACATCGCCCTCTGGGAGCGGCACATCGAGTCGCTGGAGAACTTCCTGGCCCAGCCCGGCTACGAGGATGAGGCGGAGCGCCTCGACATCGCCGGCCGGCTGGCGCAGGCCCGCGCCCGCCTGGAAGAGGTGCGCAGCAACGACTACCTGGAGAGCCTGGTGGGCACCATCGGCGCCGACCCCCTGCGCCCGCTGGAGAGCGCCGGTCTCTCCCAGGCGGAACAGCCGCGCAAGGTGGCCTGAGCACGGGGAGCTGTAGGAGCGGCGCCCCCGCCGCGAAACCCCGCACAGGGAAGTGCGGCGCGAAGCGGAGGCGGCGGGAAACCACGCTTTTCCGCCGCCGACCAGGAAACGGGCAGAGAAAGCCCGTTTCCGTATCCAACAGGCAGCGGCGCCCTCGCCGCGAACCGTTCAAAATTCGGCCCGAGGGCGGGCCTCCTACACATTGAGAACCGAGTGACGACACCATGATTTCACTGCTGAACACCTTCCTGCTTCCCCTGCGCAGCCTCTCCCTGGTCTTCTCGCCGGGGCTGCGCCGTTACGTGGTCCTGCCGCTGCTGGTGAACGTGCTCATCTTCAGCCTCACCGCCTGTATCGGCAGCCACTACTTCGCGCAGTTCATCGCCTGGGCCCTGCCCCAGGAGAGCTGGCTGCACTACCTCGAGTGGCTGCTGTGGCCGCTCTTCGTCATCGCCTACCTGCTGCTCACCTTCTACTCCTTCACCATCGTCGCCAACCTCGTCGCCTCGCCCTTCAACGGCATCCTGGCGGCGCGGGTGGAGGAGAAGCTCACCGGCCGGCTGCCCCCCGACTCGCCCACCGGCCTGGTGGCCGAGATCCTGCCTGCCGTCACCGGCGAGATCGGCAAGCTGTGGTACTTCGTAGTGCGGGCGGTGCCGGTATTGATCCTGATGATGATCCCCGGTGTGAACGTGGTGGGCTCGCTGCTCTGGGTGCTGCTGGGCTTCTGGTTCCTGGCCCTGGAGTACATGGACTATCCCATGGGTAACCACCATCTGCGGCCGGCGGAGCAGCGCAGGAGGCTGCGCGGCCATCCCTTCCGCGCCTGGGCCTTTGGCGCCGGCGCCAACCTGCTGATGATGGTGCCGGTGCTCAACCTGGCGGCCATGCCGGCGTCGGTGGCGGGGGCGACGCGGTTGTGGCTGGAGCTGGAAGGAACCAGGAAGTAGGAGGCCCGCCCTCGGGCCGAATTTCGAACGGTTCGCGGCGAGGGCGTCGCTCCTACGGTTGGGGGTTCACGGCGGGGGCGCCGCCTCCGCTTCGCGCCGCACGTCCCTGTGCGGGGTTTTCGCGGCGGGGGCGCCGCTCCTACGTTGTGGGGTAGGAGGCCCGCCCCGGGCCGAATTCCGGCCTAACGGTAGAGGGTGACGAGAATGAAGGCCCCCAGCGCGAACCGGTACCAGGCGAAGGGCGCCATGCCCATGCGCTCGATGAAGCGCAGGAAGAGATGGATGGTGGTGAGCGCCGCCAGGAAGGAGAAGAGGACCCCCAGCCCCAGGTCGCCCCACTGCACCGGCCCCGGCGAGCCCACCAGGTCCTTGCCCACCCAGATCACCGAGGCGAGGATGGTGGGCACCGCCAGCAGGAAGGAGAAGCGGGCGGCGGCCTCGCGGGAGTAGCCCAGCATCAGCGCGGCGGTCATGGTGATGCCCGAGCGCGAGGTGCCCGGCACCAGCGCCAGTGCCTGGGCGGCGCCGATGAGCAGGGCGTCCCTGAGATTCATGGTTTCTATGTGGCGGAGATGGCGGAAGCCGCGGTCCGCCCACAGCAGCACGGCGCCAAAGCCGATGGTGGTGGCGGCGATCACCAGCGGGGAGCGCAGCTCGTTCTCCACCAGGTCCTTCACCAGCACGCCCACGCCCATCACCGGCAGGGTGGCGAGGATGATGTACCACCCCAGCCGGCTGTTGGCGTTGGCCCGGCCCGAGGCGGGCAGGGAGGCGAACCAGTCCCGCGCCACCTCCCAGATGGTGTGGCGGAAGTAGAGCAGCACCGCCAGCAGGGTGCCCAGGTGCACCGCCAGGTCGAAGGCCAGCCCCTGGTCGGCGTAGCCGAAGAGGTGGGGCGCCAGGATGAGATGGGCAGAGCTGGAGATGGGCAGGAATTCGGTCAGTCCCTGGACCAGCGCCAGCACGATGATCTGGATCAGCTCCATGGCGTGCTTCTGTTTGCCGGTAAAGCCGCGATCTTACCGGCTCGGGGGGCAAATTGGAAAAAGCGGAGCTCCGGTTCGCGGCCCGGTTCCCGCAGGGGCCGCCAGGCCAGCGCCGCCTTGCAGCCCGGTTCCGGCTCGAAGGAGAGGGCCCCCGGGGCATCCGTCTCCCGGCTGCCGAAGAGGCCGGCGCCCGAACATTTCTGCCGCGCCTCCAGCAGGGTCCACTGCTCGAAGAAGCGGCGGAGGCGTTCTTCTCCCTGGCACTGCTCCAGCGCCCGCCGGGCGTCGGCGTCGAACATGCGCGCGGCGATGCGCTCCAGCCGCTGCACCGGCCGCACCCGCTCCAGGTCCACCCCCACCTCGAACTCCCGCGAGACCGCCACCAGGCCCAGGTCGCCCGAGTGGCTGAGGTTGAAGCGGAGCTCGCCGCCGGCCAGGCGGGGCTTGCCGCCCTCTGCGGTGACCAGCTCGAGGGAGGCTGGGTCCCGCCGGAGGTAGTGGCCGAGGAGCAGGCGCAGGAAGGCCCGGCCGTTGCCCCGGAAGCGGCGGGCGCCGGGATCCTGCAAGCGGTCGAAGCGCGCCCGTTCCCTTTCGTCGAGGAGATCGGCGAGGGGCAGGGGGAGGTCGAGGGGCAGGCGCCAGAGGTGGATGGCCCCTTCCGGCAGGGAGGTGGGCGCCGCGCGGGACCAATCCAGCTTTCTAAGGTATGCTTCGCCCACCCCGAATGTGTCGTCGTCCGATGCAAAAAACCATTATAACCCGCACCCCGGAACCCGCCCTGCCACCCCTCGAGGGGCTCCATCCCGTGCTGCAACGGGTGCTCCGGGCCCGCGGCGTGGCCACCGCGGAAGAGCTGGAGTACGGCCTGGACCGCCTGCTGCCGCCCCGGCGGCTCGAGGGCGTGGAGGCGGCGGCCCGGCTGGTGGCCGACGCGGTGCAAGAGGGCAGGCGCATCCTGGTGGTGGGCGACTTCGACTGCGATGGCGCCACCAGCAGCGCGCTCATGCTGCTGGCCCTGCGCGCCATGGGCGCGGCGGCGGTGGACTACCTGGTGCCCAACCGCTTCGACTACGGCTACGGCCTCACCCCCGAGATCGTGGAGATCGCGGCCGGGCGCAGGCCGGACCTGCTGATCACCGTGGACAACGGCGTCTCCAGCATCCGCGGCGTGGCGCGGGCGCGGGAGCTGGGGATGCAGGTGGTGGTCACCGATCACCACCTTCCCGGCGAGACGCTGCCGGAGGCGGACGCCATGGTCAACCCCAACCTGGTGCCGGGCCATCCCCTGTCGGCCACCGCCGGCGTGGGCGTAGCCTTCTACCTGCTGCTCGCCGTGCGGGCAGAGCTGCGCGGGCGGGGCTGGTTCGCCGGCAGGCCGGAACCCAACATGGCCGAGTGGCTGGACCTGGTGGCCCTGGGCACCGTGGCCGACGTAGTGCCCCTGGCCTACAACAACCGCATCCTGGTGCACCAGGGGATCAGGCGCATCGCCGCCGGCCGCTGCCGCCCCGGCATCCTGGCGCTGCTGGAGCTGGCGGGGCGCGACCACCGCCGGATCCGGGCGCAGGACCTGGGCTTCGTGCTGGGGCCGCGCATCAACGCTGCCGGACGCCTGGACGACATCTCCGTGGGCATCGAGTGCCTGCTGGCCGACACCCTGGAAGAGGCGCGCCCCCTGGCCGCCAGGCTGGACGCGCACAACCGCGAGCGCCGGCAGATCGAGGAGGAGATGAAGCGGCAGGCCGAGGCGCACCTCGAGTCGCTGTCGCTGGAGCCGGAGGCGCTGCCCTGGGGGCTCTGCCTCCACCATGAAGACTGGCACCAGGGGGTCATCGGTATCCTGGCGTCTCGGGTCAAGGAACGCTACCTGCGGCCGGTGATCGCCTTCGCGCCCGGCGGGGAAGGGGAGCTGAAGGGGTCGGCCCGTTCCATTCCCGGCTTCCACATCCGTGACGCCCTGGAGGAGGTGTCGGCACACCACCCCGGCCTCATCCGCAGGTTCGGTGGCCACGCCATGGCGGCGGGGCTCACCCTGGAGGCGGACGCCTTCGACGAGTTCGCCCGCCGCTTCGACGAGGTGGCCCGCCGCCACCTGCGGCCCGAGGACCTGGAGCCGGTGATCCTCTCCGACGGCGAGATCGAACCGGAACACCTGGGGCTGGAGCTGGCCCTGGAGCTCTCCCGCGCCGGCCCCTGGGGCCAGGGCTTTCCCGAACCGCTCTTCCACGGCGAGTTCCAGGTGGTGCAGCAGCGGCTGCTGAAGGAGAAGCACTGGAAACTGGTGGTGCGCCCGGCGGGCGGCGACCAGGTGCTCGACGCCATCGGCTTCAACCTGGCCGAACCCTTCCCCGAGGCCGTGCCGGAACGGGTGCTGCTCGCCTACCGATTGGAGCCCAACGAGTTTCGTGGCAACATCAATCCCCAGTTACAGATTGTGCACATGGAACCGACGTGAGAGAGGTAGACGAAGAAGGCTTCGCCATCCGCCCCAACAAGAGCGCCCAGAAGCGCGAGATGGCCGCGATCCGCAAGCTGGTGGAGGCGCTGGTCGAATGCAGCGAGGGGGAGTGGGTGCGCATGGGGCTGGAGGCGAAGCTGCAGGAGGGGTTGCGCCTGGCCCGCGGCATGAAGGCCTCGGGCGCCCGCAACCGCCAGATCAAGTTCCTCGTCCGCCAGCTCCAGCAGAACGGCCTGGAGGCGGCCCGGGCGTGGATGGAAAACCGCGACCGCATCCAGGCGGAGGAGAACCGCCGCTTCCACCTGCTGGAGCATTGGCGCGACCGCCTGGTGGAGGAGGGCGACGCCGCCCTGGGGGATTTTCTCGACGCCCACCCGCACACCGACCGCCAGCAGCTCCGCGCCCTGGTCCGCGCCGCGCGGAAGGAACGCGAGAGCGGCAAGCCCGCCGGGGCGGGGAAGAAGCTGTTCCGTTTCCTGCGGGAAAGTTCCGCCGACGCCGCCGGGTCTGCTACATTGAATGGATAACAACACCAACGACAACAGCGCCGCCTGCATGCAGCCCCAGACACGCCCGGTCTTTCTCAACCTGCTCCAGATCCGCCTGCCGGTGGCCGGGGTCCTCTCCATCGCCCACCGCGCCAGCGGCGTGATCCTCTTCCTGGCGCTGCCCTTCCTCGTCGGCCTGCTGGAGCTGGCGCTCTCCGGCGAGGCGGGTTTCGAGCGGGCGGCGGCGCTGCTGCAGGGGGCCGGCGGATGGGTGCTGCGCTTCCTGCTGCTGTGGGCGCTGCTGCACCACCTGCTGGCGGGCATCCGCTACCTGCTCATCGACGCCGACCTGGGGGTGCAGGCGCCGCGCTACCGCCAGAGCGCCTGGCTGGTGCTGGTCAGCGCGCCGCTGCTGGCGCTGCTGCTGAGCGGGGGGCTGGCGTGACGGCGCGGCGGCTCGCCGGCTTCCGCGCCTGGGTGTGGCAGCGCGCCACCGCGGTCTACATCGGGCTCTTCCTGGTCTACCTGCTGGGGCGGATGGCCGTGGCGCCCTTCGACAGCGCGGAGGCGCTGCGCGCCTGGCTGGGGGGTACCACCCTGTGGGTGGCCTTCGGCCTCTTCGCCCTCGCCCTGCTGCTCCATGCCTGGATCGGCGTGCGCGACGTGATCCTGGACTACGTGAAACCGCCGGCGCTGCGGCTGGCGCTGCTGGCGGCGGTGGCCCTCTTCCTGCTGGCCAACGGCCTCTGGCTGGCCGGCATCCTGATGGAGGTGAGATGAAACCCGGGCGACGCCACTTCGACGTGCTCATCATCGGCGCCGGCGGCGCCGGCCTCAACGCCGCCGTCCAGCTCGCCGACACCGGGCTCAAGGTGGCGGTGGTCTCCAAGGTCTTTCCCACCCGCTCGCACACGGTGGCGGCCCAGGGCGGGGTGAACGCGGCCCTGGGCAACGTGAAGGAGGACCACTGGCACTGGCACATGTACGACACGGTGAAGGGCTCCGACTGGCTGGGCGACCAGGACGCCATCGAGTTCATGTGCCGCGAGGCCATTCCCACCGTCTACGAGCTGGAGCACAATGGCGTGCCCTTCTCGCGGCTGGAGAACGGCCGCATCTACCAGCGCGCCTTCGGCGGCCAGAGCCTCCACTTCGGCAAGGAGCAGGCGGCCCGCACCTGCGCCGCCGCTGACCGCACGGGCCACGCCATCCTCCACACCCTCTACCAGCAGAACCTGAAGGCGCGCAGCCACTTCTTCACCGAGTACTTCGCCATCGACCTGCTGCAGGACGAAGAAGGCGCAGTGACCGGCGCCCTGGTGATGGAGATCGCCACGGGTGAGCCGCTCTTCATCCACGCCCGCGCCACCCTGCTGGCCACCGGCGGCTGCGGCCAGGTGTTCCGCACCACCAGCAACGCCCACATCAACACCGGCGACGGCATGGCCATGGTGCTGCGCGCCGGCCTGCCGCTGCAGGACATGGAGTTCTTCCAGTTCCATCCCACCGGCGTGGCCGGGCGCGGCATGCTCATCACCGAGGGGGCGCGGGGCGAGGGCGGCTACCTGGTGAACAGCGAGGGGGAGCGCTTCATGGAGCGCTACGCGCCCCACGCGAAGGATCTGGCCAGCCGCGACGTGGTGGCCCGCGCCATCGTCACCGAGGTGAAGGAGGGGCGTGGCTGCGGGCCCGCGAAGGACCACGTGCTGCTGAAGGTGGACCATCTGGGCGAGCAGGTGGTGGCCGAGCGGCTGCCCGGCATCCGCGAGACGGCGAAGATCTTCCTCGGCATCGATCCCGCCTTCGAGCCTATCCCGGTCTACCCCACCGCCCACTACGTCATGGGCGGCATCCCCACCGACCGCTTCGGGCGGGTGGTGGCCCCGGCGCGCCACGGGCCGGAAGAGGCGGTGCCCGGCCTCTACGCGGCGGGGGAGTGCGCCTGCGTCTCGGTGCACGGCGCCAACCGCCTCGGCGGCAACTCGCTGCTGGACATCCTGGTCTTCGGCCGCCTCTCTGGGCTGCACATCCTCGACTACCTGCGCGAGAACCCCCACGCGCGGCCCACCGACTCCGCCTCGGAGGAGCGCGCCATGGCCCGCTTCCAGCGCTTCGACCGCGACGGCGACGGGGTGAGCGTGGCCGAGCTGCGCGCCGAGTTCCGGCGGGTGATGGAGGAGCACGCCGGCGTCTTCCGCACCGAGGAGATCATGGCCCAGGGGGTGGAGAAGGTGAAGGCGATCCGCGACCGGCTCGATGAGGTGCGGCTGCGCGACACCAGCCGCGTCTTCAACACCGCCCGGGTGGAGGCCTTCGAGTTGGAGAACCTCATCGACACCGGCATGGCCATCATCCTCTCCGCCCTGGCCCGCAGGGAGAGCCGCGGCGCCCACTCCCGGCCCGACTACCCCGAGCGGGACGACCGCAACTGGATGCGCCACAGCCTCTACTTCCGCGAGGGCGACCGCCTGGACTACAAGCCCGTGCGCACCAAGCCGCTGACGGTGGAGAGCTTTCCGCCGAAGGAGAGGGTGTACTGATGGAGTTCCGCGTCTGGCGTTTCGACCCCGAGCGGGACAGGGAACCCCGCATGGAGACCCACCACATCGAGGTTATCCGCGGCATGATGCTGCGCGACGCCCTGCTGGAGATCAAGGCACGGGACGAGTCCTTCACCTTCCGCCACTCCTGCGGCGAGGGGGTGTGCGGTTCCGACGCGGTGAACGTCAACGGCCGCAACCGCCTGGCCTGCATCACCCCGCTGGCGGAGCTGAAGGCGCCGGTGGTGGTCCGGCCCCTGCCGGGGCGGCCCGTGATCCGCGACCTGGTGGTGGACATGAGCCAGTTCTATGACCAGTACGAGGCGGTGGAGCCCTGGCTCAAGCGCCGCGAGCCCGAGCCCGAGCAGGAGATCCTGCAGACGCCGGCCGAGCGCGCCCGCCTCGACGGCCTGTGGGAGTGCATCCTCTGCGGCTGCTGCTCCACCTCCTGTCCCTCCTTCTGGTGGAACCCGGAGAAGTTCCTCGGCCCCCAGGCGCTGCTCTCCGCCTGGCGCTTCCTCGCCGACAGCCGGGACCAGGCCGAGGAGGAGCGCCTCGACGCCCTGGACGGCCCCTACAGGCTCTTCCGCTGCCACACCATCATGAACTGCGTGGAGGCCTGCCCCAAGCACCTCAACCCCACCCGGGCCATCGGCCACATCCGCGACCGGATGTTGAAGAAGTCGGTGTGAGATGACCCCGGAAGCGGAGAAGCGCCGCCTCGCCTGGCAGTGCCGGCGTGGGATCCTCTAGAGTCGACCTGCAGGCATGCAAGCTTGAGTATTCTATAGTCTCACCTAAATAGCTTGGCGTAATCATGGTCATAGCTGTTTCCTGTGTGAAATTGTTATCCGCTCACAATTCCACACAACATACGAGCC
>AMFO01001199.1_pt1 | contig 12646 bp, 11 predicted proteins | sample 552608 | NCBI WGS metagenome assembly AMFO01 (sample SAMN01893955, study PRJNA167987) | microbial mat metagenome | biome: hydrothermal vent | place: USA: Loihi, Hawai'I | collected 2003-05-01
GTGGACCGGAAGAAGGATATCATTATCTCCGGAGGGGAAAACATCTCCTCGGTCGAGGTAGAGAACGCCCTCTACGCGCATCCGTCCGTCTACGAATGTGCGGTCATCGGGGTGCCCGATGAACAATGGGGAGAGGTCCCCCTGGCCCTGGTGGTGCTCAAGCCGGGCATGCAGGCTACTGAGGAAGAGCTGATCCAGTTCCTGCGCGAGCACATTGCCCACTACAAAGTGCCCAAACACATCGAGTTTCGCAGTGAGCTCCCCAAGGGAGGCACGGGCAAAATTCTAAAGCGCGCTTTGCGAGAGCCTTACTGGCGAGGGTACGAGAAACGCGTCCACGGTTGACACTTAGCGACATTACCCATTCCTCCTTGCACACGCGGCCGTGCTGGCTCTTCCAGGCGCGGCCGCCTCCCCCTCACTCCAAACGTCCTCCCAAAACCCGTGGGCTTGTGGGCGCCCGGCTCCCTGTGGCCGGCTCCACAGTGATGCCGATGGCCTGATAATGACGCCAGGGCCTGGGCGCCGTAATGAGCAGCACAGCCTCACCCGTCTGCCCCACGCGAAACACTCCCCCACTATCCCGTTGTCCGTCATTGATGAGCCATATCTGGTAGGCTTTCCCTTCGGGAACCGGGGGTAGATGCGATACGTGCAGAAGAGCCCGTTGGTTTCCCGGGCTGAGGTAGAGTTCTCCCCGGGCCTGAGGAGCCAGAGCATCTCCGTGCAGGGATACTGACCGGCCCTCAGCCAACATGGTCAGGGCCGTCGCTTGTGTGTGCAACATGTGCTCATGCTGCTGCAGAATTCTGGTCTCGTAAAAAATGCTTGCTGCCATCAGCACGAAGACAGCGGCAGTGGCCAGGAGCCACGAGCGTGGCCCGGACCACGAAGGTTGGATGTTTTGGCGGAGACGCCATTCCAGGTGCGGCGGGGCCGATCTCACCGGAATGGCGAACAGCAACGCGTTGGAGAGCTCCCGATACTCGCACAGCAGGCGTCGACACGGTGGGCACAGGAACAGGTGGGCCTCGACGGTCCGCCGCTCCTCCACGTCCAAAGCGCCGATGGCGTATGCGGGTATTTGAGCCTCCAGGGCAGAGTGATCCATGTCGCGTCACGTAAGATGAGGCCCGCCTGGTTCTCTCACGAGAGCCGGCGGGCCTGGATAAGAGAGGGACTCTAGCGGCTACGCAGGGCGAACCGCAGGCCGACACCTGCCAGGAGTGCCAATCCACCCAGAAACGCGGCCCACAAGGTCCACGGGAAGGGCGTTGCTCCCGTCGTCGGCAGGACGGTCGCGGTCACGTTGAAGGGCACGTTGACGACCTTACCGCTGACCTTCACCGGCACATCGGCGCCACCCGGAAACTCGAACGTTCCCCGAGTTCCCCGATCAACGTGCAACATGGCGTGCAGGCGTGCGGTCGCCTTTGCCTGGTTCACCTTGACGACAACATTCAGATTCTCGCCCGGCTTTACGGCCGTGTAGCCCAGGATGGGTCCAGGCTTGCCGTTGGCGTTGGCGTGGATAACAATCCAGCCCGGCTCGAAGGCGACGACCCGCGCCACAGTCACCGTCCCGTTCTTAATCGGTTGATTGTTCACCGTCACCGAAGGTGCGGCCGGGTTGACCACGAACCAAACCCCTTTGATGCCCTGGCCGTTGGCATCCCCTGGTTTCTGGTCTTTGAAGAACCGGTAAAGGGGCATGCCGTTGTAGGTGACCTGAGAGCGACCATCTTTGCGCTTGATGACGCCCAGAGTACCGGAGACCCCAGGTCCTGCGGTGGGCGTTTCTCCCGCAGCGACGGTCAGGGGAGGCCAGTTCTTGGCGCATTGATCATAGCAATTGCTGACGCCGGGCTGATCCTTGGCGAACACGTAGAGCGTCATCCCGTCGGCATCCACCAGAATCTTACCGAAGGTGGGGTGTTGGGCCACCTGGACCGTCGCTCCGCCCTGGGCAAACGCCCATGCGGTCAACGCCAGAAGCAGGGCCAGTGTAAGGAGCAATACTGAGAGCACTCGTCTGTTGAACATGGTTTTATCCTCCTGCAGATGCTTGATGATGAATGGGAGACCGAATGGCCGGTCGTTAGAGCAAACGTCTGCTGGAGGAGGTTTGGATCACCGCGAAGAATGCGTCAGCCTCGTTCAGACGCCTTCTCGCGTCCGAACAGCTCCACCCTGGGCTTCAGAGCACCGCTTTGGCCAATGCTTCCAGCCCATCCAGATCGTCCAGATCCAGCCACTGCAGCATGACTCGTTGCACACCGGCCTCGGCCAGAACCGCCATCTGCTCCTGTATCTGATGGCCGGTGCCAACGAGGACTCCACGGGCACGCAGCGCTTCCACATCGCGGCCGGCCAGTTTTTCCCGCAACGCTGCTTCTGTGGGACCAAACTCCAGGCCGATCATGAGCGAACGACGCACTGCCTTCGGGTCACGCCCGAAGCGGTGTAGCAGCTCGTCCAACAGGCGATTGCGGCGTTCGAACTCCTCGGCTTTCAGGTACACCCCGTTCCACTCGTCCGCGTAGCGCGCGGCCAGGGGCAAAGTACGCCTGATCCCGTTGCCGCCAACAAGGAGGCGTGGTCCTCCGGGGCGCGCGGGCCGGGGCAGAAGGATGGCCCCTTCCAGGTGATAGAAGCGCCCGCGAAACGCAACCGAGTCCTCATCTCGCAACAAATGCAGGATGACTTGCACCCCTTCCTCAAGGCGGGCAAACCGTTCGGATACGGACAGTAAGGGAAAGCCGAACATGCGATGTTCTCGTTCCTGCCAGCCCGCGCCCACCCCCAAGACCAGTCGCCCTCCGGAGAGATCATCTACTTCTTTGGCCATGCGTGCCGTCCACACTGGATGGCGAAAGGACATCGGCGTGACCAGAGGACCGAATTCAATGCGGGAGGTGTTGTCCGCCAACCAGGTGAGGGACGTCCACAGTTCCAGTGAGTCCATGTCCGGTGGTGTGCGGTTAGTGAAGTGGTCGGAGCGCCAGAGTCCCACAAACCCCAGATCTTCCACAGCCCGGACCAGACGCTGCCAACGGTGCCAGTTCAGTCCCATTTGCCCTTCGATCATGATACCGACATCGACACCTATATTCATCGCCTCCTCCTTCTCCCCGACGCATAATACACCCGTTCACCCAGATTGGCCCTGCCTTGTCCCTCTATGATATAATTTTCTGTTGTAATCAGCGAATACTGAGCGTCTGACACTAAACAGGGTAACCATGCCGGCCAAGGCGACACGCAAAAAGAACAAGTCAAGCAAATCTTCCTCCCGACGCAAGGGCACACGCCGATCTTCCGCGCGCAAGAAGCGGCGCCAGCGTTCATTCGAGTGGCCCGACCTCTCCTGGATGCTTCACCCTATTCTTTGGGGGGTGTTGCTCTTTTTGTTCGCGCTGTTGACCGCGGGCACACTGGTATCTCCGGACCGGGGCCCTCTGCTTTTGTGGTGGAACGAACGTGTGCGCCACCTGGTGGGCAGCGCCATCGTTTTGGTCCCCGTGGTGGCCGCCGCATCGGGATGGTGGCTGATGCGGATGGCCATTGCAGAAGAAGAACCGAACCCGGAGACGACATATGCGCCCAGTTGGCGCATTCTAGGATCGTTGATGGTCCTGGTCGCCGTAACCGGCGCACTCCACCTCCTTTCCTTCTCTCCCGACCCGGAAGCCCTGGCTCAGAAGGGGGAAGGGGGAGGGAGCATTGGCTGGATTTTCAGTGATTTGCTTGTTCGCAATCTCGGATTCTGGCTTTCTATTCCCGTCATAGGTCTGACAGGGTTCGTCGGCCTCGTCCTGGCGCTCGATATCACCCCAGCGGAGGTCGTACGCGCTCTGGACCGCCTGCGCCGTTTTTTGACACACCGACCCGTCACGCCATCTCCGGCAGAGGAGGCCATTTGGGAACCGATCCCCACCGTGGAACCTGCCGAGGCCTACCTGCCCTGGTGGAGGCAACTTTGGGGGAAGCTTCGGGGACGGTCCAGAGCGGCGGAGCAGCCCCCCTTACCGACGCGCGTGGTGGGAACAGAACCCGGAGACGCCGGTCCTGTCATTAGCACCTATACGCCAGTCGAACCCCCCGAACCCGCGCCTCTGCCCTTGCGAACAGCCACAACCACACCGGGCTCCCCGGTCACCGCAGCCACGGCCAGCACGAGCTCCCCGGCAGCCCCCCGTCCTGCCCAGCCTTTGGGAGCCGGATCCTCTGACCAAATCTGGCAATTGCCCAATATCCGCGAAATTTTTGAGGACCCGGAAGAGGGGGAAATCGGGGCGGAGGAAATCCGTCAACGAAGTCGCATCATTGAAGAAACTCTGGCCGCGTTCGGTGTGCCCGTGCGCGTCGTCGAAGTCAACCAGGGACCGGCGGTCACTCAGTTTGGCATCCAGCCGGGCTACATCGAGAAAGTCGACCGCAAGAGCGGCACGGTGCGACGGGAGAAGGTCAAAGTCGCTCGCATCCTGGCCTTACAAAACGATCTAGCCCTGGCCCTGGCCGCAGCGCCGATCCGCATCGAAGCCCCTGTACCGGGGAAACCCATCGTGGGAATCGAGGTCCCCAATAAGCGGACAGCCCTGGTCACGTTGCGCAGCGTGCTGGAATCAGATGCCTGGCGGACTTTCAAGGGCCGGCTAAAGATCGCTCTGGGACGCGACGTGGCCGGTCGGCCCGTCGTGGCCGATCTCACACGCATGCCCCACTTGTTGATCGCCGGGGCCACCGGGTCGGGGAAATCCGTCTGTATTAACGCTATCATCACCTGCCTGGCCGCGACCCATGTGCCGGACGAAGTTCGTTTCATCCTGGTTGATCCCAAACGGGTCGAGCTGACCATTTATGAGGGCGTCCCCCACTTGATCGGCAATGTCATTACCGATGTGGACATGGTTGTCAATGTGCTTCATTGGGCCGTACGGGAGATGGAGCGACGCTACGAGCTGTTCGCCCAACACCACGTGCGGGATATTACTCGCTACAATAAACAAGCCACCCCCGAAAATTGGGAACATCTGCCTTATATCGTCATCATTGTCGACGAGCTGGCCGACTTGATGCTCTCGGCCCCGGACGAGGTCGAACACGCGGTCGTGCGCCTGGCACAGATGGCTCGGGCCACCGGCATTCACCTGGTGCTGGCCACTCAACGCCCGAGCGTGGACGTGGTGACGGGTCTGATCAAGGCCAATTTCCCGGCCCGGATTTCCTTCGCGGTCACATCTCAGGTGGATTCGCGCGTGATTCTGGATAGCCCCGGAGCGGAGCAACTCCTGGGTCAGGGGGATATGCTCTTTCTGCCTCCCGATTCCAGCAAACTGGCCCGTCTCCAAGGGGTGTATGTCTCCGACCGGGAAATCCAGCGGCTGGTGGAATTTTGGCGGCGCCAACGACCTGCTCCGGAGCCGCCCCTGGATGGCGGAGAAGAAGAGGCGCCCTCTCGCGACACAGGGGCCCGCCCGGCCTCTCGCTCTGAAGAAGAGGACAGATGGAAACAGGCCCCTCTGTGGGACGAATTGCTGGGCGATGTCCAGGCACAGAAAGCACAGGCCAATCGCGATCCTCTTTTCGATGAAGCTGTCCGGGTGGTACGAGAAGCACGACGAGCCTCTATCTCTCTGTTGCAACGCCGACTGCGCATCGGCTATGCTCGTGCAGGGCGGCTGATCGACGAGCTGGAGGAGGCAGGCATTATCGGTCCCGATCCCGGTGGAGGACGCTCTCGGGCAGTGTACCCTGGAACCCAAGAGAGGTCCGGAACTGCGGAAGAAAAAGCCCCGCCCAGAGAGGGAAGCAGGGAGTTTCCATCGGAGACGCCCGGCGCCTCGACTTCAGGCAAGACGTGAGTTGACCATCCTCGACGAAGAGTCTCCCTAGGGGACGACGCGCGCTTTCGCCCCCCAAAATCTGCCGAAGAAATTGAAGGAGAAGAGAAATGAGGAACCAGGAACCGCCCGCGCAAGGCGTGTACGAGCCCACGCCGTTGGCTCAATCCATGAGCATTGACGAACAGGTGCGTTACTTGATGCAAGGGTGCCAGTACGGCCCAGAGGGAGATCCGGACGCGGAACTTCTCAAGGAGCGTATGGAGGCGGAACTGCGCCAACGCCTAGAAGATTCCCTGCGTACACGCGTCCCCTTGCGGGTCTACCTGGGCGTAGACCCGCGCACATCGGACCTGCACCTGGGGCATACCGTGCCCATGCGCAAACTGCGCCAGTTCCAGGAGCTAGGGCACACCGCCATCTTCCTTATCGGCTCCTTCACCAGCCTGGTAGGAGATCCTAGCGACAAGGAGAAGGCGCGCCAGATCATGGACCTGAACACCATCCTGGAAAACGCGCGCACGTACACAGAGCAAGCATTCAAGATCTTGGACCCGGAAAGGACGCTTATTCGCTACAATCACGAATGGCTGGCCGGGCTGACTTTCGAGGATCTCGTCCACATCGCCTCCCACTTCACCGTGCAACAGTTCCTCGCGCGCGAAAACTTTCGCAAGCGCTACAACAAGGGAGACGCCATTTTCCTGCACGAATTCTTCTACCCCCTTATGCAGGGATACGACGCGGTCGCTTTGCACACGGACGCCCAAATAGGGGGCACCGACCAGATCTTCAACATCGTCGTTGCCGGGCGCAAGCTGCAGGAAGCCTTTGGACAGCGTCCCCAGGTTGCGATCATCGTCCCCATCCTCCCGGGCACAGACGGGGTGGTGAAGATGAGCAAGAGTCTGGGCAATCACATTCCGATTCTGGCAGCACCGGAGGACATGTACGGCAAGGTGATGAGTCTGCCGGACCACGTGATGCTGACCTATTTCAAGCTCGTCAGCCGTTACAAGCCCGACCAGATCGAACAGATCGAGCGAGCTTTGAGAGAAAATCAGCGTCACCCACGCGATGTCAAGATGGAGTTGGCCCGGGAAATTGTCAGCATCTTCCACGGGGAAAACGCCGCGCGGCAGGCAGAAGCGCACTTTATCCGCGTTTTCCAGCAGCGCGATCTGCCGGAGGAGATGCCAGAATGGGACGTCCATGAGCCCATGCGCCTGGTCGACATCATTGTAGCGGCCGCTTTGACCAGGAGCAAAGGAGAGGCGCGTCGTCTTATCCGGCAAGGGGGCGTCCAACTGGACGGGAAAAAGGTTTCCGACATCAGCGCCGTTTTCACGCCCGATGGGAATCCTCACGTACTTCGTGTGGGGCGACGAAAATTCCTGCGCCTACGGGGGTAAACCGTCGGGGCCGGGAGCGAACAAGAGTGCCGGCCCCGACGTGCCTTTTATGCCTTTGGTCGCCGTTGCTTGCGACGTTTGGCCAGAGCATCCAGATCGCCACTGCTGACCATCAAGGGCTTCACTCGCGGCCAGGCATGAACAACAAAAGCTACAACGGCCAACACCTCCAGCGTCCGGCCTATCAACAGTATCGCGGGTTCTGCCGGGAGCCAGGGCGCCACGATGACCAGGAAAAGGCCTGCGTTCATCGAGTATAAGGCCGTCCGTGCCCACCCCTCGCGTCCTCGCCGCACACCAAACCGGGGCAAAATCCAATAAGCAATGCCCATGGCCAGAAAAGTCACCCAACCGAAAAGAGCCACATCGATGTGAGAGACCAGGAGCGTCCACGCCCAGGGAGCCCAAGGAATGCCCTTGTGTGAGAGCATCACAGCCCCAAAGGTGGCCCCGAGCCCCAGGTAGACCAGCGAAGCACGCACATACCACACGCTCAGCTTAGGCATGACGTCTCACTCCTTCCTAGCGGCGTGGCCGCACACGGGGCCAGGTGTTGACAATGAAGCACATGATGCCAATCCACTGGAGCAATGCCGAGAGGACCAGAGCTTCCCCCCAGAGCCCTCCACGCCCCGCCATGGGCTCCGCCAATGCTCTCAACACCAGGCCCACATTGAGTGTGACCAGAGTTGTCCACACAAGTCCCTCGTGGCCACGCGGTGATTCCTGAGAATAGTTGGGAAACATCCAGTGGGCGACGCCGAAGATGAGCTGAGTAACCCACCCAACCATGAAAAAGTGAAAGTACACCGGGGAAAAGAGGACGATCATGGACAGTCCCCAGCCTACCCGTTTGAGGACAAGGCCCAAGCCGATAAGCAACGCGATAAGCAGGTAGATAAAAGCCAGTCTGACGAACCAACGTGTAACTCGTGGCATGCCTTGCGCTCCTTTCTCAGCGTTCTCGCCGGCCAGCCCGTCGCCGCGCCTGCATGACGGCCGCCGCCGTCGATCCCAGGAAGAGGAGAAGGGCGACCGCGTTCAGGAGCCCTCCCCAGCGACGCCAGGCCGCATTGGCCAGGAGGTCGGCCCCTACACGAATGAGCAACGATCCGTGTAGGAGAACGAGATGGACGTAAAAGCGGCGCCGATATTCGATGGGAAGGCCCAGCACCGTGGGGAAAATAATGGGAGCATGACCGAAAATCATGGAAAAAACGAAGCCCAGGAAGAATGCATGGAGCCAGGCATCATAGTGAAATCCTGCCCCCACACCGCCCCACCACAATGCCATGATCCCCGCGATCCCCATCCACACATAGCCGGCCAGCAAACACACGGCCGCAAACGCGGGCAAGCCTCCCAGTTTGACCGTCCGTCGGGCAATGTCATAACGGAGTAACCAAAGGGCCATGGTGAGCAACCCCAATCCGGCCACCCGTACGCCCAAATCATAGGAAGCAAAAGCCAAAAGGGCGCCCAGCACGTAGAGGGCCAATGTTCCGTCCAACATCCGTGTGATGCTTTTCCCCAACGCGAGCACACGCGCCAGCTCGATGCGCTCCCCCACGATCGTCAAAGCGAGATATCCGACCCACCAGAGGACCACGTGGGGCACGGAGAAGCCGAACGTCCACAGTCCGTTGCCGACAAACCACATGAGTGTACCGGCTGCCATCACCCACACAGGAAGAATCGCCTGTCTGCGCAAGAGGTGAATGAAGAGAACCACGATAAGACCGCTGCCGATCCACAATCCGACTTGGCCCACCAGGAGCGGAAGCCCCAAAATCAGCCCAAAAGCGCTCAGGGCCGTAAGAACGGGGCCGGAGTAGCCCCACAACCGGTCAATAGCAACCGCCCGTTCCAGGCCGATCAGAGCCCCCAAGAAACCGGAAACCATTAAAGCGCCGTGGACAGCAGCCCAATTGGGCCCTGTCGGCCAATTCCATCCCATGCGGACCAGACCGGCCCACATAGCCACCAGAAGAACGAAAATGACACCCACCAGAAGTGGAACACGCTCTCGTCTGAGTTCAGCCACGGTTCCTCCTCGAATGTTGAACAGGAATGCCCGGACTATAGCGATTTTGTCCGGCGAACGCCCTCAATACTATCATGGGCAGCCGCCGGACGGCAACCTTCCAATGCCCAACGAGATCACATCACTGCTATGGTGTAGGAGAAGCCCGGCAGAGTGATCCTTTTGCTCTGCCTTGTCGTATTACTCAGTACCAACACCCGAGGCCACCGCTCACAGCGGACAAAGCACATGCCACAGGAAGGGAGCACCATGGAGAAAATCAAATCTTCAGAAATCACTCCGGAGCACCTGTACCATTCCCGACGGCGTTTTTTGAAAGGGGTTGGAGTGCTGGCAAGCTCCTGGCTTCTGGCCGCGTGCGGCTTTGGCCCCCAGCAGGCCCCCGCGGCCTCCGGGGACGGATCAACACCCACCCCACTCCCGATTCCGTCCACATTTCCCACCCTCTCCGCCCACAGTGACGAACTGGGAAATCCATTGACCCCCTATAAGGCCATTACGCATTACAATAACTTCTACGAATTCAGCACCCGCAAGGAAGATGTGTACCGGCTGGTAGAACACTTCCGTACCTCCCCCTGGGAAGTAGAAGTCGGAGGGCTGGTTCACAAGCCGAGGACATTCGGCCTGGAAGATCTGCTCAAGTTTGAACAAGAAGAACGCATCTACCGCTTGCGTTGTGTGGAAGCGTGGTCCATGGTCATCCCCTGGATCGGCTTCCCTCTCTCACGATTGCTGAAAGAAGTCGAGCCCCTTGCCAAAGCCCGATATGTCCGTTTCGAAACCTTGTACGACCCCCAACAGATGCCCGGGCAGAAGAACGGGTTCTACAAGTGGCCTTACGTGGAAGGATTGCGTATCGACGAGGCGATGCACCCTCTGACCATCCTCGCCACCGGATTGTACGGGAAGCGGTTACCGGCTCAGGATGGCGCGCCCATACGCCTGGTCGTCCCCTGGAAGTATGGTTTCAAGAGTATCAAGTCCATTGTCAAAATCGAATTGGTAGAGAAGATGCCTACATCTTTGTGGATGGCTGCCGCGCCAAGTGAGTACGGTTTCTACGCCAATGTGAACCCGAAAGTACCCCACCCGCGCTGGTCCCAAGCCACGGAACGGCGTATCGGGGAGAGCGGTCGCCGTCGCACGTTGCTTTTCAATGGGTATGCCGACGAAGTAACTTCTCTCTACCCGAATCTGGACGACCGCAAATGGTTCTACTGAGCAGAACCGGGTGGCGGCGACAAGGAGTAAAGTTGGCCGTACACGTGGGCGCTCTTATTCCCCTGGCCCTCCTGATACGGGACGCCGCCATGGGGAACTTCCTTGTCGACCCGGTACGGGAGATTACCACGCGCACCGGCCGCACGAGCCTGATCCTGTTGATGCTCACCCTATCCTGCACGCCTCTCACCCTCTTGACCGGATGGCGATATGCCACTCAGATCCGCCGTCCTTTGGGCCTCTACACGGCTCTGTACGTCGGTCTGCACCTCTTCACCTTCATCGGCCTCGACTACCGCTTTGACTGGGGATTGATGTTCGATGACATCGGCGACCAACGTTACGTGCTTGTGGGGGCGGCTGCGGCAGGCATCCTTGCCCTGCTGACCCTGACATCCACGCGAAGTTGGCAGCGCCGCCTGGGACGCAACTGGAAACGTCTGCATCGACTGGTCTACCTGGCCGGAGTGTTGGCCGTGGTGCACTTTCTCTGGCTTTCCAAGGATCCGCGAGAGCCGCTCCGATTCGCCCTTCTCCTCGCCATCCTTTTGGCCTTTCGCCTCTCCCCAGTCCGCCGGGGACTCATTGACCTCAGGACGCGCTTCCGCGTCCCTCGTCGTCAGCCGTGGGGGATTTAGCCGAATACTCGTGCTCCTTACGCATCCGGGCCAATGGCGGCTCTTGTAGATCCTCAAGAGTATCTACATCCCAGGCCACGCCGGTGTCCGACCAGGCAAGCCAATGCACGTTGTCGGTATGCCGCCGGATGAGGACCCGTCCTCCCGTGTCCCCTTGCAAGGTCAGCAGCTCGGGAAAGAGGTGGACATCGAACAGCACCGGCGCGCCCGGAGCTTCCCCGTACCGGGGAGCGACAATGGACGCCAGCGTGCGTCGGTGCTCCTGAATAAGAGCGTCGAGCAAGTCTGACGTCAGGCGCGGCTGGTCGGCCAGGGGGAAAAGGGCGCCATGAACGGTGCCCAACGCACGGACGCCGGCTTTTACACTGCTGCTCTGCCCCGAAGCCCAATCGGGATTGACGACCACACGCATGGGAACCGAGATTCCCCTCTTCCTCGTCCACCCCCTTATCGCCCCCGTCACTTGCTCCCGATAGGCCCCCAGGACAACGACCACCTCATCGACCTCAGCTCCGACCACGGCGTCGAGCACATGGTGGATCAATGGTTTGCCTCGCCATAGGGCCACTTGCTTGGCCCCACCAAAGCGGGTCGCTGCGCCTGCGGCCAGCACGACAGCACCCACGCGGCCGTGAACCTCGTATACAGGCCGAGAGCGGTGAAGGGAGCCCAGAAGGACTTCGTCCACCTTCCCCATGGCCGCGGTGATGACCTGGCGTGCTAAATCACGAGCCCGTACGAGATCGATCTCCTTGTCGAGCTGATTGACGAACAACACTGCACGCGCTGTAGCCGGTCGCCCTTTGAGCCCGCCTTCGGGATGGGTTACCAAACGGACCAGCGCTTCCACGGTAATGGGGGCACCCGGAGACAGAGACGTCAGGCGAGCAAATCGCCGGAACCGGTGTACCGTGTGTTCGTCCAGAGGGCGTCCCACCCCCTGCCAGCCGATGAGCAGTACGACGTGTGTGGTGCTTTGGGGAATCACCGGCTCATACGGTCCGGGGGCCTTGAGTGGCCGTTCCCGGCTGCCGTCCGCCTCCACAACGACCAGGTCGGGTCGCGCCTTCGCCACGAGGGCATCAATCCACTCGGGGGGGAGGCCCGAAACCTTAGAGAGGGAGTCCGTACCGGCTGACTCGCGGCCCCCGGTCAACGCCAGGGGAAAGGGCCCAACCCGGGCCTTAGTCAATGCCTCTTCCAGGCTGGCTACCCGGACCCAGTGGGGAAACGACCTCGCCTGGTAGGTCCACATGTGAGTCGTCGTGGTCACAAGAACACGCGCGCCCCGTTGCGTGCCTTCTGCGGCCAGGCGCTGCATGAGCGTGCTCTTCCCACCTGCGCCAACCAGCGCCAACACACAAGGGGGAGCACAGGTCTCCAGGCGCAAGGTCCTCCACAAATCCATCATGTCGAGGCCTCCCAACCGGCCGTCACGCCGGCTAGCAAGGCTTCATCCTCTTCCGGCAACACTGTCCGTGGGTC
>AMFO01001593.1_pt1 | contig 12627 bp, 10 predicted proteins | sample 552608 | NCBI WGS metagenome assembly AMFO01 (sample SAMN01893955, study PRJNA167987) | microbial mat metagenome | biome: hydrothermal vent | place: USA: Loihi, Hawai'I | collected 2003-05-01
CTGCCGGTCGCGCGGCAGGCGCGCCAGGCCGGTGGCAATCTCCTCGGTGTGGAGGAAGGAGAACTCCACCTCGAGGAAATCGTCCAGGTGGCGGCCGATCTCCTCGGCGGTGAGGGGCGGGTGTCCGGACATGGAGGCAGTGTAGGACGGAGCTCAGCCCGGCAACAACCCGGAATTCATGGGCCTATGCAATGCCACAGGTCGAGAAAAACCACGATTTCAGCAGATGGTGGTATGCCGGTTCTCTTTCTTCTTCAGCGTCAATCGAGCCCCAGCTCCTTCCACATCTCGTCCACCCGCCTCACCACTTCCGGATCTCGGGTGATGGGGCGGCCCCACTCGCGGCTGGTCTCGCCCGGCCACTTGGAGGTGGCGTCCAGCCCCATCTTGGAGCCCAGCCCCGACACCGGCGAGGCGAAGTCGAGGTAGTCGATGGGGGTGTTCTCCACCAGCACGGTGTCGCGCGCCGGGTCCATGCGCGTGGTGATGGCCCAGATGACGTCGTTCCAGTCGCGCACGTTCACGTCATCGTCGGTGACGATGACGAACTTGGTATACATGAACTGGCGCAGGAAGGACCAGACGCCGAACATCACCCGCTTGGCATGTCCCGGGTACTGCTTCTTCATGCTCACCACCGCCAGCCGGTAGGAGCAGCCCTCGGGCGGCAGGTAGAAGTCGGTGATCTCGGGAAACTGCTTCTGCAGGATGGGCACGAAGACCTCGTTGAGGGCCACGCCGAGGATGGCCGGCTCGTCGGGCGGGCGGCCGGTGTAGGTGCTGTGGTAGATGGGCTCGCGTCGGTGGGTGATGCGCTCGATGGTGAAGACCGGGAACGCCTCCACCTCGTTGTAGTAGCCGGTATGGTCGCCGAAGGGACCCTCGGGCGCGGTGTCGCCGGGGTGGATGACGCCCTCCAGCACGAACTCGGCGGAGGCGGGCACCTGCAGGCCGTTGCCCAGGCTCTTCGTCACCTCGGTGCGCGATCCGCGCAGCAGGCCGGCAAAGGCGTACTCCGAGAGGGTGTCGGGCACCGGGGTCACCGCCGCCAGGATGGTGGCGGGATCGGCGCCCAGGGCCACTGAGACGGGAAAGGGTTCGCCGGGATGGCGGGCCTGCCAGTCGCGGAAGTCCAGCGCCCCGCCGCGGTGGGCCAGCCAGCGCATGATGACGCGGTTGCGGCCGATCACCTGCATGCGGTAGATGCCGAGGTTCTGGCGCGGCTTCTCCGGCCCCCGGGTGATGACCAACCCCCAGGTGATGAGGGGGCCGGCGTCCTCCGGCCAGCAGGTCTGCACCGGGAGAGAGGCCAAGTCCACCGCTTCACCTTCCACCACCACCTCCTGGCAGGGGGCGCCGCGCCGCTCCTTCGGCGCCATGTCCAGCACCTTGCGGTAGAGCGGCAGCTTCTCCCAGGCATCCTTCATTCCCTTGGGCGGGTCGGGCTCCTTCAGCGCCGCCAGCAGCCGCCCCACCTCGCGCAGGGCAGTGACGCTCTCCTCGCCCATCCCCAGGGCCACCCGCTGCGGCGTGCCGAAGAGGTTGGCGAGCACCGGGACGCGGTGCCCCTTCGGCCTCTCGAAGAGCAGGGCGGGACCGCCGGCGCGCAGCACCCGATCGCTGATCTCGGTCATCTCCAGGTGCGGATCCACCTCCGCCCGGATACGTTTCAGTTCGCCCCGCGCCTCCAGTAGGGCGAGGAAATCGCGCAGGTCCCTGTAGTTCATGGCTGGGGTTTCCTGTTCATGGGAGGAAATGAAAGCACGGCCGGACGGGTCTCATTCAACACAGATGATCGAACACACACAGTCACGAGGAGAGAGAGATGAAAACACTGATCACATTATCCGCGCTTGGCCTCATCGCCAACCTGGCGGTGGCGGGCGACTTCGCCTACGAGCTGCAGATCAACAACGAGGACCTGGCCTCCGAGACCAGCACCCTCCACTACCGCAGCACCAATCCCGCCCCCTCCGTGGTGCAGCCGGTGATCTCGCTGCACGAGATCTACCGCGGCAACCCCGACACCGAAACCGTCCCCGAGGGGTTTCAGCATAGCATCTCCGGGGAGATGGAGGCCCTGCGGGAGAGCGGCTACGACATCCTGGTGAGGGAAAATCCCGACCTCGGCGTCTGACGCCTCAGCCGGGTTCCTTCCGGGCAACGGCACGCTCCTCCAGCCAGGAGAGGCGTGCCCGCTCTTCTTCCCCCACGGCATCGCCGGCTTCTTCCACCAGCCGGCGCGCCTCCTCCAGCAGCAGTCCGAGCTGCTCGTCGTCGAACAGCTCCAGCGCCGCCTCCACCTGGTCCTGCGGATCGGTGAGCAGCACCGCCGCCAGCTCGTCGGGCTCGATAAGGGTCTGCGGGTGGAGCAGGTCCGCCACCAGCGGCGACTCCAACAGCCGGAAATGGAGCCGGCGCGCCTCCGCCTCCTGGGCCAGTTCCTGCTCCGCCAGGGGATCGCCCGCGGCGGCCCTGCGGATGGTGTTCATGATCACCTCGATGAGGCGGGAGATGGCCTCCTTGTTGTTTCCCTGGGCGTCGGCCAGGCGGCAGGCCTCCTCGTAGTGCTTCTCCAGCTCCGCCTTGAGGTCCAGCACCACCTGGGTCTCCTCGTTGGGCCTGAGCTCCACCGCGCGCTTCACGAGGTTGCGCAGCGAGGTGAGAAACTCCAGCAGCTCCTCGTGGTCGAGCCGCTGCACCTCCAGCAGGTCGTCGTCGGTGAACTCCTTCACCGGCCGCGGAAAGAGGGGGTGCATGCGCCGGCGGAAGTGACGCTCGTGCCTGCCCGGCCGTTCACTGAAAGGCACGCGCCTCATTTGGAGAACTCCGGCGGCGGGTTTGCCCGGAACCACTGCTCCAGCTCCTCGTCGTACTCCCAGAGCTGCTCGTCGATGAGCGTCTTCACCACCTGGCGGTCACGGTGGAGGTACTGGATCTTCACCCGCCGGCGTACCTTCCTGTCCTGCTCCTCGGTGATGGTGATGAGCGGCTCGTAGGCGGTGACCCGCACGTTGGCCAGCCCCTCCGGCACGACCAGGGGTTCGTCGCCCGGCTTGACGAAGGCATACATATCCTCCAGGTCGCCCCAACGCACCGCATGGTCGTAGCTCTGCAGCTGAAGCCGGAGCTTCTTGTTCATGCTGGCGTGTTCCATGGAGGAACAGGCGGCGAGAAGCAGCACCACCCCCGTCAGCAACAGGTGCAGCACGGCCTTGTTCGGGTTGCCGGCGTATCGCATTGCTCTCCCCTCGGAAACGGATGCCGCTATTATCCCTGCTGCGGGCAACCAAGGGAAATTCCCGCCGCCGGAAGGCGGGCACCGGTTTTCCCGGAACGTGAAATGGAGAGGATATTCCGCCGCATCGAGCGGCTATAGTTGCAACAGGTCAGCCATACGAACGACGACGAGATGATCAGCCGCCATACGACCCTCCTTCTGCTTCTGCTGCTGGCCCTGCCCCCCTTTTCGTCCATGGCGGGCGAACCGGTCCCGGTGACCCTGGTTCCGCTGGGCAGGCTCCTCTTCTTCCCTGCCCGGGAGGCGCCGGCCACCGTGGTGAGCCTCAACGACGCGCTCATCGGCGCGGAGATCGCCGGCAAGGTGGTGGAGATATCGAGACGCCCCGGTGACGAGGTGGAGGCGGGCGATCTCCTGGCCCGCCTCGACTGCAGCACCTACGTCATCGCCCGCCAGCGGGCGGAAGCGGCGCTGGCCGCCGCCCGGGCGCGCTTCAAGTACGCCCGCCAGCGATTCAAGGACGCCGAGAAGCTGGTGAAGTCGCGCAACATCTCCTCGGACCAGTTCAACCAGCGCAGCGCCGAGTTCAACCGCCTGGCGGCGGAGCTCAACGTCCACCAGGCCGACCTGGAAGAGGCCCGCTGGAGGGAGTCGCGCTGCACCGTCGAAGCCCCCTTCGACGCGGTAATCACCGAACGCAGGGCCAGCCGGGGTGACTACGCCACGCCCGGCACCCCCCTGCTGCGCCTGGTGGACCTGGAGAGCCTCGAAGTGAGCGCCCAGATCCAGCAGCAGGACCTGGAAACCATGAAGGGGGCGCGCACCCTGGCCTTCGTCACGGAGGGAAGGCGCTTCCCCCTGAAACTGCGCGCGGTGATCCCGATGCTGAAGAAACGCGTGCGCAGCTACGAGGCGCGCTACCTGTTCACGGAGGGCGCCGCGCCACCCGGCGCCACGGGCCGCCTCTACTGGGAAGAGGCGGCGCCCCATGTTCCCGCCGACTACCTGGTGCAGCGCGACGGCAGGCTGGGGCTGTTCCTGTACGACCGGGGCACCGCCAGGTTCCACCCTCTGCCCGGCGCCGTCCAGGGCTTGCCCGCTAAGGTGGACCTGCCTGAACAACAGATGATCATCGACGCCGGCCGCTTCAGCGTGCAGGACGGTGACCCGGTGATGGTGATGAAGCCCTGATGTACCGCCGGCTGCTGGACAACCCCATCCTGGTCAACCTCACCTTCCTGCTGGTGATCCTGGCGGGCTGGTTCAGCTACACCGGCATGCCGCGGGAGCAGGATCCCTCGGTGAACTTCAACTGGCTGGTGATCTGGACCGGCTGGCCGGGCGCCTCGGCCGAGGACGTGGAGAAGCAGATCACCGATCCCATCGAGACCGAGCTGGGACGCATCAGCAACATCCGGTTCGTCTCCAGCACCAGCCGCTACGGCGCCTCCAACATCGTGGTGCGCTTCGAGGAGCTGGACGAGCGCACCTTCGACAAGCGCATCCAGGAGGTGCGCCGCGCCATCCAGCGCATCGAAAGCGACCTGCCTGCACAGAGCCGCACTCCCCTGGTGCTGGAGCTGACCAGCTCCAACACCTTTCCCACCGCCGTGGTCACCGTCTACGGGCTGGACGACAACGAACAGCTGCGCAAGGTGGCGCAGGAGACGAAGAAGGATCTGCAGCGGCTGAGCGGAGTGGACCGCATCGACGCCTGGGGCATGCGCGACCCTGAGCTGCTGGTGGAGTTCGAGCCGGAGAAGCTCATCGGAATGGGCGTCTCGCCCAAGGCGCTGGCCGACACGGTGCGCGCCTACTTCCGCGACCAGGCCCTGGGCCGGCTGCGGCTGAGCGACCAGGAGTGGCTGGTGCGCCTGCAGGGCACCAGCAACGATCCACGCTACCTGGAGGGGCTGCCCCTGGTGGCGCTGGACCAGGAGGTGCCCCTGCGCAGCGTGGCGCGGGTCCGCCAGGGCCGGGAGAAGGCGCGCCAGCTGGTCGCCTACGAAAACGAGCCGGCGGTGATGCTCTCCGTCTTCAAGACCGACAAGGCCAACAACCTGAAGCTACTGGAGCGCATCAACCGGTACATCGCCGAACGCAACCCCCTGCTGGAGAAGCTGGGCGTGCAGATCGCCCTCGCCTACGACCAGACCGTCGCCACCCGCGACGCCATCCGGGTGATGGAGAACAACGCCCTCATCGGCCTGCTGCTGGTGGTGCTCATGGTGACCCTCTTCCTCGGCTGGAAGATCGCCCTCTTCACCGGCATGGGACTGGTCTTCTCCCTGGCGGGCACCTTCTGGGCGCTGGACGCCCTGGGCGAGACGCTGAACGTCACCGTGCTGCTGGGCATCGTCATCGTCCTCGGCATGCTGGTGGACGATGCCGTGGTGGTGGTGGAGGCGGTCCACGCCAACCTGAAAAAGGGCATGGAGCGCATGGAGGCCGCCCTGGCCGCGGTGCGCGAGATGTGGGTGCCGGTGAGCGCCGCCACCCTCACCACCATGGCCGCCTTCCTCCCGCTCATGCTCATGCCCGGCGTGCTCGGCCAGTTCATGCGGGTGGTGCCCCTGGTGGTCACCGTGGCGCTGGCGGTGAGCCTGGTGGAGGCCTTCTGGCTGCTGCCCGCCCACGTGGTGGAATCGAAAGCCGACCCGGTCCGGCCCGGGCGGGTGCAGCGTTGGCGCAACGGGCTCACCCGCCGCCTGCGCCACCGCTACACCCGGATGCTGCTCGGGGCGATGCGGCACCCCGGCGTCAGCATCGGCCTCGGCGCCACCCTGGCCACCCTCTGCCTGGCCGCGCTGCTGGCCGGCGCGGTGAAGGTCAACTTCTTCGCCAACGACCTCTTCCGCTACTTCTACGTGAACCTCGAGATGCCGCCCGACACCCCGTTGACGGAGACCCACGCCACGCTGCAGCAGGTGGCGCGGCGCATCCGGCAGGCGGTACCGGCCACGGAGCTGGACAACCTCACCACCACCGCCGGCATGCAGCTCACCGAGAAGGAGCCCCACCTGAGCGCCAGCATCGGCCAGATCATGGTGAGCCTGCCTCCCGCCTCTGCCGACCACCTTTCGGTGGAACAGGTGATCGAACGGATCCGGGAATCGCTGGCCGACCTGCCCGGCCCGGAACGGATCTCCTTCCTGCGGCGCAAGACCGGCCCGCCCAGCGAGGCACCGGTGAGCGTGAAGATCCGGGGTGACGACATCGAGGAGGTGCGCGCCGCCGCCACCCGCCTGCAGCAGCTGATGGCCTCCATCCCCGGCATCCGCGACATCGACAACGACGACGTGCGCGCCGGCACCCAGCTCTCCCTGCAGCTGGACGCCGACGCCATCCAGCGCGCCGGGATCGACCCGGCGGAGGTCGCCAGCGTGCTGGCGCTCTACGCCGACGGACTGGTGGTGGCCGACATGCGCCACGAGGGGGAGACCTGGAACGTGCGCGTGAAGGCGCTGCCGCGCAACCTGCAGGACGTGAACGCCTTCCTCGCCTGGCCGGTGGGGCTCCCCGGCGGCGGGGACATTCCGCTGGGCAAGCTGGTGAAGCACGAGACCCGCCCCACTGAGGGCAACATCCGGCACCAGGACTTCCGCCGCACCCTCACCGTCACCGCCGATCTCGACAGCGAGGTGACCGACACCCTCAGCGCCAACCGCAGGATCCGGGCGCTGTGGCGGGAGATCGCGGCGGACTACCCGGGGGTGACCCTCGACTTCTCCGGCGAACTGGACGACATCAAGGAGAGCCTGGGCAGCATGGCTCGCCTCTTCCTGCTGGGCGTGGGGCTCATCTACATGATCCTGGGCACCCAGTTCCGCAGCTACCTGCAGCCGCTGTTGATTCTCACCACCGTGCCCATGGCCTTCACCGGGGTGGTTCTCGGCCTGCTGGTGAACGACATCCCCCTCAGCCTGGTGACCCTCTACGGCGTCATCGCCCTGGCCGGCATCGCCGCCAACGACGCCATCGTGCTCATCTCCACCGCCAACCGCAACCTGGTGCGGACCGGACGGCTGGGCCCGGCCATCGTTCTGGCCGCGCGCCGCCGGCTGCTGCCCATCGTCATCACCTCCCTCACCACCATGGCGGGACTCTTCTCGCTGGCCGCCGGCTGGGGCGGCGAATCCCTGGTCTGGGGCCCGGTGGCCACCGCCATCGTCTGGGGACTGGGCTTCTCCACCCTGCTCACCCTCTTCCTGGTGCCCCCCCTCTACGCGCTGGTGCAGCGCAGCAGCGCGGGCAGGCCGCAGGCGACGGTCTCCCTGCCCCCTTCCCTGCACCTGCTGGCCCCCGGCCCGGTCCAGCGGTTGAAGCTGCTCGCGCTGCGCCTGCGTGAACCCGAAACGCTCCAGGACCTGGAGGACCTGTCCGCCATCGCAGAAGAGGAGCGCTCGCGGTCGCACTACGAAGCGGGACGGGAAAAGCTCGTGGAGGGCGAGACCGAGGCGGCCATCTGGCACCTGGAACAGGTGGCGAAGGCGCTCCCGGGGAACTTCCTCGCCAACCTCTGCACCGCACAGGCCATGGCGCAATGGATGCAGCACTCGGGCTGGGACGTGGGCTATACTGCGCGGGCCCGGCGCTACTTGAGAAAGGCCGAGCGGCTGCGCCCGGAGGACAGCCGTCTCCGCGAACTGGCGCTGCTCCTCGACCGCATCAATAGTACCGCACCCGGGGAAGAGGCGCCGGCCTCCTGACCACAGCCACCCGCGAAACCCATGACAACCTCCCGAGCCCGCGAACCCATCGAGAACCTGCGCATCGACGACAGCAAGGTAACGCTGCTCGGGACCGCCCACGTATCACAGGCCAGCGCCGAGACGGTACAGCGGCTCATCGAGAGCGGAGACTACCAGGCGGTGGCGGTGGAACTCTGCCCCAGCCGCTACCAGGCGCTGGTGGCACCGGACCACCTGGCGCGGATGGACCTGATGCAGGTGATCCGGCAGGGCAAGGCGGCCATGGTCACCGCCAGCCTGGCCATGGCCGCCTACCAGCAGCGCATCGCCGAGCAGTTCGGCATCGAGCCCGGCGCCGAGCAGCGCAGGGCCATCGAGCTGGCGGAGGTACACGACCTGCCCCTGCTGCTCATCGACCGCGACATCGGCATCACCCTCAGGCGCACTGCCGCCGGCCTGCCCTGGTGGAAACGCTGGACGCTGTTCACCGGCCTGCTCCTTTCCCTGATTTCCAGGGAGGAGGTGGAGGAAGAGGAGATCGAAAAGCTCAAGGAGGGCGACATCCTGGAGACCACCTTCGCCGAGTTCGCCCACGACCGCCAGGACCTCTACCGCCCCCTCATCGAGGAGCGCGACCAGTACATGGCGGCGCGGCTGCTGCAGGAGATCCGCGACAAGGGACACGAGGACATTCTCGCCGTGGTGGGCGCCGGCCACCTGAAGGGGCTGAAGGCGAACCTGGAGGCGGGCATGGAGGACCCGCAGGAGAAGATCCGTGAACTGGAGTCGCTGCCGCCCCCCTCCCGCTGGCCGAAGCTGATCCCGTGGCTCGTGGTGGCGCTGGTGGTGCTGGGCTTCGCCATAGGCTTCCAGCGCAGCCCGGAGCTGGGCTGGGAGCTGGTGGGCAACTGGGTCTTCATCAACGGCACCCTGTCGGCCATCGGCGCGGCCCTGGCGTTGGCCCACCCGCTCACCGTGCTCACCGCCTTCGTCGCCGCGCCCATCACTTCCCTCAACCCCACCATCGGCGCCGGCATGGTCACCGCCGCGGCGGAGCTGTGGCTGCGCAAACCCAGGGTGCAGGATTTCCATGAACTGCGCCACGATACCAGCCGCTGGTCGGGCTGGTGGAAGAACCGCGTCTCCCGCACCCTGCTGATCTTCCTCTTCAGCACCCTCGGCTCGGCCATCGGCACCTACGTGGCCGGCTTTCTCATCGCCGGGAAGCTGGCGGGGACTCACTGAGAGAAGATTCGGCCCGGGGGCGAGCCTCCTACACCGCACAGGGAGGTGCGGCGCGAAGCGGAGGCGGCCCCCGCCGCGAAGGGGAATCAGTCGTCGTAACGGTCGTCGAGGTTGGTGGGGCAGAGCACGGCGCGCATGGTGCCGATGAGCTCCAGCAGCTTGCCGTTGCGGATGCGGTAGTAGATGCGGTTGGCCTCCTTGCGGGAGGTGACGATGTTCTTGTTGCGCAGCTGCTCCAGGTGCTGGGAGATGTTGCTCTGGGAGGTGCCGGTGAGCGCCACGATCTCGCCCACCGAGAGCTCGCGGTCACCCAGGGTGCAGAGGATCTTCCACCGCAGGGGATGGGCCATCGCCTTGAGGGCGTTGGCGGTCATGGTGGGGTCCTCGTCGGGCGGGATCTTGTCCGATGCTTCGCTCATGGTGGGGTCAGGCTCCGGTTGATTGCTGCAGCTCCGCCTCCACGCGGCGGTAGCCGGACATATTCTTGGCGATGCAGATGATCTCGTCAATCTCGCCATCCTCGCCGGTGATGGCGGTGCGCGAGAAGAGCACGGGCACGCGGCTGCCGTCCTTTGCGATGAAGGCCGCCTCGATGTCGCGCAGGGCACCGGTGCGGATGAGCGCCTCGAGCCAGGTGCCCATGAAGGCCTTGGCCTCCTCCTGCTCCTCCTCCTCGAAGACGTCGCCGATGCTCATGCCCACCAGCTCCTCCTCCGAGTAGCCGAGCATCTCGCAGGCGGCGGGGTTCACCGTTTTGATCCTGCCCCAGGGATCGAGGATCAGCAGCGCCTCGCCCATGTATTTCAGGATGTTCTCGAGGTGCTGGTTGGCCTGGCGCAGCTCCGCGGTGCGCTCGGCCACCTTCTGCTCCAGGATGCGGTTGAGCTCACGCTCCTTCTCGATGAGGCGAAAGTAGGTGCTGATCTTGTTGAGCAGCTGGTTGTCATCGATGGGCTTGAGCAGGTAATCGGCGGCGCCCACGTCGTAACCCTTCTGCTGGAACTCCTCGGTCTTGAAAGCGGCGGTGAGGAAGATGATGGGGATGTCGCGGGTCTTGCGGTGGAGCTTGAGCATGCGCGCCGTCTCGAAGCCGTCCATCTCCGGCATCTGCACGTCGAGGATGACGAGATCAATGTCGGGGTTGGCGCGGGCGATCTCCAGCGCCTCCTTGCCACTGGTGGCCTCGAGCAGCTCCACGTCCATGTGCTTGTGAATCAGGGATCTCAGGGTGAACAGGTTGTGGGCGTTGTCGTCCACCGCCAGCACCCGGAAGCCGGCATAGCGGTTCATGGGTCGGTCGTCTCCTCCTTTTCGATCAACTGTTCTTCCAGCGCCGCCAGCAGCACGCCGGGCTCGGGGAGCGGCGGCAGCACGAGGTCCACGCAGGCGGCCTGCTTCTTACCGGCCTCCCCGAACCCCACGAGGGCGGGTCCTCTCCCCTCTCTGTTCACTATAGCGGAGATGGAACACCAGTCCACCACGCCGGCAGCCAGCAGCACCAGCTGCACGCCGTCCTCCTCCAGCACCTCGCGCACCTCCTCCTCGTCGCCGGCGGCGGTCACCTGCAGGTTCCACCCCTCCAGCAGGCGGCTCAGCCCCAGCAGCCGCTCGATGTCGGTCTCCACCAGGAGCACATGGGCGCCGCCGAAGTCGGCGCTGGGACGCGCCTCTTCCCGCTCGGGCTCCCGCACGGGAGGCGGGGAGACCCGCGCACCCGAGGCCCCTTCCACCGGCGCCTCGCCGCAACTGGCCGGCAGCAGCAGCGAAAAGCGGGCTCCCTCGCCGGGACTGCTCTCCACCCGGATCTCGCCGCACAGCACGCGGGCCAGCTCACGGCTGATGCTCAACCCCAGCCCGGTGCCGCCGAAGCGGCGCCGAGTGGAACCGTCGGCCTGCTGGAAGGCCTCGAAGATGGCCTGCTGCTTCTCCAGTGGAATACCGATCCCGGTGTCCTGCACCGAGATGGCGACGGCGTAGGGCTCACCGGCGCCTTCCAGCTCCACCACCACTTCGCCTTCGTCGGTGAACTTGAGGGAGTTGGAGAGGAAGTTCTTGAGGATCTGCTTCAGCTTGTGCGAGTCGGTATGGATACGCTCCGGCGCACCGGGGGCCACGCGCACCTCGAAGGCCAGCCCCTTCTCGCGGAACTGGGGCGCCAGCTGGTCATGGATCTCTTCCAGCAGCGGCGCCAGCTCCACCTCCTCGATCACCGGCTCCAGCCGGCCCGCCTCCATGCGCGAGAGGTCGAGCACATTGTCGATGAGCATGCGCAGGTCGACGCTGGCCTCGTGGATCACCCTGAGCTGCTCCTGCTGCTCCCGGCTCAGCCCCTCCGACTCCTTCAGCAGCAGCTTGGAGAGGAGCAGGATGGAGTTGAGGGGCGTGCGCAGTTCGTGGCTCACGTTGGCCAGGAACTCGCTCTTGTAGCGGTTGCTCTCCTCCAGGGCGCGGGCGTGGTCCTGGAGCTCGGCCAGGTTGCGCGCGTGGGTCTCGGAGAGGCGCGACAGGTTCTCGCCCAGCTGGCGCAGCTCGGTGCTCCCCTTCCACCGGAACTTCACGGGTTCTCCCTTCTCCACCACCCGGCGAACCCCCTCGAAGACCCGGTTGCCCAGGCGCTCCATGCGCGCAGCCACCCAGGTGGAGACCAGGGCGATGATCACCACCAGCAGCAGGATGATGGCCAGCACCCGCACGATGAGGGCGTCGCGCAGCGCCTCGAGGGGCTCGTCACGCACCGCCCGTCCCACCCAGAGAGGACGGTCCCCCTCGGTGCGCAGCAGGGGCACCCAGATGACGGTGTGCCCGTCCTCCCCCTCCCAGAGAACGATCTTGCGCGAGGCGAACTTCTCCTTCAGGCCGGGAAAGTCCGCGAAGGCGTTGCCGCTGCGCTGGACGATGCCGGGCACGTTCAGGTAGCGGCCGTCGTCATGCACCCATAGGGTGTGCTCGTCCCGCCGCACCAGGCCACCGATGTCCAGGGTCATCACCACCGCGCCGTAGGTGGGCTTGCCCTCCGAGGGCCCCAAGGGACTCACCAGCTGCAGGGTGACGGCGCGAGAGAGGTCGGTGGCCTTCTCGTCGATGGCCACCGGGGCCAGCGCCACCACCGGCGCCTTGGCCGAGAGCACCTCCTTCACCACCTGTGGGATCCCCGGGTACCGAGCTCGAATTCGCCCTATAGTGAGTCGTATTACAATTCACTGGCCGTCGTTTTACAACGTCGTGACTGGGAAAACCCTGGCGTTACCCAACTTAATCGCCTTGCAGCACATCCCCCTTTCGCCAGCTGGCGTAATAGCGAAGAGGCCCGCACCGATCGCCCTTCCCAACAGTTGCGCAGCTGAATGGCGAATGGCGCCTGATGCGGTATTTTCTCCTTACGCATCTGTGCGGTATTTCACACCGCATATGGTGCACTCTCAGTACAATCTGCTCTGATGCCGCATAGTT
>AMFO01000006.1_pt1 | contig 12598 bp, 12 predicted proteins | sample 552608 | NCBI WGS metagenome assembly AMFO01 (sample SAMN01893955, study PRJNA167987) | microbial mat metagenome | biome: hydrothermal vent | place: USA: Loihi, Hawai'I | collected 2003-05-01
CCTGCTCGTCGATCCCATCTGCAAACCGTTCTCTCTCATCCTCCCGCACCACATGTCCATAGCCAATAGTGGGATAACCCGCCGGACAGATGTAGATCGTAGGGCTGAACCCCTCAAACCGCTTGATAAGGTCCAGTCCTTCCTGGGTGATGTGGCGCATGTTACTTGCCTCGCACCTTGGCCAGGGCCCGCTGACCGAACCAGAAGCTCATGACGGCTGCAAACAGGGCCTGGGTCTCCGGGTCCCAGATCTGGGGTAGTGCCTGGACGACGGTGAGACCCTGATCCGTGATCAGCACATAGAGGGCCGCAGTCTTGACCGCGGAAAACAGCAGGAAGAACGCATAAGTGATCACCGGGCGCACGGAAGCACGCAGACCGTCCACCCATTTGACGCCGGAGGGCCGGCTGTCATGCCGGTAGAGGGCCTTGCTCTCGGCAATGTCCGCCTCGACGGCGATCTCCTCCAGGCGCTGGGTATGGCCCAGCCGCATCTGTTCCATCTGGCGGTCGAGGATGGCCAGCTCGTGCTTGCGGTCCTGGTGGTCCTGCCAGAGCCTGAGCAGGTCGGGAAAGGCGCTGGAGATGAACCCCAGCAGGCTGCCAAGTAGCGTCAGCATGGTCACTGTCCTCCAAAGAGCTTGAGTTTCACGGCGGCGCCGGCCATCAGCGCCAGGATGAGGCCGGTGGTGGTGATGCGGATCAGGGTCTGCCAGGCAGTGTGCTTGGCGGTGTTGAAGGCCTCGAGCAGACCGCGCAGCTCGCGGATGTCGCTGGCGGCGTCCTCACCATCGAGGCCGACGTCGGCCAGGGCCCGCCTGGCGCCTCGCTCGGCGGCCTGCTCGAGCAGCTTCTCGAATTCCTCGCGCGGCATGACGACCATGCCGTCTCGCAATTTGGGTGGGGTCATGGGGTACGCTCCAAAAAATTGTCGGGAACAATTTTTCGCGTCAGCCGCGAAGCGGTGAGGCGCAGGGATGCGCCGAACAAAAACGACGAACCCGCCACGAGGGCGGGTCCGGTGATGCGAAAAGGAGATGGATCAGATACTGATGCCCGGGCTCCAGCCCGTGGCCTTGTAGGCCGAGAGCAGATCCTCGTCCTCGACGTAGCAGAGCCAGCCAATCCGGGGCGCGTGGAATTCCCACACCCCGCCAATCCAGACGGCGATCTCGCCGTCACGGCCCGCCCAGGCGCCGGTGGCCCCGGCCGCCACGATGTAGCGGTCGCCAGCAGCCGGGGTGGCCGGCGGCGCGGTCAGGGACCGGCTCTTGACCGACAGGCCGACCACGGCGCCGAGGCGCTTGAGGTTGGCGTCCATTGCGGTGTTCCAGCCGGACTCGCCCAATGCCCAGCCGTAGGTCAGCCCGAGATTGGGATCCTGATTGGCCATCAGATGCCTCCGTAGTAGTTGCCGTACCGGTAGCCGTAGCCGGCGCGGTCCACCTCGATGCGGTGCAGTTGCAGGCTGTCGAGGGCGCCGCGCTGCGCGTCGATGTCCACCGTTAGATGGCCGTTGAGCCGTCCGCCCGGCAGCGCGCTGTCGGTCGCCTCTTCGGGCCAGCCGTCGGTGGTCGCAGTGACGCCCGTGCGCGTGCGCAGCAGGGTGCCCGTCTCGCCGTAGTAGCGGACGCGGTAGGTCACGCCCGGCTCGGGGCCGATGTCGCCGTCGGTCTGGGCCACCAGGTAGGCGGTCTGCTGGGTGCGATCGCGGTGGGACCAGGCGAGCGCAACGGGCCCCACGATGGCGGCCGGGTATGCCACGCCGTTGATGCGGACATTACCCGGCGGGAACGGTAGGCCCTGCCGGCCCGCAAGGTTGAGCATCGGCCCGTCCGTCACCGCTACCTTGTTGCCCACGTCCGTCACGGTGTGAGGCTCGAGCCAGACCCCGATGCTGGTCGCCGGGGCGCGAACGGTGCCGTCATACCCCGGCGAGGGACCGGCGCCGATCAGCCAGGTACCGGCCGGATGCGCCACGGGCACGGTATCGAGCACCGCCCGTTGCAGGGTCACGGTGCCGGCGGCCTCGTCCACCGCGAGCACCCCGACCGCCTCGACGGCTTGACCGGCGGTGGTGACCAGCCAGGCGTAGTCGCAATCGGCGAACAGGGCGGCGTCGGTCAGATCGGTGACCGCCACCGTGACATCATCCACGGCCTGGGGCAGATCGGCACCCAAGCGGGCGGCCGGGCTGTAGCCGGCGGTGTTGCGATACTCGGCCGTGCCCACGGCGTCGCCGGTATACAGCCACCACTCGCTCTGGGCCTGCCCGTTCCTGACCGCCAGCGCCGCAACATAGGTGTCGGTGTCCTCCACCACGCCGAGTTCCGCCCGGCTGAGGGTGTGGGCCAGATCCCAATAGGTCGCCTCGACCGCCACGCTCATCCGTGGTGCCCGGGCCGAGGTGTCGTCCGGCACCCACGAGGTATCGTTGTCGCCGATGATGGCGTTCTGACCCAGGGCGAACACGTCCTCCACGCATGTGAGTGTCATGCTGTGGTCGGTATGGTCGCCCATGTCGATGGCACCCACCCGCAGCACCATCTCGGCAATGCCCAGCTCCGGCCAGTCGAGCACAATGACATCGCCCGGCAAGGGCTGCCCGGATGCCGCGCTGTCGCCGCGCGGGTTGATCCGGAGCTTGACCCGGGCCAGCGGTACCGAGAGCGAGCGCAGGTCGCGCAGGGCCACTTTGGCCGCCAGGGCGTCGTCGGTGATGCCCGGATAGTCCCGGCGCTCGGCTACCACGCCGCCCTGGGCCTCGATGTTGGCCAGGTTGTGGACGGTGAGCGACTTGGGCTTGCCGGTATCCCGGTCGGTGTAGTTGACGGTCAGCTCGTTGACCGTCTCGGCCCAGTCAGGCCGCTCGAAGGATTCCAGCGCGATGATGTTGTGCGGTCCGAAATGGCGGGCGTTCCACAGGTCCGGCTCGCGGATCAGCCGCAGTGAGAAGCGCCCGCTAGCGTCGATGACCAGCACCCCGCCGATGTGATCGAGCACCTGCTGCACGAACTGCTCGATGGGCGACTGGCGGGTCCAGAGCAGATTGAGGCCGAAGCCCTCGCTGTAGAGCGTCCACGACGCAGACGAGAAGCTGCCCGTATCGATCATCGAGGGCGCATAGCCCATTCCCCAGCGGGTGTCGGTCAGGCAGGCGTAGAGGATGGCCGCCGGGTTCATGCCGTTGGCCAGTTGGATCTGGTAGTTGCCGAACGGGTTGGGCGCGGCCGGATCCCATCCCGACAGAAACCGCCGCACCCGCGCCGCGACGGGCTTGAGGTAGGGGTTGTTGGCGGCCAGATAGCACTTGCGTAGTACCAGCCCTACCACCCCGCGGAAGGCCGGCACGGTGCCGCCGCCGGCCATGCGGGACTGCAGGTAGTCGTTGGCCGTCTGGGTCGCCTCGCCCAGCAGCACGTCGATGGCGCCGCTGATGCCGCCCTCGCGCTTCTCGCCGCCGAACAGGTTGGGCCGGTCGACCTGCAAGCGTTTCGGGTTGCTGCCCGCCACGCTGCCGCTCCAGAAGGTGCGTCCCTGCATGCGCAGCTCGGTGATGTCGTCCACCGGACCATGGCAGAGCACCAGGTGCATGCCCATGTAGTAGCGGTAGCCGACGATTTGCTTGCTACCGCCGCTGCTACCGCCCATTGCGCCTCCTGCGGGCCTGCTCCACCGCGCGTGCCGCCATGGCGTCGCGGGTCTCGACCAGGCGGGCGGCCTCGACGCCTTCTTTCAGAAAGCGGTGCCAGTCGATGCCGTGGCGCCGGCACCAGAGCCGCGCGCCGGGGATGCACAGGCCGGCCAGTCGCACGTCCTCGATGGTGACGATCAGGCTCACTTCTTGCCGCCTCCGCCGGAGTAAATGGGCTGTGCCTCGCTGTCGCCGTACCAGACCACGTTGGGCGCCTCGATCAGCACCTCCCCGAACACCACCGGGATGGGCATGCCTTCCTCGGCCACTGGGGCGCTGAAGTCGCTGGCGGGCTTGGCGTTCTCGACCTTCGGCTTGGGCGTGAGCGCGATCTGGATCAGGGCGGAGACGACGAACAGAACCAGCTGGACCCACATGGGATTGCCTTCTCAATATGCGCTTTCGTTGAACGGGTTCTTGCGCGGGATCCACGGAAAGCCGCCGAAGTTGTCGGCGTTGTTGAAGCGGCTCTGGCAGGTCTGCAGGGTGTGGTCGCAGCCGGCATAGAGGCTGACCGTCTCGCCCGGCTGCAGCGGTGCCGGATAGATCAGCGTAATGCCCGAGCCATAGTAGTCGTTGCCCTCGATCATGTGCCGGCTGCCGTCGGCACGTTCGAGATACCCGCCCGCGAAGCGGTCCGGCGGGAAGCTCGCCCCCTCGAACCAGACCAGGCGGCCGTCCACCTGCGAGACGGTGAAGGATTCGGCCATCGGCGTCGCCCGGCACTCGGCGCCGTAGAGGACATGGGGACAGCGCCGGGCGTAGAGCCGGCGCAACCCCAATCGCTTGAGGCTGATGCTGGCCGGCTCGCAGCGGATGCGCGCCTCCCGCTCCTCGAAGATCACCTGCAGCACCCGCCCGGTCCAGACCAGCGCCCAACCCCAGTCGCTGCCGAAGCGGCGGTAGATGCTGATCCCCATGGGTTGGGGCTGCGGCGCGCCGCGGTACTCGCGCACCATATCCAGGTCGCGGGGACAGCGCAGGTCGATGGAGCGCCGACCGGCCTCCGGGCCCAGCCCGAGACTGCCCCGCGAGATGGCCGCGGGCAGGTATGTCCGGTCGCCGTTCCAGTCGACGTTAGCCACCACCTCGCGGCTGGCCGAGGTGTAGTGCCAGGCAGTGGTGCCTCGGGTGAAGCGGTAGAGCTCGGTGACGTCGTCGGTGTAACAGTTGAAGCCGGGGCCGGACGGGATCTCGCCGCCCGGTCCTCCGCCAATCAGGATCGGCATCGTCTGTGGTTCCTGTCAGAACGGAATGTCCCCGCCGCCACGCAGGTAGGGATGGCAGCGCGCCAGAGTCATGAACCGCGCGGCCACTTCCAGCACCTCATTGGCGTGCCAGGTGAACTCCACCCTGTCCTGGTCGAGCCGGGCGAAGTGCAAGGGCGTGACGGGCGTGCCCACCGGCACGTCCACGGGCAGCGGATCGGCGAGCAGCAGCCGCGCCACGGTTTCCGACTCGGCCTCCAGCCTTGATACACGCACCGCCACAGGCGTCTGGCCCGCGGGGCGGATCAGCAGCCCCAGTCCCGGCTCCTCCCAGTGCCAGGGCAGCCGGGCGCGGCGCAGCAGCAGACGGTCGTCGCCGGTGCTTCCCGCCTGCGCCAACGTAAGGCCCGTGAACTCGTCCGGCAGCCAGACGGGGTTGAGGCGTCCGGCCAGATGCTCGAACAGCCCCAGCAGCCGGTCGGTGGCCGCCTGGCCCGCCACCAGCCAGCGGCGGCTCAAGATGTGCGCGGGGCGATCGTCCACCCGCCGGATCCACGGCCGGCCCAGGCGGTTGTCGATCCACTCGACGCGGGCGGCATATTCGATGGAGGGCTCCGGCTGCCACTGTTCGGCCTCATGGATGACCGGCACGCCCTCGAGGGTCAGGTCCGGGGTGAAAGGCCATTCCCATACCCGCTCGTCCAGCCGGATCTCGACCGGCTGGGAGGTCACCGCGGCGCAGTGGCGCCGAGCGGTCGTAGCGTCCGCGACCGTGCCCCGGACCAGCGGCACGAAGGTCGAGCCCGCCACCACCGGCCGGGCCAGCGGCAAATCCAGGCTGACCTGATTCAAAGCAGTATCGAAGGCGGTGACGCTCACCTGCTGCACGTCGCCGTCCGGTGCCTGAATCAGCGCCGGTCCCTGTCCCCAGTTGTCCAGCGTCTCGGTCTGGGTGGCGCGCATCACCGGCTCGGTCACCGCATCGAGCTGAATGGTGGTGCCGCCCGCGGCCGCATCCGCCGTCACACGGCGGGCCACCGGCCAGAACGGAAACAACGCCTCGCGCCCCTGGTGCTCGGTGAGCCAGGCATCCAGGCCAATGGCGCCGGCATCCCAGGCCGTGACCAGCATCTCGACTGCGCGGCGCGGATAGCGACGCAGACGGATGCGCGACTCGGTGCCGTCGCGCGAACGCAAAATCTGGGTCTTCCACTCCCACCGCTCCACCCAGGGCTGCGACCAGTCGTGCCGGAAGGCGAAGATCCCCCGCGGCGGCGGCTCGCGCCAGACCACCTCGATGAGGGTGGCGAGCAGCGCAGCGGGTGGATCCGGACGGGCCGTGGCCTCCGCCTCGAGGGCATCCACCTGAGCCAGCGGATCGGGCCGAACCGCGGGCTCGGCGACCTGCTGGAGCAATCCGGCCGGCGGAAGGGGCTGGGCGGCGGGTTCCAGCAGTGCCTGATCGAGTTCGGTTCCGGGTACCCCCTTGCTCGCCGGCTCGATCGCGACCTGATCGACCTGCGCGGCCATGGGTTATCCCTTCTCCACTCCGAACTCGGCGGCGTTCAGTTCTGTCTCGGTCCAGTCCACGCCCGCCGCGGTCTGCTCGAACACCGTAGTCAGGTAGGTCGGATCGGTGGTCAACGGCTGCGCCGCGCCGGTGGCCACCGTGGCGCCGGACTGCGTCAACGCCTTGAGGGTGCCCGCGCCCGCGTCGGTCTTCTTCGCCAGGGCCGTGACCTGCACCCCCAGAACCGTAGGCGTGTTCATCGCCGGCAGCGGCTCGAAGGTGTAGCTGTCCCGGTCGCCCGTGTTGGCGGCGGTCACGTAGTCGCTGTGATCGGGTAGCGGCTCGTCGACCATCTCCCAGTTCTGCCCCGCGCCCGAGGGTGTCCACTGGCTGAAGCTGCCGGCACCTGTCGGGTGCAGAGCGTCGATGCGCACGTCGCCCAGGTAGTCGTTGTTGCGGGTCCCCGAGCCGTCGGCCAGATAGAAGTCATCGAACAGCAGCTCCACCGGCCATGGTTGGTCGGCCCAGCAGACGCCGCCTGCGACCAGGTTACCGCCGGTGGGAATGTTCTGCCCGCTGATCGTCAGCCAGGTCTGGCTGTTGACCCGCAGCTCCAGCAGCCCGGTACCGTTGCCTTCCACCACCTTCAGTTCAAGGTGGTTCCAGGTCTGGGCCGAGATGGCTCGCAATGACTGACCCGTCGGGAATCCACCCTGGCCGATGCCAAGCAGCCCGATGGCGTTGACCGACACCTCGTAGCGCTGGTTGCTACTGGTACGCACGAACAGCAGCGGAAACCGGTCCGGCGGCAGCAGATCGAGGCGAAAGGCGCAGCCGAGGATGATCCGGCTCACGCCGTAGCCGATCTCGCGCACCATGGCCACGCCCTGGCTGTTGGCGGGAAAGCGCAGCGCGGACGAGGCACTCCGGCGTCCGGGCACCCGCTCGCATTGTGGCGCGTACTGGGCCTTGGCGTAGCCGTAGTTGGGCACGCCGTCGGGCTTGAGGGCCTGTGGATCGAAGTGATCGAAGCCGTCGACGAACAACAGTGCCATGCTAACTCCCGAGGTACTGGCGCACCGTGGCGGCGTTGCGCCGGATGACATTGGTGATGACCTGCTCGCCCACGGGCGTGGCCAGGAAGTCGCCCACCAGGGACTCGTCCACGGCGTTGACCACCCGGACGTTGACCTGGGGCTTCTCCCGGGGGCCTGCGTTTGGCACCAGGCCGCCTGTGGCGAAAGCCAGATTCGGACCACGCCAGCGAGGCGCGAAGGATCCGCCGTTGATCGCGTCCAGAAAGGCCACGCCCACCTTCTTGACCGAAGCGGCGTTGATCACGTATTCGCCGGCGGAGAGCCGCGCCGGGATGGAGTCCGACGTGGACGTGCCGGGGCCTGTGACGTAGCCGCCGGTTGCGAAGCCCTTGAACAAGGCACCGACAAAACCGCCAATGCCGCCGCTTAAATTCCCGAATAATGACTGGGCCAGCTTCTGCGCGGCGATGCGGTTGATCGAGGCGATGACCGAGCGGGCGAAGTCGCGGAACGCCTCCCTGGCCGACTTGGCTTTGGTGCCGATTTGCTCGAACATCGTGGCGAAGGCGTCCTGGACCTGGCCTTTGACCCGAACGGCCACCTCGTCGACCACCAGCTTGGTCCTGGCCAGTTCGTTCTTCCAGGCCTGCACCCGCGCGACTGCCTCGGGGCCGATGGCCCGGGCCGCCTGTTCCATGAGCGGCAGCAGCTTCTCCATCTCGGCGGCGGATTGCTGCTGGAGACGGACGATCTGCTCGCGCGCCTGAGCCTCTGTGAGCAGCCCCGCCTGCTGCTGGATGCGGATCGCCTCCTGGGCGTTGCGCATCCGCTCGGCGGTCAGGCGCCATTTCGACTCCAGGGCGTCGAGGTTGGCCTGCGCGGCACGGACAGAGATCAGCCGGTCGATCAGCGAAACGCCGGCGGTGTCGTTCTCCACCAGCAGCCGGGCGCGCAGATCGCGATAGCTGCGGGCGATGGCCTCGCGGCGCTGGGCGTCGGTCCCGGTGCCTGTAAGGCGGGCCAGTTCGTCGCGGGCCTGGGCGAGCGCATCACGCAGTTCCCGCTCGGCAGCCGCCGCCTTGCGGGCATTGGCCACTTCCGCCTCGGCACGACGGTTGTTCAGCGCGATCAGGTCGGCCTCGATCTTGACGATGTCCGCCTTGGCATCGAGCCGTACCCTCTCGTCACTGGCTTCTCTCAGAATGCGCCGCTGCTCGGCCAGGGCCTGCCGTTTGCGGGCAATCTCGGCGTCGATCTCCCGCTGCTCAATGGCCGTCTTTTGCGCGTAGTAGTCACGGATGGAGATCAGGCGGTCGGCCAGTGCCCGATCGAGGGCCCTGGAGGCCTGCGCCAACCCTTCCTTGAGGATCCTGAGTTCCGCTTCGCTTTGGCTTTCAGCGAGCTTGAGGCGGGCGCCGTTGTCCTCGACCGAGGGAGTACCCTTCGCCTGCGGCCTGGCAAAGAGCCGCTGGCGTTTCCGCTCGTTACGGATACGCGCTGCGATCGCCCGTGCGGTCTCGCCCACGTAGTCGCGCCCCAGCGATTCCCTGACCGCATCGCCCAGGGCCTTGCCGAATCCGCGCATCTCGGCCCGGCCCGCACGCAGCGTGGCCTTGAGATGCCGGAGCGAGAAGTCGCCCTCGAACGCCGCCGCGATATCCCGGCCCAGGGCGCGGGCCAGCGCGGCGATGTCGGAGAAGGCCCGCTTGAAGCGGCGCACGAGGAATGCGGCGGTGATCCCCACCACCTTGCCCATGGCATTGAAGGCGCCGATGATGCCGTTGACGAGCGAGCGCACCGCGCGACCGATGGCATTCACGCCGTCGATCACCGTCTCGCGCAGGCCCGTCCAGGTCTCGTCGTTGATGCCCACCAGGGAGATCAAGGCATCGACAAAGGCCCCGATCTTCTCGGTGACGAGATCCCAGGCGGCCGAGACGATCTGCCCGATGGTGGCGATCTTGCCGCCGAACGCCACCGCCTTCTCCCGGGCCGAGAAGGCGGCGGTGGCCAGCAGCCCCAGGCCGGTGACGATGAGTCCGATGGGACCGCCGAGCAGCGCCAGCGCGCCGCGCAACAAGCCACCGGCACGGGCCAGCAAGGACGTGCCACGCGCCGCCTCGGTGACGGCGCGCCGCGCCTTGACTGCTTCCTGCGCCGCACGGGCCAGGTCCGCACGCAAGGCCGTGGTCGCCTTGCCTTGTGCAGCGGCCTGCGCCAGTGCCGCCCGGGCCGCGCGCAGCCGGGCGGTCGCCTCCGCCTCGATCAGGCGCAGGTTGTTCAGCCGCGCGGCGGCCTCGGCACGGGAAGCGGCCATACTGGCCGCCATGGAGGCCGCCATGCGCCCGAAGGCCGCGACCAGCGCGGTGCCGGCCAGCTGGATCAACAGGTCGATGTGGACGGCGAGAAACTGGATCGCCCTGGCCAAACCAGCGGTGAATCCGCTCCCCGCGTCCCGCTCGCCGAAGGCGCGCAGGAAGGCGTTTCGGAGCCGTGTCAGCGCCCCGGAGACGGTGTCGGGCAACGCGGCGTATTCCTGCGCCAGCCGCTCTTTCTGCCCGAGCAGTGCATCGAGCACCACCTCGGCGGTCAGCTTGCCCTGCTGAGCCAACGACCGTAGCGCGCCCAGGGGCACGCCGAGCCCGTCGGCGATGGCCTGGGCCAGGCGGGGCGTCTGCTCGATGACCGAGTTGAACTCGTCACCGCGCAGCTGTCCGGCGGCCAGCGCCTGGCCAAACTGGAGCAACGCGCCGCTGGCGGCCTCCGCCGAGGCGCCGGACAGCGCCACCGACTGGCTGATGGCCTCGGTGACCGCCAGGGCATCGCGCTGATCGCGTCCGAGCGCCCGGATGGAAGGCGCGAGCTTGGCGTAGAGCGTGACCGTCTCGGAAAGCGGCGCCCGGTTGCGCTGGGCGATGTCGAACAGCTCGCGATCGGCCCGGTTGAACGCCTCCTGCGAGGTGACCGCCAGCTGCAACCGGGCCTGCAGGCCCTTGTACTGGTCGGCGGCCTCGGCCAGCTCCCGAAGGCCCAGCCCCACGCCGATGGCGCCGCCAATGTTGCGGAGCGTGTCGCCGACGCGGCTGGCCTGGTCGCGCAGGCGCGAGAGGCTCCCTTCGATGGAGCGGAAGGCCCGACGCGTCTCGTCGACGGCGGTGATGAGAATTTGAGCGCGATTGCGTGCCATGGATGGTCAAGTGCCGCGTTTTGAATGATCAAGGGCCGGGGAATACAATTGCTGGAACAACAATAGGGATGCCCGCGATGGCCTTGGATCTGAGAAACAAAGTGCTTGAGTTCCTGAAGGAGCACCCCGAGCAGAAATACACGGCAAGGCAAATTGCCGAGTGGATCTTCGAGCGGTTTCCCGAGGACTGTCAGGCCAAGAAGAACAGCAGCAAGTTCATCACCAGTGATGCGGAGCTGATTCAGCAGCTCGTAGCAGAGATCGCTTCACAACGCCCCCAGATTCAGAAGAAGCACCCCGAGATCAAGACCACAGGCGGCAGACCACGCCGCTACTACTACTCCGAGAAATCGGACAGCGACGAAATCGACGATGCGGAAACCACTGGTGCGTCAGTATCCGCGGATGCGCCGACCCAGAAGCTGACAGAGCACGACTTGTATCCGCTTCTCTCTCATTACCTCTGGAGTGAGTTTGGCATTTACTCGAAGCGGATCGACGAGAAACGCTCATCGAACAAACGTGGCCCCAACGGTAATCGCTGGCTGTATCCCGATCTGGTCGGCATGGAAGACCTTGGTGCCGATTGGCATCGCATCGTTCGTGACTGCGTTCAGCAGTACTCCGACAAGCGCACCAAGCTCTGGTCGTTCGAGGTCAAGCTGCTGATCAACCGGTCCAACGTACGCGAGTGTTTTTTCCAGACGGTTTCCAACTCCTCATGGGCCAACTTCGGCTATCTCGTCGCCGCCGAGATTGGCGGTGGTGACACCCTCAAAGAGCTGCGCATGCTGTCCGCGGCCCATGGCATTGGCTTGATTCAACTGGATCCGGAAAGCCCGAGCGAAAGTCAGATACTCATCCCGGCCCGGGAACGACAGGAGATCGACTGGGATTCAGCGAATCGCCTGGCAACGGAGAACAAGGACTTTCTGGAGTACATCAAACTCGTCAAACAGTTCTACCAAACCGGCGAGGCGCGCCCCGGGGATTGGGACATTCCTGGGGGTCTCGCCTGAGTGTTATTCCAGAGAGCCCAGCAGCTCGAGCTTCTCGCCGTCGCGGCTGAAAGTGCCGCGCCAAAGCGTCATGCCATTTAGTGTCTGGCGTGTAATGAGCAATTCAAATCCCTCGCAGTTGCGCTGGCGGGCCGTGGCAAAGTCGTCGGTGTGGAGTTTTGCTTCGCGGATCAGCGTCGGCGCGATGCTGCGGACCGCATAGATAAAAAGGTCGGTCAAATGCTCCTGGGTCTGGGGATCGATGTTGTCGGCCTGAATGTCCTCGATCTGGACGCTCTTGTATCGGTTGCTCATCAGCGTTCTCCGGTCTGTTTGCGTAGGGACATGAACGCTTTGTTCGCCTTTTTAATCAAGTAGTTATTGCGCTATCTAGCGACTATTTCCGCAGTTCTTTCTGAATGGCCTGGGCAAGCCGGGGCAGCTTGCGCCGAACGGCGGATTCCAGATCGAACCGTTTGCGCAGGCGCACCGAGTCGACCAGCACGGCAACGGGGATCTCCTGCCCGCGACGCAGGCGTTTCTGCCCGGTACGCAGCCGTTCGCCACGCTTGAAGCGCGCAAGCACCCGGTCGGTGGGATCCCCGGGTACCGAGCTCGAATTCGCCCTATAGTGAGTCGTATTACAATTCACTGGCCGTCGTTTTACAACGTCGTGACTGGGAAAACCCTGGCGTTACCCAACTTAATCGCCTTGCAGCACATCCCCCTTTCGCCAGCTGGCGTAATAGCGAAGAGGCCCGCACCGATCGCCCTTCCCAACAGTTGCGCAGCTGAATGGCGAATGGCGCCTGATGCGGTATTTTCTCCTTACGCATCTGTGCGGTATTTCACACCGCATATGGTGCACTCTCAGTACAATCTGCTCTGATGCCGCATAGTTAAGCCAGCCCCGACACCCGCCAACACCCGCTGACGCGAACCCCTTGCGGCCGCATCGAATATA
>AMFO01001486.1_pt1 | contig 12569 bp, 8 predicted proteins | sample 552608 | NCBI WGS metagenome assembly AMFO01 (sample SAMN01893955, study PRJNA167987) | microbial mat metagenome | biome: hydrothermal vent | place: USA: Loihi, Hawai'I | collected 2003-05-01
GCCGATTCTCTCGGGTCACGGCCTGGATGATACCCTCCACATCGACCTGAAAGCGGGCATCTCGTCGCACCTGGATGACCGTGCCCATGTTGATGTGGGCGTCGAACTCGTACATGCCAAAGGTGGGAGGCGCGTTGATCACGATGTCGCCCGGACGCAGAAAAAGTCGAGAGAGCAGGTCGATGAGTTCATCCGCCCCGTGCCCGGGTAAAATGTGCTTTGCAGGGATGCCCACGTAGTCGGCGAGAGCGGCGCGTAGTTGTTCCTGCTGCGGGTCCGGATAGATGTGGTAATAAGGAAAGTCGGCCAGACGCTCGCGCACGAGCGGTGAAGGGCCATAGAGATTTTCGTTTGCGTCCAGCTTGATGATGCTCTCCGGCCGACGGCCGAGGCGTTTGCTCAGTACCTCGAAGGGCAATATGGGGGTGTAAGGCTCCATCTCCCGCACATCAGGGCGGATGAGTTCCTCATAGGACGAACGAATCATGACTCCTCCTCGAATCTCATGCCTCGGGTCGGGAGGCGCGACGTACCTGAACTGCATTGGCATGAGCCGTCAGCCCCTCGGCCTCGGCCAAAATTTGGGCTGCTTCGGCAATATCCTCCATCCCTCCCTGATTGACGGCAACGACCGAGGTGATCTTGACGAAATCCAGCACGTTGACCGGGCTGGCGAAGCGAGCCGAGCCCCCCGTGGGCATGGAATGAGAAGGGCCGGCCACATAATCACCCAGCACTTCGAACGCGTGCTCCCCTACGAACACACCTCCCGCGTTGCGTACGGCCCCGATCAGGTCCCAGGGGTCGACCAGGGAGAGACAAAGATGTTCCGGTGCAAACGCGTTGGCGATTTCGATAGCTTCGGCCAGGCCTTCGGTGACCACGATTCCGCCTCGCTGCTGGAGCGACTCGCGAATGATCTCGGCGCGAGTCAGAGCCTGCAATTGTTTCTCCACCTCTTGCTGCACAAAGCTTGCAAAGGTGCGATTTGGGGTCAGGAGGATGGCGGAAGCCAGCACATCATGTTCCGCCTGGGCCAGAAGGTCGGCCGCCACCCACGAGGGGTTGGCGGTCTCGTCCGCGATGATGACGGTCTCCGTGGGGCCCAACAGTCCCTCAATCCCCACATCGCCAAAGACTTGCTTCTTAGCCAGGGTGACGAACAGGTTGCCCGGCCCCACAATCTTGTCCACACGTGGGAGGGTCTCGGTCCCGTACGCCATGGCCGCGATGGCCTGAGCCCCCCCAACCGCGAAGATGCGGTCCACTCCGGCAATGTCCGCCGCAACGAGGGTGACCGGAGCCACGCGGCCGTCTTGCCGGCGCGGGGGCGTACACATGACGATTTCTTCCACATTGGCAACTTGGGCCGGGATGGCTGTCATAAGGACGGTCGAGGGCAAAGGTGCGGTGCCGCCAGGCACGTACAACCCGACCCGCTTGAGGGGGCGCACCATTTGCCCCAGCCCCCCTTCGACTTGCCAGTCCAGCCAGCTCGTCAGTGGTTGTTTGCGGTGAAAATGCTCGATGCGTTCGGCCGCGAATTCCAACGCGCTGACCACGTCCGGTGAGACACGCTCGTACGCCTGTTCAATCTCCTCCAGTGGGACTTCGAGATAAGCAGGAGTGACCCTGTCGGCCTTTTGGGTCCACCGGCCCAATGCTTTGTCTCCCCCCTCGCGCACCTCTCGGATGATCCGGCGTACGGCCTCTTCCGGGGTCAAGTCGCGACCGAAGACCGCGCGAATCCCGGAACGGACCCTTTCCGGGATGGGCCATTCGTCCCAGTGGCGGCGTTTGAGAATTGTCTTCTTTGCTTCTTCTACGGTAAAAATACGGATTGCAGGCATGCGACCTCCTACTATCAGTTCTGGTTCTTCATCTGTCCCTGTTCGCGCATGGTGAAGCCGGTCCTTTCTTTTCCACGGGCCCTCGGGGGGATGTCTGAATCTCTTTTGGGAAGGCATCTGGTTTGACTGTTAAGCGTTCTGAGGAAAAAGGCACGGCCGGGCCCCCATCGGCTACAAAAGAGCCCGAAGTCGTCTGATGATATCGCCGATGCGCTTCCCCTTCAGTCGATAGCTGGCTCGATTGGCAATGAGTACCGCCTGGGACTCCATGATGACGCGTACTTCGACCAGTCCATTCTCCTGCAAGGTGCGCCCTGTCTGTACCAAGTCCACGATGACGTCGGAAAGCCCAACCAGAGGTCCTAATTCCACCGATCCGCTGAGCGGAATGATCTCCGGAGAGACCCCCCGCGCGTGGAAATACTGCAGGGCCAGGTGGGGGTACTTGGTCGCGACGCGAGGGTTGGGGTTCAGACGCAATGAGTGGTATGTCTCTACCCGGTCCTGGGGAACAGCTACGCTGAGTCGACAATAGCCGAAGGGCAGAGGGAGGGGTTCGTACACATCGTACTCTCCTTCCCGCAGGATGTCTAGCCCCACGATGCCCAGGTCGGCGACGCCGTGTTCCACATAGACGGGCACGTCTACGGGCTTGGCCAGCAAAAAATCCAGCCCGGGTTCTGTCCCCGGCAGGACAAGCGCCCGCTTGCTGCCGTTCGGTCGAGTCGGGAGAAGCCCTGCTTTGATCAGAAGTTCCCGCGCCTCTTTTTCCAACCGGCCCTTGGCCAGGGCCATACGAATTTGTTCCATGTATTCCTTCCCGTTTCTTACCGAACTTCTCCTTCCGAGGTCGTGTCGGCAGTCCCCTTCTCCTTCTGGCTGGAGGCTGTTCGCTGCGCCAGGATACGCCGATGCCAGTCGGGAGCAGCATGCCACGTTCCTTCTGAGGCCTCGTTCAAAAGAGTCTCTCGACCGTCGCACCACACCGCGTAAGGAATTTCCATCTGTCGGGCATAGGCCCAGAGTTCCTCCGCGGTGTGGGCCAGGTAGTGCCAGGAGACGCTCAGGCCGGTGGCACGCAGCTCTTGGACCTCGTCCAGAATTGTGGCAGTCTGGCATCCGCCCAGAACCACGTCGGGGGCCCAGCGGACGCGGGCTTTTCCCTGGGCTTCTCGGGCGCGCAAGGCCCGGTCTAGTGTCACGGCGAAGCCCACGGCCGGCCGTGGAGGGCCGAACTTCTCCACCAAATGATTGTAACGCCCTCCGCTCAGAAGAGCGACTCCCAGGCCGGGCACGAATCCTTCGAAAGTGATGCCGGTGTAATACTCCATTCCCCGGACTTCGGCCAGGTCGAGGACCACATGGGAGATGACCCGATAGCTCTTCAACACCCGCTCGATAGCTCGCAAGTTTGTAGTGGCTGCTCGCATTTCTTCGTTAAGAGTAAGGCGCTCCGCCCGGGCCAGGACCCCGTTGGCGCCGTGGAGGCGGGGCAATTGCAGGAGAGCCTCCCGCAGACGGCCGTGAATTCCCCAGCGTTTGACCAGGGTCAGGAGCTCAGGGGCGCTCTTGCGGTCCAGGGCAGAACGAAGCATCTCTTCATCCTGGGCGTTCAGGTCCAGTGCTTGCAGAAGTCCTCGGAAGAACCTCATCTGTCCCAAAACCAGGCGGAATCCTTTCAGCCTCAGCACGCGTAAGGATTCCACAGCCAGCGCCAGGATTTCTGCGTCAGCCTCGGGTCCATCGGCGCCAAGAAGCTCGACGCCCGCCTGGTAGAACTCTCGCTGCAGGCCGGCGCGAGGCTCGTCGTAGCGAAAGACCTGTCCACTGTAGAAGAAGCGCTGGGGGAAGGGCTGGTCGAAGAGCTTACTTCCCACAAGTCGGGCTGTTGGGATGGTCATATCCGGGCGCAGGGCCAGCATTTTGCCATCGCGGTCGAAGAAGCGGTACATTTGTTCCTGCAAAGGGCCTCCGGTCCCGGTGCTCAAGGATTCTGCATATTCGAATGTCGGCGGAATGTACTCGGCATACCCCCAACGGCGGAAAAGCTGGCGCAAGATCTCCGCGACCTGCCGTAGGTGTGCCGCTTCATGCCAGAAGCGGTCGATAATACCGTGGGGGAGGGGCCATCCCGGCGGCCTCTGCCCACCATTACTGCCAATGGTGTGCTTTCTCCAATCCATCTCTACGTCCTCTTACTGGGTATCCTTGCGACCCTGGCCCAGGCAACAAAAAAGACGAGCCCGGTCGACTCGTCTGGAGCAGCAGCAACGGCCACGGCGTTCGCCGTGCTGCTTACTTTCTACGGCCATGATGCTTCGTGTTTGTCGTAATCATGGATGCTTGTTCCTGCATAATGCCGGTAACTCAGGCTGGTAGATTCTAAAATCAGTGTAGCATAGACTTGTGTTGCGGCAAAATTGCTCCCTTGCCGTGGGTACCGCAGGTATTTAGACGAGAGGCGACAAACGGTGTTTGACCGCAAGGTTGAGGAGGTGAAAGCCTGTCCAGCGACAGGACTCCTTTACATTGAGCTTGCCGACAGCTTCCTTAAGTTGTCGAGTGTTCCTTAACTCTCCTCATGGATGGGCAGGAAGAGGTGAAACGTTGTGCCCTCATCGGGGACGCTTTCTACGTTTACACTGCCGCCCAGTCGCGCCATGAGGGTTTTCACCCACCAGAGTCCGAACCCCAGCCGGTGTGGTTGTCCCTGGGGAGAGACGTTGAAATCGAAAACTCGTTCACGTAAGGTCGGAGGGATGCCGGGGCCTGTATCCTCGACGATTATATGAACTTGGGACTCTTCCCGTTGACCGCGCACGCGCAGTGTCCCCTCCTCTCCCATTGCTTCGATCGCGTTTTGAAACAGATTGACGAATACCAGGACCAGGCTGCGGTGTCCTGCCACCACCGGAGGGAGGATGTCCAGGCCTGTGAGGGCGACGTGAATCCCTTCCGGAGGGGACACCGCGGCCAGCGCATCCTGGACACACGCGTGGACATTAACCGGCCCTCGCCGGATGGGGTGGAGGAGGCTCAAGCTCTCGCGAACTTCATCCAGGGCGGCGCGGGCGCTTTCCTCGATAGCGGTCAGATTTTGAGCCAAATAGGGATGAGTTTCGACGAGGTCGGCGCATTTATCTTCGATGCCCTGGACCCGCACGGGGATTGTCCCCACCTTATTGTTCAAATGGTGGAGTACGTTGGCTGCGATGTCTCCGAGGGCTGCGAAGGTTTCGGCCACAGCCCGTTGTTTCTGCACTTCCTGGAGCTCCTTCTGGCGCCGGGCATTGTGTACGGCCAGAGCTGCGTAGTGGGCCAGAATGCTCAACACCTTCTTATCCCACTCGGAGCGGTCGAAAGGAATGGGATTAGACGTGGCGCTGTAAACGCTGAACGCACCGACGGCTTCCATCTCATCGCTCACGTCATCGCCGATGAGCATCGGTACGACCAAGGCGCTGGCCCATCCCCGTTCTGTAGCCAGCTCCGGGCGGTAGAAGCGGGGGTCTCGGCGCACATCCTCAGAGGTGACCGGACGCCGCCTGCGTACGGCCTCACCGGCCAGGCTCCCCTCCCGGGGCACGATATCGCCTGTCGGCTGGTTGCCGCTCCCCACGACCAAGGTGAGAGCATCTCCCTGCAAGAGCCAGATAGCACTGGCCACCACATTCAGAAGCTTACGGGCTTGCATGGCAAGTTGTTGCAGGACGCGATCCAGGGGTTCGGTAAGGAGACTCCAAGTGATGTCCTGGAGCGCGTCGAGGAGACGAGCCTCCTGGATGGCGATGACAGCCTGGGTGGCCAGTGATTGCAACAGGTGACTGTCTTCCTCGCTGAACGCCGCTACTCGTGGGCTCTCCAGGTTGACCACCCCTTCCAACCGTCCGTTTGCCCCGATCAACGGCACAGCCAGTTCTGAACGCATTTCCAGATCATAGTCCAGGGGATAGTAAATGCGCGACCAGGGAGAAAGACGTACATCGTCGATGCGCAGTGGTTGACGGTATTTGCCCACCCAGCCGGTGATGCTGGTGGCGTTGATGGGGAGGGATTCGACCGCGGGTCGGCTCAGACGTTCTCCGGCAAACGCTTTGGTGACCAGGGCTTTGCTCTGCTCATCTACCAGGCGCAGGATGCCATACCGAGCCCCGGTGACCTCCAGCGCCATGCGGAGGATGGCTTCCAGAGTGTCCTGGAGGCGCAGCCGCGACGATATGAGCAGTCCAGCCCGGCGCAACCGACTGAGCTCGTCGCGCTTACGCTGCAAGTCGCGATGTACATTGGCCAAACGACGCGCGTGGTGCATGGCGACAGTGGCATGATTGGCAAAGTTTTCCAGCAGCAAGAGTTCCAAAGAGGTGAAAGCTCGGCTTTCTTTGAGGGTGACGTAGAATGCCCCCAGTGGCTGGTCCGCGGCAATGAGAGGAAAGCAAACCACGCTTTTGACGCCGGCCTGCCGTTTGGCGGGATGCACCTCCACTGCCGTCTCTTCGTAGGACAAGATGCGCCGACGTTCGCGGATAGCTTTCATGCCCATTCCGTTGGCTCGGGGAACATCGTCGAGAAGGGCCGGGTTCGGCTCCCCCGCAACCACTCGCGCCTGCAGGTCGAATCCTTTGCCCGCTTCGTCGAAAGGATAAAGGATGGCCGAAGCTCCCGGGACGACTCGGACCGCGCTCTCTATGATCAGGCGCAGGGTGGCGTCCACGTCGACAGTTTCACCGGCGCTGATCCGACTGACCGCCGCCCCGACACGATTGAGGCTGGCCAGTAAGGGAAGTATAAAGGAAGAAACAGGCTCTCCTTTGTCGTTCGTCCTGCTCATCACGTTTCTCTTCCGCTTGAGCGCTTTCTATCCTTCCCCGTCATCCTGCTCCGCCTCTCCGTCTATCAGGGAGATCACGGTCGTATGGAGATCACGGCGCCAGGCGGTGATGCCCTCCGCATCCCGGCCGAAGTAGACCCGGTTCGTCAAGGCCGTGATGACCGCTTCCCGCTCCGGGTCGATGTAAAGCGAGGTTCCGGTAAATCCCGTGTGTCCGAAGGAACGGTCCCCGAGAGGGTAGCTGAATCCGTCGGGATTGGAGGACCGTAGGGCCCAGCCCAGACCGCGGCGTACATCTCCTTCTCGAGCCTGCTCCCGCACGGCTTCTTGGACTTGCTCAGTAGAGAGGGGCAATGCCCCCTGCCCCCGCAGTCGGTCCAGCCAGGCCTGGCCGAAAGCACCCACATCTGTTACGGTGGCAAACAGCCCTGCGTGTCCGGAGATCCCTCCCAGGGTCCAGGCGTTTTCGTCGTGGACTTCGCCCCAAACCCGACGGCCACGTTGGGCGCACACTTCGGTGGCAGCAATATCGGGGGTGAAAGGGGCGCGACTGGCCGGACGGAATGCCAACGTAGGGAGCTTTAAGGGAAGGCTCACTCGATGTCGGATGGCCTGGTCCAACGGCAGGCCGCTCAGGGCTTCTACGGCCCAACCCAGGAGCATGAATCCCAGATCTGAGTAGACCACATGGGTACCGGGTCGGCAGGCGAAAAACGTGTTCAGCACAGTCGGACGGATGGATTCCCGGGGAAGGCGGAACAAAGGGCGCCACGCGGGCAATCCGGCCGTATGGGCGAGAATGTGGCGAAAAGTCACATGCCCTGCGTCTGCGTGTTGGTCTGACGCCTCGATGGTCACCCATTCCCCCGGCTTCAGGGGATGTTCGTAAGGTCGGATAGGGCGGGTGCCAGTGAACTCGGGCAGAACCTCGGACACGCGCGTGTCCAGGCTCACGCGTTTCTCCTCCACCAAGGTGAGAAACACTGTTGCCGTGAAGAGCTTGGTGAGCGAAGCCAGGTCGAACAGAGTGCTCAGGTGTGTACGCGCGCCGGAGGCCTCTGGATTGGGTCGGCCAACCGCGCGCTGGTACAAGACACGGCCTCGGTAGCGAACCTGGACCGCGGCCGCGGTGTAGACCCGGTCGAGGCCGGCTGTGAGGAGGGATGTCAGTGATTTAGACGTCCGATGTGTCATGCGTCACTCGTCCGATGAGCTTAAGGACATGGTCGTGAGACCCCTCTTACTCGGGCCGCGTGTTTGGAATGCCCTCCGGTCTTTGGTATAACTAGGCCAAGTATACCCAACCCGGAGGAAACGCGTAAGCCGGGGTGATGCCGAGGCCCGTATGAACGTGACGGAACTTCAGCCTGCCGATTTGCCTGCGCTGCTCGATCTCTGCCGGGTAGCCCTGCCTTTTGACACATTTACTCTTTCGATTCTCGAGCGCCGCCTGCTTCACGAGCCGGAACGGACGCCTGCATATCAGCTTTTGGCCTGGGAGGGAAACCGGCTGTTGGGGGCCATGATGGGAGGAGTGCGCTCTTTCGGCATCGGACGGGCCGCATGGCTGCGTCTTTTCGCAGTACGCCCGGAGAGCCGTCGTCAAGGGCTTGCATCCCATTTGCTCGAGATTCTGGAGTCCCGCCTGGCCGCCGACGGCATCGGCATGTTGCACGTGGGCAACAGCACCCCCAACTACTTCTGGCCGGGCCTGGACGTTCGCTACACGGCAGCCTATTGTTTCCTGGAACACCACGGCTTTCAGCATCAGGGAGAAGCCGTCAACATGTGCATCGACTTGAATGCCCATCCCTGGGACACGAGCGCAGATGAGGCTCGGTTGGCCGGGCGGGGTATCACGATCCGGCGGCTGCGGGCGGAGGACCGGGACGCGTTCCATGCCTGGTTGGCCTCTCACTGGAGCCCGACCTGGGTGTTCGAGGGTATGGACGCCTTCCAGAATGATCCCATCTCCGCGTTCGTGGCCGTACAGGATGAGCAAATCCGGGCGTTTGCCGCCTATAACGTGACTATGTTTGAGAACGGCTTCGGTCCCATGGGAACCGAAGAGTCCCTTCGCGGGTTGGGCGTCGGCCGAGTGCTGTTGTACCGTTGCCTGGCCGACATGAAAGCGAGGGGAGAATCGTGTGCTGAGGCAGGCTGGGTGGGCCCTATCGCCTTCTATGCCCGGGTGGCCGATGGGTGGGTCCATCGGGTCTTCTGGTGGCTGCACAAGCAGCTTTGATTCGAGAGAGTGTCGCCTCGGATGCAACGGATACGTACGTTCATCGAAACTCGCATCTTCAACCGGGTCGAGCGCAAGCTGATCGTCGCTTCCCTGATTGCTATTCTGATCCCATTGTTGAGCACGGCCTTGTATGGCAATTGGTTCACCAGCCAGGTGCTTCAAGAGGAGGCGATCGAGAGTATCCAGCTGGACCTGGAACAGCGAGCGAGTCGCATTGAGGCCTATTTGGTAGGGGTGCGTGACGACGTCCTTTACCTTTCCCAGGTGCCAGAAATGAAGGCTATGCTGGCGGCCCGGCAGGCTCAGGATCAGACTGGCATCCGGGGGGCCAGAAGTGCGCTCAATGCTGAATTTGCCGCTTTTGCCACCACGCATCCCTCTTATTACCAGATTCGCTACATCAACGAAGATGGCCTGGAAGTGGTGCGCATCAACGCCCGTCAGGGCGTCGTGGAGATTGTCCCGCCGACGCAACTGCAACAAAAAGCGCATCGTTACTACTTTCGTGAGGCCATACGGTTGCAAAAGGGCCAGCTCTACGTGTCTCCTGTGGATTTGAACCGGGAATACGGACGACTGGAGATTCCCCACACGCCCGTCATTCGCTATGCAACTCCGCTTTTCTACACAGATGGGCGTCGCGCTGGCATTCTCATCGTCAACCTCTATGCGGAAGAGTTCCTGCGCTATGTCTCCGAATCCGGCGGAGCAGGAATCTTGGCCCTGGTCGACCGTGATGGCTACTATTTGGCCCATCCTGACCGCCGTCGCATGTGGGGACATCCGTGGGACTTGGGCACGGGATACCGCCTGCATCGGGATTACCCACGGGCCTGGCCGGAGATCCTCTCCAACACATCCGGCATGGTCGAGGATGCCTCCACGCTCATCGTGCACCAACCTATTTTCCCCAACAAGCCCGACCGACATTATTACTGGGTGTTGCTGCACGCCGTTCCTCAAAACGTGCTCTTCGCGTCCGTTGGCACCTTTCGTGTCACCGCGGTCGGCATCCTGCTGATCGCCATCCTGGCCGGGGTGACCATGGCGGCCTTGTTAGGACGGGGTATCGCCGCGCCTGTCCTCCTCCTGACCGAACGAGTGCGACGATTTGGGCGCGGTGAACCTTATGTGCCGGTCCGGGTTCCCGGCTATGATGAGATTGGCGAGCTTACGCGAGCGTTCAACGACATGGCTCGTCGCCTGGAGGAAAATATGACCCGGTTGGGCCGTCTCACCTTCCTGGGACAGCGCATTGCGGCTCAACTGGACCATGGCGCTGTTCTGGACACGCTCCTGGACGCGGTGGACGATCTCTTTCCCATTGAATATGCCGTAGCGCGCCTGAACCATGAGGGGAATGACCTTGTCCGTCGACGAGGGGATGAACGTTGGGACATCCTGAGTCGTCTGGATGCCATTGAGAAAGTACGAGGGCAAGTCCAAACGCATCGTTCCTGGCAAGCTGTGCATATTCCTTTGCAAGATGGTCGTTCTGCCTACCTGTGTATGGCATTCATCGAGTGCCGCACACACGGCGTAGGCGTGGTGGAACTTTACGGTTACAGTCCGACGCTGGCCACATCCTCCACGGGCAACCTGTTGGCGACGCTGGCCGTGCAGGCCTCCATCGCCCTGGAAAATGCCCACCTTTACGGCACATTGGCGGAACATCGGGCCCGCCTGCAATCTTTGGTGGAACAACTCATCACGGCCCAAGAAGAGGAACGCCGCATTGTCGCCTACGACATCCACGATGGACTGGTACAACGACTGGTTGGGGCTCGCCTTCAATTGCTGAATTTCATGGGCATGTCTACTCCCTCCTGTCTTGATGCTCGCGAGGCCCTGGAAAAGGCGGCCTCCCACCTCACCGCGACCATTGTCGAGGCGCGGCGGGTCATTGAGGGGTTGCGTCCCGGACTTCTAGACGACCTGGGGCTGGTCCCGGCCCTGGAGTATTACGCTCAGGAGTTGGGCAGCGAGGCGGAGTGGGGGGTTGAAGTGGACGCGCCTCCGGATTTCCCACGGTTGCCCTCCGCGGTGGAAATGACGGCATTCCGCATCGGGCAGGAGGCTCTGAACAATGCCCGTAAGTATGCTCGAGCAAGACATGTGCGTCTCCAGGTTCGCCTGCGGGATTCGACCCTGGTGCTGGTGATCGAGGATGATGGCATTGGTTTCGACGTGGACGCGCTTGGAGAAGGGGTGCACGTGTTCGGAATTCTGGGCATGAAAGAGCGAGCCCATCTCCTGGGAGGTACCTGTGACATTCGGAGCCGACCGGGGGAGGGTACAGTGGTTCGTGTCCTCTTGCCCATTTTGGAGAAGGGGGCAGCAGATGGGTAGAATGGAAGGTGGAAATGTCGCCCCAGGACAGGACCGGATGATCGTGAGGAGGTCAAGGGAAATGGAGAGAAAAGTGCGTGTTCTGATTGCCGACGATCATCAAATCGTGCGCGAAGGGGTGCGAGCTGTGGTCGAACGGGCAGGCTTCCATGTCGTGGCTGAGGCAGCCAGCGGCCGTGAAACGGTGGAGAATGTCCGCAAGTATCATCCCGATGTGGTCCTGTTGGATATCCGCATGCCCGATGGAGATGGCCTTCAGGCGCTGGAGACCATCAAAGCTACTTATCCCGATGTGCGCGTAATCATGCTGACTACTTATGCCAATCCCGGTTATCTGGCGCGTGCTGTTACTGCCGGAGCTGCCGGCTACCTGACTAAAGAGGCCGATCCGGAGCAGATCGTGCGGGCCATCCGCGCTGCGGTTTCCGGTGAACAACTGCTGGATTACGACCTCTTGCAGATGGCTTTGCGCAGCGTGGCGGCTCGGGTGGCCACGCCCACCCCTATGGAGGACGACCTCATTGAGCCCCTAACCGAGCAGGAAAAGGCGATTCTGGGCCTGATTGTGGCTGGCCTGAGCAATGAAGACATTGGACGCACGCTCTCCATTACGGTGAACACGGTCAAAACACACATCCGCCACATTTTCCAGAAATTGGGAGTCTCCGATCGAACTCAGGCGGCCGTTTGGGCCGTTCGCCACGGGTTGGACAAGTAAACTCTTCTTCTCAATGCCGCCTTTTCTCAAGATCATCCTCCTGGGTGATGGCGAAATCACGCAGGAGAAGGATGTCTCCTCCCCGTTTTCCTGGTAGGATAAAGCATGGTAGCCCAATACGCGAGACGTCCGCGGTATACACGCCTTTGCTGTTCTAACCAGAGGAGGAGGTGGTGTATGAGAAAAGCCTTCATTGCTGTCCTCATCCTGGTTGCCCTGATCGCAGCCGCAGGCCTGTGGCCGGGTGGCAACGCCCAGGCCGCGGCACCGGCAAATAGCCATCCGGCGCCGGCAGCTCAGGGCCCCAAGGAGAATTGTACCAATGCAGGGTGCCACAAAGGGATCGAGGATATTCGCGACCCCAACAGTGACATGATGAAGCAGATCAAAGCCATTGGCGAATGTACCGTTTGCCATGGCGGAAACCCGAAAGCGACCACGGCAGAGGAAGCTCATGGGCCCAAAGGGTCCTTCTACCGTGACCCGGGTAATCCCTGGATTGTGGACAAAACCTGCGGCAAGTGCCATCCCGGGTACGGCTACAGTCTCCGCCTTTCCCTGATGAATACGGAGGCA
>AMFO01000089.1_pt1 | contig 12560 bp, 10 predicted proteins | sample 552608 | NCBI WGS metagenome assembly AMFO01 (sample SAMN01893955, study PRJNA167987) | microbial mat metagenome | biome: hydrothermal vent | place: USA: Loihi, Hawai'I | collected 2003-05-01
GAGCGCAACGCAATTAATGTGAGTTAGCTCACTCATTAGGCACCCCAGGCTTTACACTTTATGCTTCCGGCTCGTATGTTGTGTGGAATTGTGAGCGGATAACAATTTCACACAGGAAACAGCTATGACCATGATTACGCCAAGCTATTTAGGTGAGACTATAGAATACTCAAGCTTGCATGCCTGCAGGTCGACTCTAGAGGATCCCACCACGAGAACGACCACGTTTTGCCACAATATCAGCGGGATGGACCGAAAGCAAGCCGCCTTCACGGCCCCCTGGCTTCTATCCATAGTGCCTGGTCCTCGGGACGGCCCGTAGCCGCCTCGGATGGAGCTTGCCCGCTCTCTTGGGGATCGACAAACGGCTCGAGATGTGATCTGCTCGGTCTGCTCACGCGTTGGGGAGCAGGGATCATGGGCCGACGCAAGGGATATTCGAACGATGGCGAGGTCAGGCCGCTCAAGGAGCGTCTCTCATCAGCGGCGCTGGACGAGCGGCTGAAGGCCGAGCGGCACCGCCGGAGGGTGGAGCAACAGGCAGAGCGGCTTGCTGTGGAAGAGGCGGAGTTGGAGGAGCAGAGCTCGGAAGAGCAGAGCAGCGGGATGTCGCGTCAGCAGCGCAGAGCGCAGGAGAGGCGAAGGGGGAAGCTGCAGGCGCGCAGGCTTCGACTGCTGGAGCGCGACGACAAGGGAGTCCTCGAGATCCTGGAGCGCGAGCGCCGGATCGACTACATCCTCGACGGCGGCCAACCGACCGAAGCGGACGAGATGCTGTGGTTCTTGGCAGAAGAACTCAAGCTGCTCAAGGCGTTCGAGGCATTGGCGCCGCCGGAGACGTACTTTGATGAGGAGAGGGGCAAGGAGATCAAGCGCCGTCGGATGTATCCGGCGCTGGTGCTCAACCTGGTGGCCCTGATGAGCCGGTACATGGGGCTGAGCAGCGGTCCCGAGCTTCAGGCAAGGTTGCTGACCGACCCGAGGTGGATGGCGCTGTTGGGCTTCACCCATGATGAGGTCATGTATGGAGCGACCCGGCGTAGCGAGTCGCTGAGGGGCAAGACCCGCAATGGCCGGGGGGGCRCCTTCGAGGATGCGGGGCCGATGGGTCCGGCGCGGGCGCGGCCCGAAGGTCCACGGGGCGCGCTGTCATCGCAGACCCTGGCCGMGCATGAGAGCACGCTGGAGGCCAAGGACCTGGAGGCCCTGTTCAACGCGGTGGTTCGTGCGATGGCGCGCCGGGGCCTGTATCCGAAGAAGGTCCGGGCCTCGCTCGACAGCACAGCCGAGGAGGTGGYGCCCTCCTTCGAGGGAGCGGGCAAGGTCCGCAAGAAGGTCAAGGTCGAAAGCCGGGCACGGCGACCGCGCCAGGTGGAGGTCAACGTCCGGGGGTTCAAGCTGTGGTGCCTGATGGAGGTAGAGACGGGCCTGCCGCTGGCCTTTGCCTTCGACACCATCGAGAAGCCCGACAACGAGCACGCCAAGGCGCTCATCGACCAGGCGCGTGCCAACCTGCGGGGCTACAGCCGGCTGGTGAAGGTGTCGCTGGACCGAGGGTTTCTCGACGGCGACCTGCTGTGGTGGTTGAAGAAGGAGCGCGGGATCGATTGGGTCTGCCCGTCGAAGGAGAAGATGGAGGTGACGGGCGAGGCGCGCACGCGCGTGTCCGAGGTGCTGGCAGCACAAAGGAGAGGGAGAGAGAGCGAGCTGGAGACTGCAGGACGGCTGGCAAAGAGTGCGACGGCATACGAGGGGGTCAGGTTTTTCGAGCGGGACGTTGCAGACAACCGCGAGAGCCTGGTGGTGGCTCAGGTCGACGAGCTCACCTGCACGGACTTCTACGGCCCAGGTGGTACGTCGTCGAGTCGGCTGCACTCCAAGAAGTTCCGTCCGACCCCACTGTTCGTCACGGTCGTGCTCCGGTGGCCGGACCGCAGCAGCAAGGACCGCGACGACGAGCGGTCGCTGATCGAGAACCGGCTCAACCGCGACGGCAAACAGCACTTCGGGTTGGGGGAGGCCTTGGCCCGCAACCGGACGGCACTGCTGAGCGCCACGGTTTTCTCAACGGTGGCCCTGATGCTCTACCGGGGGTTGGAGCTCCATCGTGGGCGGGTCTTGGAGGCGTTCGACCAGCGGGCCGAACGGCTCGGAGTCCTTCGCTACCGCCGCCAGAGGATGCTGCTGAACCGAGGAACGGTGATCATCGTGGTTGGCGACCGATATGCCCGCCTGATGATGTACGAGGTGATGCGTCTGCTCGGCGTGGAGGTGATGGGCGCTCCGGCGTCGAAGTGATGGGCGGAGTACTCCCTTCTCCTTGAAATTGCTGTGCTGAGCTCCGGGGGAGAGAGCGAGGTGCGCCCCGGGGAGCCCCCACAGGGCCTCCGAGCCCTCTCCGGTGCCCCCTCAACATGTCCAGTTGCGCGCTCAGCACGAGTCGCGGCCGTCCTCCGCGGCCTGGACCCCAGAGGCGCCCCCCAGCACGCCTGCAGGCGTGCCGCTTATGGATCGAAGCCAGGGGAAGCGCCCTGCGGCTACCCCATCTCCTCCAGCTTCCGGGCGATGGCCTGTGCGTGCTCGGCCTCCACCCGGGACATCTTCTGGAAGAAGACTTTGGTCTCGCCAGTGTAGAAGTCCCCCAGGGCATCGTAGAGCAGTGTGGCGTGGTTCTCGGCGTCCAGGGCCATCTCCAGCGCCTCCCGGAGGGTCATGCTCTCGGCCTCCCAAACGATGCGTCCCCGCTACAGGAGCACGTGGGAAATCGCCAGGAGCGCGTCACGGAGCGTTCGGGTAGCCGCGTCTGTCACCGTGGAACGGTGGTAAAATGCACGCCATGAGCAATCCACGTTTCTCGGTCCTGGGCTGCGGCCTCGCCGCGCTCATGGTCTCCTGCGTTGCTGACGCCCCGAGGCCGGGCCAACCCACGACGGCGCCCCCCCGTCCCGTCATCGGCGGCACGCCGGACGACGGCGATCCGGCTGTGGTGGCCCTTGTGTACACCGAAGACAGGTCCACCATCCGATGCAGCGGCACCCTCATCGCCGAGCGGGTGGTGCTCACCTCGGCCCACTGCGGCGCCCAACACGACCCGGCCCTGCTCTCCGTGCTCTTCGGGTCCGACCTGCAGGCCGGCGGCACCGTGATCCCACTGCTGGCAGCGGTGGCTCACCCGGACTACGTGAATGACGCGGATCACGACCTCGCGCTGCTGCTGCTGGCAGCGCCGGCCCCAGCCACGCCGGCGCCGATGGTGACCGACGACGCCCTGGCGGCCACGCCCCCGGTGACCGTGCGCCTGGTGGGCTTCGGTGCGAGCGACGCCACCACCCTGGACGACTGGGGGCGAAAGCGCGAGGGCACCGCCGAGACCACCGAGGTCAACCCGCAGCACGTGGTGCTCGGTGCGGCCCCCAACCTGCCCTGCAGTGGCGACTCCGGTGGGGCGGTGTTCCTGGACACGGGCACTGGGGAGGTGCTCGCCGGGGTGGTGAGCCGAGGCGACGAGCAGTGCACCGACTACGGCCGCGCCACCCGGGTGGACGCGCACCTGTCCGGCTTCATCGCGCCCCAACTCGCGGCCTGGGCCCCCGGCAGCGTGACCGACGGCGGGGCGTGCCTCTACGACGAGCAGTGCGACAGCGGGCGCTGCGTGGCGGCCGTCGACGAGCCCCTGTTCCTGTTCTGCTCCCGAGCCTGCGAAACGGACGAGGACTGCGCCGACCCGCTGACCTGTCAGGCGGGGGAGTGCCGCTACCCCCTGCCCAGCCCCGGCGCCCTAGGCGCGCCCTGCGAGACCTACGCAGACTGCCTCCAGGGGGAGTGCCACTCGGAGCGGGGGGTCTGCGTCCAGCGCTGCGTGGAGGGCGAAGACGACTGCCCCGCCGGCTTCCACTGCCAGTACGAGGGCAGCGTCGACTTCTTCTGCATCGCGGACCCGCAGGCGGACGGGTGCGGTTGCCAGACAGGGCGGGCGACGCCTCCCCCCTTGCTCTTCGGTCAGCTCCTCCTCCTCTGGCTCGCCGCCCGACGCCGGCGCTCCCGATAGCCTTCCCAAAACGAGAACGGGGCGCCCGCTCCCGCGGGCGCCCCAGTGAGGAAACAAGCCGGTTCGTCTAGTACTCGGAGCCGTAGCCCCTGTTGGTGCTGGCGCTGTACTCAGGATAGCCGTCCTGGTCGAGCTCCACGAAGAGGATGTCCACGCTGATGTCGTGATCCCGGTCCTCACCGTCGCACCAGCGGAAGGTGCCCCACACGCTGCTGCGGTAGCGGAAGTTGTGCATCTGGATCCGGCTGTCGTCGTGGCAGTTGTGACCGTAGTACCCGCCGTCCGAGTCCCACTCGTAATCGCCGAGGCAGTGATAGGCCTTCAGCTCGCTGCCGTCGAACCACTTGTAGCCGGAGGCGCTCCGCTGGGGCATCTCGGAGGCACAGCGACCGTGGTTGCAGGAGCTGTGGCTCCAGTAGATGCTCCCGCCGCTCCAGGCGTGACGCTGGGTAGCGCTGTGGTATCCGCCCGCCCAGCCGGGGATGCCGTCCAGCTCGTCGGCGTGCAAGCTGATGGAGTAGTTGGTGGCCGTGCTGTAGTACCAGTAGGGGTCATCCGGACCGGGCGTCCCGTAGGTGACCTCACCGGGGTTCTCGGGCAGCGGAGGCATCTCCTCCATGCCGTTTTCCCGTAGCCACTTCTGGTACCGCTCGTACTCCGAAAGATACTGCTCATGGGCCACCGAGGCGTAGGCGTACAGGGAGTCGATCTCCGGCGCGAAGGCCGCGGCCTTCTCCGGCCCCAGCAGCCGCGCCAGGTCGGCGTGCAGGGTCTGCGCCGCCTCCGAGGCCACCTTGAAGAGGACCTCATTGGAACCCACCAGAGGATGCGCGCCCTCCATCTGCCGCTTCAGAGCTTGCTCCCACTCGGGGTTGAGCCAGCCGTGGCCGCCCTGCTGCACGTAGAAGATGAAGCCGTTGGCGTCCATGAACCTGGCGTCGATCTGGAAGAGCGGAGACTGGGAGTCGAACTGGTAGAGCTCCGGCGTCTCCTTGCCACGCATGGCCTCCATGTAGATCACCACGTCACCCGACCGGTAGGAAAGGGCGAGGTGCCCCTTGGCCGCCGAGAGAACCGAGAGCCCCTGCTGGGTGGTGGTGGGCTCGTTCACGTTTTGGGCACAGCCAGTGACCATACCCAGGGCGATCAGGGCGGCAAAGCAAGCAAGTCGTTTCATTTCTCTCCTCCCTCGTCGAGTTCCGTCGTCGTCGGTTGACTTGGTGCTCATCTCGTTCTGGGAGGACTGCAAACACCGTGCCCAAGAGTACTATTTTTTCATCTCACCATAATCACGCTACTTTTGTCACCTGCCGTAATTATTACAAATATCTGAGCTGTACAAAGTTTGAACCATTACCAAAGATTGAACGGCCAGCAGATATAATCTAATAAATTCAGGATGTTCCGTGGCAGACGGACTGGTTCAAACTATGTACAGCTATGTAACCCACTGTATTTAAAGCCAAAAACAACCAAGCTGCCCATCCTGGGTGTTCTCCCCCCTACGTCCAATTGGCCGGGAATCCACGCAAGCAATGATACTTGCAAAAACAGCGCTACAGTCTGGGCTCAGCGGCCAGAAGAGACCAGCAAAGCTCGCACGCCAGGATGCGGTGGAAGGGGATGACGCGACCTATCGACGGCTCGCGGGACCGGGACGCGGGCGCTCTGGAGCAGTTCGCCCTGCTGCGGAGCAGGGCCCTAGTCCCACGACCCGAAAGTCCATTGTCGTTTCTCGGACGGCCCTTGGCGCCGAAAACCCGGAACGTCATTCCGGGTCGTGGCGCTAGTCCCACCAGTAGACCCAGCTCTGGGACACATACTGGTCGCTGCCGCTCACGGTGGCGAGGCCACAGAACAGCAGGAACTGCCTCGTCTGCACGAAGAACGTGCCTGCGGTCCTGTCGCACGGTGTTGGCCGCGTGGGTGGGGTGATCTGGGTCCAGTTCGACCCGTCGTACTCCCAGGTGTCATCCAGCTTGGTGCCGCCATAGCCTGCGGCCAGGATCACCCGGTTGCGGAACGCGTCGAACCCGATGGCGTAGGCGCCGCGCGCCGGCGGGCTGGTGGCGGTGGTTCGGTGGGTCCAGCTGTTGCCGTCCCACTCCCAGGTCTGCCCTTGGAAAAACCCACGACTCGGCCCCGCGCGGCGTCGTAGGTCATGGCCACGTACCAGTCCGCCGGTGGGTGGGTGGCCGGCGTGCGCTGGGTCCAATCCGTACCGTCGTAGACCCAGGTCTCATCCGAGACCTGGCTGCCGTCCCAGCCCCCAAAGAGCACGACTTCCCCGTGGGCCGCGTCAAAGGCCATCGCTGCCCGATAGATGGCGTTCGGGTGGTGCGCAGGGCTCTTTTGCGTCCACGCGCTGCCGTTGTACTCCCACGTCTCTCGGTAGGCTGTGGCGCCCCACCCTCCGTAGAGGACCATGACGTTCCGGATGGAGTCGTAGGCCAGGGCAGCGTGGGACCGGGCCGGCGGCCCCGAGATGTTTCGCAGCGACCAGGTCGCGCCATCAAACTCCCAGGTATCCCCCAGCGCCCCGGCCGCGTTCTCACCGCCGTAGAGCACCGCCCGGTTCCGGGCGGAGTCGTAGGCGAAGGCCACCAGGCCCCGGGGGGAGGGGCCGCTCGATCCAAGCTGCGTCCAGGTCAAGCTCTCGCTCTGACAGGCGGCGTCGCAGCCGTCGTGGATTGCGTGTTGCCGTCGTCACACCCCTCGCCAAACTCCAGCACGCCGTTGCCGCACTGACTGGTCTCCCGCTGGCACGAGGGGCTACAGCCGTCCAGCGCCTGCGTGTTGCCGTCGTCGCACGCCTCCCCGGCAGCCGCGTTCACCGTGCCGTCCCCGCACCGCGCCACCGTGCAGTCCGCGTCGCACGTCGCGCTCTGGCCGCCGTCGTCGCACGCCTCCCCGGCGGCCACGTTGCGCGTCGCGTCGCCGCACTCTGCGCGGGTGCAGTCCGCGTCGCAGGTGGCGCTCTCGCCCCCGTCATCGCACTCCTCCTGGCCCGCCACCTGGCCATCCCCGCAGCCGGTCTGGCACTGGCTCGGCTCCCCCATGCACGAGAAGCCCGGCTCCACCTGGCACGCACTGCTGCAGCCGTCCCCAGCCGCCGTGTTGCCGTCGTCGCAGGTCTCCGTCGCGACAATCCTCCCATCCCCGCAGATCGGCTCACACGCGCTCGGGCTGTCCTGGGTGCAGACGAACCCCGACTCCACGGCGCACGCCGCAGAGCACCCGTCTCCATCCGCCGCGTTGCCGTCGTCACACCCCTCGTCGGCCGCGCGGACGCCATCGCCACACTGGCTCACGCACACGCTCGGCTCCCCGCTGCAGACGAAGCCCGGCTCCACGGCGCAGCCGTTCGTGCAGCCGTCTCCCGGCAAGAGGTTCCCGTCGCCACACTCCTCCTGCCCCACCACCTGCCCGTCGCCGCAGCCCGCCACGCATTCGCTCGGGATGCCGAAGCAGGAGAACCCCTCCTCAAGGGTGCAGCTCTCGCTGCAGCCATCCCCACTCTCCCGGTTCTGGTCGCCGCACTGCTCGAAGGCGTCTAGCACCCCGTTGCCGCAGTCGCGCCGCGGGTTGGTCTCCGCGCAGCTCCCGAGCCCCAGGGTCCCACCCAGCACAAGCAACCAGCCAGCCCAGATCCCAATCGAACGCCGTCCGCCGAACAAGTCGCATGCCCGCATCTACCGCGACACTTCCTTTCTGGCCATCCGGCACCCTGCACGCCCTTCGCCAAAAAACCGCCCGAACCACTCGGAGCGCTACCCCTCCCCCGAAACCGCGCGCCAACGATGCCCCAAGCTCCGGTGCAACAATAGCACAAGAAGAGGCGAGCACACCAACGCGCTTCCAGGTCGGGGAACTAGCAAGATCCTCCGCCGCAGGGACCGGGCTGGGGGCCGCTCCCAGAGGCAGGGCCGGTAAAGGTGAGGGTGCCGGTGCCGCCCTGCCCGTGCAGCCAGTTCCACACGTGGGTGGGCCAGTTCGTGGTGCCGGTGCTGGCATGGCAGCCCAGCTTGCATTGTGCGAGCGCCAGGCTTCGGGTGGGGTAGCTGGCGTTGCAGTGGGCCAGACACGGGTCGTGCGCCTGGCACTCTGGATGCGTGGCGCACTCCTTCTCCTCGTGGTCGCAGTCGCAGTGCTCGCAACTCATGCCGCTGTCGATGCATTGGCGCACCGTGGTGGAGGTGCAGTAGTTGCAGCCCGCCCCGCAGGCCCCGAAGCACGGCCCCGCTCCGGGGGTGGAGTAGGACTGGATCGGGGTGCCGCCCGGGTCAGGGCACTGGCAGCCATTGCACACCGGGTCCACCGTGATGGCGGCCAGGGGAACGGCCGTGGGCTCGGGAGCATCCTCCGCAGCCGTCTGTTGCACAGTGGGGGCCGGATACCAGGAGAGGCTCAGGACGTCGTTGGCGCGGTGGCTGCTGGCCGCCTCGTCCACCTCGGAGTAGGCAGGCGCCGCGGGGAGGTCGGGAGGCGCGTCGGGCAAGGTGCGCACGTGCAGAACGTAGTCCACCTCCGTGGAAGGTCCGCTGCCAGCTCCCCCCACGGACACGAAGTAGCGCCCGGCAGGCACCCGAACCGGCAGGGTGATGGCGGCGCCCGAGGCGGACAGGGCCCACTGCCCCTGCACCCGCCGGTCGCTCTCGCGGTGGAGGCCGAGGTACAGGGCCGGTGCCGCGCCGCTCGGGCTCCAGGTCACCTCCGCCTGCACCGTGGCGTCTTCGCTGACCGTGAAGAGGAAGGCGTCCACGTCGGCCGCGTCCCCGGGCGTCAGGCTGCCCCCAAAAGAGACCGCGCCGCCAGGGGAGAGGGTGGCTTGGGTCTCCTCCGGCTCACCCCCCTGGAAGGGATTGTTCGTAGACGATGCCCCCTCCTGGTGGTCGGGGGGCGTGCTGGCGTCCGGCCGGCTCGCATCGAGCGGTCCCGCGTCCCCAGTGGCTGCGTCGTGTCCAGCCGCATCTCCCTGGGGGCGAGCGTCCCGCTGGGGGGGGAGGATTCGATGTCTTGCCCTTGCACCCCCAGCCCCCCAGGCTCATCGCCAGAAGCGCGAGCAGGAGGCGGTGAAGGTGCCTGGGGGTGCCAGTCTTGCCACAATGCGGGCGGTCACAAGAGAGCATTGCGTGGTCCTTTCCAGAAAAGCACGAAGTCCTCCGCCTGGGAGCCGACTGGCGCGCGCAGCCGCACAGGCGCATCTCCACGCTGGAATCGGGCTCTCAGCGCCTAGCCTCGAGAGCCACCTTGTCCGGCGGGGTAGACCAGGTTCAGCCGCCCCCTGCGGGGTAGACCATCCACACCACGTCGTCGTCGTCCAGGGGCGTCTTGAGGCCCTTCAAGTAGTGCACGTTCCGCCCGTTGACCAGGATCGTGGCCTTGGCGGCCCGCTTCCACTCCTCGGGAGGCACCTGGGCGCGCACCTCCTCGAGCAGCGCGCCCACAGTGGGCGCCTGTGAGGTGTAGGTCGGAGTGCCCATGAGGGCAGCCAGCTGGGCGTGGGGCTTGAATACGGCCATGTCGCGTCCTGTCTCCCTCCCGGCACCGGCCCACCGGGTCCGGGGCCGCAGGTCCGGCGCGGGTGCGCGCTGATCACACCCGGATCTGAAGCCTCCGAATCGTCTTGTCCGTGGGCACGCCGTGCGCGTCCCAGCCGCGGATCCGGTAGTAGGCGGGCAGCATCTTGTCCAACGGGACGCCTCTCTGTCCATGCTTGGAGAGTGGGGTCCCCAGAAGCCGCTCGGGAAGCTGATCGTCCTCGGCCGGGCTCAGCCCCTCCCGCAGATCGTAGAGGCGCTCCAGGTTGTAGACGCGCTCACCCAGCTCGGCCATGTCCCCGAGGGTGACCTTTTTGCCGAGCACCGCGGTCAGGAACTTCTCGTACCAGAGCACCGCCAGGGGCGCCTTGCCCGCGAGCACCGCCCGGAGCACCGGCCCGGAACGCTTGAGCACCCCCATGATGCTCCGGTAGACCCGCGAGTTGGGGTCGAGGTCGTGCATCTTGGCCGGGATCACCGCGTAGGCCGAGAAGTAGCACATCGTGAGGCAGGAGACCCCCGCGTTGGTGTTCTGCTGGAAGACCACCAGCTCGGGCTTGGCCTTCGGGGACTCGGGATCCACCGACACAGGCCCGGTGGCCTCGAGGTACATGGTGGCGCCGCGAATGTGGCAGCCCCCCCGGTTGTTGGTGGCGTACTCCAGCCCCTGCCCCACGCAGCCCCGAGGATCATAGGCGGGCAGCTCCAGCCCCTTCACGTGGATGGCGAACTCGGAGCCGCCGTGCTGCGCTGCGATGCGCCGCGTGCCCTCCGCCAGCAGCTCCCCGAGCGCGCCCGCGCGGGCGGCGGTCTCCTCGACGGCCTGGCGATAGGCTGCCACGTCGCCCCAGGAGAGCGGCGAGGAGAGCATCCCCCGCTCGGTCAGCTCGGTGACGAATCCCAGCGTGTTTCCCATGGAGATGGAGTCCACCCCCAGCTCGTCGCAGAGCTGTCCAAGCTGGATCACCGCCTCCTGGTCGAAGACGCCCAGGTTGTGCCCCATGAGCCCGATGGTCTCGAACTCGGGTCCCTTGCCCTCCTCCCCCTGCACCTTCACGTGGCGCCCGCACCGGATGGGACACGCCATGCAGCCGTCCTGCTTGACCAGGTACTGCTCGGCCATCTTCTCGCCCGAGAGCTCGTGGGAGTTCAGATCCTGGCCCGCCTGGTAGTTCCGCGTGGGGATGATGTTCCGGCCCGCGGTCACCAGCACCAGGCTCGCGGTGCCGAGCTGGGGCAGGATGCGCCCGGTGGCCGGGTGACGCTTGAGCATCTCGGTCTGGGCCTTGCGCAGCCGCGAAAAGGCCTCGGGGTCGGCCACGGGGATCTTCTTCTTGCCCCGGGCGATCACGGCCTTGAGGTTCTTGGACCCCATCACCGCGCCCACGCCGCCGCGGCCCGCCACCCGGCGCTGGCTCACGATGCAGGCGTAGCGCACCCGGTTCTCCCCAGCCGGTCCGATCACGGCCATGCCGTAGCCCTTGGGCAACGCGGCCTGCGTCTCCGACGTGGTCTTGCCCCACAGATCCCGAGCGTCCTCGATGGAGACTTTGTCCTCGTCGATCTTCAGGTAGACCGGATGCTCTGCGCGGCCCTCGATCACCACGGCGTCGTAGCCCGCCTTGCGCATCATGGTGGCGAAGCTGCCGCCCGAGTGGCTGTCGGCCAGCAGCCCCGTGAGGGGCGACTTGGTGGTCACCACGAATCGGTTGGACTGGGGCGCGTGCGTCCCGGTGAGGGGGCCCGCCGAAAAGATGAGGGGCATCTGAGGGTCGTAGGGGTCCATGCCCGGCTCGGTGCGGTCGTACAGCAGCCGGATCCCCAGGCCGCGGCCGCCCACGTACAGGTTGAGGTACTCGGGATCCTGCGGGCGCGCCTCGGATGTGCCGCGCGACAGGTCCACGTACAGAATGCGGTTCATGTGCCCGTACATGTCGGGTCCTCCGGCTTCGCGTCAGTTCACGTGATCAGCTCACCCCAAGAGTCTTATCACAACGCACTGCGTCATTGCAACGCACGTCGGCCCGGTGGTGACCGCTGCCGTAGCTGGCCCGCGCCTCACGCTCCGCGCAGCAACGCGATCACCTGCTTGAGATCTTCCCACACGGGGCGCTTGGCCTGGGGGGATCGGAGCAGGTAGGCCGGATGATAAGTGGGCATCAGTGGGATGGCGCGGCCTGCCACCTGCAGCTCGTGGAATCGGCCCCGAAGACGCCCCACGGGCTGCCCCGTGTCGAGCAGGGACTGGGCCGCCACCTGGCCGAGGGTCACGATCACCCGCGACGCCACGGCAGCGATCTGAGCCAGCACAAAGGGCGCGCAGGCAGCCAGCTCCTCGGGCTCGGGATCCCGGTTTCGAGGCGGGCGGCACTTGACCACGTTGCAGATGTAGACCTCGTCCCGGCGGTAGCCCATGGCCGCTATCATCTTGGTGAGAAGCTCCCCGGCCGCCCCCACAAAGGCCTGGCCCGACAGGTCCTCGTCCCGCCCCGGGGCCTCGCCGATGAACATCAGCTCCGCGGTGGGGCTCCCCTGCCCGAACACGAGCTGCACCCGTTCGCCTGCCAACCGGCACCGCTTGCAGTCTCCGAGCACTTGCCGAATGGCGGACAGGCCGGCCTCCCCCGCTCCGACCCCGGCCAGCGCCCGGGCGTCCTGCGCGGCTTGGCCCCCTCCCGACCCGATCCGGTCCTCCACGGGAGAGGCGGGCGCCCCTGCGGGGGGCCCCGCCCCCTCGGGCGGCGGCACGTCCGCAGGGGCCTGCACCGCACCGCTTGCGGGCGCTGCCGCGTGGGACACGGCACCCTCCCCCGTGCTCGGGGTCACGGCCGCGCTCGGGGTCAACGCCACAGGGGGCGGAAGCCGCCGCCGGGTCGGCCCTGCGGGCACGTAGCGCACTCCCTGCAGAGCGAGCCACTCCAGGTGGCTCCGAAAGGCGCCGATGAGCTGCTCGCGGGCATCGGGGTGCGCCC
>AMFO01002318.1_pt1 | contig 12522 bp, 11 predicted proteins | sample 552608 | NCBI WGS metagenome assembly AMFO01 (sample SAMN01893955, study PRJNA167987) | microbial mat metagenome | biome: hydrothermal vent | place: USA: Loihi, Hawai'I | collected 2003-05-01
ATCGATGGGGAAGGGAAAGACCGCGCGCGCCGCCGCCACCGCCGGCGCCACCGGAGCGCCGGTGATCTTGAGCGTGACCCCGAAGGCGGGCGCCAGGGCGCCCGAGCCCGTCATCTTCACCCCTCCGCCGTCGAGCTCCAGCCGCTTCAGCCGCACGCCGCGCGTGGACGCGGCGATGGTGAAGGCCGCCTTGATGGCCGGCAGGGGCCGCGGGCCGTCGAAGAGGGCGATGCGCCGGCCGGCCAGCGAGCCGGTGACGGTGCCGCCGGGGGCGACGGTCACGGTTCCCGCCAGGGTGCCGCCCGGGCGGAGGAGGCCGGCCGGCAGGAGCGGGGCCAGCGCCTCGGTCTTCACCCCGTCGAGATCCAGGCGGACGGCCTCCCCGATCCGGCCCCGCCAGCGCACCGTCCCGCCGCCGGCCGGCTCCGCCCGGCCCTCGATGGTGCCGGCCGTGAGCGCCACCTCGGCGTCGACGCCCACCAGCCGCCACGGCGGTCCACCCCGCCCGGTCGGGATCAGGATGCTCCCGTCGCGCACCCGGACCACCGCGACGGTGACGCCGGGCCCGCCGGGGTTGGCCGCCTCCGGCGGCGGGGCCCCGGCCGGCAGGGCGGGCAGCGCCAGGCCGTCGCGGGTGCGGGCGAGCACGAGCCGGGGGTGGAGGACCGTGATCCGCCGCACGGCGAGCCGGCCGCGGAAGAGCGGGCCGAGCTCGGCGTGGACGGCCAGGTCGGCCTTCTCCAGGCGGGTGCCGGTGGCGGGATCGACCAGGCTCACCGGGGCGATGCGCAGAGTCGGCCGGGGCAGAAGCGCCAGGTGCATGGAGCCGAGGCTCGCCCGGAGGCCGGTCTTCTCCTCGATCGCGGCCTCGATCCGCCCCCGGTAGCGCTCCACCCGCGCCAGGCGCGGCAGGAGCAGCACGGCGGCGAGGAGCAGGGCCGCGAGGACGAGGGTCGCTGCGATGAGGGGTCTCTTCATCCCCTCCATTGTAGGTCCTGTGGGCTCAGAGGACGATCTCGAGGAAGGCGAGGAGGGCGCGAATGTCGGCGAAGGCGAGGTCGGCCGCATCGCGCAGCTCGCGGGCCCGGCGGTGCAGGATGCAGGTGCGGGCGCACCCGGCGTCGGCCGCCGCCTCGAGATCGTAATGCGAGTCGCCCACCACCAGGCAGGCGGCCGGCGACACGCCGAGACGGCGGCAGGCCGCCGCCAGCGGGGCGCCGGAGGGCTTGTGGACACCGTCGTCACGGGTCACCACGGCGTCGAAGGCGAGCCCGAAGCGCTCGAGCAGGGCGCGGGCGTTGGCGGCCGAGTTGTTCGTCACCAGGGCGGTGGCGAGGCCGCGGCGGGCGAGGAAAGCGAGCAGCTCCCGGGCGCCCGGAAGCAGGGTCGCGCGGCGCGTGGCCTCGGCCTCCACGGCCTCCAGCTCGCGCCAGGCGCGGCTGCGCCCGGGCTCGGGCAGCGACTCGATGCCGTCGATCAGGGAGCGGTCCGTGACGCCGAGCCGGCGGCGGATCGCCGGCCAGTCGTAGGGCGAGTCGACCAGGGTGCCGTCCATGTCGAAGATGACCGCCTCGACGCCGTCGAGGGCGTGCACCCGGAGGATCTCGTCGCGGGGGAAGCGGGGCACGCCGGTGCAGCCCGGGCGGCCGCGGGTGGCGCGCCCGATCCAGCGCAGGGGCCGGCCGGAGGTCGCCAGCGCCGCCTTCAGGTTGCCGACCTCGGCCTCCGCGCAGCCCACCAGCAGGCCGCCGGAGCCGATCAGGCCGAGGGGATCGAGACCCAGCGCGGCACAGGCGCCGCGCGTGGCACCGAGCACCGGGACCGCCTCCGGCTCCACCTCCACACGCAGCCCCGAGGCCGCCCCCATCTCGTGAAGCGCCTCGCCCACGCCGCCCTCGGTGACGTCGTGCAACGACGAGACCCCGGCGACGCCCGCCGCCGCCAGGGCCGGCGTCACCACCGACAGCCAGTCGCCGGCCAGCGCCCGCTCGAGCTCGGCCAGGGCCCCGGCGTCCAGGCGGCTGTGCAGCCGATCCCCGAGCTCGGCGAGCAGGATCGAGGTTCCCTCGAGGCCGGCCCAGCCCACCAGGCCCACCCGGTCGCCCGGGCGCAGCCCGCCGGTGGTGACCGCCCGGCCCTCCACCCGGCCGAGCATGGTGCCCACCACCAGGCCGTGGGCCAGGCCGGGCGTGACCTCGGTGTGACCGCCGATCAGGGCCACGTCGAGCCCGGCGCAGGCGGCGGCGATTTCGTCGAGCAGGGCGCCGGCGGCCGCCGCGTCCTCGCCCGGCGCCAGGAGCACGACGGCGGTGAAGAACCGCGGGCGGGCGCCGCGCACGGCGACGTCGTTGGCGTTGACCGTCACCGCCAGGCGGCCGGCCCCGGCGGTGGTGAAGGAGACCGGGTCCGAGGCCACGGCCCAGAGCTCGCCGCCAATAAAGATCAGGGCCGCGTCCTCGCCGCACGCCGGGCCAAGCCTGACCTCCGGCGGCAGGTCGGCTGCCAGGTGCGCCGCCACCAGCTCCCACGGCACCTTGCCCGGGCGCAGGCGACGGCGCGCAGGCGGGGCTCCGGCCTCGGCCGCCATCCTCTAGATGACGACGGCGGCGCCGCAGGCGTCGGCGACGATGCGGTCGTAGTCCTCGCGGTAGGTGGCCACGGCCATGGGCAACGTCTCCAGCACCGTGCGCGCCGTCACGCCGTCGGCGCCCCCGGCCTCGGCGGCCAGCTCGCCGGCCAGGCCGTGGATGAAGACGCCGGTGGTGACCGCGTCCTCAAGACCGAGCCCGAGACCGGCCATGGCCGTGATGGTGCCGGTGAGGACGTCGCCCGAGCCGGCGGTGGCCAGCGCCGAGCTGCCGCTGACGTTGATCCGCACCCGGCCGTCGGGAAACCCGATCAGGGAGTGGGCGCCCTTGAGCACGATGACGGCGCCAAGCCGGGCGCAGGCCTCCTGGAGGACGGGAATGGGATCGGCCTTGATCTCGGCCACCGAGGCCCCGGTCAGGCGCGCCATCTCCCCGGGATGGGGCGTGAGCACCGTCGGCGCCGAGCGGCCGGCGACGGAGTCGGGAGTCGAGGCCACCATGGTCAGGCCGTCGCCGTCGACGAGGAGCGGCCGCTCGACGGCCGCCACCAGCTCGAGAACAAGGTCGCGGGTTCGCGGGTCGAGGGAGAGCCCGGGACCGAGGACGACGAAGTCCACCCGGCCCGCGAGCTCGACCAGGCCCGCCGCCGCCTCGGGCGCCAGCGAGCCGGCGTCGGTCTCGGGTTGGGGCGCGTAGACGACCTCCGGGGCGATGGCGGCCAGGTGGGGTACCAGCGAGCGGGGCGCCGCCAGGCGCGAGTAGCCGCCGCCGGCCTTGAGGTGGGCGAGGGCGGAGAACGACGGCGCGCCGAAGTAGCCGGCCGCCCCGGCCACGAAGAGCACGTCCCCGAAGCTGCCCTTGTGGCCGTCGGGACGCCGCTCCGGCAGGCGCGCCGGCGCGGCGACGGCCACCGGGATGGCGTCGCGCCCGTAGAGCTCGGGCGGGAAGGAGATGTGGCAGACGAAGAGCCGCCCGCAACGGGCCGCGCCCGGGTAGAGCAGGTTGCCGCGCTTGGGCAGGCCGAAGGTGACCGTGAAGTCCGCATCGACCGCGGCACCGAGGATCGCCCCCGTGTCGCCGGCGACGCCGGAGGGGATGTCCACCGCCACCACCGGCTTCCCGGAGGCGTTGACCGCCTCCACCGCCTCCCGGTACGAGCCCCCGACCTCGCGCGTGATCCCCGTTCCCAGCATGGCGTCCACGATCACGTCGCAGCCGGCCACCGCGGCGCGGACGGCCTCGGCAGCCGGCTTCACGGCCACGGGCACGCCCGCCTTTTCGGCCATCGCCAGGTGCAGCCGGGGCGCCGCGTCGTAGCCGCCGGGGTCGGACAGCAGCAGCACGCGCACACTCGCCCCGGAGGAGTGGAGCCGCCGCGCCACCACCAGGCCGTCGCCACCGTTGTGACCGCCGCCGGCCAGGACCAGGAAGCGGCGCCCGGCGACGCCCAGCTCTTGGCGGATGACGGTGTAGACCGCCCCGCCGGCGTTCTCCATGAGGATCTCGGCCGGGATCCCGTAGCGCTCGATGGCCGCCCGGTCGAGCGCTCGCATCTCGGCGACCGTGCACACCTTCATGGCGCCACCCCCTTTCCGTCGTGTCGTCTCGATTGTCGCACCCGGTGCGGGCACGTCAAGGGGCCGGGCTCATCCGAGGCCGAAGAGCTTGGTGGCGAGGATGACGGCGATGGAGATCGGGCACACCCAGCGGACGAAGAACACCCAGGCCCCGCGCAGGGCGGCGAAGGCCGGGGCGCCGATCTCGATCTCGTCGGCCGCCCGGTTGAGGCCCCAGACGGCGATGGCGAAGACGCACAGCAGCAGCGAGCCGATGGCCAGGGAGAGGTTGCCCCAGACGAAGTCCATGATGTCGAGAAAGCCGGTCTTGCCAAAGAGGGTCATGGACTGCCACGGGCTGATGCCGGCTAGGTGGAAGGCCGAGGGCAGGCCGACGATCAGCGCGACGAGGCCGATGGACCACACCGAACGCCGCCGGGACCAGCCCCGCTCGTCCACGAAGTACGCCGTCACGACCTCGAGCAGGGACACGGTGGACGTCAGGGCCGCCACGCAGAGGAGGAAGAAGAACACGATGGCGACCAGCACCCCGCCCGGCATGCCGCCGAAAACCTTCGGCAGCACCTGGAAGATCAGGGTCGATCCCGCGGCGGGATCCCCGCCCAGAGCGAAGACCGCCGGGAAGATCATGAAGCCGGCCAGCACCGCCACCAGGGTGTCAAAGGCGACCACCCAGGTGCCGCAGGAGAGGATGTTGTCCTTCTTCGACAGATAGGAGCCGTAGGTGAGCATGGCCCCCATGCCCAGGGAGAGGGAGAAGAAGCCCTGGGACATGGCGTTGAGCACCACCTTCGGCGTGATCTTCGAAAAATCCGGCATCAGGAACCACCTGACCCCCGCCATGGCGCCGGGCAGGAGGAGGCCGCGGACGATGACCGCTGCCATGATGACGACCAACAGCGGCATCAGGATCTTGGCCCAGCGCTCGATGCCGCGCTGGACGCCGCCGCTGACGACGAGCACGGTGAGCACCAGGAACAGCGCGAAGTAGACCACCACCTCGAGGGTGGCGCCGCTGTAGGTGACGGCCTCGCCGATGAAGAGCTTGCGCAGGTAAAGGGCCAGGTACGTCAGCACCTTGCCGGCGATCACCGAGTAGTAGGACAGGATGCCGAGGCCGGTGACGAGAGCGAGGTAGCCGAGGGCCTTCCACGCGCTGCCCGGGGCGACGGCGGCGATGGCCCCGACCGGGTTGCGCTGGGTGGCCCGCCCGAGGCTGATCTCGAGCAGCATCACCGGCAGCGCGATCAGGGCCACGCAGAGCAGGTAGACGAGGAGGAAGGCCCCGCCGCCGTTCTGGCCGGTCATGGATGGGAAGCGCCAGATGTTGCCCAGACCCACCGCGGAGCCGGCCGCGGCGAGGACGAAGCCGACCTGGGAGCCCCAGTGGCCGCGGCCGCGCTTGGGGGCGGGTCCGCTCACGCGGGCCTCCACGACGGGCGCGGCCTCGGGGGAGGCGGAACCGGTTGCGATCGCGAGTCCGGGCGGGTCGGCGTCACGGCGCCGCTACGCTACCCATTCGCCGCGGCGGTGTCAATCGCCGCGGCACTGGAGTCTCGCCAACCCCCGACCGCGACGGCGAAGGGATCCCCAAGAACGGTCCTGCGGCGGGCCCATGCCCCCGCTCGGGCGCTGGGACCCTGTTCCCAGCGCGCTCCAATGCTGTTAGGGGTCGCCACGTCGCCGGGCTGCGCCGAGTCCCCTTCGTCGCTTCGCTCCTCGGGGTGGCGTGCGCGCAAGCGAAGCTTCGCGCGCTTACGCCTCCTCGCGATGACAGCGCAAAGGCTTCTCCCGACGGTTCGGTCCTGCTCCCGCGCACGCCACGGGGGCCGGCGCGCTCTCAGGCGCCGCGGTGCTTGGCCACCTGGAGGCGGGTGACGGCCATCTGCAGGCGCGCCCGCATGCGCTCGAGCTCCACGGCGTCGGCGGTCTTGAGGGCCGCCTCGGCCTCGGCGCGCTCCCGCTCGGCCGCCTCGACGTCGATCTCCTCAGGCGTCTCGGCCACCGTCGCGAGCACGGTCACCCGGTCGGGCAGCACCTCGGCGAAGCCCCACTGGATGGCCAGGTAGGACTCACGGTGGTCGGTGCGGTACATGAGCTCGCCGATGCCGAGCGAGGTCAGAAGCGGGGTGTGGCCGGGCAGCACCCCCAGGGCGCCGAGGGCCCCCGGCAGCTGCACCTCGTCCACCTCGGCGCTGAGCAGGCGCCGCGTCTGCGTGACCACGTCCAGGTGCAGCCCGCCGGCCACCTCAGGCCTCCGACTTCATCTTCTCGGCCTTCTCGATGGCCTCCTCCACCGTGCCCACGTAGAGGAAGGCCTGCTCGGGCAGCTCGTCGAGCTCGCCGTCGACCAGCATCTTGAAGCCGCGCACGGTGTCCTCGACCTTGACGTAGCGTCCCTTGAAGCCGGTGAACTGCTCGGCGACGTGGAACGGCTGGGAGAGGAAGCGCTGGATCTTGCGCGCCCGGGCCACCGTGAGCTTGTCCTCGTCGGACAGCTCGTCGATGCCGAGAATCGCGATGATGTCCTGTAAGTCCTTGTAACGCTGTAGAATACGCTGAACCTCCCGGGCCACCCGGTAGTGCTCCTCGCCGACGATTGCGGGGTCGAGGATGCGCGAGGTGGAGGCCAGGGGGTCGACCGCCGGGTAGATGCCGAGCTCGGCGATCTGCCGGGACAGCACCGAGGTGGCGTCGAGGTGGGCGAAGGTCGTCGCCGGAGCGGGATCGGTGAGGTCGTCCGCGGGGACGTAGATGGCCTGCACCGAGGTGATGGAGCCCTTGGACGTCGAGGTGATCCGCTCCTGGAGCTCGCCCATCTCGGTGGCCAGGTTGGGCTGGTACCCGACGGCCGACGGCATCCGGCCGAGCAGCGCCGAGACCTCGGAGCCGGCCTGGGTGAAGCGGAAGATGTTGTCGATGAACAGGAGCACGTCCTGGCCCTCGGTGTCGCGGAAGTACTCCGCCACCGTGAGGCCGGTCAGGCCGACGCGCAGCCGGGCGCCGGGCGGCTCGGTCATCTGCCCGTAAATCAGCGCCACCTTGGACTTCTCCCAGTCGCCGGGATCGATGACGCCGGCCTCCTGCATCTCCAGCCAGAGGTCGTTGCCCTCGCGGGTGCGCTCGCCGACGCCGGAGAACACGGAGTAGCCGCCGTGCTGGAGGGCGACGTTGTTGATGAGCTCCATGATGAGCACCGTCTTGCCGACGCCGGCGCCGCCGAAGAGCCCGGTCTTGCCGCCCTTGGAGTAGGGCTCGAGAAGGTCGATGACCTTGATGCCGGTCTCGAACATCTCGATCTCGGTGGACTGCTCCTCGAGGCTGGGCGGCTCGCGGTGGATGGGCAGGCGTTCCTCGGTCTCCACCGGGCCGCGTTCGTCCACCGGCTCGCCGAGGACGTTGAGCACCCGGCCCAGGGTGGGCTTGCCCACCGGCACCGTGATGGGCCCGCCGAGATCCACCGCCTTCATGCCCCGCACCATGCCGTCGGTGGGCTCCAGCGCCACGCACCGCACGCGGCTCTCGCCCAGGTGCTGTGCCACCTCGGCGGTGACGTCGATGGGCACCTCGCCGAGCTCGCCGTCGTCGGCGATGCGGACGGCGTTGTAGATGGGGGGAAGGTGCTGCTCGGGAAACTCGACGTCCACGACCGGACCGATCACCTGCACCACGCGTCCTTCAACCTGGTCGCTCATCAGATCCTCGCTCCTACTCCTCCAGCGCCTGGGCGCCGGAAACGATCTCGATCAGTTCCTTGGTGATGGCCGCCTGCCGGGTGCGGTTGTACAGCAGCGTCAGGCGGTCGATCATCTCGTTGGCGTTCTTGGTGGCGGCGTCCATCGCCGTCATCCGGGCCGCGTGCTCCGCCGCCGCGGAGTCGTACAGGGCGGTCTGCACCTGCACCTCCACCTGGCGCGGCAGGAGCTCGGCCAGCAGGCTCTGCGGGTCGGGCTCGTAGATGTAATCCACGTTGGGCAGCTCCGCCGTGGATTCGCCCGGCTCCACCGGCAGCACCCGGGCGAGGACGATCTCGTGGCGGATCAGCGACAAGAAGCGGTTGTAGAGGATCCACACTTCGTCCGCGCGACCGTCGGTGAAGGCGGCGATGAGGTCCTGGGCGATGCGGCGGCCCTCGGCCGCGGTCAGGCGCGACATCACCGTCGGCTCGGCGGCGGCCACCGGCCACGACCGCTTGGTGAAGAAGTCCGCCGCCTTCTTGCCCACCGCCACCACCTCGGGCGCAGTCCAGCGGCCGGAGTCGAGCAGGCGCGAGGCCTCGCGCAGCAGGTTATGGTTGAAGGCGCCGCACAGGCCCTTGTCCGAGGTCACCACCACCAGCCAGGTGGTCCTCACCTCCCGCGCCTGGAGCAGGGGATGGGTGTGCTCCGTGCGCTGGGCGAGGCTGCCGAGGACCCGGGCCAGGGTGTCGGCGTAGGGCCGCGCCTGGAGGATCCGCGTCTGGGCGCGCCGCAGCTTGGCCGCGGCCACCATCTTCATGGCCTTGGTGATCTGCTGCGTGCCCTTGACGGAGCGGATTCGGCGGCGGAGATCCCTAACGTTCGCCAACGCCGGCCTCCGGGTTCTCCTTGCGGAAGCGCTCGACGGCGGTGCTGCACAGCCGGTCGAGCTCCTCCCGCGTCTGGTCGTCCAGCTTGCCGGTGGCGACGATGCGCTCCAGGGTCTCCGCGGCCTCGTCCTGCGCCATCCGGTGGAGGTACTCCTCGAAGACGCGGACGAACGAGACCTTGAGCCCGTCGAGGAAGCCCTCGGTGCCGGCGTAGATGGACACGATCTGCAGCTCCACGGGCAGGGGGCGGTACTGGCCCTGGCGCAGGATCTCCATCAGGCGCTCGCCGCGGGCCAGCTGCTGCTGGGTGGCCTTGTCGAGGTCGGAGCCGAACTGGGCGAAGGCCGCCAGCTCGCGGTACTGGGCGAGGTCGAGGCGCAGCGAGCCGGCGATGGCCTTCATGGCCTTGATCTGGGCGTTGCCGCCGACGCGGCTGACCGACAGGCCGACGTTGACGGCCGGGCGCTGCCCGGCGTAGAAGAGGTCGGACTCGAGGTAGATCTGGCCGTCGGTGATGGAGATGACGTTGGTCGGAATGTAGGCCGAGACGTCGCCCATCTGGGTCTCGATCACCGGCAGCGCGGTCAGGCTGCCGCCGCCGAGGTCGTCGCGGAGCTTGGCGGCCCGCTCCAGGAGCCGGGAGTGGAGGTAGAAGACGTCGCCCGGGTAGGCCTCGCGGCCCGGGGGACGCCGCAGGAGCAGCGAGATCTCGCGGTAGGCCTGGGCGTGCTTGGACAGGTCGTCGTAGAAGCAGACCGCGTGGCCGTTGTTGTAGAGGAAGTACTCGCCCATGGCGCAGCCGGCGTAGGGCGCCAGGTACTGCAGCGGCGCCGGCTCGGAGGCCGTGGCCGAGACCACGATGGTGTGCTCCATGGCGCCGTGGCGCTCCAGGGTGGCTACCACCTGGGCGACGGTGGACCTCTTCTGGCCGATGGCGACGTAGATGCAGATGTTCCCCGTCCCCTTCTGGTTGATGATGGAGTCGAGGATGATGGCGGTCTTGCCGGTCTGCCGGTCGCCGATGATGAGCTCGCGCTGGCCGCGCCCGATGGGGATCATGGCGTCGATGGCCTTGATGCCGGTCTGCATGGGCTCCTTCACCGGCTGCCGGGCCACCACGCCGGGGGCGATGCGCTCCACCGGGTAGTGGTCCTCGGCCTCGATGGGGCCCTTGCCGTCCAGGGGCTGGCCGAGGGGGTCGACCACCCGGCCCACCAGGCCCGGACCCACGGGTACCTGGATGATGCGCTTGGTCCGGCGCACCTCGTCCCCCTCGCTGACCAGCTGGGACTCGCCCATGAGCACGGTGCCGACGTTGTCCTCCTCGAGGTTCAACGCCAGGCCGTAGACCCCGTTGGGGAACTGCAACAGCTCTCCCGCCATGACCCCGTCGAGGCCGTACACGCGGGCGATCCCGTCACCCACGGAGATGACGGTCCCCACCTCGGCCATGTCGATGGTGGTCTCGTGGCCCTCGATCTGGCGGCGGATGATGTCGGCGATTTCGGAGGCTTTGATCTGCATAGTCACCCTCTGGTTGTGGTTTTCTCCGCGTGCTATCCCTTGATGTCACGGCGCAGCTGCTCGAGCTGGCCGACCAGCGATCCATCGAAGATCTTCGATCCCACCCGGGCCCGGAAGCCGGCCAGCAGGGACTCGTTGGTGGTGAAGTCCGCCACCACCCGCGCCCCGGCGGCCCGGGCGAGCACGTCGACGATGGCCTCCCGCTCGGCCGGAGTCAGGACGCCGACTGTCTCCACGCGCGCCCGGACGCGGCCGTGGGCGCGATCCACCCGTTCCCGGTAGGCGCCGACGATGCGCTCGATCTCCTGGATCCGGTAGTGCCGCTGGAGCACGTGCGCGAACCGGCGCGTGGGCTCCTGGATGCCGAGGGCGTCGAGGACCTCGTCGAGCAGGGCGGTCTTCTGCTCGGGCCGCACCATGGGCGTCAGGAAGACCTTGCGCAGGTCCGGCACCTGGCGAAAGGCCTCGGCCAGGCGCTCGAGCTCGCCGCCGACCGCCTCCTCCCGCTCGGGGGCCCGGTCGACGACCACCAGGTGGAGGGCCTTGGCGTAGGGGCCGGGGCGAAAACGTCCCATATCACGCTCCCTCTTCGACCGAACGCATGGCGTCCAAGCTCTTTTTTAACAGTCGCTTACGGTCTTCGTCCGTGATCTTTCTGGCGAGCAGCTCGCGGGCCAGCTGGGCCGTCAGCTCCACCGTGTCCTCGGCCAGCCGCTGCCGGGTCTCGGCCGTGCGGCGGGTGATCTGCTCGTCCACCCGGCGCAGGAAGCGCTCCTCCTCCGCGCGGGCCGCCTCCGCGATTCGCTCGGCCTCCGCCGCGCCCTCACGCTCGGCCCGGGCCCGGAGCTCCGCGAGCTCCTGCTCCACCTCGGCGAGGCGTTTCTTGACCTCGGCGTTCAGCTCCTCGGCCTGGCGCAGCTTCTCCCGGGCCTCCTCGAAGCCGTGGCCGATCTCCCGCCGCCGGGCGTCCAGGAAGCGCCCCAGGGGCCGGCCCACGAACCAGACGAGGACGAAGATGAAGGCGATCAGGTTGAGCAGCTTCCACCAACCGTCGGGGATGCCGAGGGTGGTCCCCTCGCCGGCCCAGGCTGGGGTGGCGGCCAGGACCAGCACCGCGGCGGCGGCGACCGTCCGCCTCACGACGCCACCTCCCGCTCCAGCAGGTGGGAGGCGAGCAGGCGGGCCAACTCGGTCGCCCGCTGGCGCAGCTCCGCCCGCGCCTGGTCGCTCACCCGCGCCAGCTCGTCGAGCGCCTCTTCCAGGCGCTTGGCCGCCTCGGCCTGGGCGCGTTCGAGGCGTTCCTGGCGGGCGGCCAGGGCCTCCTGGCGGAGCTCCGCCCGCCGCCGGGCCGCCTCCCGCGCGGCCCGCTCGCTCTCGGCCTCGAGGCGGCGGGTGGCGGCGAGGTACTCGTCCCGGCGCTGCTGCCAGGCGGCCTCAGCCTGGCCGAGACGCCGCTCGCGCTCGGCGACGACGGCGGTGACGGGCGCGATGAGGAAGTGGTTGACCACCCAGTACGCCGCCCAGAAGCAGATCATGATGAGGAGGAGAGAGAGGTTGGGTGTGCTCACAGGCCGCCCCCCGGGTCGTCGATTCCTGCCGCGACAGGGCGGTTTACGGTACCAGAGGGGCCCCGCGCGGTCAAGACTGAGCGCCCTTCCCCGGCGGCGCCGGCGCCTTCTTGGTGTCGCGTTCCATGGTCACGCGCCCCTCGAGGAACGCCCCTTCCTCCATGATCACCGCCGGGGCGTGGATGTCCGCCCAGACCTTGGCGGTGCCGTGCAGGGTCACCGACTTGGCGGCGTGGACGGTGCCCCGCACCGTGCCGCCGATGAGACAGGTGGCGACGTGAATCTCGCCCTCCACCGCGCCCTTCTCGCCGATGATCAGCTCGGCGTCGGAGCGGATGATCCCGTTCACGCGGCCGTCCACCCGGAAGGCGTTCTCGAACTCGAGCTCTCCCTTGAGCCGGCAGCCGGTGTCCACGAAGCCGTTCAGCGTGTCATGGTTGCGCACCACGGTCGTCTCCTCCCAGTAAGAAATCGAAGACCCGCACCAGCTCGTCGTGATTCGGGCAGTCGATGACGATCCGCCCGCCCCGCCGCCGCTGGACGATCCGCACCCGCGCGCCAAGGCGCAGGGCGAGCCGATCCTCGGCATCCGCGAGGTTGGGGTCCACCGGCCGCCGCTCGCGCCGTGGACGATCGCCCCGCCGCGCCCGCTGCTTGGCCTGCGCCGCCGCGCGCTCCAGGTCGCGGACGGTGGCCGC
>AMFO01000487.1_pt1 | contig 12330 bp, 13 predicted proteins | sample 552608 | NCBI WGS metagenome assembly AMFO01 (sample SAMN01893955, study PRJNA167987) | microbial mat metagenome | biome: hydrothermal vent | place: USA: Loihi, Hawai'I | collected 2003-05-01
GGCTGGGGGAGGCCGGGCCGCCCGAGCTGGTCGTGGACGCCCGCGTGGCCTTGGAGGAAAAGGCCTACCCCGCGGACCTGCCTTTGGGGCTTCCCGTGCTCACCCTTGTTTGGGGGCACTCGGCGACGCTCGCCCGCACCCGTTACCCCCAGGCCTCCGAGGTGGTGGGGTTTTCACTTGTTCCCCCCCTCGAGCCCGGTCGCCTCGCCGAGCTCTCGGCCCCCTTGGGCGAGGCCGTGCCCGCCTGGGCCAGGGGCTTTTTTGCGGCGCTCGGGTACGCCTCGGAGGTCATCCCCGACCAGGCGGGGGGCGTGGGCTTTCGCGTCTTGGCGATGCTGGCTAACGAGGCCGCGAGCGCCCTCGCCGAGGGCGTGGGCGACGAGGAAGGCATTGACCGGGCCATGCGGCTCGGCACCCGCTACCCCCGCGGGCCCTTCGCCTGGGCCCGCGCGCTGGGGCTACCTGAGCTGCTCGCCGGGCTAGAAGGGCTTTTTTCCGAGCTCGGTGAGGACCGGTATCGGCCCGATCCGCTGCTTAAAAAAGCGGCAGCGGTGGGTAAGTGGAGGTGAGGGAGATGAAAAAGACGGTGTTCGTGGTGCTTGCCGGAATGCTTTTGGGGCTCGCCTGGGCCCAGAGCGGGATCCGCATCGGGGTCACGCTTTCGGCCACGGGTCCGGCGGCCTCCTTGGGCATCCCGGAGAAGAACACGCTTTTGATGATCGAGGAGGAGCTAGGGGGGAGCCTCGACGGTGTGCCCGTCAAGTTCATCATCCTTGACGACGGCACCGACCCCACGGCCGCGGTCAAGAACACCAAGAAGCTCATCGAGGAGGACCGGGTGCACCTGATCATCGGCGGCACCACCTCGCCCAACTCGCTGGCGATGATCGATCCGGTGGCCGAGGCGGGGCTCCCCTTCATCTCGCTGGCGGCGGCCAAGGCGATCATCTCCCCGGTGGACGAAAAGCGTCGCTGGGTCTTTAAGGTGCCTCAGACCGACGAGCTGATGGCGCGGGCGGTGGTGCAGGACATGGTGGACCGCGGCTTTAAGACCGTGGCCTACCTTGGCTTCAACACCGCCTACGGCGAAGGCTGGGCGCGGGAGTTTGAAAAGGCTGCAAAGGCCGCGGGGCTCAAGATGGTGGCCAGCGAGCGTTACTCACCCAAGGACACCTCGGTCACCGGCCAGGTGCTGAAGATCCTAAGCCGCCGCCCCGACGCGGTGCTGATCGGGGCCGCGGGCACCCCGGCGGTGCTGCCCCAGCGCACCCTGGTCGAGAAGGGCTACAGGGGCCAGATCTACCAGACCCACGGGGTGGCGAACCCTGCCTTTTTAAAGGTTGGCGGAAAGTACGTCGAGGGCACCTTTCTGCCCGCGGGGCCCATCCTGGTGGCGGCCCAGCTGCCTAACGACTTCCCCTCCAAACGGACTGCGCTCGCCTACATCGCCGCTTACGAGGCGAAGTACGGCGTGGGGAGCTACTCGACCTTCGGCGGCCACGCCTTTGATGCCTGGCAGATCGCCAAAGCTGCGATTAGGCGGGCGCTCAAAAAGGCCAGCCCCGACGACCTCGCCGCCTTTAGAAAGGCGCTCCGCGACGAGATCGAGGCCACCCAGGGCGTGGTCGGCGTCCACGGCGTCTTCACCATGGGCCCCAGCGACCACCTGGGCCTCAAGTTCGAGGACGCGGCGGTGATGGTCGAGATCCAAGGCGGGAAGTGGAAGCTGGTGCGGACCTTCCGCTAGGGGGCGGACGGGCATGGACCCCCTGATCTTCGGTTTTCTTCTCGCCGACGGCGTCTTGAGCGGGGCGCTCTACGCCCTGGTGGCGCTCAGCCTGGTGCTGGTCTTCGCCGTCACCCGGGTGATCCTCATCCCCATGGGGGAGTGGGTGATGTACGCCCCCCTCACCCAGGCCCTCTTTTTGGAAGGGAAGGTCCCGGGAACGGTCTGGCTATCGGCGGTTCTGCTCCTCGTCTGGGCGGTTCTCGACCGCAAGAAGCTCCGCACCCCTGGCCTTCTGCTCCTCGCCGCCGCTTTGGTGGTGGCGGCGGGGTATTTGGGCGCCCGCGTTCCCCTGCTTTCTTGGGTCTTGGCGGTGGCGGTGGTCCTGCCCATCGGTCCGGCGAGCTACCGGCTCTTCTTCGAGCCCCTGCCCCAGGGGACGGTGCTCGTGTACCTGATCCTGGCGGTGGGGTTGCACTTCGTCTACCGGGGGTTGGGGCTGGTTTTCTTCGGGCCCGAGCAGTTCGCCACTCCCGCGCTCTGGTCGGGCGAGGCGGTGCTTTTCGGGCTTCCCGTGCCCCGGCAGGGGGTCCTCGAGGTCGCGGCCGCCATGCTCCTGGTGGCGCTGCTCTACCTCTTTTTCCGGACCCTCTACGGCAAGGCGCTCAGGGCGGCGGCGGCGAACCGCATCGGGGCCAGGCTTTCCGGGATCGGCGTGCGCGAGGCGGGGAGGGTGGCGTTTTTGCTGGCCACCGCCGTCGGCGCCTTGGCGGGGATGCTCTCGGCCCCCCTGACCAACGCCAGCTACGAGATGGGCTTTCTCTTGGGGCTTAAAGGTTTCGTGGCGGCGATTTTGGGGGGCCTCTCGAGCTACCCTCTGGCCGCGCTCGGCGGGCTCTTGGTGGGGCTCCTCGAGTCGTTTAGCTCGTTTTACGCCAGCGCCTACAAGGAAGCCATCGTCTTCACCTTCTTGCTGCCCGTGCTCGCTTACTTAAGCCTTGGGGCCTTGGAGCTTGGGGAGGAGGAGTGATGGTCTGGGCGTTTGGGCTCGTTCTCGCCCTGTTGCCCTGGGTGCTGCCGCCCTTTTACCAGACGCTTTTCGATTTCGCGGCCATCGCCTCCCTGGTGGTGTTGGGGCTCTACCTCCTAACCGGGCTCGCCGGGCTCACCAGTTTTGGCCAGGCGGCGTTCATGGGGGTGGGGGGGTATGCAAGCGCCCTCCTCGCCCTGCGCTACGGGGTGAGCCCCTGGCTCGGGCTTGTCGCCGGTCTGGCCGCCACCGCGCTCTTGGCCTGGGGGCTCGGGCTCCTCACGGTGCGCTTAAAAGGGCACTACCTGCCGCTCGCCACCATCGCCTGGCAGGTGGCGATCTTCATCGTGATGGGAAGTTGGGTGACGCTCACCGGGGGGCGGACCGGGCTCGCCGACCTGCCCGCGGTTTCGGTCTTGGGGTTCGAGCTCAAGACGCCGGGGAGCTTTTACTACCTGGCCTGGGGAACGGCGCTCTTTTTCGCCTGGATGCTCGCCAACTTGGTGAAAAGCCGTACCGGCCGCATGGTGCGGGCGCTTCGTGGCGACGCCGTGGCCGCCGCCTCCTTCGGCGCCTATCCCCCGGCGCTCAAGCTCTCGGTCTTCGTGCTGGCGGCGCTGGGCGCGGGGGCGGCGGGTTGGCTTTACGCCCACTTCGTGCGCTTTGTCAACCCCAGCCCCTTCGGTCTCGAGGCCTCGATCAAGTACCTGATCATGGCCGTGGTCGGCGGGGTGCAGTCGCTTTCCGGGGCGTTTTTGGGGGCGGTGCTCATTACCGGCCTTGAACCCTGGCTCCAGGACCTCTTGCCTCTGCTCTTCGGCAAGAGCGGTAACTACGAGGTCATCGCCTACGGCTTGATCCTGATCCTCATCCTGCACCGGGCGCCCAAGGGGCTTTGGCCCTGGGTCGAGCGCCGCCTGCCCAGGGCCAGGCCGGCCCCGCCCCAGGGCGAGGGGCTTCCCCGTCCGCTGCGAAAAGGCGGGGAGGTGGTGCTCGGCCTCGAGGGCCTAAGGAAGAGCTTTGGAGGGCTTCTTGCGGTCAACGATCTTTCCTTCGAGGTAAGGCGGGGCGAGATCGTGGCCCTTATCGGCCCCAACGGCGCTGGAAAGTCGACCACCTTCAACCTGATCGCCGGGGTTTTGAGGCCCGACGGGGGGCGGATCGTTTACTGCGGCAAGGAAATCACTGGCCGCTATCCCTTCGAGACGGTGCGGATGGGCCTCGTGCGTACCTTTCAGCACCCCCACCTCTTCCCCGAGATGACGGTTTTGGAAAACGCCGCCCTCGGCACCTACCCGCGCACCCGCGCCGGGATGCTGGCCTCGATGTTCAGGCTCGACCGGGCCGAGGAGGCGCGGGCGCTTTCCGAAGCCTACCAGGCGCTCGTGCGCGTGGGGCTGGCCGAGCTTGCCTTTGAAAAGGCGGAAAAGCTTGCGCTTGGGCAGCAGCGGCTTTTGGAGGTGGCGCGGGCGCTTGCCGCGGCTCCTGAGCTTCTTCTCCTCGACGAGCCCGCAGCCGGGCTTAGGGCGGGGGAAAAGCGGGCCCTCGCGGCGCTTATCCGGCACTTGCGCGACGAAGGCATCACCGTGCTTCTCGTAGACCACGACATGGAGCTTGTGATGAACCTCGTGGACCGGGTGGTGGTGATGCATTACGGCAAAAAGATCGCTGAGGGGACGCCGGCCGAGGTGCAGAAAAACCCGGCGGTGATCGAGGCCTACCTGGGAGGAGCGGCCTGATGCTTTTGGCGCGTGACCTCACCGTTCGCTACGGGTCGGCGGTCGCGGTGGAGGGGATTTCCTTTTCCATCGAGGAGGGCGAGGTCGTGACCCTTATCGGCCCGAACGGCGCCGGAAAGACCAGCACGTTGCTCGCGCTCATGGGCCTGGTGGACGCGGGGGGCGAGGTGCGCTACCGGGGGGATCCGCTGAATGGCCTCGAGGCCGAGGCCCGGGTGGCCCGCGGACTCGTGCTGGTGCACGAGCGCCGCCACCTGTTCGGGGAGATGAGCGTGGAGGACAACCTTCTCCTCGGCGCATTCTCTCGCTACCAGCGGGGCGAGCGCGACCTTGGGAAGGACCTCGAGCACGTCTACGCCCTCTTTCCCCGCCTCGCCGAGCGGCGGCGGCAGCTCGCCGCCACCATGTCCGGCGGCGAGCAGCAGATGCTGGCGATCGGCCGGGCGCTGATGGCCCGCCCCAAGCTCTTAATGCTCGACGAGCCTTCCTTGGGCCTTGCGCCGCTCATCGTCAAGGAGATCTTTAGGACCCTGGCGCAGCTCAAGGAGGAGGGCACCACGCTGCTTTTGGTCGAGCAAAACGCCCGCGCCGCCCTCGCTCTTGCCGACCGGGCGTACGTCCTCGAGGCCGGGCGCATCGTCCTTGCGGGCGAGGCGCGGGTCTTGCAGAAGGACCGGCGCGTGGTCGAGCACTACTTGGGGGTGCACTAAGGTGGCCGACACATTTATGGAGCTCTTGGGGATCGAGGTGGTGTCGGTGGCGCCGGAAGAGGTGCGGCTCAAGGCGGTGGTCCGCCTCGAGCACCTAAACCTCCACGGCACCGCCCACGGCGGCTTCGTCTATACCTTGGCCGACGCCGCTTTTGCTTTGATCTCCAACGCCCGCGCGCGTGCGGTGGCGACCAGCGCCCGCATCGACTACTTTCGCCCCCTCGTTCCCGGCGACGAGGTGATGGCCGTGGCCCGCCCCTTAAACGTGGGCAAGCGGCTCGCCACCTACGCGGTCGAGGTCTTTTGTGAACACCGGCGCGTGGCCCACTTCGTGGGCACCGTTTACCACCTGGAGGAGCGATGAGAGAAGCCTGGATCGTGGAAGCAGTGCGTACACCCATCGGGCGCTACGGCGGCGCCTTGGCCCCGGTGCGCCCCGACGACCTGGGGGCGCTGGTCTTGGACGCCCTCATGGACCGTGCCGGGGTGCCAAAAAGCGAGGTCGAGGACGTGATTCTGGGCTGTGCCAACCAAGCGGGGGAGGATAACCGCAACGTCGCCCGCATGAGCCTTCTTCTTGCGGGGTTCCCGGTCGAGGTGGCCGGGGTGACGGTCAACCGGCTCTGCGGCTCGGGGCTTGAAGCGGTGGCCCAGGCGGCCCGGGCGGTGATGCTGGGCGAGGCCGAGGTCTACGTGGGCGGCGGGGTGGAGTCGATGAGCCGGGCGCCCTGGGCGGTGCCCAAACCGGAGACGGGCTACGCTCGGGGAAACAACCCGATGTACGACACCGCTTTGGGCTGGCGCTTCATAAACCCCAAGATGGCCGAGCGCTACGGCACCGAGTCGATGGGGGAGACGGCGGAGAACCTGGCCGAGATGTACCAGATCCCCCGCAAGGCGCAGGACCGCTTCGCCTACCTCTCCCACCAAAAAGCGCTCAGGGCGATTCGCGAAGGCAAGTTCAAGGACGAGATCGTCCCCGTGGAAGTGCGGAAGAAGAGAGAAACCTACCTCGTCGAGACCGACGAGGGGCCGCGGCCCGACACTTCGCTTGAGAAGCTGGCGAAGCTCCGTCCCGCCTTCCGCGAGGGTGGCACCGTGACCGCGGGGAACAGCTCCTCGCTAAACGACGGGGCGGCGGCGCTTCTCGTCGTCTCCGCGGACTACGCCCGGGCCCACGGCCTAAAGCCCTTGGCCAAGGTGAGGAGCATCGCCGTAGCCGGTGTGCCGCCGCGGATCATGGGGATCGGCCCCGTTCCGGCGACGAAGAAGGCCTTAGAGCGGGCCGGGCTCAGCCTCGACGATATCGGCCTGATCGAACTCAACGAGGCGTTCGCGGCGCAGAGTTTGGCGGTGCTTAGCGAGTGGGGGCTTGAGATGGAGGACCCCCGCCTCAACCCGGGTGGCGGCGCCATCGCCCTCGGCCACCCCCTCGGCTGCTCCGGGGCGCGCATCCTCACCACGCTTCTTTACGAGATGCGGCGCCGCCCCGAGGTGGAGTTCGGCTTGGCCACCATGTGCATCGGCGTGGGGCAAGGGATCGCGATGGTGGTCGAGCGCGTTTGAATACCCCGCTTGGGTAAAAGCCCGAGCGGGGGCTCTTGAGAAAACACCCCGCGCTGGCTCGGATCGGCGTGGGGCCCAAGGAGAGGAGGGAGAAGGAGAAGATGTACAACCCCGAGATCGAGACGATGCCCAGGGACAAGTTGAGGAAGCTTCAAGAAGAGCGGCTCAAAAACATCTTGGCCTACGTCTACGAGCGGGTGCCCTTTTACCGCGAGAAGCTAGACGAGGCGGGCGTGGACCCGAGGAACGTGCGCCTTGCGGACCTCCCCAAGCTTCCCTTCACCAAAAAACAGGACCTCCGCGACCACTATCCCTTTGGCCTCTTCGCCGTGCCTCGGGAGCAGGTGGTCCGCGTCCACGCCTCCTCGGGGACGACCGGCAAGCCCACCGTCGTCGGCTACACCAAGCGGGACATCCAGATCTTTGCCGAGGTCAACGCCCGCTCGCTCGCCGCCGCCGGGGCCCGGCCGGGGATGATGCTGCACAACGCCTACGGCTACGGCCTCTTTACCGGGGGCCTCGGGGTGCACTACGGAGGCGAGAAGTTGGGCCTGACCGTGGTGCCCGTCTCCGGCGGCATGACCGAGCGGCAGATCACCCTGATCATGGACTTTAGGCCCGACGTGATCACCGCCACCCCCTCGTACCTTCAGACCCTGGCCGAGGAGTTCCGCCGCCGGGGGGTTGGCCCCGACGAGATTTCGCTCAAGATCGCCGTCCCCGGGGCCGAGCCCTGGACCGAGGCGATTCGCCAGGACATCGAGCAGGGGCTTGGGGTGAAGGCGATGAACATCTACGGCCTCTCCGAGATCATCGGCCCGGGGGTGAGCCAGGAGTGCCTCGAGGCCCAGGCCGGGAGCCACATCTGGGAGGACCATTTCCTTCCCGAGGTCGTCGATCCCGAGACCGGCGAACCGTTGCCCGAAGGCAAAGAGGGGGTTTTGGTCTTCACCACGCTGACCAAGGAGGCGCTGCCGCTCCTTCGCTACTGGACCGGGGACATCACCTATCTGACCTACGAGCCCTGCGTCTGCGGCCGCACCCACGTGCGCATGGGGCCGATCAAGGGGCGCACCGACGACATGCTGATCATCCGCGGGGTCAACGTCTACCCCACCCAGGTGGAGGAGGTCTTGAAGACGATCCCCGAGATCGTGCCCCACTACCAGCTCGTCGTCCGCCGCGAGGGGACCTTGGACGAGGCCATCTTGCGGGTTGAGGTCCCCGACGAGGTCTTTCACCGGGTGGGCGAGGAGGCCCTCTCCGACGAGGTGGTCGAGGCCGATCGCTTTTTGAGAAACCTTAGGGACAAGATTCGGCAAAAGATCAAGGACACGATCGGGGTGACGATGAAGGTCGAGCTTCTCGCCCCCGGCACCGCCCCAAGGAGCGCAGGAGGGAAATTGCGGCGGGTGGTGGACGAAAGGAAACTCAAGGCATGAGGCCAATTCCCCCCGGCTTTGAAGCCCGGCTTTCGATCGTCGTGACCGAAGAGATGACGGTGCGCTTCGAGGAGCTCGGCCCAGTGCACCCGGTCTACGCCACCTACTGGCTGACCAGGCACATGGAGGAGGCCTCGAGGAAGATCATCCTGCCGTTTTTGGAGGAAGGCGAGGACGGGATCGGCTTTGAAGTGCGGGTGCGCCACCTGGCCTCGGCCTTACCCGGGATGCGGGTCGAGGTCGTCGCCCGGCACGAGCGGACCGAGAAAAACCGGGTCTTTGCCCGTTTGGAGGCCTTTAGCGAGCTTGGCGACAAGATCGGCGAAGGGGAGACGGTGCAGGTGATCCTGCCCAAGGACAGGATCGAGGCGATCTTCGCGCGCCTGAAAGAGCGCTGGGAGGAGGCGCGGCGTGGCGGATGAGGTTCTCGTCGAGCGCCCTAGGCCAGGGGTGGGGCTTTTAAGGATCCACCGGCCCGAGCGCTTGAACGCCCTTTCCCAAGGGGTACTCGAGGCGATCGGCGAGGCCCTCGGGGCCCTCGAGGCCGACCCCGAAGTCCAGGCCGTGGTTTTAACCGGCGACGCGCGGGCCTTCGCCGCCGGGGCCGATATCGCCGAGTTTTCCGAACAGGATCTGGCTGAACTCTTAAACGACCGGCGCTACGCCGCCTGGGCCCGCATCCGCGGGTTTAAAAAGATTCTGATCGCGGCGGTGAGCGGCTATGCCCTCGGCGGAGGCTTTGAACTGGCGATGAGCGCCGATCTGGTGGTGGCCTCGGAGACCGCCCGTTTCGGCCAGCCGGAGATTAACCTCGGCCTGATGCCCGGGGCCGGGGGCACCCAGCGCCTGGTCCGGCTTCTCGGTCGGGTGCGGGCGATGGAGGTGGTGCTCGGCGAGCGCACGCTTGGTGCCGACGAGGCCCTCCGCGTCGGCCTCGTCAACCGGGTGGTGCCGAAGGAGCTTTACCTCGAGGAGGCCCTTACCCTCGCCGAGCGGATCGCGAGGAAGGCGCCCCTGGCCCTTAGGCTTATCAAGGATGCGGTGCGGATGGCCGAGGAGCTGGGGTTAGAAGACGGCCTTCGGTACGAGCGGAGAAACTTCTACCTGCTCTACGGCAGCGAGGACGCCCGCGAGGGGATCCGGGCGTTTTTGGAAAAGCGGGCGCCAGAATGGAGGGGGAGGTAGCGATGTCCGAGCTAGAAAGGAACCTGCGGGATGGCGTCCTGGTGCTGGTGCTTAACCGTGAGAAAAGCCTGAACGCCCTGACCGAGGGCCTCCTCGCCGAGCTGCAAAAGGCCCTAAAGGAGGCTGCCAAGGAGGAGGCCGTCCGGGCCGTCCTCCTCACCGGGGCGGGGCGGGCCTTCTCCGCTGGCCAGGACCTGGCCGAGGTCAAAGAGGGCACCTCCTACCGCGAGGTGCTTGCCCGCTACATCCCCGTGGTCGAGGCGATGGTGCGCTTGGAAAAACCGGTGGTGGCCGCGGTCAACGGGGTCGCCGCCGGGGCCGGGATGAGCCTTGCCCTGGCCGCCGACCTTAGGGTGATGGCCGAAGGGGCGTTCTTCATGACCGCATTCGCCAAGATTGGCCTCGTCCCGGACGCGGGGATGAGCTACTTTTTGCCGAGGCTCGTCGGGTACGCCCGCGCCTTCGACCTGGTCTTTCGCTCGCCGCGCGTTTCGGCGGAGGAGGCGAGGGCCTGGGGCCTGGTGAGCGAGGTCTTCCCCGACGAGGGGTTTTTCGACGCGGCCTTCGCCTTCGCCCGCGAGCTCGCCGAGGGGCCGACCCGGGCCTACGCACTCGCTAAGCGGGCGCTTTGGAAAAACGCCGAGGCCACCCTTGGCGAGGCCCTGGCCTACGAGGCCTACATGCAGGAGCTCGCCGGGCGGAGTGAGGACCACAAGGAAGGGGTGCAAGCGTTTCGCGAAAAGCGTCCGCCGCGCTTTTTGGGGAGATAACGTAAACCCCGCGAACACACTGCGCTTGAGGTTGGCCGTCCCTACGATAACGCCGGTCCCTTTGCGGCGGGTGTTCGCGGGGGTCCCCCGAGGAAACCATGCAGGAGCCCGACGTCGGTTGCTCCGGAACCGGAAAGAGGGTAAAATGTCCCTATCCACTGGGTAAGCATCGTCCCTTGCTCCTTGCGTTCAACCTAACAAGCGTTAGTTTGGAGCCATGGACCGAAGAAGCGAGATCCTCACCACCGCCGGCCGCCTTTTCTCCGAGCGCGGCTACCACAAGACCAGCGTGCGCGACATCGCCCGCGCCCTCGATCTCCAGGGCGGGAGCCTCTACGCCCACATCGCCTCGAAGGAGGAGGTGCTCTACGAGGTCGTTTTGCGCGCCGCCCGGGAGTTTTTGACGGTGGCCGAGTCGCTCCCTGAGGGAAGGGCTTCTGAGCGCATGGCCCACCTGGTGCGGGGGCACCTTGCCGTCGTCGCCCGCGAACTCCCCTACGCCACCGTCTTCTTTCACGAGTGGCGTTACCTCTCAAAGCCTTACCAAGAGGAGATCAAGGCCTTGCGCGACCGCTACGAAGGGGCTTTCCGCCAGGTCATCGAGGAAGGGGTGGCCGCGGGCGAGTTCGTTTGCGAAGATCCCTCGCTCGGCGCCCGCTTTGTTTTGGGGGCGCTCAACTGGACCTACCAGTGGTTCAGGCCCGAGGGGGCTTTGGACGTGGCGGCTTTGGCCGACCGCTATACGGCCATGGTTCTCCGGTCTTTGGGGAAGGAGGAGGCATGAACCACCGCTACGCCGTGGTCGAGACCTTAAGGCTGAAGCCTGGCGCGAGCGCCGCGCGTTTCGCCGAGGCCTACCGCGAGCTCTCCACGCTGGACGGCATCGCCCGCGAGTACGGGGTTTCTCCGACCGGGGAGAACCGCGTCTTTCGTTCGCTCACCGATCCCCGGAAGGTCAAGGTCGTCTACCGCGCCGAGGGTATGGAGATGCTCTGGCCGTTTTACAAGGATTCCGCGGTGCACGAGGCCATCAAGCGGGTTTTTGATCGCTTCGTCGATCGCGACGAGGTCGAGCTTATGTACTGGGAGGAGCTCTAGGCAGCCCAAGCAGGAAAAAAGGGGAGGGAGAAGGATGACCTACGAGGAACGGGTAGAGGCTTTTAAGCAGCGGATCAAGGAGGGGCACCGGGTCGAGGCCACCGACTGGATGCCCGACGAGTACCGGGCGCGGCTTATCAAGTTCATCGAGATGCACGCGAACTCCGAGATGATGGGGGCGTTGCCCGAGCGCGACTGGATCCTGCGCGCTCCTAGCCTGCACAGAAAGCTCGCGGTCACGGCCAAGATCCAAGACGAGGTGGGGCACGCCCAGCTGCTCTACCGGTTGGTCGAGGACCTGGGCAAGCCCCGCGAGCAGATCTTTGACGACCTGATCAACGGGCGCACCAAGTTCCACAACGTCTTCCACTACCCCACCTACTCCTGGGGCGACGTGGGGATCATCGCCTGGTTGGTCGACGGCGCCGCAGTGATCAGCCAAGGGGCGCTGCAGCGCTCTTCCTACGCCCCCTACGGCCGCACCATGCGGCGGATCTGCTGGGAGGAGGCCTTCCACCTAAAGCACGGCGAGGACATCGTGCTCACCGCGATGATGGGCAGTGAGAAGCAAAAGCGGCTGATGCAGGAGGCCCTCGAGCGCTGGTGGGAGCCGTTGATGATGTTTCACGGGCCGCCCACGCCGCCGGAGAAAGACAAGGACCTCGAGTGGGGCATCAAGACCAAGCCCAACGAGGAGCTCAGGCAGGAGTTTCTCTCCACCTACGTGCGCAAGATCCGCGAGATCGGGCTTAAGGTACCGGACCCCAAACTGAAGTACAACGACCGCGCCGGCCGTTGGGAATACACCGAGCCCGACTGGGAAAAGCTCTACGCGGTGGTGAAGGGGAACGGCCCGGCCTCGAAGCAGCGGCTCGGCTTTAGGCGGCTTTCCTACGAGGAGACCGACTGGGTGCGTAAGGCCGTGCTCGGCGAGCGAGCGCCCACCGTTTGAGCTGGGAGGCGTTATGCACGTATGGGAAGTTTTTCGCCAGGAGAACGAGGGCGAGCCGATGGTTCACGTGGGCTCGGTGGTGGCGCCGGACCGCGAGCGGGCGATGGAGTAC
>AMFO01001218.1_pt1 | contig 12209 bp, 14 predicted proteins | sample 552608 | NCBI WGS metagenome assembly AMFO01 (sample SAMN01893955, study PRJNA167987) | microbial mat metagenome | biome: hydrothermal vent | place: USA: Loihi, Hawai'I | collected 2003-05-01
CAGGCGGCTCCGGCGGCCAGCCCCAACACGGTGAGCACCAGGGCATGGGTGGTGTTCCACTGAATGTACTCCACTTCGGGGCCGCGCACCACGGCGGCCAGGTAGTACACCAGCAGGGTCACCGCCCCGCCGATGAGGGCGTGGAATAGCGTGCGGACAGCGGACTTGCCTTCCATGGTGAACCTCCTTGGGGTAGGGTAGCGTATCTCGGCCCGGAGGCCGAGGAACGGCCTCAGGAAGGAGGGGCTGCGTTGGCTTTCGCGGTTTCCAGCGCCTGCAACCCTTCTTGAGGGATGACGATGCACAATAGGCTCCCGCGCCTGACCTGCACCGTGGCCTGAGCAGCGGTCAGTTGGTTGCTCACACCACGGCTCACGCCAAAGGGCAGCTGACCGTTGGTGAGGGGATAGGCCAGCCCTGTCGTGGTGATGCCCTCGGCCAGGCCGTCCAGGGGGATCAGGGAAACGAGGTCCCCGGGCCGGCCCTGGATGACGGCGAAGGACTGGATGAGAAACAGGCGCTGCACACCGTCGTGGTAGACCAGCGAGGCGGAGCGCAGGCGCGGGTGGGCGGCCAGGAACAGGTTGGCCAGGCTTTGATCCCAACGGCCGCCCAGGGCGGCCAGGATGTCCAGATGCGTGGCCCCCTGGTCAACGGCCCATAACAGGGCCAACTCCAGGTCGGTCTCGTCCTTCTGGGCCGGATGACGCAGGATTTGCGTGCCTTGGGCGGCAAGGCGGGCCACTTCGGGGGCGGGGAGGGAGTCCAGGTCGCCGATGAGAACCTGGGGTTTCACCCCTAGATGCAGGCAATGGTGCCCGCCGCCATCGGCGGCGACGATAAGGTCTGCTTTGGCGACCATCTCCTGCCACTGGGGAGGGAGGTTGAGCGTTCCGTTGGCAAAAACGACGGCGTGCATGCCGACCTCCTGGGGTAGTAAAAAGCCCTCCGCGCCTGCGGAGGGCCGATGGTTTCGTCAATTTCCGAAGCCATCCGCCTGCATCCCTCCGCCAGCATTACCCGGATCAGGTGCTACGGGTCGAGGGCTTCCAGCCCTCCTCTCAGCCCGGTCTCACCGAGCTCCCCGTGCAAGGCGGTGTTTTGCGTTGCTGCCCCCATTATACAGTTCTGGGGAGGGTGTGTCAACAATACCGAATGGGCCTGGACGAAAGCGAGGAGGCATGTTATACTCCCGGCGCTGCGCTCCCGCCTGGGCGGGAGCCTATCTCACACGCCTTCTGACCTGCCGGGGCGTGCCGCGCTCAGCGCGGTGCCGCGTAGGGGAGAGGAAGGCGGAGGCTTAACGCGGAGGTACAAATGGCAACCGTTTCGATGAAGGTCATGTTGGAGAGCGGGGTGCATTTCGGGCATCGAACCAACAAAGCGCACCCCAAGATGAAGCCCTACATTTTCACCCAGCGCAACGGCGTTCACATCCTCAACCTGCAAATCACGCAAAAAGCCCTCAAGGAGGCCTACAATCTGGTGCGTGATACCGTGGCCAAGGGGGGGACGGTGCTCTTCGTGGGCACCAAGCGCCAGGCTCAGGAAACCATCGCCACCGAGGCGACCCGCTGTGGTATGCCCTATGTGAACTACCGCTGGTTGGGTGGGACCCTGACCAACTGGCGCACCATCTATCAACGCATCCGCAAACTGGAGGAGTTGGAGCGGTTGCGTGACAGCGGCCAGTTGGAGCGCTTGCCTAAGAAAGAAGCCATTCGGGCGCAGCGGCTTATCGAGCGCTTGGAGGCGCGCCTGGGCGGTTTGCGCACCATGCAGGGCCTGCCCGACTTGCTGTTTGTTGTGGATGTCTGCCGCGAGGAGACGGCCATCAAGGAAGCCAACCGCTTGGAGATCCCTGTGATCGCCATGGTGGACAGCAACTGCGACCCCTCGCGCATCGATTATGTGATCCCGGCCAACGATGACGCCATTCGGTCCATCAAGTTGATCATAGGTAAGATCGCCGATGCGGTGATCGAGGGCAAGAACCTGCGGGCAAAGGAGATGGAGGCCGAGGCGCAAGCGGCTGCCGAGGCCAAGGCCGCACGCCGGGCGGAGGAACAGGCGGAGGAGTTGCCCGAAGATTTGCTCCTGGGTGAGGCGACGCTGGCCAAAATCCAGCCGCAGGAAAAGGCGGCCGAGGAAGCGCCCTCTGCGGAAGGCGGCGCTGAGGCCGCGGCAGAGGCTGAACCTCAGGCCGAGACCACCGAAGAACAACCCGCCGAAGAGGCCAAGCCGGAGTCCGGCGAAGAAGCCGCCGCCTGAGCGGTTCTCCTTTTTGTCGATGGGCATTTGACAATCTAACTGAAGGAAACGAGGGAATTGAAGATGAGCGTTTCGATGGAGTTGATCAAGAAATTGCGCGCCGAAACGGGCGCCGGAATTATGGATTGCCGCAAGGCGTTGGAAGAAGCCAACGGCGATCTGGGTAAGGCCAAGGAAATCTTGCGCCAGAAAGGGCTGGCCAAGGCGGCCAAGCGGGCCGAGCGCCAGGCTTCCGAGGGTGTGATCGAATTGTATTCCCACGGCAACGGTCGCGTGGGTGTGATGGTTGAGTTGAACTGCGAGACGGATTTCGTGGCCAAAGCAGAGAAGTTCCACCACCTGGCGCACGAGTTGGCCCTGCAGATTGCGGCCATGTCGCCCAAGTATGTCTCCGAGAAGGACATCCCCGCGGAGGAACTGGAAGCCCTCAAACAGGGTTGGCGGGAGCAGGCCTTGGCCGAAGGCAAACCCGAGCAGGTCGTCGAACGTATCGTCGAAGGCCGGCTGAAGAAGTTCTACGAAGAGGCCGTGCTGCTGCACCAGCCCTACATCCGCGACGACAGCATGACGGTTCAGGATCTGGTGAACGATGTTGTGGTGGCGTTGGGTGAGAACATTGTGATTCGGCGTTTTGCGCGTTGGGAAGTGGGTGAAACCAGTAACCCTGAGAGCGACGCCCAAGAAGCCTGACCCTTCAGAGGCCAACCGCGCGGTTGGCCTCTTTTTCGTTCGTTGGTAGGAGGTCGGTATGTCTCCCCGATTGAAATATCACCGGGTTTTGCTGAAACTCAGCGGTGAAGCCCTGGCCCCGCCCGATGGACGGGGGATTGACCCCGACGCCGCCGAATCCATTGCCCAGCGGGTGTGCGAGGTGCATCGTTTGGGCGTGCAGGTGGCGGTGGTCATTGGCGCGGGCAATCTGTGGCGTGGCCGCGAAGGGTTGAAACGCGGCATGGACCGGGCTACGGCGGATTACATGGGGATGCTGGGCACGGTGATTAACGCGCTGGCCCTGATGGATGCCATCGAGCGCGAAGGCGTGCCCGTGCGGGTGCAGACCGCCATTGAGATGCGCGCGGTGGCCGAGCCGTACATCCGCCGCCGCGCCCTGCGCCACCTGGAGAAGGGACGGGTGGTCATCTTTGGCGGCGGTACCGGCAACCCCTACTTCACCACCGACACCACGGCGGCGCTGCGAGCCATGGAGATTGGCGCCGATTTGCTCATCAAGGCGACCAAGGTGGACGGCGTGTACGACAGCGACCCGCGCACCAACCCCAATGCCAAGCGCTTCGACCGCCTGACCTACATGGAGGCTCTCAACCGCCGTTTGGAGGTCATGGATTCCACGGCGCTCTCGTTGTGCATGGACCACAATCTGCCCATTCTGGTGCTCAACTTATGGGATCATGACGCCCTGCGCCAGGCGCTTTACGGCGAGCCAGTGGGCACCCTGGTCACTGCCGAATAGCCTACCCCGTGTGCAAGTTTTAGAGCGCGATGGCACGAGAAAACTGTAAGGGAGATGGCAAACCTTGTTGCCAGGTAAAGTAAACCGCGAAGGTGTGGGCCAATATCTTCCGCCACAGGCGGGCGCTCAAATGCCACAAGTCCCGGGCCCACATTGCCCGCACCTTGAAGCGTTGGACCAGCTGGCTCAAGACCGTCTCAACTCGTCGCCGTTTTTGAGTCAGCCAACGCGGCCAGGGATGGCGTTCATGTTTGGCGGATTTATACGGTGTCACCATGATCACCCCTTGCTTGCGCAGTTCAGTGTGCAGGCGAGGGCTCCAGTAATTCCGGTCTCCGAGCAGCCAACCTGGGGTTGGCGGGGCCAGTTCAGGTACCAAATGGAGGTCGTGGACATGGGCCGGAGCCAGCTCGGCGGCCACGATCACGCCCGGCCAAGCCACCCGCAGATGCAAACGGAAGCCATAAAACACCTGTTTGCTCATTTCGTCATAGCCATAGGTGGCCTGCCCGGCAAAGCGGCGGCAGCGGTAGGCGCGGGCCAGACGGCAGACAGGGAGGGGCGCGCTATCCACAACGGAAAGGGCTGGGTCATGGGGCAGCACTTGGCGAAGTGCTTGCCACAGTTGCGCCTTGATCCCGACCAAATTGGCTGCCTGACGGACAAAAGTGGTGCGATGGATGCGGCGCAAAGCGGGAAACCAATCCCCCCAATGGCGCCGAAAGTAGGTAAAGATCCCCTTGTCCGTTTCCAGGCCGAGAAACTCGCCCACGATTTCCATGGTCAACACTTCACTGTCGCTCAGGGTGGGTTGGGGGCCACGCTGGCGAAGGCGCTTGCCCTTCAGGAAATCGTCCACAAAACAGAACACAAAGATCAAAAAGTCGGTAAAATCTTTCATGGGAGCCCTCCGTTTGGTGTTGGGAGTTGCCTGTCCCTATTTTACGGAGGGCTCCCTCTTTTCTCAGCTCGTTCAACCTAAAAACTTGCACATCGGGTTAGCCTCTTCCGGACCTGAAAGTGCGAACCGGGCCAGGAAATTTTCCTGGCCCGGTTTGTCGTCTCTCCGCAGGAGAAAGACCATTCCTTAACCCAGCCCAGCGAGGGTGTGTACGGTGTTCATCACCTCGGCATAGCGCGTTTCGGCTTGCTGGATGAGGGATTGCACCTCGTCCAAAAGGGCCTTGGCCTCGTCCTCGGGCAAATCGAGGATGTTGATGCGCACATTGAGGATGGCGCCCGTCAGGCCGGCATGGGCCAAAGCGGCCGCCGTGCCGGCGTCAGTGACGGCGTTCAGGTTGCCGATGGTCGCAATTTGCCCGGCCAGGTCGAGCACTTCGGCGGCCAGGCGCGCCGTGCGCAGCGGCACCTGGGCCGCTTTGCGGGTGGCTTCCTGAATGGCTTGCTGGCGGGCGGCCTTTTGCTCCTCGGTGGCTTTGGGCAATCGGCGGGCGGCCATCACGGCCTCGAAGGCTGCGGCGTCCTCGTTCACCAGGGTTTCCAGTTCGCGCCGCAGTTCCTCGGCACGCTCGATGATGGGCCACACCTGAGGTTCCACCGCCTTGTATTTCTTTTTACCCACAGTCAGCCGCCCCACCATGGCGACCAAGGCTGCTCCTGCCGCCGCCGTATGGGCCGCGGCCGAACCGCCGCCTGGCGAGGGGGTGCCGGCCGCCAGTTCGTCCAGAAAAGTGGGCTCCGGGGTTTCGGGCAAGGGCTTTTCTTGCAGGGCGCTGTAAAGGCGGCGCTCCAGAATTTGCTCTAGGTCGAAGGCGTCCAATTGCAGATACCAGCGGGCTGCATCGATGAGGGCTTCCTGCGGGGCCAGGCCCACCAGTTCGCTGTGATGCACGGCCACGCCGTAGCGCTGGGCTTCGCGGCGGATGAGTTCCACCACGCGGGCGATGGGGGTCTTGCGATAATTAGTGAGGTTCATGGATACCTGGGCGCGGCCTTCGACCAGCATGCCCAACGCTTTGACATAGCGCAGCCCCCCCGATGAGTGACGCACGGCGCGGGCAATCTTGCTGGCGATGCTCACATCGTCGGTGGTGAGGTACACATTGAACGCGATGAGGGGATCGCGGGCGCCGATGACCGTGGCCCCGGCCGGGCCGACCTTGGCCGGACCAAAGTCGGGGTCGCGGGCTGGGTTTTTGCCGATCTCCTCTTTGAGGGCTTCGTATTCACCGCGGCGAATGTTCTCCAGGTTTTCCCGTTCGGGGCGAGTGGCGGCTTTTTCGTATAGGTAAACGGGGATGCCCAACTCCTCCCCCACCCGTTTGCCCAAGCGGCGGGCCATTTCGATGCATTCGGCCATGGTCACGCCCTCGATGGGCACGAAAGGCACCACATCCGTGGCGCCGATGCGCGGGTGCTCGCCCTCATGCTGGTTCAGGTCAATGAGTTCGGCCGCCTTGGCGATGCCGCGGAAGGCCGCCTCTTCCACGGCCTCCGGTAGGCCCACAAAGGTCACCACCGTGCGGTTGTGGTCGGGGTCGGAATGGCGATCCAGCAAGACCACGCCCTCGACGGAGGTCATGGCCGCCATGATTTGTTCCACCACCTCCATCCGACGGCCTTCGGAAAAGTTGGGAATGCACTCCACCAGGCGCATGCTCATGGCTCACCTCGTTTCCTCAGGATGACTGGTGCACCTATCATACCATCGGTTGCCCGGTGGAGAGCCGGACGCCCAGGGGCCTGCGGTACAATGGGGAAAATCTTTGAGGAGTGTCGCGGATGGCGGAAAAATCCAAGATGAAGTTCCCCAACCGGAGCCTGGTCGAAGCGTTGACCCTGCGCGGACGGCTCGTCCTGCGCCTGCTGCGCGACCCGCGGGTGCCGTGGTATCTCAAGTTGCTCCCCCTGGGAGCCATGGTGTATCTCATCGCGCCGGACTTGTTGCCGTTGAACCCCCTGGACGACTCGATGATCGTGGGGTTAGGGTTCTATCTGTTCGTGGAGTTGTGCCCCCGCGAGGTGGTAGACGAACACATGAAGGCCCTCAACCGCGTGGTGCCCGGCACCTGGCGGGAGGAGTCGGAATCCGATCCTCTCCCACCCCCCAAGGGCTAGAGAGGGACGGCCTGACGACTCTGCACATATCCTTCGACCCAGAAAATGACCAGGGCCAGCCAAACCAGGCTGTAGCCCACCAGGTGGGTTTGGGTAAAAGGCTCGTGATAGGCCAGAACGCCCAGCAAAAACTGGAGCGTGGGTGCCAGGTATTGAAGGATGCCCACCACACTCAGGGGGACTCGTCGTACAGCCAGACCGAAAAAGAGCAGGGGCACAGCGGTTACCGCTCCAGACCCTAACATGAGCAGGTCGGCCGTGAGGCCCATATGGCCGAAGGCCCCTCGCCCTTGCAGTTCTTGCCAGAGGAGGAAGCCTGCGGCAGGGAGAAAGATGAGCCCGGTTTCCAGGGTTAGCCCGTCCAGGGCGTCCAGTGGTGCGGTTTTGGTGACCAGACCGTAGAGGCCAAAGGTGGCCGTGAGGGCGAGGGCGATCCAGGGCAGGCGACCGTAGATCAGCGTGAGGTAGCCCACGCCCACGGTAGCCAAACTGATGGCCGCCCATTGCCACGGGCGCAAGCGTTCGTGCAACACCACCAGCCCCAACAGCACGCTGAACAGGGGGTTGATGAAGTAGCCCAGGCTGGCCTCCACAATGTAGCCGTGGGTGACGGCCCAGACATAAGTCAGCCAGTTCCCGGCCAGCAGCAGGCCGGCCAGGGCGTAAGTGCGTACGACCCGTCTGTCGCGCAGCAGAGGGCGTAAACGGTTCAGTTGGCCCATAACGGCCAACAAGAGCACCATGAAGACAAAAGACCAGACAATGCGGTGGCCGATGAGTTGAGTGGCGGGGATGCTTTCCAGCTGTTTCCAGTAGACAGGGAAAAGCCCCCACAGGAAGTAGGCCAGCAAGGCATAGATGTATCCCAGGTTCATCTTTCTCCTCCGAGCGATGGGCGAGGAAAGTTTACCACAAGGGGGCGGTGTGAGGCTGGTTCGCAAGTTTGCGCGGATTGGTGGCCGTGTTCTGGGCTACAATAAGAGCAGCGCGTTATGCTTTGCCTTTTGGATGGAGGACATGGATGCGTGGTTTATGGCTGGAACAGCAGACCTTGACCTATCGTGAAGACCTGCCCATCCCGGAGCCCGGCCCTAAGGAGGCACTCATTCGGGTGCGTTTGGCGGGCATCTGCGCCACGGACCTGGAGATGGTGCGCGGGTATTATCCCTTCACCGGCGTGCCTGGACACGAGTTTGTGGGTGAGGTGGTCGCCGCGCCCGAGGCGCCCGAGTGGGTGGGGCGGCGCGTGGTGGGCGAAATCAACCTCACTTGCGGCACCTGCCGCTTCTGCCGGATGGGAATGCCCACGCATTGCGAGAACCGTACGGTGTTGGGAATCCTGGGCCATGACGGGGTGTTTGCGGAATACATGACGCTGCCCGTGGCGAATCTGCACCCTGTGCCTGATGGGGTGCCCGATGAGATGGCCGTGTTTACCGAACCCCTGGCTGCGGCCCTGGAGATTCAACAGCAGGTGCACCTCCGGCCCACGGATCGTGTTCTGGTGGTAGGGGTGGGACGGCTGGGCCAACTCATCGCCTGGACGCTTAGCCTGACGGGTGCCGAGGTGTTCGCCGTGGTGCGCCGAGACCGCCAAAAGGAGTTGCTGGCGCCTTACGGCGTGCAGGCGCTGACCGCCGAGGAAGTGCCGCCTCGGTGCATGGACCTGGTGGTCGAGGCCACGGGCAACCCTCAGGGGCTGGCTCTGGCCAAACACGCCTTGCGCCCGCGAGGAACCCTGGTGCTCAAAAGCACCTTCGCTGGCGACACGGCCCTCAATCTGGCCTCCTTTGTCGTAGACGAGGTCACGGTGGTGGGCTCGCGCTGCGGGCCCTTTGCCCCTGCGCTGCGCCATCTGGCGCAAGGCCGCGTGGACCCCCGCCCCCTGATCGAGGCTCGCTATCCGCTGCATCAAGGCCAGGAGGCTTTTGCCCACGCCGCTCGCTCGGGCGTGTTCAAAGTGCTGTTGGAGCCATGAACGATGTACCTCATTGATGGGCATAACCTGATCCCCCATGTGGCGGGGCTGAGTCTGCGCGATCCTGACGATGAGCGTCGCCTTGCCGAGCGGCTGGCCGCGTTCTGCCGGCGCGCCCGGTGCCGGGCCGAGGTGTACTTCGACGGTGCGCCCCCTACCCAGGCCCGGCGCTTCAGTTTGGGCCGGGTGACCGTTGTCTTCGTCCGGCAGGGCCGCACGGCCGATGCGGCGATTCATGCCCGCTTGCGCCAGTTGGGCCCCGCCGCCCGGAATGTCATCGTGGTCTCCTCGGATCGGCAGGTGCAGGCGGCGGCTAAATCTTACGGGGCGCAGGTGGTGGACGCCGCCGCTTTCGCCCGACGCATGGCAACCTTGGCGACGGCTTCCACAGGTGAAGAGGAGGAGAAACCCGCCGAAGTGCCCCCGGACGAGGTGGAGGAGTGGTTGCGGTTGTTTGGGGAGGAGGAGTCTTGAGGCGCTGAGCGGATCCGGAACGCTGGGGGAAGAGCGGTTGCTCTTCGTTCAGGCCGGTTTCCAGGCCAGGTGCCAGGCGGTGTCGCGATCCAGGTGGGGCGAACGCCGCAACAGCAGCCAGCGCACGAAGGGCCGGAAGGCCCGCACGAGGCTGCGTCGCCAGCCCAAGGCGTGGCGCAGGTCGGCCAGGTAGTCGTCCAGGGGGCGTTGCTGAGAGCGAAGCAGGCGTTCGCTTTCTTCGGTGTCCAGCCAGTCCGCCGGATACGGTACGCGGCTGAAGGTCTCCTCGGGCAGCATGCCTACGCCGACGGTCGCTAAGATGCGCTCGGCCACCTCGCGGTAAAGGTGCTGGCAGCGCGGCCCACCGCCGATGTGGGGCACTTTTCCCCAGACGGTTTCGCTGGTCACCGCGTGGGCGATGGCGGTGGCCACATCTTCCCGATGGACGAAATCGATGCGATTGTCCAGGGGGACATCGAACATCCCAGGGTCGAGGGTCAATGTGACGGGCAGGGCGGCTGCCAGGCGAAAGATGACCCATTTCAGGGTGGAGCCTTTGACCAGGGCTTCGGCTTCCACTTTGTGGCGGGAGTAGTGCTCTGCCGGGTTGGGGGGATCGTCTACCCGCCGCGGGGGCGGCAGGTGCTGGGTGCGGCCATAGATGTGCAGAGACGAGGTGAAGACTAGGCGCGGGGGGCGCGGTTGGTCTTCCATGGCCGCGATCAGGTTGCGTGTGCCGCCCACATTGACGGCCCGCGCCCAATCGGGCGCCTCTTCGCTGCCTTTGCCCGTGGCCGAAAGGTTGGGGATGACGAAAGCCAGATGCACCACCACATCCTGCCCGGCCACGGCCCGGGCGACCACCTGGGGATCGCGGATATCGCCCCAGACCATCCGTGCCCGCCCGCGGAAGCGCCGGGCCGCGCGACGGTTGCGCTTGGTGGGGGCGTCAAAGGCGGTGAGATGATGGCCGTGGTTGAGCAAGGATTCCAGCGCGGCCTGGCCTATGTTGCCAAAAGCGCCGGTGACGAGAACACGCATGGGAAGACCTCCGAAAAAGGGAAAGAAGGAGCAAAGCGCCTCACTCGGGAAGGATGCCCCAGCCGCGCAGCAGGGTGCGCACACCCTGATAAGCCACGGTGCCCCACTCGGTGGCTTCGGGCAGGAGCATCCCTTGCAGGAGCACCCCCATGGCCAGGGCCAGCATCGTGCGGGTCGCGGTGAGGGGATCCGTGCTCAGCGGGACGCCCTGTTGCTGGGCTTCGGCCAGCCATTCGGCGAACAGGTCCTAAAAGCGGCGATAGGGCGCGACCATGGACTGCCATACGGAAGGCTCCCGCACGGCGTGGCTCCAGAATTCCAGCAGCAAAGGCCACGACTGACGGCCTTCGTGGCCGATGCGCCCCACCTGTTCGCTCATCGCCAGCAGGGCGTGGGCCACCTGGGGATGGGAGCGACGCTCGGCTTGAAGCCGCTCCTCCAGGCGGGCCAGCCAGTGCTGCAGCAAAGCCAAGAAAACGGCCTGCTTGGAAGGGAAGTGGTGGTAGAAGGCGCCTTTGCTTACCCCCGCCTCGCGGCAGATGGCCTCCACGCTCACCGCGTTGTAGCCTTGGGTGGCGAAAAGGCGTTCAGCGGCTTGCAGGAGGGCGTGGTAGGTGGCTTGACTGCGGGCTTGTTTGGGCATGGGGGCTCCCTGGGAGGCTAAAATCATACCGACCGGTCGGTATGATTTAGCATAGATAGCCCCCCGCGGCAAGGAAACCTCAAAAAAGGGGGCGCGTCGCCGAAAGCGGGGCGGACACCGTTCTTTCGACAACGCGCCGGGAGGCCTTCCAGGGGCTGAAGGCAGTAGCGCGTTTATTCTGCTTCGGCGGCGTCTTCCGGCGGCGGCGTTTCTTCCAGGGGCTCTTCCTCCTCTGCCAGTTCGGCGGGTTCCTCTTCGGGCGGTCGGTCGAGCATTTGCATGTCGCGGGCCACGATGCGTACGACGCGCCGCCGTTGGCCCTCGCTCTCTACGGTGTGCACCCGCAGGCGGCCTTCGATGTACACCAGGCGACCTTTGCTCAGATACTGCTCGCAGATTTCCCCCAGACGGCCATAGGCTTCGATGGTGAACCAGTCCGTGGTCTGCCGCAGTTCGCCCTGGGGAGAGCGCCAGCGCCGGTCCACGGCCAGAGAGAAGATGGCATAAGGCTTACCGATGGGGGTGAAGCGCCGTTCTGGGTCGCGCCCCAGACGGCCGATGAGTTGGACGCGATTGAGTGAGGGCATCTTGACCTCCTAGAACATCCCCCGTCGTCTTGCCCGCCGTTGCGTTGGTGTGGTGTTTGTGGGTTGGGGTGAGGTTTGACCAATACGGCGCGGTTTCATGTCTCGTATCGGCCAACAGAAACCACCCCTATGTTTAGTTTAGCGCATGGCCGGAAAATGTCAACCACCTGGCGAGTCCTCGTGCTATAATGGGACATCTCGTTGAAGGACGGTGCAAGGATGAGCGATCCCCGTGTGCAAAAGTTGGCCCGCTTGTTGGTGGCGTATTCCACTGCGGTGGAACCCGGCGATTGGGTGCTGGTGCGCAGCCATCCCCTGGCATTGCCCCTGGTGACCAAGGTGGTCGAGGAGATCACCCGCGCTGGCGGCCATGTGACGCTGCAATTGAGCCACGAAGCGCCCACCGAAGCCTTCCTCAAGTGGGCCAACGAAGAGCAACTGCGCTGGATTTCGCCCGTGGAGCGGTTGGCCATGGAGCAGGCCGATGTGCTCATCAGCATCCGCGCGGCGGAAAACACCCGCGCGCTCAGCGGCGTGGACCCCAAGAAGAGCCAACTGGCTCAGGTGGCCCGCCGCTCCCTCACCGAGACTTTCATGCGCCGCTCCGCCGAAGGCAGCCTGCGCTGGGCGGGCACTCTCTTCCCCTGCCCGGCTTATGCTCAGGAA
>AMFO01001585.1_pt1 | contig 12205 bp, 5 predicted proteins | sample 552608 | NCBI WGS metagenome assembly AMFO01 (sample SAMN01893955, study PRJNA167987) | microbial mat metagenome | biome: hydrothermal vent | place: USA: Loihi, Hawai'I | collected 2003-05-01
GCCGCAGAGGGTCAAGCCCCGGATGTGGCCCCGGCCCAGAAGACGGGCGGCATCGTGATCGTGCCACAGTAAGGGGCCCAGGCGGCTCAGTCCGGCGGTGACGCAATCGCCTGTCGCACCGCGTCAACCAGACTTGTGGCCGAGAAGGGTTTCTGCAGGAAGCCCTCGCTTGCGGTCCGCACGCCGTGGGGTTCCAGGACATCGTCGGGGTAGCCCGAGATGTAGAGCACCGGCAGATCAGGCAGGCCGAGCCGCAGGGTCTGAGCCAGCTTGTGGCCGTCCATGCCGGGCATCACTACGTCGGTGAGGAGCAGGTCTGGAGCGGGCAGCTCGGCACGCCTTGCCAGCAGTGGGGCGGCGGCTGGAAAGGCGGTGACGGTGGCGCCGGCCTGCGACAGGATCCGCAGGGTCGAGCGGGCCACCGTGTCGTCGTCTTCGACCAGCCAGATCCGCAGGCCGCGCAGCCGGCCGGCGATCTCGGCGGAGCGCGTCCGTGGGTTCTTGGGGGTGGTGTCTGCTTGGGTCGTGTGTTCCGCCGGGAGCGTGACCCGAACGCGCGTGCCCTGCCCGGGCTGGCTGAAGATGCTGAGGCCCCCGCCGTGCTGTCGGGCGATACCGTGGCAGGTCGCAAGACCCAGGCCGGTGCCCTTGCCGCGAGCCTTGGTGGTGAAGAAGGGCTCGATGGCGCGCTGCTGGGTGGCCTCGTCCATGCCGGTGCCCGTGTCCTCGACCTCGAAAGCGACCCAGGCGTCTCCCGCGACATCGGGCGGCCCCTGGGTGTGCGGCAGCACGCGGATGGTGAGCTTCCCACCCCTGGGCATCGCGTCTTGCGCATTGACTGCCAGGTTCATCAGGATCTGTTCGAGCTGCCCCGCGTCGGCCTTGGTGGGGGCGGGTTGGGTGCAGGGTTCGATGTTTAAGATCAGGTCCTCTCGCAAGACCCGCGTCAGCACCCGGCTGAATCCGGCCAGGATCCTGGTGAGATCGACCGGACGGATGTCCAGCCGCTGCTTGCGCCCAAACGCCAGCAGTTGGCGGGTAAGCTCCTTGGCCCGCTGGCCGGCGGCGACGATCTCTTCTGCCATCTCCTGGCGGGGGTCTTCCTGGGCCAGGTCGTCGGCCAGCATCTGCCCGTCGATCAGGATCGGCATCAACAGGTTGTTGAAGTCGTGCGCGATGCCTCCGGCGAGCTGGCCGATGGCCTCGAGCTTCTGGGACTGCCGTAGCTGCGCTTCAAGGGCCAGGCGGTCGGTGAGGTCATGGACGACGATCACGATGCCGGCGGCGGCCCCCTGCGCGTCATGCACCGGGGCCAGGCGGACTTCGGTCTTCACCGCGGCGCCGTCGCGGGTGAGGTGGCGCATGGCGAGGGTCTTGACCTGTTGGTCTCCGCGGCGCAGGCGGTCGAGGGCTTGGGTGCATGACCCCACGTCTTGTGGGTGCGCGAGGTCCGTCCAGGCGGTGCCCACCAGGTCGCCGGAGGCGTAGCCCAGCATGGACTCGAAGGCGGCGTTGGCAGAGAGGATGGACTCGTGCAGCGTCAGCTCGACGATCCCGTCTGCGGCGCTGTGGAGCACCGCCTGGAGCCGCGCGCGCTGGTGTCGCAGGTCCGCTGTGCGCGCGTCCACCTGGGCTTCAAGGCTGTCGTGGGCTTGTCGGAGCGCGTCGGCCAGGGCTCGGGCTTCAATCTGGTCGGCCAGCAGCGCGCCCAGCTCTTCGAGATGGTGCGAGGATGCCTCCATCTCGGTGGACGGGTGCTGGGTGTGGAAGAGCAGCAGGCCGTCGCCGACGGTCGGGCGCTGAAACGGGACCAGCACGGCGGACTGCGGCGACAGCGAGCACGGTCCGATCACGTCGTGTTGGTCGAGCACGCGGGTTGTTGCGGACTGGCTGAAGGCCGGGTCGCTTCCCAGCGCCTGGAAGACGGGGCAGCTTGTGGTGGCGCCGCAGTGACTGCGTTGCATGGTGGCGCCGTCGCGGCCAAACAGCGCGACGCACAGGCCCTGCACGCCGAGCAAGGTGCTGGCTGCTTCGTTAACGCCGTCCAGCGCATCTTCGAGGGTCTCGGCCTGTTCGAAGGCCAAGCGAGCGTGCCCCAGCAGGACCAGGGCTTCGGTGCGCTCGACCAGGATGTCGTTGGTGGTCTGCAACTGGTACAGGCGCGCTCGCAGATCTCGCAGATCCTGGGTCTCATCGGAGCTCATGGGTCGTCCGGGACGGGACTGTTCTGTTGGGCATCTTCGCACGGGTCGAGGTGGGATCGGATGAGGGCGCAGAGGGCGTCCGGCGCGTCGAGCATGGCGAAGTGCCCCGCGTCGGGCAGCAGTTCGAGGCGGGCCGAGGGAATGTCGCGGGCGAGTCGGAGCGTGATCTCCGGGGCCAGGTAGCGGTCCCTGTCGCCGCGAACCAGCAGGGTCGGCGTCGCGATCCGGCCTAGGTCCGGGGTGCGGCTGGTCAGGTCGGTGGCGTCCAGGTCCCGCAGCATGGCCAGAAAGCTCTGCCGGCCGGCGCGGTCGCGAAAGGGAGCCTGGAATTGGTGGAGAATCGTGGCGTTCAGGCGTTCAGGGTGCGCCAGGGCCCGGCGCACCAGCGCCTTGAGGGTGCCGAAGTCGAAGGTGGCCAGGGCGGCCTGTCGAATGAACGGTGTTCGCAGCACTTCGATGGCCGGAACGGGCCAGTAGTCGTAGCCGATGGGATTGATCAGGGTGAGGCTCTTGAGTCGGTCCGGGGCGTCCAGCGCCAGGAGCTGGGCGATCCCCCCGCCGACGTCGTGGGCCACCAGGTGGACCCGCTCCAGCCCGCAGTGGTCGAGGACTTGAAGGATGCGCCGCGCCTGGCTGGTGATCTGGAGGTGGGCGAGGGCTTTGTCCGAGTCGCCGCAGCCCAGCAGGTCAGGTACCAGCACCCGGTAGCGCTCGGTCAGCCCCGGAAGGATGGGGTCGAAGATGAAGGACCAGGTCAAGACCCCGTGGAGGAGCAGGACTGGCGTGGTACCGCGCTGCTGCGCCGCCGAGTCTGGCGCCGGGTCGGCTGGCCAGTCGTGTAGGGCGATCTCGCCTCCATCTACGGCGACTCGTTGGTGTGGGGTCTTGCGCATTGTGCCCAGGTATCGCCCTGATGCGGACGGGGCTCCTCGTTCGGTTGTTTGCGCTTCGCTGGAGGTCACGGACTCGCTCGCTCTTGTGAAGTCCAGGCGGTCGGGTGCTATCCTTGGCGCCCTTGTCGAAAGGCTGCCCTGATCCCGGAGTACAAATGCCTTCCATCATCTGTCTGCTCGCGCTGCTGTTGGCTTGCTCTGATGGTGACGATGCCGCTTCCACGGCCTCGAAGCCTGCTGCGCCTCAGCCCCAGGCGACGGCGCCGGTGCCCTCGGCGGCGGACCTGGCTGCGGCTCAGGCGAAGAAGGGCCCCGACCTGAGTGTCCCGACGGCAGCGACGGCCCCGACCGGGATGGCGCAGCTCGCGGCTGCCGGTCGGACTGAAGCCGCGCTCGCCGCGGCGCGCCAGGCGATCCAGACAGCGCCGTCGGACCCGCTCGGCTGGCGAGTCTATGGACAGGCTGGTGCCGCCACGGGACAGGCCCTGGCCTTGTTCGCCGAGCTGGAGTCGGGCCGCGCCGATGGTGACAAGACGGCGGCCTACCACCTGCTTCGGGCCGAACTGGCCCTGGCCTCCGACAAGCCAGACGCGGCCTTTGAAGCGGCGGGGCTGGCCGCGGTGGACGATGGCGATGGTGGGGCTGGGGCTCAGGCCCTGGCCGTGAACGCGGGCGCGCGTCTACCTCGCGAGATCGCGGTGGTGCACGTCGAAGACGCGACCCCCGCCCAGGCCCTGCTGCACCTGGCGGCTGCCCGTGACTTCGCCAAGGCGATGCCATGGCTGGACGCGGCGGCAAAGGTCGGTGGGTGGCGCGCCGACCTGGCCCGAGCCCAGGCCCTGTCCCGACTCAAGCAGACCGAGGCCGCCCAGGCCGCCTTCGCTCAGGCCGCTGGCAGCGACGATCCGCGTGGGGTCCTGGCTGGAAACCTGGGCCGTGCCCAGCTCGCGCTGGCCGGTGGAGACACCGCCAAGGCCATGCAGTGGGCCGGGCTCGGCGCCGATGCCGCAGCCGCCTCGGGCGACATCGCCGGGGCAGCCGCTGCCCTCTCCCTCAGCCTTCAAGCCGGGCAGCAGGGACGCGATCTGGACGGCCCGCTCACGGCGGCACAGTCCGCGGCGGACAAGGCGACCGCCGCCTCGGGTGGCACCCTGGCCCCCGCCTTGGCCTTGGCCCTGGGGCGCGCCGGCTTGCTGGCGGGTCGACCGGACGCGGTGCTGCGCCCGTTGTGGACGGCCAGCATGAGCGCCGCGGCGGCCAAGGACTCGCTTTCCGCTGAGCTCGACGCCATCGCTGCCCTGGCCGGGCTCCAGGCGGGCATCGAGGTCGCGACGACGACGATCGCCACGGGGGCCGCCCAGGACACGGCCGCGGCGGCGCTGGCCGGTATCGTCACCAGTCGCCCGGACTTCGCGCCTGCACTCGACCACTTTGACCCGGTCGATGCGGCGCTGGTGGGGATGGCGGCCACGGACGCGCACATCGACGCCAGCTCGCGCCTGAAGCTGCTGCGGGCAGCGGCCACGGCGGCTGACCGGTCGGGCCTCCCGCTCCTGCGCTTGGAAGCCTGGCTGAGGGTGGACACCGCGGCACGCCGGGCGGGCGTTCTCAAGGTGGCCGCCGCCGCGCGCGCCTCTGCGAGCTCGGCCGCGGTCACTGCTAGCCCTGCCTTGTTGGCTGAGCTCGGCGCGCGTGCAGCGCTGGCCCAGGACCCGGGCGCCGTGGTCCCGGCCCAGGGTTCTGGTACCTGGGCCGCCCTGCTCGCACAGACGGCTCCCCCCGCGGGTGCCGACGACCTCTCTCGCGGCGTCGCCGCATGGGCCTCGGCCCGCGCCCTAGCGGTCCAGGGCAAGGGTGCAGAAGCAGCCAAGGCCTACCTCGACGCCCTCGGTCAGCTCCCGACCCATCGCTTTGGACGCCTGTCGCTGGGCACGGTGCTGGACGGGTCTCAGGGCCTGCCGATTCGTCCCGAGCTGGACATGGAGAAGAAGCTCGACGTGGAAGCCGCGCCGGTCGTTGTAATGGCTGCCCATGAGCTGCTCCACCGGGCTTCGGACGTGGCCCGCCAGGTGGCGGCGGGGCGGGACCTGGTGTCGGGGCTCTCGCCCGCAGCGGCGTCGGCGGCCTTGGGCGCTTCGGCGCGCGGGCGGGCCGAGGTGGCGCGCTGGCTGCTGGGTGGTGACCCGGCCAAGCTCGCGGACGTGGTCCAGGCCGAGACCGACCTGGCCGAACAGCCCACCTTCGCTCGCCTGCTGCCGACTTCGGGGGAAGCCGCGATGGCCGTCGCGCGAAATGACGCTGGCGCTGCGTTGATCTCCATCGTCCAGCTCGGTGACCGCTTCTCCATGGCGGTGCTGTCGGGCCGGGGCTTCGCCGTTGGCGATGTCGGCCCGGTGGACAAGGTGACCGGTGTCTTTGCGCGCCATGCTGCTGCCCTGCGCCAGCACGCCGACGCTGCGGCCACCGGGATCGCCGTCCGCCACATGGTGCTGGACCCCTTTGCCCAGGATCTGGCCGGTGTGGCACGCTTCATCGTCATCGCGCCGGCGGCGCTTCAGTCCTTCGGTCTGGCCGTGGTGCCGGAACAGGACGAAGCCTTGCGCTGGCTGGACGACATTCGCGATGTGTCCCAGGCCTCGACGATAACGTCACTGGTGCGGCCCGAACACTTGATCCGTCTCTATCGCCCGGACCTGCTGGTGCTTGGCCCGCCAGCGGCTCCCGACGCCGCGGCTGCGGCACAGACCGCCGCGCCCCCCAAGAAGCCGAAGGAGCAGCCCGCAGGGGCAGAGCGAAGTGACTTTCTGCAAGCCGAGGACGAGCCACTGCCGGCGGAGATCGGGCGGGGTACCTATCCCGGTCTCAGCAAGCTCCCGGCTGACATCGCGGTGGCCGTGCACAGCTTCTCCCGAGGCAGTCGTCAGCTTGCCGTCGGCACGGACGCGATCCTCTCGACCTGGGAGAGCGGCGTTCCCACTGCTCGAGTCATCCAGATCTCGGATGTCGAGCCGGCCGTGGCTGGCGGCTTTCAACTCGCCGATGGTGTGCTCTCCTTGGATGCCATCCGTGCGACACCCATGCAGGCGGACCTGGTGTTGATCACGGCCGTGGCCGAGCCCGAGATCCAGCTCCAGCGAGCCCAGGCATTTCTCGATGCTGGTGCGCGCAGCGTCGTGATTAGCGCCTGGGAGTCCGCGATGCCGAACCTCAAGCGCTACCTCAGCACCTTCTATGACGCGCGCAACCAAGAGAACCCCACGATTCGGGCGGTGGAGCAAGCGCGGCTCGCGGTCCGCAACGATCCCCTGCGCCACGACACCAACCGCCAGCCGGGTGTCTGGGGTTCCTGGTTCCTGGTGGGGCGGCCCTGAGATCAGGGCAGCCGGGCCCCGTGGCTCGGACGGGGATTGGGACGCGGTCGCTGCTCGGCCGGGTCCTGGTCGGGCTCTGCCTGCTGGGGAGCCCGCTGGCCGGGGCTCGTCCGATGCCTCTGCTGGGGCCGGATGGACCGCTGGAATTGGGTCCGATCCTGGCCTCTGAGCACGACGTGCGCGGCGTGGTCGAGGTGGATCCCTACTCGGGAAAGCTGTGCTTGGAGCTGTCGGGGGCGGCTGGTGAGTTCTCGTGGACGGGCGAGGGCTGGCGGCGCGACGGGCTGGAGATCCAGGGCGAGGACGCGTCCAACGATGACCGCGGTCGGGATGTCGTGCCGGAGGGTGCGCGCTTTGGCTTCCAGGACGGTGCCCTGAGCTGGCTGATCGATCATCAGGGCGGACAGGTGCGGCTTGACGTCGACCAGCAGCGGCGTCCCGTCGGGGTGAGCTGGTCCGACGGCAGTCACGTGGAGATCGAGCGCGACGACTTCGGTCGGCTCCTGCTGATCCGTGGCCCCGGGACCCGGGAACAGCGCCTGGTCTGGCGCGACGGTGGCTTCTCGCTGAGCGAGCCCGAGGGCAAGTCCTTGAGGGTGTCCTTTGGCCCACCGGTGGGCGCATCTCAGCGCAGTGTCACGGTCGAGGACAGCCTGGGCCGCACGGCGCGAACCTTCATCGGCGCCCGCCCTGACGGCACCCAGGGAGTGCTGGGTTGGGAGGACCCGCGCGGACTCCAGACCTGGATCACCCGCACGGACCGATCACTCACCGTGGCGGATGGCGGCGGTCGGTACTGGACGGTGGATCTGGACGCTGCGGGCCAGGTCGTGGCCGTGTCGGAACCGGGCGGCGGGCGCTGGGTCTGGCGCCGCGATGTGCGAGGGCGCGTGATCGGCATCGAGGAACCTGCCGGCCGGATCCACTCCTGGGACCGGGATGAGGCGGGCCGTCTGATCGCGGTCGGCCGCGGACTGGTGCCGTGGACCCTGCGTCGTGACGGCCAGGGACGGGTCACCGAGATCGTCGACCCGATCGGGAGCGTCCTGGCGCTGCGGCGAGATGGACAGGGCCGGATCGAGAAGCTCGTCGATCCGCTCGGCAATGAAGTTGCCTTCAGCCGCAGTCCCTCTGGGCAGGTCCAGGGGATCACCGGGAGAGCGGGTGCGAGCTGGTGGGTGGAGTACGATTCGCTGGATCGGCCCCGGCGCGTGGTTGGGCCGGACGGCAGGCGATTGGAGCTGGACTGGGACCAGGCCGGACAGTTGGTGGCGGTGCGCGCACCGAGTCGCCAGACCACCTGGCTGGACCGGTCGAGCAGTGGCGAGCTCACCCGGCTGCGCTCCTCATCGGGCGAGTCGCTGGGGTTGGACCGCGACGCGCTGGGGCGGGTTCGCATGCTCCGCTGGGCAGGCGGCCAAGAGCTGTGGCTGGGTCGTGACCTGGCCGGCGAGGTGGTCGAGCTTCGAAGCCTCGACCGAGACACGGACGGCTCCGTGAAGCCGGCTAGCGACCGCTCGGTGGTGGTGCAGCGGGATGGCAACGAGCTTCCCATCGCCCTAGGTTCCGTACACTGGACCCGAGATGGCGCGGGTCGGGTGCTTGGGGTCGACGCGCCGGGTCGGTCAATCTCGGTAAAGCGCGACGCTAGCGGCTCGATCAGCCGCCTCCAAGCCGCGGACTGGTGGTTGGAGCTGGTTCGGGACAGTGCGGGGCGGGTGCGTCGCTGGCGGGGGAGCGATGGCGAGGTCGCGGTCCTGCGCAACGGGGCGGGGCGGATCGTGCGCGAAGAGGTCAGCTCGGCCCCTGAGTCCGCGGCGGCGGAGAACGCGGTCGAGCGCAGCACGCTGGCGCTAGCATGGGACGCGCGAGGGCGGCTCCAGCGCTTCGATGTGGGTCAGCGTGGGTGGCGGATGTTGCGGGACGGCAGTGGGCACCTGTTGCGGGTCGATGGCCCGGCGGGACTGGGACTGGGGGCCGATTGGGACGTCGCGGGGCGCTTGAGCCTGTTGCGCCACCCGGCCCAGACCCTGTTGCGCGCCGACTGGACGCCGAAAGACGTGGTGATGGCGGTGGATGACGCGGGCGGACATCGGCTGGGGGCGCGGCTGTGGACGCTGGATCCGCGTGGTCGCGTGCTGTCGGAAGAGGACGCCGCCTGGGGGCTGCGCGAGTGGCGGCGCGATGGCTCGGGACGGGTGGTTGAAGTCGATGAAAACGAAGAGCCAGCCTTGGTTGTCACAGACGAAGGGTGGGCAGCCCCCGCCGGGGCTAACGAGGTCCGCTTGGCCGCAAACGGGCAGGTCGCCACGGCCCGGCCGCCACCGGGCCCGCCCGCCTGGGGAGTCGGCAGCGAGACCCTGTCCTATGGCTGGACAGCGGACGGTCCGCTGGACGCCGTGGCTGGCGAGCTTGGCGCGGTGCGCTTGGTCCACGACGGCCTGGGTCGTCTGACGGCGCTGGTGCCCGAGCGCGGAGAGCCGCTGTCCCTGCACTACGACGCCCGCGGTCGGCTGGCTGGCCTGAGCCAGGCGGGACGCGTCCTGCACCAATTCATCTGGGGGCCAGCGGTTGACGACGGCCCGGCGTCCTTGCTGGCCAGCGGTGCGGACGGCGCCTCGTCGTGGATGCCGGGACCGGGTGGGCCGGCCGGGGTCGCGGGACCCAAGGGCCTGGTGGATGTCGTGCTGGGCCTGGGTGCCGCTGTGTGGTGGCTGGTCCCACAGGGTTCACAAGCCGTCATGCCGACGGATGACATCCGCGGCTACACGCAGATCGGTCTGGGCGAGGGTTCGGACGCGGATCTGGTGGGACCGGGAGCCCGGTTGCTCCCGTTCCCCGGGGGACCGCTGTTGGCGCTGTCAGCAGCCGAGGGGGGCGCCGTGCCGGCCGGGACGGCCTTGGACCCACTCTCGGGCCAGCGCACGGACGGTCTCGGGCCGCTACCCTGGCAAGTCGACTCCTTCTATCAGGACGGCGGCCCCGCCGCGCTGGACCCCGCACCCTGGGAACCGAACCCGACCTGGCAGCAGCCGCTGCGACTGCTGGTGGCCCTGGGCGAGCTGGCGGACCCGCTGCCCGGACCCTGGATGTCACTACCCGCCTTGCCGATTGCTACGCCGGTCTTGCCCGCCTCGCTGGACCAGGTCGAGCCGCCGCTGGGGCCACCCCTCGACGCGCTCCCCTTTTCCGAGGACGCTCTGACGACCGCCTGGCTGCTGGCCTGTCTCCCAGGCGCCCCGCCGCCCGATGCCGACCTGGCTGCGCGCACCCTCTTGTCGACTGTGCTGTCGCTCCCCTGGTTGCCTCCCGGGGTGGACCTTCCCCTGCCGCTGCGCTGGTCGGCCCAGGCTGGAAGGGGGACCGCGTCATCGGGCAGCCAGGCGCTGGCTACAACCCGGTCCCGCTAAACCCTGGGGTCAGGTTGAGCGGTCAGGGCGAGGCTGGCGGCTGGGGCTGCGCCGCGCCCGGCGCAATATGCATCAGGCGGAGCTGGCGGAGCGTTGCCCAGCACGTGTCCTCGGGCACGTCGATGCGGCCGCGGTAGCGGGCGGCGCGGGTGCTGATCCGGCACGCCCGCGTGATGTGACCGGCGACCCGGGCCCCCGTTCCCGGTTCGACGAACAGCACCACGTGGACGTGGTCATCGACGATGTAGAACAGGACGAGGCGGGGCCCCACCACGCGCGCCAGGGCATGCAGGGCGTGACGTTGCAGCGCGGTGGAGGGAAACAGGCTGTGGCGTGTCCGCGACGCAAAGGTGATGTGCACGAGCTGCATGGTTCATCCATCCGGCCGTCGGGACATCTGCGGGTTCCAGGCCAGTCCACCGCATGGATGCCTCGCGTCAACACAGGCCAGGCAGCCAGCGCCTGGGACCTGGCGTGTCCGACGACGCGCCTCTCGGCCTGCTCGACCCACAAGTTCCGCAGTACAGGCTTGCCAGTCTGCGGCAACTGAATAGAAGCGTGCCGCGTGTCGGCCAGCCAGCCCACTCACTGGGTTCGCGAGAGCGGGCCGCATCGTTCTCTCAAGAGACATCACCGGCTCCGCCGGACCTCGTGGTGGGTGTAGCTCAGTTGGTTAGAGCGCCAGGTTGTGGTCCTGGATGTCGTGGGTTCGATTCCCATCACTCACCCCCTCCTACCCACCTTCCACCTTCCACCTTCCACCTTCCAGTTCAAGACGGGCTCATAGCTCAACTAGGCAGAGCATCGGACTCTTAATCCGCAGGTTGCAGGTTCGATTCCTGCTGAGCCCACCATCTCGACCGACCGGAGTGACCTCGTTGCTCCGGTCGCGTCAATTCTGCCTCCACCTGGGTGATTCCATGCCCCGTGGGGCGCGCTCCACTTGCCGTGGGCCCTGGGGCGTGTTCAAAGGGACCCAAGGACCGCTAAGGCCGGATCACCGCTGCTCACTGCGGGTGATCGCTCGCGAGAATGGCGGAACTGGTAGACGCGCCGGACTTAGGATCCGGTGGGGCAACCCATGGGGGTTCGAGTCCCCCTTCTCGCATCCCTCGCATCAAGATGTCTGCATCCCCAGTTCGCGCTGATCGCGACCAACCTCATCGAGAATGCAATGCAGTACGACCTTCAGATTGAAGAGCTCTCCCCGATCCGGCGCCGCCTGCGCTTCAGCGTCCCGGCCGACCATGTTCGCTCGGAACTGGATACGGCCTACAGCGGCTTGAAGAAGCGCGCCCGCATCCCTGGCTTTCGTCCGGGCAAGGCAACCCGAAAGGTGTTGGAAGCTCGCTTCGGCAAGCAGGTCAGCAGCGATGTCAGCGCTCGCCTGATTGAGCAGGCCTTCCGCGAAGCGGCCCTGAACCTGGACCTGGCTGGTCAGCCGGCCCTTGAAGAGCAGGGTCCGGTCACCTCCAGCGCTGAGCTGACCTTCGTGATCGGCGTGGACATCAAGCCCCAGGTCGAGCTCTCCGACTACAGCGGACTCCGGGTGGAGTATCCGGCGGTGGAAGTGCGGGATGTCGATGTCGATGGCGCGGTCAACCGCCTCCTCCAGGGGCAGTCCCGCATCGCCGAGGTCACCGAGGACCGCCCCGTGGAACTGGGCGATCGCGTGCTGGCCGCCCTCAAGCTGACGGCGGGTGACGAAGTCCTTGCGGACGACGCCGGCACCATGGTCTTGACCCAGGGCGAGCGCTTCTATCCCGGTGTGGAGACCCTCCTGCTGGGCCTGAAGAAGGGCGACAAGAAGTCCGAGACGGTGAGCATTGACGCCAGCTCGCAGATCGAGAAGCTCCAAGGCCAGGAAGTCCTGGCCGAGGTGGAAGTGTTGGGTATGCAGGCCATGGTCGTGCCCGAGCTCAGCGACGACCTGGCAGCGGAACTGAAGTACGAAGGCGGGGCCGAAGGCATGCGCGCGGCGCTGCGGATGCGCTTGCAGGAACAGGCCGATGAAGCCTCTCGCAACCAGGCGCGGGTGGCGCTGTTGCAGCAACTGGTCGATGCAAACGGCTTCGACGTGCCCGAGGGCATGATCGACGAGCAGTTCCAAGCCCTGGTCGAAGAGCTCAAGGTTCGCCGGGCCTACTCGGGTCAGGACCCGCGCTCGATCCGCTTCAGCGATGCCGAAGTCGACGATCTTCGGGGTCGGGCGCTCTTTGCGGCTCGGGCCAGCGTCATCCTGTCGGCGGTGGCGCGGCAGGAAGGCATCGAAGTGGTTGACGGCGATCTGGACGCCAAGATCGCAGAGATCGCTGAGAGTCGGGGTC
>AMFO01002564.1_pt1 | contig 12189 bp, 6 predicted proteins | sample 552608 | NCBI WGS metagenome assembly AMFO01 (sample SAMN01893955, study PRJNA167987) | microbial mat metagenome | biome: hydrothermal vent | place: USA: Loihi, Hawai'I | collected 2003-05-01
TCATGTCGACGATCGCGCTCCTCCGGTACCCGAGAAGATGTTTGCCTCCGATCCCAGGTACGCCGACGAGTACGAGGACGTCGTCTGGGACCGACCGGCCGCTGCCGCCGAGCGATACTTCGATCACTTCCCCCCGGCCTTCACCCGGCGCAATGAGGCGCGGATTCGCTGGCGGCAGCGTTTTTCCACTCCCGAACGCTATGACGCAAGCCTCGAGGGCTACTACCGCCTGGTGCACGGGGTGGACGTGGTCGTGGGTGAGTTGTTACACGAGCTCGAGCGACAGGGCATTGCCGACGACACTGTGATCTTGTTCAGCAGCGACAACGGCTTCTACCTCGGCGAGTACGGCTTCGCTGGCAAATGGTACGGGAGCGAGCCCTCGGTACGGGTGCCGTTGGTCCTCTTCGATCCGCGAGACGGCGGGCCGCGAGGAATGCGCGTCTCCGAGATCGCGCTCAACATCGATATCGCTCCGACCATCCTCTCGATTGCTGGAGTTGCGCGGCCGGCAGCGATGCAGGGAGAGGATTTGACACGACTCGTTTCTGGAGAAGCGGAGTCCTGGCGTACGGATTTCTTCTATGAGAATCTCTGGCCTCCGACCGCGCGGCCTCACATCCCAAGTACGGAAGGCGTCATCGGAGAGCGGTACAAGTACATGCGGTACTTCTCGCTTCGCAAGCCCGGCGAGATCATCTTCGAGGAAATGTACGATCTGAACCACGACCCGGACGAGCTTTCGAATCTGATCGACGACCGGGATTCGCAGGAGACGAGAACGCGGCTGGCGAAGGCGGTGCAGGCATTTTCAGGAGAGCTCGAGTAGGGCGCCGCGCGTTGCGTTGCACACGGGGCGTGAGGCTCGGGGTCTGGGCGCTGCTCGGCCTGCTCGTGCCGTTCGCCGCGCATGCGCAGATGCGGCCGGTGCAGCTGATCTGCGAGTATCTACACGACCCGCTCGGCGTCGACGCAGTCCGGCCACGACTGAGCTGGCAGCTGAAATCGGGCGAGCGTGGCGTCTCGCAGACGGCCTACCAGGTGCTGGTCGCGAGCACAGATGCGGGCCTCGCTGCCGATCAGCCCGACGTGTGGGACAGCGGCCGTGTGGAGTCGAATCAGTCGCTGCACGTCGAATACGGCGGACCACCGCTCGCGTCGTCGAAGCGCTACAGCTGGAAGGTTCGTGTCTGGGATCAGGCTGGCGCGATGACGGTCAGCGAGCCGGCCTCGTGGAGGACGGGTCTGCTCACGCAGAACGAGTGGCACGGGCATTGGATCGGTCGCACCGAAGACACCCGGTACGCGCCCGCTCCATTGCTGCGCCACTCCTTCGAGCTGCGACGCGAGGTCGAGAACGCACAGCTCTTCATCAGCGGCCTCGGCTACTACGAGCTGCGTTTGAACGGCGCGAAGGTTGGCGATCACGTTCTCGACCCGGGCTACACCGCGTTCGATCGTCGGGTGCTCTACGTCAGCTATGACGTGACCGCACAGCTGCACCGCGGCGCCAACGCAGTCGGCGTGATCCTCGGCACCGGCTGGTACAACGTGCACAGCCTGGCTGTCTGGGGCTTCGACAAGGCTCCGTGGCGGGCCGCGCCCAAGCTGTTGTTGGAGCTTCGCGTCACCTATGACGACGGCAGCAGCGAGACGATCGTGTCGGACGAAACGTGGAAGACGTCGACCGGCCCGATCACGTACGACAGCATCTATGGCGGGGAGTCCTACGATGCACGTCTCGAGCGGTCGGGGTGGGACACCGCGTCGTTCGACGATTCGGCGTGGCAACCGGCTCTGCTCGTCGCCCCTCCGGGCGGCCAGTTGGTCTCGCAGCAGATGCCTCCGGTGCGGGTAGTCCGACGGTTGACTCCCAGGAAGCTCGCGGAGCCGCGCCCGGGTGTCTACGTCTTCGATTTCGGGCAGAACTTCGCGGGCGTCTCGGAGTTGACGGTCGACGCGCCGGCTGGCACGACGATCGCGCTGCGGCATGGCGAGCGCGTCGCGAGTGACGGCTCGCTCGACGTGACCGAGAGCATGCGTCACCAGCGCCAGAAGCCCCCGCGCTTTCAGACGAGTGAGTACACCACCGCGGGCGGGGGACCGGAGACCTGGTCGCCGCGGTTTACCTACTACGGCTTTCAGTACGTCGAGGTCAGCGGCTTGCCGAGCGAGCCGTCGCTCGACACGCTCGCGGGGCTCGTCATCCACACTGACGTGGAATCGGCTGGCGAGTTCGTGTCGTCCAACGAGCTGCTGAACCGGATCCAGGCGGCGACGCGCTGGTCGTACCTCAGCAACCTGGTCTCGCTTCCCACCGACTGTCCGCAGCGCGAGAAGAATGCCTGGACCGGCGACGCGCACCTCGCCGCAGAGCAGGCACTGTTCAACTTCAAGCCCGCTGCCGTCTACAGCAAGTGGCTCCACGACCTGGTCGATGCGCAGCGAGCCAAGGGCGACCTCCCGGGCATCGCGCCGACGTCCGGGTGGGGCTACGGGCGGCTCAACGGGCCGGCCTGGGACAGCGCCCTGTTGCTGATCCCGGCCTACATGCACCAGTACTACGGCGACGAGCGAATCCTCACGCGCCACTACGACGCGTTCAAGCGCTATGTCGACTACGTCACGAGCCGTGCACCCGGCGGTATTGCCAATTTTGGCCTCAACGACTGGGTTCCGTACAAAACCAGGACTCCTGCGGGCATTACCTCCACCGCGTACTACTACCGGGACGCGCAGATCGTCGCACGGACCGCCGAGTTGCTGGGCAAGCATGACGAAGCCGAGCAGTACCGGCAGCTGGCTCAGCGCATCTTCGACGCGTTCAACGAGCGGTTCTTCGATCCCGCGAACGGCAGCTACGGAAACGGGAGCCAGACGTCGATCAGCTGCGCGCTGTACCAGGGACTCGTCGGACCCGAACATCGGGGGGCAGTGACTCGAAGTCTGGTGCAGGCGATTGCGCAACACGACGATCACATCGACACGGGGGTCCTCGGCGCGAAGTACGTGTTGTTGGCCCTGACGGAGAACGGTCGAACCGATCTGGCGTACAAGGTCGTCGACCAGAAGACGCTGCCCGGCTGGGGCTACTGGATGCAGCAGGGCGCGACGACCCTCTGGGAAGATTGGAAGGGAACGCAGTCGCTCAACCACATCATGTTCGGCGATGTAAGCGCCTGGTTCTACAAGGCGATCGCCGGGATCAACCCGGATCCGGCTGCGCCGGGCTGGGCGAACGTGATCATCAAACCCTCCGTGCCCCCTGGCATGCAGAGTGCGCGAGCGAGGTACGATTCGATCCGCGGCACGATCGCCAGTGCGTGGCAGATCGACGGCGCCACGCTCACCCTCGTGGTCGAGATCCCGGCCAATTCGCGCGCGGCGATCTTCGTTCCGACGCCAGACGCGGATTCGGTCCAGGAAGGCGGCCAACCCGCGTCTGACGCGCCAGGGGTTCGCTTCGTCGAGAGTGCAAATGGCTACGTGCGCTACGACGTCGGGTCGGGTCGCTACACGTTCGAAGCGGCTCGCCCGCTGCCCTGAGCCAGGCCCTGCGAGCCGCCTCTAGCGCGCTTCGCCCCCGTAGTCGACGTAGATGGGGGACGACCAGGCCCGCTCCTCGGCCGGTGCCAGGCAGTCGTCCTCGCTGGTGAGACGGTAGTCGCCGTAGCAGGGGGCGACGGCAATGGCGTTGCCCCGGGCATCGAACCGGGTCCGCAGGGTCGCGGCGTTGATGGCCGGCGTCGCGATCTGGTGTGCGCGCACGTAGTAGGCCGTGTCGCGTCTCGCCGCCGGAAAATCCGGGTCGTCGAACTCCACCTGACAGCCGTCGGGGTCGGGCGCGCAGTCGAAGCTCCGCCAGGGGTCCTCGATCAGGGGAGCGACCGGTTCGCCCGGTCGCTGCTGGAATCGGATGCGGATGACGTCGATCCGAGCGATCGGTTGGCGGGTGTCGCCGGGGTGGTGGCACTCGTCGCGGCAGAGGTGATGAAGTCGCTCCGCGGAGAGCGCCGAGATGCTCTCGTCCGGGCAACCGGGCTGTTGCACCAGTGAGCCGGCGGCCCGTATCACGAAGCTCGGCGCGCCGCGAGTCGCGATCTCGCTGCCCATCGGCGTGCGCTCGCCCGCCTCGCTCACCAGATCGAACCACAGCAGGATGCGCGGTCCGCTCGTGCCGTACACCTCGCGGCGCATCAACGCGTCCCAGATCGAACGGCGGCCGCGGCCGGTCGCGTGGACCGCCACGATGCCTCCGGGATACATGAAGCTGGCCTCGCGCTCCGTATCGAAGAGCTGGCCCATGCGGTTGTCCTCGACCGGCTGGGCACGCCGGGGGTCCTCTACCTCGCCGGTGACGAAACCGCGCACCGTGTCGAAGGTCTCTCTTTCGTGGACGCCGCGTGCGTCGGTCATGACGATGCGATCGAACTGCTTGTATCCGGTGCCCGGGCGCGCCGCGTGATTGTCGGTAGAGGAGATGAATCCCCAGCGAAACCGGAGCGGACGTCCATCGGCCCCCAGCTCGTCGAAGTTCGAGATGGCGGTTCCGTACTGGGCGGTCTGGCCGGGGCGCAAGGTCATGGCCGGCTTGAAGCAGTCGCGACACTGGTCGCAGTCCAGCCAGTCCTCGGCGGTGGTGCCGGGCAGGATCCATTCCGGCGTCACGCCTGCGCTGAGCACGAGCTGCCGGGCTTCCTCGATCCTCGCGTCACACTCGTCGGGCGGCAGGTCGCCACAGCGGGCACGCATGATCTCACCCGCCTGCCAGCAGCACGGCAGGTAGTCCGGGGTCGGGGCAGGGCAGATGCGCTCGCCCGCTGAGTCGGTCAGGTACTCGGCGTAGTCGCGGAACTCTTCGCCGTTGCCGTGGCCCGAGCTGATTTCGACGAGTCGCTGCATCGTCGGATCGTGCTGTGCTCGGGTGAGCTGCACGTCGAGGCGTGTGCCCGGCGGCGCGTGGACGCCCCAGGCCAGTCCGTGGGGAATGACGAGGGTTTCCAGGTTCCATTCCGCGAGCTTGCGGAAGAGCTCTGCAGGCGTCGCCGCGTTCTCGCGACAGTTCGCTGGAAGCTCACGCACGGGCACGCCCGCTTCGCAGTCGGGGATCTCGGATATGTCGGCCATGAACGACAGCACGTCCGCGTACTCGGAATAGCCGAAGAGATCGACGGCACCGGCCGCTGCGCGCATGGCCCAGCTCGGCGGTGCCGCCTGGTCGCCGACTGCCAGCGAAGTGATGGGCCGCGCCGGCAGCTCGTCGTCGGCGAGGCCCGGGTAGATCACGTTCTTGTGCCCGAAGTGTGTCTCGGGGCTCGGCCCCGTCTGCGTCCACTCCCAGCCCATGAACGCGACCAGGTCGGGGTCGCCATCGGCGCCCGCCCCCGCGACGTCGTTGCACTGGCGGATGCTCTGCTTCGTCCGCTGCCACAGATCGGGCGTGAGCCCCTCGGCGTGGTCGTTGATCGAGAAGAAGTCGAGCCCCGCGCAGTGCCTGGCGAAGTCGCACGCGTCGGCGGGTGGATGCGCTCCCTCGCCGGAGAACAGCGGCAGCGAGTAGAGGAAGGCGTCGATCGAATAGGTGCTGTGAACGTGGAGATCGCCGAACAGGATCTGCTTCTCCGCACGCGGAGGCGCTGCTCCCACCCGGGCCACGGTGCGCTGCCGCTCGGCGATGGCCTCCCGCGAGATTCTCGGGCCTTCGATCGTGCCGGCCGGCCGCTCGGGCCCCTCGCACGCGAGCGCGATCCCCACCCATGCTCCGAGGCCCGCAAGTGCGATCCGCTGTCGCCCAGGCGCCATGTCCCCTCCCGAGGTCGCTCGTCGCAGACCATCGCCCGCTGAGACGGAGGTCGCTACGCAGACCCGCCGTGCCGCGGGGCGGTGTTCGTCACGGACGGCGTTGTCGAGGCGATGGTGCGCTCGTGTCGCCGTTTGACATCACCGATCCCTGCGGTGGGTGCGAGTCGGTCCGGTGGCGACGGCTCCGCTGGAGGACACCTACGGTGCGGCGGCATCCGGCGCGTCGATCGCGACGCGGCGCGCCTCGTCGCGCATCGGCTGGGCGTCGGCCGCGAGCAGGAAGCCCGCGCGGACGCTGTCCTCGACCGCCTGATCGAATGCCTCCTGGTAGGCCGATGGGCTCCCGTAGAGCATTGTCAGGGCCTTCTGCGTGAAGGGCTCGGTGATTCCGAAGAGTCGGCAGAAGACCCCGCCCGAGTTTCCTTCACCCGACAAGGTCGAGACTGGTACGTCGACCGGGGCGCTGCGGATGCCCCCGAGCGCGTTGCCGAAGCCGTCTCGCAGGATCCGGCCGGGATCCCCCGAGACCACGCTGAGGCGCGCCGCCGGCGGAGGTGGCGAGCCGTCGCGCGCCCAGCGACGCAGATGGTGGACAGCGGCCTTCAGCAGGTAGTGCTGAGGTCCATCGTTGATCGGGAGGGCGCAGCTCGCGATCGGAGAGTTTTCCTGAGGCACTCGGTTGCTGTCGCGCATGGCCACGGTGAGCTGATAGGCGTCGGCATGGGCGGTGCCGGCCGCTTCCCACAGGCGGAACCGGTCGGTGTCGGGCTGGCGTGCGCGATGGAATCCCAGGCCGATCAGGTCGGTCTCCGTCGCAAACGTGAGGACCGGTACCGTGAGGTCGTCGCGAATCCTCACCGGATCGGGTGCCTTGCGCTCGGGCTCGGGAGCCTGGCTGAGCGGAGCCGACCCGCCGCCGCGACTGTGCACGAGGAAGGCGTCGTAGACCCGAGCATCGGGGTGGACGGCGTTGAGGTAGGTGGCCAGGCGCGCCGCCGATTGCGACTCGCCGATCGCGATCAGCTCCTGGATCTCCGCGCCGTCGAGCGGGTCGGCGCCCTCGGGCTTACGCAATGCCCGGGCGACCTGGGCGAACAGGTCGTAGGAGTAGCTGTCCCCGGGATGGACGAGCGACGCGTAGCGCTTCGGGTCCCAGACCTTGAGCGCACCCGCATTGCCGAGTGCGGCGCGCGGGTGATCGGCCGGGAACCCGTCCACTCCCACGGCCTGGGCCGACACGCCCACCCAGGCGTAGCCGTCGCGCAGGAGCAGGCCGTGGAGGAAGGCCCAGTCGGGCCCGGCATCGAGGCCCCCCGACACATTGAGCCACTCGACGAGCACGGTTCCGTTGAAGCTCGCCGCATCGCGCGGCCTGCGAACCAGGATGCGGGTCCGATAGGGCGCACGGCCCGCCGGCGTCACGCTCCAGCGACCGTCGGGTGTCAGGGGCGCGTCGCTGGCAAATGCCCGGGCCGAGCCCTCGATGAAGAACTCCTCTTCCACGTAGCCGTGCAAAGTCAGGTCGAGAGCCGTTCCGATGAAGGGAAAGCCGTGCGCTCCGCCGGTGATCGGACCTTCCAGCGTCGGATGCGCGACCTCTGATGCGGCGGCAGAGGCGGCTCCGAGCAGGAGCGAGCAGACGAGGGCGAGGCGCGCCGTGGACATGCCCGCACTATGACTCACCGCCTCGGAAAGGTGTCACCCTTGGCGGCCCGCTGGGCCCCGCGGATCGCGGCGGCTCGCCCGGGCTCTCGCCGACCCGGCGCCGCTCGCGGTGGGCGAGGGTTCTGCGGCGATCTCGAATCTCGCTACCGTGGCCGCCATGCCCGGCCCCGGTAGCTCCTATCTTCATTTCGACGACGAGCTGGCGGCTGCTGGTGCCGGAATGAGCCTGTCATTTCGCGCCGCGCTCCATCCCGAGCGCGATGCGATTCGGAGCGAGCACGGTGACCGCTCGTTCGCCGAGCTCAATGCACGCTGCAATCAGCTGGTGCGCGCCTTGCGAGCGCATGGGCTCGCAGCGGGCGACGCCGTGGCCATCGTTTCGCACAACCGTCCCGAGTTCGCGGAGCTGCAGTTTGCTTGTCTGCGCGCGGGCTTTCGACTCACGCCCGTGAACTGGCACGGCACGCCGGACGAGGTTGCCCACATCGTCGACGACTGCGAAGCGCGCGCGCTGGTGGTGGATGCGAGCCTGCCCGAAGCTGGCGCGCGGTCGCTCGAGCGGGCGGGGAGTCGGCTGGCCGCGCGCCTCGCCGTCGGCGGCGCGCTCCCGGGCTTCGAGTCGTATGCGGAGGCGCTCGCCGGCCTGGCCGAGCACGACATCGACGATCCGCGGCTCGGCGACGTGATGCTCTACACCTCGGGAACCACCGGCCGTCCCAAGGGGGTGAAGCGCCCGCCGCCCGATCCGAAGACCGCCGGTCTGGGGCTCCGGGCGATGACGGCCGTGTTCGGTTACCGCGCCGACGACGGCGACGTCTCGCTGGCGACTGGACCGCTGTATCACTCGGGGCCGCTCAATATCTGCATGCAGTGGCCGATCTCGTCGGGTGTGCCGGTGGTGCTGATGGATCGCTGGAGCGCGGAGGGGATGCTCGAGCGGATCGAACAGCACCGGATCACGCATACGTTCTGTGTGCCGACGATGTTCCATCGCCTGCTCGCGCTGTCCGAATCGGTGCGCACCCGCTACGACGTCTCGACCCTGCGCTTCATCATCCACGGCGCGGCGCCGACGCCCGTTGCCGACAAGCGCCGCATCATCGAGTGGTTCGGCCCGATCGTGACCGAAATCTTCGCGGCCACGGAGGGCCCGGGGACGTTCGTCAGCTCCGAGGAGTGGTTGAAGCGTCCGGGGACGGTCGGGCGTCCGAACCCGGACGACGTCCGGATCGTCGGCGACGATGGCACGCCGATGCCGGTCGGCGAGCCGGGGACGCTCTACCTGCGCTCGGCGCCTGGCTCGCGCTTCGAGTATTACCGGGCCCCGAAGAAGACCCGTGATGCGTTCGACGGCGACTTCTTCACGGTCGGCGATCTCGGCTACCTCGACGACGAGGGCTATCTGTTCCTGACTGGGCGCAGCGCCGAGCTGATCCTGATCGGCGGGAGCAACGTGTATCCGGCCGAGATCGATGACACGCTGCTGCTCCACCCCGAGGTGCGAGACGCCGCCGCGATCGGTGTGCCCAACGAGGAGTGGGGCGAGGAGGTGAAGGCGATCGTCAGCCTGGTCGACGGCGTGGGGCCGTCGCGTCAGCGGGCCGAGGCGATCCTCGCCTACGCACGCGACCGGCTGCCCTCGATCAAGGCGCCGAAGAGCGTCGAGTTCGTGGACGAGATCCCGCGAAGCCAGGCCGGCAAGCTCTACCGCAAGCGCCTGCGCGATCGCTACGTGTCGGACTGAGAGCCGGGGCCCCCGCGGAGAGGTGCGGATCGGCTCTATACTGCAGGCGTGGTGCGGGGGCTGGAGCAGCCGAGCGACGACGGAGCGACGCGCATCGCGATCGGACTGCTCGCCGCGACGCTGCTGAGCGCGGCGCTGCTCGGACTCGCAGCCTGGATCGGCGAGCCCGAGGCCGCCCGCGAACGACCCCATTCCGAGATCGTCGGCATGCGCCACGGTGGCGACGGCGCCGCGCTCACGGGCCCGTTGCTCGCGATCGGTGCGACCTTCGGGCTGGTGCAGATCGCCTTCTTCGGCCTGTGCTTCGCGCTCGGCGTTCGCCGTCGCGAGGGCCTCGGGCCGTGGCGCCGGCCACTGCTGCTCGGTCTCGCGGCCTTCGCGATCGTCTGGTTGCTGCTGATCGGAAGCTACGTCGGCTACCTCCACGATCCGGCAGGGACCGCGCGCTTGCTGGGCTTCCCGTTGCCGACGGCGATTCTGCTCTTTGGCATCTGGCCGCTGCCGGTGGTGTTTGCCGTCCTCTATCTGCGTCACTTCGATCACGTACTCGACGAGACGCGTCTGGCGCTCTTCCGGGCACGGCTCGAGGCGCTGCGCGCGGAGTCCGAGGACTGATGGAGGCGCTGCGCAACGAGATCACTCTTGGGCTCGTCACCGTCTATCTGGCTGCCTGCATTGCGATCGGCTTCTGGGCGATGCGGAGGACGCGCTCGAGCCGCGATTTCTTCGTCGCTGGCCGTCAGCTCGGCACCTGGGTGACCAGCATCGCCATCTTCTCGACGACGCTCTCGGGCTTCGGCTTCGTGGGCGGGCCCGGCATGGTCTACAGCATGGGGATCACCTCGGTCTGGCTGATCGTGACCTCGGTGACCGGCTACGTGCTGGCGTTCGTCCTGCTCGCGAAGCGGCTGCGGCTCCTGTCGGAGGCGCGGGACAGCGTCTCGCTTCCGGATGTGGTCACCGCGCGCTACGGCAGCTCGATGACGGGCGGGCTGGTCTCGCTCGCAATCGTGTTCGGCGTGCTCGGCTATCTCGCTACACAGATCCTCGCCATGGCGACCGTGCTGCAGGACGTGCTCGGTGCGTCGGTCGAATCCGCGTTCGCGGTCGACCGGGGCGCTGTCTCGCTCGAGGTGTGCACCGCGATCACCTGCGGCGTGCTGGTCGTGTACTGCACAACGGGGGGCATCATTGCGTCGGTCTACACCGATGTAATGCAGGGCGCGATGATGGTGGTCGCGGCGGTGCTCGTATGCCTGGCCGCCAACGCCGCGATGCAGGGCGGATTTCCGGCCATCGGCGCCGCGCTCGTGGCGGACGACCCGGAGGCGATCGGGCCGTGGGGGACGCTCGGCATGCTCGGTAGCCTGTCGTTCTTCTCGCTCTACCTGCTGGGCACGGCCGGCCAGCCCCACGTGGTAACCAAGCTGATGATGACGCGGCACGTAGGCAGTGCGAAGCAGATCCTGCCCTTGTCGCTCGCCGGCTATACGATGTCGGCACTGCTGTGGGTGAGTGTCGGCCTGGTGATGCGCGCGCTCGTCGTCTCGGGAGGGCATGAGCCGCTTGCCGCGTCCGACATGGCTGCACCCGTCTTCCTGCAGCGCTATGCCCACCCGATCCTTGCGGGTCTCGTCTTTGCGGGGCTGCTGGCGGCCATCATGTCGACCGCCGACGCGTTCCTGAACATCGGCGCGGCGGCGCTGGTGCACGACCTGCCGAAGGCCGTCCGAGGTCGGCCCGTCGCAAACGAGCTCCGGGCCGCTCGGATCGCGAGTGTCGGCCTCACGCTGGTGGGCGCGGCCTTCGCGCTGTACTCGCACCACGTGAACGCGAGGATGATCGGCTTCCTCGGCATCTTCGGCAGTGCCACGTTTGCCGCCGCGCTGGTTCCAGTGGTGGCGATCGGGCTGAACTGGCGCCGGGCGACGCCACTCGCGGCCAGCTGCGCCATCGTGGCGAGTCTGCTGATCAACGTCGGTATCGAGGTGCTGGGTGTCCGGCTTCCGTTCGGAATCCACGGTGGCATCGTCGCGATGCTGTTCTCCCTCTCGCTCTTCTTCGGCATCTCACTCGCACAACGGCCGCCCGTGCTCGCTCCGGATGTGGAGGCGGTGTTCGATGTCTGACGTCACGTCGGCAGCCGGGCAGGCGCTCGCCGTTGCGCCGCACTTCGAGGCGTCGGCTGCGCCGCTGCGTGTCGAGCCGCTGGGTCGCGGTCACATCCACGTGACGTTCCATGCGATCTACGCCGACTCGGACCGCGATCTCGTGTTGCAGCAGCTGAACGAGCACGTTTTTCCCGACCTCGAGGCGGTGATGGGAAACATTGCCGCAGTGACCGGTCACCTGCGGCGGCGGGGTGGCGGTGCGCGCGGCACGCTCGAGCTGGTGGCCGCCACCGGGGGCGAGCTGCTGGTGCGCGACAGCATGGGCGCCGCCTGGCGCGCGTTCCGCTTCGTGGCGGGGACGCGCAGCTACGACGCGGTGCCCAACGACGACGTCGCGCGCGCGGCGGCACACGCCTTCGGGAGCTTTGCCGCGGCCCTGGCCGATCTCGATCCCGGCGGCCTCGCAGTGCCGATCCCGCACTTCCACGATCTGTCTGCCCGGCTCGGACAGCTGCGCGAGGCGGCTGGCACGAACTCGGTCGGCCGCCTCGAGGAGGTGACCGCGGAGTGCGACGCCATCCTCGGGTTGGGCGATACGATCGGAGGGGCGCTCGCGCGGGGCGGTGCCTCGCGCTTGCCGCGGCGCGTCGTCCACAACGATTGCAAGGTCAACAACCTGCTGTTCGACGAGGCGACCGGCGAGCCGCTCTGCGTCGTCGACCTCGACACCGTCATGCCGGGTCCCGTTCTGGTCGACTTCGGCGAGCTGGTGCGCACGGCGGCCTGCGACGCCGCCGAGGGCGAGCTGGATCTCTCGCGGGTGGTCTACTCGCCCAGCCGCTTCGAGGCCCTTGCGGACGGATACCT
>AMFO01002334.1_pt1 | contig 12186 bp, 3 predicted proteins | sample 552608 | NCBI WGS metagenome assembly AMFO01 (sample SAMN01893955, study PRJNA167987) | microbial mat metagenome | biome: hydrothermal vent | place: USA: Loihi, Hawai'I | collected 2003-05-01
GCCCGAGCGGTCGTCGATGACGGAGGCCCAGGCAGTCACGCCGGCGCCCCCGGAAGGGACCTCCACCAGGGCGTACCCGTCGGCCACCGGGGCCGCGGCGACGTTCCGAAAGACCCGCAGGAGCTGCGTCCAGCTCCCGGCGGGCAGATCCACGGGGGTCGAGGCGAGCCGCCGCCCGTTGCCACGGTAGAGCTCGACCGTCACCGAAACGTCCTGGACCGAGGCGTTGACCAGGCCCAGGTTGGTGTGGAACCACCTGCCCGCGGCGGGTCCGCCCTTGAGGCCGCCGATCGCCAGGGCCCCCGCCCCGGCAGACAGCGCCGACTCCGGCACCGCCGGCACACCCTGACCCAGCGTCCCCAAACCGCCCACCACGTTGTAGGTCCGGCTCCACACCGCCACCGATCCCTCCAGCGACACCACGCGCAGCGCGCCCGCCCGGGCCCCGGGAAACTTCGTCCCGAGCACGTCGCCGATGCCGGTCTCCGACTGCGCCGCCACCGTGATCTCGGGGCCGGTGACGATGCCGCCCCCTTCCGGAAGCAGGTCGACCCGCACCCGGGCCGCCCTGTCGTGCGGATTGACGAGGAAGAGATCGCTGCGCCACAAGGAGCCGTTGTAGCCCGGGGTCCGGGCCACCGCCGGCACCACCAGCGGCTCGTCCGTCACCGGGGCCGGGAGCACCGTCGCCCCGTCGTTGGTCCCCAGGTCGACCACCGAGGCGTAAGCCGCGACCGGCCCGTCGCACTGGCCGACGGCCCAGGCACCGGTGACGGCACCGGCGCTGCGGAGCACCCGGTTGAGCTGGGTCGACCCCCACGGCCCGAGGTCGGCCTCGGGGACGGCCAGCTCGGCACCGTCGGCGCCGCGCACGCTGATAGTGCAGTGGACGTCCGAGCCCGAGAGGTTGGCGAGACCGATATTGGTCCTGAAGCCCGGGGGCCCGGCCAGCCCGGGGAAGATGAAGGTGTCCCCACCGGCCGCCGGCGGCGTTCCCGGCAGGACCTGGCCGGCCGCTCCCTCCCCGAAGGGCGAGGCTGTCCGGCTCGTCGCCACCAGCCCTCCCGGCGAGTCGATCACCAGCGAACCCGCCGCGCCGGGCTGCCCGAAGAGGGTGGACACCACGTCGGTAAAGACCCGCGAGCTCGCGGCCTCGACCACCACCGGCCGCGTCAGCGGCGCCCCGTCCCGGGGCAGGAAGCGCACCCAGGCGAGAAGCGCGTGCGCCGTCGGGTTGGTCAGCGCGAGATCGGTGGTCCAGAAGGAGCCGTCGAAGCCGGCCACGTGGGCCGCCGCCGGCACCACGACCCGGCCGTCCGAAGCCTCGGCCACCGCCGGGGGGTCCTCGAGCCGCACCTGGATCGTACCGCCGCGCCCGGTGACGACCGTCCTGCCGTCGATCGTCCCGGCGCCGTCCAGCTCCACGGCCACCGGCGTCGTGGCCGCCGTCCATTGGAGACCGTCGGGGCTCTCCAGGACCGTCCCGCGGCCGCCCACCGCGATGAACCCGGCGCCGGTCCACCTGACGTCCCACAGGTGAACGTCCGGCGGCGTCGCCGCCCGGAACCAGGTGGCGCCACCGTCGGTGGTGACCTGGAGCGCCCCGGGTTGACCGACCCCCACGGTGACGCCGCTCCCCGACGCCAGGCGCTCGATTCCCGCCCGGCCCTCGCCGGCGGCCGTGATGGACCACAGAACGCCGTCGGCGCTTTCGGCCATCCTCGAGTTCCCCGCGACCGCGATGTACTTCGAACCGGTCCAGACCACGTCGTTCCACGTCGTGTTGAAGCCGGCGAGAGCGTGGGTCGTCCAGGCCGTTCCGTCGCCGCTCGCCGCCACCAGGCCGTGGCTCCCGGAGACGACGAAACGGCCGGGACCGGCGCCCGCGCCGTGCAGCTTGGAGCCGTCCGGCCCGGCCACGTCCGCCATCGTCCACTCGCCGTCCGCACCCCTGATGACCACCGACCGGCTCAGGCAGCCGCCCGCTCCGAGCACGGTGCCGTCACGCACGGCCAGATCGATCACGGCGCCGGCGGAGCCAGGCAGCGGTGTTGCACTCCACTCGATCCCGTCCGCCGAGGTCCACGCCGTGCGCCGGTGGACGCCCAGCCATGCCGGGGGCGCCACCAGGTCGCCGGCCGCGACCAGCCCCGGGGCGGCCGCGACCATCGGACCGACGACGTCGGCAAGGGGATCGCCAAGCGGCCGCTCCCAACTCAAGCCGTCGCCGCTGGCGGCGACCGACCGCGGGCCGACGGCCAGCACGCCGGACAGCGAGGCCGCCCCCGCCGCGAGCCAGTCGCCGGCCGCCCCGGTGTCGGCGGCCGACCAGCCCGTCCCGTCTTCGCTGGTCAGGATCACGCCCCGGGCCGCACCGTCCTGGGGCGTGACGCCGCCCACCGCGACGAAGCGTCCGCCGGTCCAGACCACGTCCTCGAGCACGCTGCCGCCGGCCAGATCCTCGAAGCTCCATGACGCGCCGTCGGGACTGCGGGCCGTCACCCCCTTGCCGACCGCCGCCAGCGCGTCGTCACCGGCGGCGAGGCCGTGAAGCGGCCTGTCGTCCACCAGCCCGGCGGTCGTCCAGGAAAGACCGTCGGCGCTGGTCCCGGCCCAACCCTGAATCAGGTTCTGCGGATCGCCCATGATGGAGATCGTGCCCACGGCCACCAGCTTCCCTCCCCACAAGACGACGCCGGAGATCGACAGTCGGGGCAGCGGGCCCTGATCGACGACAAGATCGTGCTCGGTCCAGGTCACGCCGTTGGGGCTCGACCAGACCACGCCGGTCCCGTAAGCCAGCCAGGCGGCGCCGTCCCACAGCGCGCAGTCGAGACCCGTGTCCTCCGTCCCCGCCGGGAGCACGGAAGCCCAGCGAACACCGTCGTCGCTGTGAAGTACGAGGCTCTCCCGGCCCTGGTCGGTCCGTGTCAGCCGGCCCACGGCGACGAAGCCGTCCGGGCCGGAGGCGATGTCGGTGATGGACCACTCCTCGTCGCCGGCCACCGGGCGCCAGGCGCCCCCGTCGAGGCTGGTGGCGATGATGCCGTCGGCGGTCGCCGCTACGTAACGGCCGTGGCCCCACGCCAGCGCGGTGAAGGTCCATGCGGCCGCATCGGCCCGGGCGACCACCCACGGACCGGTTGCCGCTCCCACCGCCCCCGGTACCGACAGGGCGACCGCCAGGCAGGCGGTCATGACGCCGAACCTGCGCAAAATCCAACCGGAAAACATGGCTGGGCACCCCCTTTTCGGTGGCCTGGAAGCAGTTTACCACAGACGCTCAGCTCTCCGGAGAGACACTCTCGGTTTCTCACGCGGCCGAAATGGCCCGGCCCGTCTCTGCTAGCATCCGGGCGATGAAGATCTGGATCGCGCTCCCGGCCGCCGCCGTGGCTCTCGCGGCCGGCGGTATCTTCGCCGTGGACCGGCGATTCCGCATCCCCCAGGTGCCCCACCGCCGGGATCCCGGGGACTTCGGCATTCCGTTCACCGCCATCCGCTTCCCCACCGTCCGCGGCCGGAGCCTGTACGGCTGGTGGATCCCGGCGGCCGGGGGGGACGTCAACGCCCCGGCCATCGTTCTCGTGCACGGCTGGAGCCGCAACGTCGAGCGCGTGCTGCCCTTCATCCGCAGGCTGCACCCGGCGGGCTTCAACCTCCTCGCCTTCGACGCCCGCAGCCACGGCTCGTCGGACAAGGACGGGATCGCCAACATGCTGAAGTTCTCCGAGGACGTCCGCGCCGCCGTCACCGAGGCCGTCCGGCGGGGCGCCGCCCCCGGCCGGATCGGCGTTCTCGGGCTTTCCGTGGGCGGCGCGGCGGCCATTCACGCCGCCGCCCACGATCCGCGGATCGGCGCCGTTCTCACCATCGGTGCCTTCGCCCATCCCGGGGACCTGATGTGCGAGGACATGCGCCGCAAGGGATTCCCCGGCCTCGCCATCGCCGCCATCCTGCGCTACGTCGAGCACAACGTGGGCGCCCGGCTCGACGTCATCGCGCCCGAGGCCAACGTCGGCCGCATCACCCCGCCCCTGCTCCTCGTCCACGGCGAGGAGGACGCCATCGTCCCCGTCACCCACGGGCACCGCCTGGCGGCGGCGGCCCCGCCCGGCGCACGGACGCTCTTCCTCGCCGGGCGCGGTCACTCGGACTGCGATCGCGACCCCGCCTTCTGGCCCGCGGCCCTGGACCTGTTCGCCGCCGCCCTGGGACACTTCATGCCGCAGAGCTCACCCACGGTGCAATGCGCGAGGGATCAAACCGCCAAGGCACAAAGAACACAAGGTTAAGAAAAAGAATAACTTTCTTGACGTCCCTGGCGTCTTTGCGGTTCACGGCGACGTCGTCACGGTGGTCGAACAGGGCACAGGCGGTGTCCGTTGAAACCTCCGCGCGTCCGGCGGGTATATCCTGATTGAAACCACGAGGAGCAGCTATCCCGGGATCCCCCGGCACCGGCTGCCGGCTGGAGGACACGCATGCATCCGAAGAGAAGTCACCGCCCGGGCCCCTGCGCCCTCGTCATTCCCGCGATCCTGGCCGCGATGCTGGCCGCCGGAACGGCCGCTGCCGCCGGCACCGCCTCCGCGTACCCGCTCCTGCGCTTCCCGGACATCCGGGGGAACACCGTGGTCTTCGTGCATGCCGAGGACATCTGGTCGGTCCCGGCGTCCGGGGGCGCGGCCCGGCGCCTCACCCTGGACGAGGGCGAGGAGCGTTACCCGAAGCTGTCGCCCGACGGCCGGTTGATTGCCTTCACCGCCGAGATGGACGGCAACCCCGACGTCTACGTAATGAACGCGGACGGGTCCCACGTGCGCCGTCTCACCTACTCCCCCGCCGCCGAGGACGTGGTGGGCTGGAATCCCGCCGACGGGACGATCGTCTTCAGCTCGACGCGCGACAGCTACGAGCGCTTCCTGCGACTCTACACGGTCGCCCCCGACGGCTCCGGCCTCGCCGCCCTGCCCCTGCACGAGGCGGCCCAGGGCAGCTTCTCGCCGGACGGGACCAAGCTCGTGTACAACCGAATCTCGAGGGAGCGACGGACCTGGAAGCGGTACCACGGCGGCACCGCCCAGCAGCTCTTCCTCCACGACTTTGACGCCGGCACCGACCGGCGGCTGACGACCTACCACGGGACCAACCGGCTGCCCATGTGGGTTCGCGGCAGGATCTACTTCGACTCCGACCGCGACGGCATCCTCAACATCTGGTCCCTGGACCCGGCCACCGGCGCGCTCGCCCAGGTCACGCATCACACCGACTGGGACGTTCACCGGCCGTCGAGCGACGGGAGCCGCATCGTCTACGAGCTCGCGGGGCAGATCTGGTTGCTCGATCCCGCCAACGGGAACACCCACCGGATCCCGATCAGGATCACGCCGGATCCCCGCGACGCGCGGCCCTACCTGGCCTCGGTGAAGGATCACATCACGGCCATCGCGTGCTCGCCCAAGGGGGCGCGCACCCTGGTGGTCGCCCGCGGCGACGTCTTCTCCGTTCCCCGCGGGCACGGACCCACCCGCGCCCTCACCCGCTCGTCCGCCTCCCGGGAACGGGGCGCCGTGTGGTCGCCGGACGGTGCCCGGGTGGCCTACCTCTCCGATCGCAGCGGGGAATACCAGATCTGGGTCGAGGACGCCCGCGGTCGCGGCGAGCCGCGGATGATCACCCACTTCGCGAAGGGGTACCGGCATACCCTGCGCTGGTCGCCGGACGGCCGCAAGATCGCCTTCACCGACTCGGACCTGGCGCTCTGGGTGGTGAACGTGGCGACCGGGGAGGAGACCCGGGTGGACAAGGCCGAGTACCAGGCCATGGACGTGTCGCTCGACGCCAAGCAGATTTCCGAATTTTCGTGGTCGCCCGACAGCCGCTGGCTGGCCTACGCCAAGATGGGCCCGGACATGGTGTTCCACCTGTGGGTCTGGGACGCAACGGCGAACGCCCGCCACCGGCTCCTTCACGACACATTCAACGACTTCGACCCGGTCTTCTCCCGGGACGGCCGGTACCTCTTCTTCGTGTCCAACCGGCGCTTCGACCCCACCTACGGCGACTTCGAGTGGGAGATGGTCTACAAGAAGGTCGCCGGCGTCTACGCGCTGGCGCTGGCCGGGGACACGCCGCCCCTGCTGCCCCTGCGCGACGACGAGCCGACGCCCGGTGCCAGGGCGGCGAAGGCGGCGTCGGCCGCGAAGCCCGGTTCCGCCGCCGTCCCCACGGTCAGGATCGATCTCGAGGGCGCCGACGGCCGGGTGCAGGCCCTGCCCCTGCCGCGAGGCAACTACCGGCGCCTGGCCGCCATCGACGGCGGCCTGCTCTACCTGAACGCCGAGGACGGCGACTTCAACCGCTTCGAGTTCCGGACCCCCGGTCCCTTCGACCTCGCCGTCTTCAACTTCAAGGATCGCAAGCAGCACCCCGTCCTCGAAAAGATCGACGCCTTCTCGCTGGCCCCGGACGCCTCCTGGATCGCCTACCGCAAGGGCGGCACCGTGGGGATGAAGAAGATCACCCCGGACGGGGGCGGTAAGGGCGCGGGGAGCACCCTCGACCTCGGCGGGCTCCAGGCCCGGATCGACCCCCGGGCCGAGTGGCGCCAGATCTTCCGGGAGGCGTGGCGCATGGAGCGCGATTTCTACTACGACCCCAACATGCACGGCCTGGACTGGAAGGCCTTGGGCGAGAAGTACGGCCGTCTGGTCGGCGGCGCCTCCTGCCCGCAGGACCTCAGCTTCCTCATTGGCGAGCTCATCGGCGAGCTCAGCACGTCCCACACCTACGTCTTCGGCCGTGATCTGCGGCGCCGCGCCAAGCGCGTGAGCGTCGGCATGCTGGGAGCGCGTTACGAGCTCGATAAGGCGTCAAACCGCTACCGCATCGCCAAGATCTACCGGGTTCCCGAGTGGACGACCGGCCTCCGGGCGCCCCTCGCCGGACCCGGCGTCGACGTGCACGAGGGGGATTACCTCCTGGCCGTGAACGGACGCCGGGTCACCGGGGATCGCGACGTCTACGCCTGGTTCCAGGGCCTGGCGGGCCGCCAGGTGGAGCTGACGGTCAACGGCTCACCGTCCCTCGACGGGGCACGGGTCGTCCGGGTGAGGCCCCTGCGAAGCGAGTACGAGCTCCGCTACCTCGACTGGGTGGAGCACAACCGTCAGGTGGTGGCCGACGCCACCGGCGGCGCCGTCGGCTACATCCATCTGCCCGACACCTACCTCGGCTCGGCGCGCTTCTTCCCCGCCTATTTCTACTCCCAGACCAACAAGCGCGGCCTGGTGATCGACGGCCGGTTCAACGCCGGGGGGCTCGATCCATACATCTTCCTCGAACGCCTGGCGCGCAGGCCGCTCTCCTACTGGACGCGGCGCAACTCCCACGACCAGGTCACCCCGTGGATGCTGACCCGGGCCCACCTCGTGCTCATCACCGACCGCCACGCCGGCTCCGGGGGCGACGAGCTGCCCATGGAGTTCCGGGAGATGGGCCTGGGTCCCATAGTCGGCACCCGCACCTGGGGCGGCCTGGTGGGCGTGTCCATGTTCATCGAGCTGGTGGACGGCGGCGAGCTCACCGCCCCCGACTACCGCATCTACACCCCCGGCGGGAAGTGGATCGTGGAGAACGAGGGCGTCCAGCCCGACGTCGAGGTCTGGCTCGATCCCGGCGAGATGGCGGCCGGCCACGACGCCCAGCTCGCCAAGGCCGTCGAGCTCGTCCAGCGGGCCATCGCGAAGGACCCGCGGCCCTGGCCCTCCCATCCGCCGTTCCCGGTGGCGCCCCGCCGCCACGTCCCCGACCCGGCGGCGCTGTCCACGCCCTGAGCCGCGGCGGGAACGCCGCCGGTCCTCCTCCTTCCCTGGAGGGGGGCCCGGCGGCGCTTGCGGCCCGTACCGGGCCGCGGGCGGTGGCACAATGAGCCCATGATGATCGCCGCCGGACCCCGGGACGCGGAGGCCGAGCTGATCGGCTGGGTGCGCGAACACCGCGCCCGGGACGCGGCCGATGTCTGGCCCCCGCTGCGGATCGTGGTCCCTTCGCGCAGTCTCCGGCGCCACCTGCTGGCCGTGCTGGCGGCGAAGCTGGGAGCCCTGGCCGGCGTGAGGGTCCAGACCCACCGTTCCCTGGCCCACGAGGTCCTCGACCGCGCCGGCGAGGCGCCCCCCGCCGGGGGCTCCACCGCCCAGGAGCTGCTGGTCCGCCGGATCGCCGCCGGAGAGCCGGCCCTGCGCGACGCCCTGGGCGGCCTCGAGGACGGCTACGCGCCGGTGGCCGCGGCGGTTCGCGACCTCATCGACGCCGGCTTCGAGGATGCCATGATGGACCGCGCCGTCGATGCCGTCCTGCGTTCCGGGCTCACCGGCGACAGGCTCCAGCGGGCCCTCGCCGTCCTCCGCGTCGCCGCCGCGGTCATCGACGCCGGTCGGAAGCTCGCCTGCCCGCATCGCGGCACGCTGCTGGAACGCGCCGCCACCCGCCTCGCCGCCGAGCCGGAGGTCCTGCCCGCCCGGGGCGTGCTCGTCGTGGGCTTCGCCGAGGCGACCGGTCTGGTGACGCGGCTCCTGCGAGCCCTCGTCGAGCGGCCGGACGCCGAGATCATCGTCGAGCACCCGCCGGACCCGGCCCGCCCGGAGACCCCTGACGCCGGGTGGATCTTCACCGAGCGGCTGCGCACCGCCCTCGACCTGCCCCGCCCGCCGGACCGCCTCCCGATGCCCGAGCCCCCGCGCCTGGACCTCTTCCGCGCCCCGGGACCGGAGGCCGAGGTGCGTGAGACCGCCGCCCGCATCCGCCGCCTCCTCGACGGCGGCGCCGCGCCCGAGTCCATCGCCGTCATCGCCCGGCGCCTCGACGAATCCCTGCTCGCCGTCGTCCGCCGGCAGCTCGACCGCCTCGGCATCCCGTTCTCCGCCGAGTCGGCGACGATGCCCGGCGGTGCCGAGGCCCGCCGCGCACGGGCCCTGGCCCGGCTCCTGAGCGACGGACCGGACACCCCGGTGCCGGTCTGGCTCACCGCCCTCGAGCCCGGACCCGCCATCGGGGATCCCGCCGTCCTGGAGCTCGCCCTGCGCGCCGCCGGGGCGGACACCGTGGGCCGAGTCGCCGGGCTCGACGCCACCCTCCTGTGCGGCGATCGGGGGCACTTCGCCACCCCCGTCGTGGAGCGGATCGAGGAGCGGGACGGCGTCGAGCACCGGATCCGGATCCAGGTGCCGCGGGCGGTCCTCGAGCGGGCGATCGGCCTCGCCGAAAGGCTTCGCCACCGGATCGAGGCCCGGCCCGAACGGCTGGGCCCGGCCGAGCTCCTGGAGTGGACCTCCGGCGTTCTCGCCGCGCTGGGGTGGCCCGGGGACGAGCGAGACCCCGTGCGGGCGGCCCTCGCCGGGCTGGCCGCGGAGATCCCGCCCGGCCTGCCCGTCGCCTGGGAGGAGCTCGCCCCGCTCTGCACCCGGACGCTGGCCGGGCTGGGCGCGGTTCCGGCCGGTGGCGATGGTGGCGGCGTCCAGGTGCTGTCGGTGACCGAGGCCCGCGGCCGGACCTTCGAGCACGTCTTCCTGATCGCCCTCAACCGGGGCCTGTTCCCGTTCCGCAGGCCGGAGGATCCGATGCTGCCCGAGGCCGCCCGTCGCGCCCTCGCCGACTTGCTCCCTGAGATCCCCCTCGCGGCCCGTTCACCGCTGGAGGAGCGCTACCTCTTCGCCCAGCTGCTGGCCGCCGCGCCCGCGGTCACCCTCGGCTTCGCCACCATGGACGCCGAGGCCAGGGAGCTCAACCCGTCCGCGTTCCTGGAGCGGCTCGATCTCGAGGGCCGGCTGCCCCGTCCCCTCCACGGCGGCGCGGCCGAATTCCCGCCGGCGGACGACGTTCTCACGCCCGGCCGGGAGGACGAGGTGCGGCCCCCCCTCGAGCACCTGGCCGTGGAGGCACTCGCCGGCCGCAGGTCGGTGCTGGCCGCGATGCTCGAGGAGGGCGCGGGTCCGGCCGGCCGCCATGCCGGCGCCATGCTCGAGGCGCTCGATCCCTCCTCCTGTGCGGAGCCGCTCCTCGGCCCCCTGGACGGCATCGTCGGCCTGCCGCCGCCGGCGGAGACCTGGGTCACGCGATTGGAGGCCTTCAGCGCCTGCCCCTGGCGGTTCCTGGCGGAGAGGATCCTGGGCATCGTTCCGCCGCCCGAGACCGGCTTCGCCGAGGGCGGCCTCGGCGGGATCCTGCTCGGCTCCCTCGTCCACGCCGTGCTCGAGGAGACCGTCACGGCGTCCGGCGCGCCCTCCCGGATCGCGCTGGAAGAGCTGCCGGCGACGCCGCTCGGGCCCTCCTGGCCCGACCCGGACCGGCTCGCGGCCACGACCCGCACCGCCGCCCGGCGGGTCTGCGCCGAGGCCGGCGTCCCCTACCTCGCCTCCGCCCTGGCGCGGCGGGCGCTCGGTCTTCTGGAGCACGCGCGTGAGACCGACTGGGAGGACGGGCCGCCCGCGGTCCTGGCGGCGGAGGCCGTGGGGGCAACCGCCGTCCGCCTGGCCGACCGCGAGCTGGTAATCCGCTTCCGGGCCGACCGGGTGGACCGCCGACCCGACGGCGCCCTCGTCCTCACCGATTACAAGACGGGGAACGTCAGGAGCGCCAAGAGGCGCGAGACCCTCTGGAGGTATGTGCGCCGGGGCACGCTCCTACAGGGCGCGGCCTACGCCCTCGCGCCGCCGGGCGGCGGGATCGGCCGCTATCTCCGGCTCAAGGACGGGATCGCAAGCGAGGAACGCGCCGTCGAGCTCGACGGGCGGCGGGAGGCCGACGCGGCGTGGTCGGCGCTGCGCACCGCTGTCGCCGAGATCGTCGCCGCGTGGGAGGCCGGCGTGCTGCTCCCACGCCCGGAGCACCCCGGCGGCTCCAGCAACGGGGGCCTGTGCGATTCCTGCGCCGCCCGGCCCGCCTGTTTGCGTGACGACTCGTCCTACCGCCTGCGGCTGCGCATGGCCGTCGAGGCGCTGCCGGAGGACCACCCGGTCCGCCGGCTCTGGATGCAGCCCACGGCCGGCATGCCCGGGGGCTCCCGGTGAGCGACGCGCCGGTGCTCGCGGACCTCGACGCCCGCCTCGCGGCCCAGACCGTCTTCGACCGTCCGTTCGCGCTCGAGGCGGGCGCCGGCACCGGCAAGACCGCCGCCCTCGTGGCTCGGATCGCGGCCTGGTGCCTCGGCCCCGGCTGGGAGCGCGCGGCGGCCTCGAGCGCCGACGAGGACGAGATCGCGGCCGCCGTGCTCGAGGGGGTGGTGGCGATCACCTTCACCGAGGCCGCGGCGGCGGAGATGGCCGCCCGCGTCGCCGTCGCCCTGTCCGAGATCCAGCGATCCGGCCCCATGGCCGCCGGTCCCCGGGAGCCGGTCTTCACCGGCCTGTACCGCGGGTCCCTCCCCGAGCGGGAGGACGTCGTCCGCCGGCGGGCCGCCCACCTGCTCGCCCAGCTCGAGCGCCTGCGGGTGAGCACCATCCACGCCTTCGCCCGCTCGATCCTGGCCCGCTTCCCGGTGGAGGCCGGCGTGCGGCCCGGCTTCGAGGTGGACGCCGACGGATCGCTCGTCCGCGAGATCCTCGAGTCGGCGGCCGAGGAGCTCCTGCTCCCGGGCTACGAGGCCGGGGACGAGACCCTCCTGGCCCTGGCCGAGAGCGGGATCGGCCCCGCCGACATCACCGAGGCGGCCCTCTCCCTGGCCGCCGCCGGCCTGCCGGCCGATCAACTTCAGGAGGATCCCTTCACACAGGACGCCGTCGCCCCGCTGCTCGACGAGCTGCACGAGCTGATCGGCCCCTGCGGCCACGACGCCGACGCCTACGCCGCCAAGACGGGAAACATCGGCGCCGGGGGCCGCCTCCTGCGGCAGCTGCTCGACCTCCTCGCCGACCGCCGGCGGATTGCCGCCCTCGAGCTCGCCCGCTCGCTCGCCGGCGTTGGTGGGATCCCCGGGTACCGAGCTCGAATTCGCCCTATAGTGAGTCGTATTACAATTCACTGGCCGTCGTTTTACAACGTCGTGACTGGGAAAACCCTGGCGTTACCCAACTTAATCGCCTTGCAGCACATCCCCCTTTCGCCAGCTGGCGTAATAGCGAAGAGGCCCGCACCGATCGCCCTTCCCAACAGTTGCGCAGCTGAATGGCGAATGGCGCCTGATGCGGT
>AMFO01000007.1_pt1 | contig 12142 bp, 9 predicted proteins | sample 552608 | NCBI WGS metagenome assembly AMFO01 (sample SAMN01893955, study PRJNA167987) | microbial mat metagenome | biome: hydrothermal vent | place: USA: Loihi, Hawai'I | collected 2003-05-01
GCCGGTCGTCTTCATCGGGCCCTACGAGCACCACTCCAACGAGCTGCCGTGGCGGGAGTCCATTGCCGACGTCGTGCTGATCGACGAGGACGCCGACGGGCGGATCGACGCCGGCCACCTGGAGCGGGAGCTGGAGCGCTACGCCGACCGGCCGCTGAAGATCGGCAGCTTCTCCGCGGCCAGCAACGTGACCGGCATCGTCTCGGACACCTACGGCATCTCGGCCCTGCTGCACCGGCACGGGGCGCTGGCCTTCTGGGACTTCGCGGCGGCGGCACCCTACGTGCGGATCGACATGAATCCCCCTGCCGGGCGGGGCCTGGCCCCGGAGAGCTACAAGGATGCCGTCTTCATCTCCCCCCACAAGTTCGTCGGCGGACCGGGGACGCCGGGCGTCCTGGTCGTCAAGCGGCGGCTGGTGACGAACACGGTGCCCACCGTGCCGGGCGGCGGGACGGTCAGCTACGTCAACCGGTTCCACCACGACTACCTGACCGATCCGGCACACCGGGAGGAGGGCGGCACGCCGGCCATCATCGAGTCGATCCGCGCCGGACTGGTCTTCGCCCTCAAGCGGGCCGTGGGCGAGGACAACATCGAGGCCCTCGAGAGGACCTTCGTCGACCGCGCCATCGCCGCCTGGTCCGCCGAGCCGAACATCGAGATCCTGGGCAACGTCCGGGCCCACCGCCTGTCGATCGTCTCGTTCGTCATCCGCTGCGGCGAGCGACTGCTCCACCACAACTTCGTCGTCGCCCTGCTGAACGACCTGTTCGGCATCCAGGCCCGCGGCGGCTGCTCCTGCGCCGGGCCGTACGGTCACCGGCTGCTGGGGATCGACCTGCAGCGCTCCATGCGCTACCACGATGCCATCGAGCACGGCTGCGAGGGGATCAAGCCGGGCTGGGTGCGGGTCAACTTCAACTACTTCCTCAGCGACCGGGTCGTCGACTTCATCATCGAGGCCGTGCGGCTGATCGCCCGCGACGGCTGGCGCCTGCTGCCGTGGTACCGCTTCGACCACGAGACCGGTATCTGGCGCCACCGCGACCATCCCGCCGGCGAGGAGCTGTCGCTGCGCGACGTCCGTTTCGACGAACGGGGGCGGCTGGCCTACGCCGCCGAGCACGTCACCGAGCCGGAGTCGGCCCTGTCCGGCTACCTGGAGCAGGCGAGGCGGATCATCGCCGAGGCGGCGGCCGGTCCGCCGCCCGTCCCCCAGGCGCCGCCGCTGCCCGGGGACGTCGAGCGTCTGCGCTGGTTTCCCCTGCCGGGGGAAGGAGCGCCGGTGGGCTGAGCGGAGTCCGGCCGGTACCGGGAGCGAAAGGACACGTCATGAGGCTGGAGGACGATGGCAAGCTGCTGCGGATCTTCGTCGACGAGAATGCCCGCCACGACGGCAAGCTGCTCTACGAGCAGATCGTCCGGCGCTGCCTGGACGCGGGACTGGCCGGTGCGACGGTCCTGCGCGGAATCCAGGGCTACGGCGCCCGCCACCGGCTCCACACCGCCTCGATCCTGCGGCTGAGCACCGACCTGCCGGTCGTCGTGGAGATCGCCGACACGCCCGAGAGGATCGACGCCTTCCTGCCGACCGTGGAGGCGATGATCGACGACGGGCTGATCACCGTCGAGCGGATCCGGATGATCCGCATCGTGCCGGAGGGGGACTGAGACGGCCCGCGGCGGTGCGCGGAATCCGGCGGGTCGGCCTCCCCGGAGGCGGGAACGCCCCCGGGTGGCGCGAGGTCTGGTAACCTGTCGAGGGAGGAATCCATGACCCCGGACTGGAGGGACAATCCCGTCTGCCGGTTGCTGGGGATCGAACACCCCATCATCCAGGCCGGCATGGTCTACAACAGCGGCGCCGAGCTGGCAGCGGCGGCGGCCGAGGCGGGCTGCCTGGGGCTGATCGCCGCGGGCTGGTTCCGGCCCGACGACCTGCGCGCCGAGATCCGCCGCTGCCGCGAGCTGACCGCGCGGCCCTTCGGGGTCAACCTGCCGCTGATCCACGACCACGCCGCCGACTGCCTGCGGGTGGCCCTGGAGGAGGGAGTGCGGATCTTCGTCACCTCGGCCGGCTCGCCGCGGCGGGTGGCCGGTCCGCTGCGCGAGGCAGGGGCGATCTTCATCCACGTGGCCGCCTCGCCGTCCCTGGCGCGCAAGTGCGAGGAGGCCGGCTGCGACGCCGTGGTCGTCGAGGGGTTCGAGGCCGGCGGTCACAACGGCCGCGAGGAGCTGACGACGATGGTCCTGGTCCCGGCCGCCCGCCGGGTCGTCTCGATCCCCCTGATCGCCGCCGGCGGCATCGCCACCGGCGAGCAGATGGCCGCCGCCCTCGCCCTGGGTGCCGATGCCGTCCAGGTGGGGTCGCGGTTCGCCGTCACGCGCGAGTCGGTGGCCCATGCGGCGTACAAGCGGGCTGTCGTCGAGGGGGAAGACACCCGGCTGGTCCTGAAGCAGCACCTGCCGGTCCGGTTGCTGCGCAACCGCTTCCGGGAGATGGTCGAGGAGCTGGAGGCCCGCGGCGCCTCGCGCGAGGAACTGGTCGCACTGCTGGGCCGGGGCCGCGCCCGCCGCGGGATGCTCGAGGGCGACCTGGAGGAGGGCGAGCTGGAGATCGGCCAGGTGGCGGCCCTGATCGACGACATCCCCACCGTGGCCGAGGTCGTCCGGCGGCTGCTGGACGGCTACGCGGTCGCCGTCGCCCGCCTGAGGGGATGAAACCGGGATGGGCGCACCCTCCGTCTCCGCCGTCCAGCTGCGGGAGATCCTCCGTCCGGTCCGGGAGGCGCACCGTCTCGACCTGGTCGGCGTCGTCGCGCTGCCCCGGGCGCTGCCGCACACGGCGGCGTGGCTGAACTGGCTGCTCGAGGGTCGCCACGGCGACCTGGCGTACCTGCTGCGGGATCCCCACGCCAGGGCGGACCCCACGCGGGAGCGGCCCTGGGCCCGCTCGCTGATCGTGGTCGCCCAGCGCTACGTCAACGGGTGGGAGCGCGACGACCCCGAGGCCGTGGCCGGCGTGGCGGCCGGTGGCTCGTGGCTGGCCGGCGTCTCCCGCTACGCCCGCGGCCGTGACTACCACGATGTCCTGCGGCGCGCCCTGCGACGACTGGTCCAGGTGCTGCGCGAGGAGCTGATCGCGCGGGGGATCATCGCCCGCTACGACGACCTGCGGGCCGAGACCGCCGTCGACGCCGGGCCGTTCCTGGAGCGCGAGTGGGCCTGGCTGGCGGGGCTCGGTTTCATCGGCAAGAACACCATGCTGATCCACCCCCGGCTGGGATCGGGGCTGTTCCTGGGGGTGGCGGTCCTGGGCCTGGAGGTCGAGGCGCTGGCCGACGCTCCCCGCCCCCTGCTCGGCCCGCCGGCCCAGCGGCTGCCCGAACCGGAGGGGATGGCCTCGCTCTGCGGCCACTGCACCGCCTGCCTGGACGCCTGCCCCACCGGAGCGCTGGTGGCGCCGCTGCGACTGGACGCCGGCCGCTGCCTGTCGACCTGGTCCATCGAGTGGCGGGGCGGGGCACCGCCGGGGGAGAGGCCGGCCCAGGGCGGCCTGCTGTTCGGCTGCGACGTCTGCCAGCAGGTCTGTCCCTGGAACCACAAGGCGGCCCGGCTGTTGACCGATCCGCCGGCGGCCGCTTACGCCGAACTGCCCGGGCACGGCGAGCTTTCGCTGGCGGACCTGATGACGATCGACGCGCAGACGTTCCGGCGGCGGTTCCGCCACACTCCCCTGTGGCGCTGTCACCCCGAGGGGATGCGCCGCAACGCCCTGATCGTGGCGGCCAACACGGGGAGGCGGGACCTGCGGCGGGTCATCGAGGCCGTCGCCGCCGGCGATCCCGACCCCGGCGTGCGCGAGACGGCCGGCTGGGCCCTGTCGCGGCTCGACCCCGGCGGAGGGGAGGAGGAGTGATGGGCACGAAGACGTGGCCCGAGGCCGCCTGGTGGCACCCCCTGTCCGACGGGCGGGTCGCCTGCGACCTCTGTCCCATCGGCTGCAGGCTGCGCGAGGGGCAGGACGGTCCCTGCGGCACCCGCGGCGTCCGCGACGGGCGGATGGTCGCCCTGCAGTACGGCAGGGTCGTCGCGGCCGGGATCGACCCCATCGAGAAGAAGCCCCTCTACCACTTCCATCCCGGCCGCCCGATCCTGTCGCTCGCCGCCCCGGGGTGCAACCTCCACTGCGCCTTCTGCCAGAACTGGACCATCAGCCAGCAGCACGACGGCCTCCCGACCGAGGACCTGCCGCCCGCGGCGGCGGTCTCCCAGGCCGACCGCGACGGCTCGATCGGCGTCGCCTACACCTACACCGAGCCGCTGGTCTGGTACGAGTACGTCCGCGACACGGCGCGGCTCGTCCGCGAGCGCGGCCTGGTGAACGTCCTGGTGACCAACGGCTACCTCGAACCCGGTCCCCTGGACGAGCTGCTGCCGCTGATCGACGCCGCCAACGTCGATCTCAAGAGCATGGACGACGACTTCTACCGCCGGGTCTGCAAGGCGCGGCTCGACCCGGTCCTGGCGGCCATCCGGCGGATCCGCGCCGCCGGGGTCCACCTGGAGATCACCAACCTCGTCATCCCCGGACACAACGACAGCGACGAGCAGCTGGCGGCCCTGGTCGACTTCGTGGCCGACGAGCTGGGTCGCGAGGTGCCGCTGCACTTCTCGGCCTACCATCCGGCCTGGCAGTTCGACGCCCCGGCCACGCCGCCCCGGACGCTGCTGCGCGCCGCGGAGATCGCGCGCCGCAGGCTGGACTTCGTCTATCTGGGGAATGTTAATCTCGCGGGAGAGAGTGACACCCGCTGCCCCGGCTGCGGGACCGTCGTCGTCCGTCGCGGCGGCTTCAGCGCGCGGGTCGCGCTGGGGCCGGGAGCCACCTGCCCCGGCTGCGGCCGCCGGCTGCCGATCGTCGTCTAGGAGGCCGTCTTGTCGTTCCAGCGTTCCCAACCCGAGTTTTCCACGGGCGAGGAGATCGCCCACAGCGTCACCCACGGCCTGGGGGCCGTCCTGGGGATCGTCGGCCTGGTCCTGCTGGTCCGCCGCGCCTTGGTCCTGGGCGATCCCCGCGTCCTGGCGGCCGATGTCGTCTTCGGCGCCAGCATGATCGTCCTCTACGCGGCCTCGACCCTCTACCACGCCCTCACCCCGCCTCGGGTCAAGCGGGTGTTCGAGATCCTCGACCACGGGGCCATCTACCTGCTGATCGCCGGCACCTACACGCCGTTCCTGGTCCTGGGGATCGGTGGCACCCTGGGGCGGACGCTGCTGATCGTCGTCTGGTTCCTGGCGGTGGCGGGGATCGTCTTCAAGGTCTTCTTCACCGGCCGTTTCCGGCTCGTCTCGACCCTGCTCTACATCGGGATGGGCTGGTTGATCGTGGTGGCCGTGCGGCCGCTGGTGGCAGCGGTGCCGACGCCGGCGCTGGTGTGGCTGCTGGCGGGCGGGATCTGCTACACGGGGGGGACGGTCTTCTACCTGTGGCGCGGCCTGCGGTTCGGCCATGCCCTGTGGCACCTGTGCGTGCTGGCGGGGACGGCCTGCCACTTCGTGGCCGTCTACCGCTACCTGCCGCCGGTCGGGTGACCCGGCCGCCGGTCCGTCTCACCACGGCTGCCGCCACGCCGGCGGTTCGCCCAGCCAGCCCTCGCGCCGGTGGGCGACGCGGACGTAGGTCGTGATCCCGCCGCGGACGAACCACTTGGCGTCGATCTCCAGGAACCACGGATCGAGCAGCCGGACCAGGTCGGCCAGGATCTCGCCGGTCACCCTCTCGTGGAAGGCACCCACGTCGCGGTAGGTCCACAGGTAGAGTTTCAGGGACTTCAGCTCGACGCACAGCTCCCGCGGGATGTAGCGGATCTTGAAGTGGGCGAAGTCCGGCTGCCCGGTCAGGGGGCAGAGGCAGGTGAACTCCGGGCAGTCGAACAGGATCTCGTACTCCCGGTCCGGGTGGGGGTTCGGGAACGTCTCCAGGTCGCGGGACGGCTGGGTCGGCATGCTGTGACCTCCGTTGGGGTTGGGTCCAGGATAGTGATCGCCGCCGCGGCGGGCAAGCCGACATCCGTTGGTGCGCCCCCGATCCCTAGGGGTTAGCATGGCCGACCGGAGGGGCCACCGGCCGGCGGGAGGTCAAGCCGCCCCCGCGCCGACCGATGGAACGGGGGTACCGCTGCGACAGGCGGCACGCGGGCCATGACCGAGCGACACGGGAGAGAGATGTCGACGATCCGCTCGACATTCCGCCACGCCTCCGTCTACACCATGGCGGCGGTCCTGGGGAAGCTGATCAGCTTCTTCATGCTGCCGTTCTACGCCCATATCCTGCAGGACGTCGGCTACGGCGTCATCGGGATGATCGACACGACGCTGGCCTTCCTCATGGGCCTGCTGGCCTACGGGGCCCGCGGGGGGATCGTCCGCCTCTACCACGAACATCCCGAGGGGAGGAAGAACGAGGTCGTCAGCACCGGCTTTCTGCTGGTGGGAATGACGGTCTTCGCCCTCGTGGGGCTGCTGTTGCCGTTCAGCGGGCTGATCAGCAGGGGGTTGCTGGGCGACAGCAAGTACGCCATCCTGCTGGTGATGGCGCTGGTCGGCTTCGCCCTGGAGCTGACCGGGCAGGCCGCGTCCTCCATCCTGCTGATCCAGCGGCGCTCCCTGTTCTATTCCGGCGTGGGCATGCTGCGCCTGTTCGTCGGGCTGGGGCTGAACATCTGGCTCGTCGTCATCCTGCGCTGGGACCTGTACGGCTATTTCCTGAGTTCCCTGCTGACCTCGCTGATCTCCAACGTCATCTTCATCGTCGCGGCGTTGCGGATCTGCGGCCGGCGCTTCGACCACGGGACGGCCCGGGAGCTGATCCGCTTCCAGCTGCCGCTGATCCCGGGCAACCTGGCCTCGTTCGTCTCGCGGCAGGTGGAGCGGATCCTCGTCCGCTACCAGATCGACCTGGCCAGCCTGGGCGTGCTGGAGATGGGCTACAAGTTCCCCGTCCTGATCAGCCTGCTGGTCACCCAGCCGTTCATGCGCTCCTGGAACACGACGCGCACCGAGATCGCCGACGAGCCGGGCGCCCCCCGGCAGATCGGCCAGATGTTCAGCTTCTTCCTGGCCCTGGTCGTCTTCGGCGGGCTGCTGATCGCCGTCAACATCAAGACGGTCCTGCACCTGCTGACCCCGCCCGAGTTCTGGCCGGCCTACCGGATCGCCCGGATCGACGTGCTGGCCCTCATTCTCACCGGCTGCTACTACCACGTCTCGTTCGGCCTCTACTACGCCAAGGACACCGCCACGATGTCCAAGCTGCGGGCCGCCACCTCGGTCGTGAAGGTCCTGCTCTCCTACCTGTTCATCCGCTTCTGGGGGCTGTACGGCGCCGCCTGGTCGGCGTTCATCACGGCCCTGATCCTGGCCACCGCCGGCGGGGTGCTGGCCCAGCGGCGCTACCGGATCGAGCTGGAGTGGCGCAAGATCGCCGCCGTCGTCGGCTGGGCAGTGGTCCTCTTCCTGCTGTTGACCCGGACCGACCTGCGGGTCCTGGGCGCCTGGCGATGGCTGGACGGCACGGCCCTCCCGCAGCTGGTCGACATTCTCTCCCGGACCCCCGTGGGGAGCTGGAAGGACGGCAAGGTCATGGCTCTCCTGTCGGAGCGGTCGGCCCTGACGGCCGATCTGGTCCTGCAGGTCCTGTTCTGCTTCGGCTACCTGGCCATCGTGCCCGCCCTCCATTCCGAGACCCGCCGCAGGCTCCTGCGCCGGATCGGTCTCGGCTGATCCCGGCGACCGGCGCCGGTCGTGGACGAATGCGCACGACGAGGAACCGCCCCGCTCCCGGGGGAGCGGGGCGGCTGCGCGGTGGACGGCGACCCGTTACTTGATCAGGGCCATGCGGTCGGTGAAGACGTGGTCTCCCGCCTCGACGCGGTAGAAGTAGACGCCGGTCGGCATCTCCCGGCCCGCCTCGTCGCGGCCGTCCCACTGGACCGTGTGGACGGCCGCGGGCAGGCGCGCGTCCAGCAGGGTCCGGACCAGGTGCCCGGCCACGTCGTAGACCGCCACGCGCGTGCGGCTCTCCGCCGGCAGGGCGAAGCGGATCGTCGTCGTCGGGTTGAACGGGTTGGGGAAGTTGGGCTCGACGGCGAAGGCGCGCGGCACGCCGGGCAGCTCGCCGTCGTCGACACCCGTGCCCGCGCTGCAGCCCTGGCCCAGGGCGCCGATCTGGCCGCACCCGCCGCTGTTGCCGGCCAGGCACGGCGAGGTGTCGAACAGGGTGTAGTCGCCGGCGCCGGCGTCACAGAACTCGGGGTCGACCGACACGTTGCCCGCGGTGCCGGTGGGATCGGTGACGCCGTCGTAGTCGGCGGTCTGGTTCCCGTAGACGTCGTTGCAGTCGAAGGTGGGGCTGGCCGACGAGACGTGGATCCCGTTGGCCACCGATGCCGACCCGGTGTTGAAGGCCACGATGTTGTGCGAGACGGCCGCGTCGGTACCCTGCAGGTACATCCCCCCGCCGCCGCCGCTGGAGAAGTTGTCGGCGAACGTGTTGCCGCTGACATCGGCGACCGGCACGCTGATCAGGTAGAGGCCGCCGCCCACGTAGTTGCCCGAGTTGCCGGCGACCAGGGAGGCGGTCAGGCTGAACGAGGCGGTGGCGTTGGCCACGATGCCGCCGCCGAACAGGCCCGTGTTGCCGGTGACGGTCAGGCTGTCCAGCTGGACCGTTCCCGAGGTGGCCAGCAGGGCGCCGCCGTACATGAACGTGCCGTCGGGGGTGACGGAGTTGCCGGTCAGGGCCACGGCCGTCAGCCGGAGCAGGTCCCCCTGGAACAGCAGTCCGCTCCCGTCGCCCTTGCTGGAGTTGCCGCTGATGCTGCCGCCGTGGGCGGTCAGCTGCATCCCGCCAGCCGAGTTGACGGCGTAGATGCCGCCGCCGCTCTCCAGACCGGTATGGCCGGAGACGGTGCAGTCCTCAAGGGTCAGATCGGCGTCGACGGCATAGATGCCGCCGCCGAGGGGAGGTGTCGTGTTGGCGGCCAGGCCGGTGTTGTCCTCGATGACGCAGCCGCTGAGCGTCGGGGCGCCGCGGTAGACGTGGATCCCCCAGCCGTGGACGGCGCTGTTGCCGTGGACGTGGACGTTCTCCAGCACGGCGTTGGAGTCCTTCAGCAGGATCCCGCCCCCGCTGCCCAGCTGGCTGGCGCTGCCGCAGGCGTTGCCCGTCACTTCCAGGTTGCGCAGGGTGGGCGAGGCGTTGGACACGATGATCCCGCCGCCGAAACGGCCGCTGAACGGGATGTTCGTGAAATAGTTCCCGCCTCCGCCGGTGCAGCGGAAGCCATCGACCACGACATCCGGACCGGCGGCGGCGTCGAACTGCAGGGTAGTCCCGGTGGCGATCCCCTGGATGATCGTCGGGTTGCCGAGCGGATCGCGGCTCCCGTACCCGCCGTCCCAGCCGCCCAGGTAGAGGAGCGCCTTGTCCGGCAGGGTCAGCGGACCGGCGACGACCGTCCCGCCGGTGAAGGCGATCGTGTCGCCGGGTGCCGACTCGTTGACGGCGTCGAACCAGTCCTCGAACTCGTCGGGCACCTGCTGGAAGTTGTCGCCCAGGGCCCGCAACAGGTTGATGCGGCCGGACCCGAGCAGGCCGACGTAGGAGGGATTGGCGTCGTCGACGGAGTCGCAGGTGCTCAGCAGCAGGTCCTGGACCTGGGTCGCCGTCCAGTCGGGATGGGCGGACCAGATCAGGGCCAGGGCCCCGCAGGTGATCGGCGAGGCGAAGGAGGTCCCGTTGACACTGGCGTAGGTGTGGGCTCCCGTCGTGTGGTCGTACCAGGTCGACTTGATCCCCTCGCCGGGCGCGCACAGCTCGATCCAGCTACCGTAGTTGGAGAAGCTGGATTTCTGGTCGCTGGCGTTGACGGACGCCACCGACAGGACGTAGGGATGGGTGCCGTAGTACTCGGCGACGTCCGAGTCGTCGTTCCCGGCGGCGTTGACGATGATGGCGCCCTGGTTGTGGGCGTAGTCGGTGGCGTTGGCCAGGTAGCTGCTGGTCCCCCAGCTGCAGTTGAGGATCCGGGCACCCTTCTGGACGGCGTACATGATTCCCTGGGAGGCGTAGAGCATGGAGACGACGCCCAGGCTGGAGCCGTCGGGCAGCCAGCCCACGCGCACGGCCATGATCTTGACGCCGCCGGCGACACTGGCGATGCCCAGCCCGTTGTCCATGACCGCCCCGACGGTCCCGGCGCAGGCCGTGCCGTGGCTCTCGTAGTCCATGGGGTCGTTGTCCGGATCGAAGACGTCCTCGTCGGGGTATCCGTCGCCGGAGTTGACGAAGTCCCACCCGCGGATGTCGTCCACCTTGCCGTTGCCGTCGTCGTCGAAGTTGGGCAGGCCGTTGTATTCCGGCCAGTTGATCCAGATGGCGTCGGCCAGGTCGGGATGGTGCCAGTCGACGCCGGAGTCGATGATGGCCACGATGACGTTGCTGTCGCCCAGCGCCTCGGCCCAGCCGCCCACGGCGCGGATGTCCTTGCCGCCCATCGTCGTGTTGCGCAGGTACCACTGGTAGGGCAGCTCCGGGTCGTTGGGCAGGGGACGGTCGACGTAGTAGAGTTCGTCCTTGAGGACCTGGCTGACCTCGGGCAGCCTGGCGAAGTCGGCCATGGCGGCGTCGAGATCGGCATCCGGGGCCAGGGAGACGACCCACTCCCGGCTCATGTCGAAGCCGCCGGTCTTGTCAGGGGTCGGCGCGGTGGGGTAGGCCTGTTCCAGGCCGCGGACCCGGTGCGTCTCCATCAGGGTGCGCAGGCGGGGATCGTCGGGCACGAGGCCGCCGGCGCTCTTGACGCCGCTGGGCGCGTACCCGGGTTCGAAGCGGACGATGAAGTGATGTTTGGCGTAACCGGCAAAGCCGCCGGCGCCGGCCGTGACGGCCAGGGTGAGCGACATCAGGGCGGCCGCCAGGGCGAGACAGCGGGAGAGACGGTTCATGGCACGGACCTCACTCGTGTGGCACGGACCTCGACGGTTGGCGGGGGCGTACTAGATCGATGTTATTATAGCTCAATTCCCGAGGGGCTACAACGGGCGTGAGCCGGAGGTGGCGACGGATGCGGGTGTTGCTGCTGGAACCCTACGACGGCGGATCTCACCGAGCCTTCCGGCTGGGGCTGGCCCGGCATTCCCGGCACCGGATCGAGGCGCTGACCCTCCCGGCCCGTTTCTGGAAGTGGCGGATGCGGGGCGCCGCCGTCTGGTTTGCCGACCGGATCGCCGGGCTGGCCGAGCCCGCCGACCTGCTGCTGGTGACCGACTATCTCAACGTGGCCGATCTCAAGGGGTTGCTCTCGCCGTCCTGGCACCGGGTGCCGATCCTGCTCTACATGCACGAGAACCAGCTGACCTATCCCCTGTCGCCGGAGGAGGAGTTCGATTTCCACTTCGGCTTCACGAACATCGTCAGCTGCCTGGCCGCCGACCGGGTCGTCTTCAACTCCGGGTACCACCGCGACCTGTTCCTGGAATCACTGCCCGAATACCTGGGCCGGATGCCGGAGGCCGTTCCCCGCGACGTCCGCCCCCGCCTGGAGGCCAAATCGACGGTCCTGCCGGTGGGAATCGAGCGGCGACCGCACCCGTCGGACAGTTTCGCCCCCTACCTGGGCGGACGGTGCGAGCCGGGGCTGGGGCCGGACTGGCCCCGCGGCGGACGTCGGCACCTGGTGCTGTGGAACCACCGCTGGGAGTTCGACAAGCGTCCCGAACGGTTCCGGCGGGCGATCCTCCGGCTGGCCGACGCCGGTCTGGAGTTCGACCTCGCCCTGCTGGGGGGTGGGATCCTCTAGAGTCGACCTGCAGGCATGCAAGCTTGAGTATTCTATAGTCTCACCTAAATAGCTTGGCGTAATCATGGTCATAGCTGTTTCCTGTGTGAAATTGTTATCCGCTCACAATTCCACACAACATACGAGCCGGAAGCATAAAGTGTAAAGCCTGGGGTGCCTAATGAGTGAGCTAACTCACATTAATTGCGTTGCGCTCACTGCCCGCTTTCCAGTCGGGAAACCTGTCGTGCCAGCTGCATTAATGAATCGGCCAACGCGAACCCCTTGCGGCCGCC
>AMFO01000190.1_pt1 | contig 12121 bp, 9 predicted proteins | sample 552608 | NCBI WGS metagenome assembly AMFO01 (sample SAMN01893955, study PRJNA167987) | microbial mat metagenome | biome: hydrothermal vent | place: USA: Loihi, Hawai'I | collected 2003-05-01
GCGGGCCAACATCGCCGAGGTGGCGTTCGGCGTCAACGAGATGGCCCGGGTGACCGGGAACGTGCTCGAGGACGAAAAGGCCGGCTTCCACTGGGCCTTCGGCCGCTCGGACCACCTGGGCGGCGTCACCGGGGTGGCGGACTTCCGCGCGCCGGAGACGGTGGTCCACCAGGACATCGTCTACGCGAAGGGAAACCCGGTCCAGGTCGCCCGCGCCGTGATCGTCCACCCGGACGGCCGGACGGTGGAGATCATCCGCGACGGCGAGTACCGGGTGTAGCCCGGTTCCCGCCGGTCGTTTCGAGGCGGGCGGCCCCGGCGAAAGGATCCGATCGCGACGATGAGCGCATCGGGCCGCAAAGTCGCGAAGAGCGCAAGGGTAATATATTCGATAACTTCCTGGCGTCCTTGGCGTCTTCGCGGTTCACAATGATGTCGTGACGGTAGCCGGGATATCCGCCGGGGGAAACTCATCCGGTGATGGACTCCTCCCTCCGGCCGATGGCTCGCGATTGATAAGGGGTCACCGGGACCGTCGCCCGCCGCGGCCGGCGCGGGGCGGTTCCCCGGCCGGGCGGGCGGCGGTATGATGGCGGCATGCCGCGGCCCAAGGACGTCCCGCCGTTCGTCCATCTGCACCTCCACACGCACTACTCCCTGCTCGACGCGATGATCCGCATTCCCGAGCTCGTGGAGCAGGTGGCCCGGGCAGGCATGCCGGCGGTGGCGGTCACCGATCACGGCAACCTGTTCGGGGCGTTCCAGTTCCACCGGGCCGCGGTGGCGGCCGGCCTGCGGCCGGTGATCGGCTGCGAGGTCTACGTGGCGCCGGGCGACCACCGGGAGCGCCGGCCGGTGAGCGGCCGCCGCAAGCCGTACGACCACCTGGTCCTCCTGGCCGAGAACGACGCCGGGTACAGGAACCTGGTCTGGCTGGTGAGCGAGGGGTATCTCAACGGCCTCTACTACAAGCCGCGGATCTCCAAAGCGGTCCTGGCGGAGCACGCCGAGGGGCTGATCGGCCTGTCGGCCTGCCTCTCCGGGGAGATCTCCCGCCGCCTGCTGGGCAGGGACTTCGACGGGGCGGTGAAGGCCGCCGAGGAGTACCGGGAGATCCTCGGCCGCGACGACTTCTTCCTGGAGATCCAGGATCATGGGACCAAGGACGAGGAGGTGGTCCGGGAGGGGATGGTCCAGGTTTCCGAGCGCACCGGGATCCCGCTGGTGGCCACCAACGACTGCCACTTTCATCACCGGGAGGACACCTTCGCCCACCGGCTGCTCATCGGGATCGGCCAGAACAAGACCATCGACGAGCTGCACCAGGGCCGAGGCTACGTGTACAACGACCAGTACTACGTCAAGACCCCGGAGGAGATGACGCAGCTCTTCGCCCCCTACCCGGGGGCGTGCGAACGAACCGTCGAGATCGCCCAGCGGTGCCACGTCCTCTTCGACACCTCGCGCCTCCACCTGCCCTCCTACCCGGTGCCCGAGGGGCACACCGTGGGGTCCTACCTCGCCGAGCTCGCCCGGGACGGGCTCGAGCGGCGGCTGGCCGACGGCCGCACCCGGTGCCACGACGCCGCCTCCTACCGGGCGCGGCTGGCGCAGGAGCTCGAGATCATCGAGCGGATGGGATTTCCCGGCTACTTCCTCGTGGTCTGGGACTTCATCCGCTTCGCCAAGGAAAACGGGGTGCCGGTGGGGCCCGGGCGCGGCTCGGCGGCGGGTTCCGTGGTCTCCTACGCCCTGGGCATCACGGACATCGACCCCCTGGAGTACGACCTGCTCTTCGAGCGCTTCCTCAACCCGGAGCGCATCTCGATGCCGGACATCGACATCGATTTCTGCCAGCGGGAGCGGGACCGGGTGATCCAATACGTCCGCGAGCGTTACGGCGCGGACTCGGTGGCCCAGATCGCCACCTTCAACATTCTCAAGGCCCGCTCGGCGGTGCGGGACGTGGGCCGTGTCATGGGCATGTCGTTCGGCGACGTGGACCGGATCGCCAAGCTGATCCCGGACGAGCTCAACATCACCATCGAGCGGGCGCTGAAGGACTCGCCCGAGCTGCGCGAGCTGGTGGACGGGGATCCGGACGTGCGCCAGCTCATCGAGGCCGCGGGCAAGATCGAAGGGCTCGCGCGTCACTGTGGGGTGCACGCGGCCGGGGTGGTCATCGCTCCGGAGCCGCTGGTCAACCTGGTGCCCCTCTACCGCACCAACCATGACGAGATCACCACCCAGTACGACAAGGACGACGTGGAGGCCCTGGGCCTCCTCAAGATGGACTTCCTCGGCCTGCGGACCCTCACCGTGATCGCGGACGCCCTGCGCTCGATCGAGCGCTCCGAGGGCCGGGCGCCGGATCTCGACCACGTGCCGCTGGACGACCCGGCGGTGTACGAGCTCTTCTCCGCCGGCGACACCGACGGCATCTTCCAGTTCGAGTCGGCCGGGATGAAGGACGTCCTCCGCAGCGTCCAGCCGCGGGCCTTCCCGGACATCGCCGCCCTCAACGCGCTCTACCGGCCGGGCCCGATGCAGTTCATCGACGACTACACGGCCCGCAAGCACGGCAAGAAGCCCATCACCTACATCTTTCCCGAGCTCGAGGAGATCCTGGCCGAGACCTACGGCATCATCGTCTACCAGGAGCAGGTGATGCGGATCGCCGTGAAGATCGCCGGCTTCAGCATGGCCAAGGCGGACACCCTGCGCAAGGCGATGGGCAAGAAGAAGCGGGAGATCATCGACCGCGAGGGTGAGAACTTCATCAAGGGCGGCGTCGCCAAGGGCTACCCCGAGGACAAGGTGCGGAAGCTCTGGGAGCAGATCATCCCCTTCGCCCAGTACGGCTTCAACAAGTCCCACTCGGTGGCCTACGCCTACGTCGCCTACCTGACCGCCTACCTCAAGGCGCACTACCCGGCCCACGTTCATGGCCGCCATGCTCACGTCCGAAGCCTCCAACACCGACAAGCTGGCCATGTACCTTGGCCGCTGCCGGAGCATGGGGCTGGCGGTGCTGCCACCCGACCTCAACCGCTCCGAGCTCGCCTTCTCGGTGGAGCCGGAGGGCATCCGGTTCGGCTTCATCGCCGTCAAGGGGGTCGGCGAGGCGGCCGCCCGGGCGGTGATCGAGGCGCGCGAGAAGGCGGGGCCCTTCACGTCCATCTCCCACTTCCTGCGCTCGCTGCCGGCGCGGGCCGTCAACCACAAGGTCGTCGAGTGTCTGGCCAAGGCCGGCTGCTTCGACTCCTTCGGCATCACCCGCCGCGGCCTGGTGGAGAACCTGGAACGGCTGATGGAGATGGCGTCCCGGGAGCGCGAGCAATCGGAGCTCGGCCAGGGCTTTCTCTTCGACGCCCTGCCGTCCGAGGAGGAGGAGGCGAAGCTGCACGGCTCGGAGCCCGCCGACGACGCCCAGCGGCTGGCCTGGGAGCGCGAGGTGCTCGGCTTCTACCTCTCGGGGCATCCCCTCGACCGCTTCGCCGGGCAGCTCGACCGCTTCGCCGACAGCACCGTGGACGCGCTTGCCGAGCGGCTCGCGGACGGTTGGGAGCGGGTGACGGTCGGGGGCCTGGTCACCGGACTCAAGGTCATCCCGATCCGCAAGGAAGGGCCCAACCACGGCCGGCGGATGGCCACCTTCCACCTCGAGGATCCCACCGGCTCCGTGCGCGTGGTGGTCTTCCCGGACACCTTCGACGCCGTCCACACCCTCCTCGAGGACGACCGGCCGGTGCTCGTCACCGCCTCGCCCAAAGGCGACGGCGATCACGTGGAGCTGACGGCCCACGAGGTCGTGGCCCTGGAGGGCATCGAGCTGCGCCGGGCCTCGGCGATGAAGATCATCGTCGATCTCGACGCCGTCGACGAGGCGCGCTTCGAGGAGCTCAAGGAGCTGCTCCTGCGCTACCCCGGCGAGCTGCCGGTGCGCTTCGAGCTGGTCCGCCCGGGGAAGTTCCGGGCCCGGGTCGTGCCCCCGGTGGCCCTCACCGTCGCGCCCTCGGCCGAGCTGCAGGCCGAGCTCGCCGCCCGCCTCGGCGGCGGCCGCACCGAGCTCGAGTTCCGGGCCCACCCCGCCAACGGCAAGGCGAAACGGCCCCGCCCGGCGGCCGGCGGCCCGGCCGGCTCCACGGCCACCGAGCTGATCAACTAATCGCGGTTCTCCCGGATCCCGGGGCGCGGCGTGAAACGCCGGGCGCACGTGCGGAATAGCACGTGGTGGGATCCACGCCGTCCGGGGGACGGACGCGGGACAGAGGGGAGCTCGCATGACGGGGAAGGGTCTGTTGGTGATGGCGATGCTCGGCCTGCCGGTGGCGGGCTGGGGGGCCGAGCCCCGGCACGCACCGCCGAAGGTGAGGCGGCCGCCGGCCGACCTCTCGCCGGCGGAGCGGCGTACGGTGGAGCTCTTCCGCAGGATCCGGCCGACGGTGGTCACGGTCGTCGTGGCGTCCGAGCTGAAGCTCGAGGGCGGCATGATCAGCCGGAAGGGGATGGGCAGCGGCGTGCTGGTGGCGCCCGCCGGGCGCGTGCTCACGGCGGCGCACGTGGTGGAGGGCGCGAAGACGGTTCAGGTTAAGCTCGCCGACGGGCGGAGCTTCCCGGCGCACGTGCTGTACAGCCAGTCCCGGGCGGACATCGCCCTGCTCGCGATCGACGGCGAGCCGGGAGCGCTGCCGGTGGCGCCTCTCGGCGACTCCGACCGTCTCGCCATCGGCCAGCAGGCCTTCGCCGTCGGTGCGCCGGCCGGCTTCGAGTACTCCTTCACCGCCGGCATCATCAGCGGCTTTCGCGAGTTCGACCGCCTATACGACGGAACGGTGCTCGCCGAGTACATCCAGACCGACGCCGCGATCAACTCCGGGAGCTCGGGCGGACCCGTCTTCGACTCGGCGGGACGGGTCATCGGGATCGCCTCGCGCATCCTCTCGCGCTCGGGCGGGTTCGAGGGGCTGGGCTTCGTCGTGGCCATCAACACCGCCAAGGCGTTGCTCTCCCAGACCGAGCACCCGTGGGTGGGGATCGAGGCCGTGTTCCTGGATCACGAGGGCCTGGCCAGGCTGCTCAACCGCGACCTGATCGGGGGGCTGCTCGTCATCCGCGTGGTGCCCGGCAGCCCGGCCGAGCGCGCCGGGCTGCGCGGGGGCACGATCCCGGCCAAGCTCGGCGGCGAGGACATCCTCCTCGGCGGGGACCTGATCGTCGTCTACAACGGGCAGAAGGCGTGCCATGCCCGGTGCCTGGTCGCCTCCGCCTCGAAGGCGGTGGGCGTCGACCGCATCCCGGTGACCTACCTCCGCGACGGCGTGGAGCATCACACCGAGATCGACGTCTCGAAGACCCGCCGCAACCTCCTCGAATGACCGCGCTTGACCGGCGCGGCCGGCGCCGCGGCGACGCTGGGGCCCTGCCCTGCCCTGCCCTGCCCTGCCTGCCCGGTTCCACGCTCATCCCGAGGGTTGCCCGGCGACGGACGGTGCAACGAATCGTGGTCGAGAAGCACCGGGGCCGCCTGGGCTTTGGGTTCGTTGACACTAGGCGCCTAATAGTCCAAGCTCCTAGTGGAGGTGTGTCATGGCCACCGCGACGGTGCGAATTCCGGCGGAGAAGAGGGATATCCTGAAGATCATCGCCGGCATCGAGAAAACGGAGATGAAGGAGATTCTCTCCGGTCTCATCGACGAGTACATCGAGCGCCACAAGGAAACGCTCGAACTTCTCTCGCGGCCCGAATGGGTCGACGTGATCACCCGCGGCAAGCGGGAGGTGGACGCGGGAATCGAGGGGAAGTCGCTTGAAGAGCTGGCGGATTGAGGTCAAGCCGTCGGCCGAGAAACAGTACCTCAAGCTCGACCGCAAGACCCGGCGGAGAATCAAGGACGCCCTGCGAGGACTCGAGGAAGACGAGGCGCCGCTTCTCCACCCGGGGGTCCGGGGCCTCACGGGTCAACTCAAGGGTGACTACCGGCTGCGGGTCGGGAGCTGGCGTGTGTTCTTCACGCCCGATCGAGAATCGCGTGTCCTCCACGTCTACGCCATCCTGCCTCGCGGCGACGCCTACTGACGACGGTCCCCGGTGCCGGTTCGCCGCGTGGACCGTGCGCTCCCGCGGGCCGGGCATCGGTCCGACGTCTCCCACGGCACCGCGATGTGTTGGGGAAAGCCCTTCGCTCCTGTATACTTGAGGTGATCGGAGGAGGCGGGCGTTCGCCGCCGGTTGCGGCCGGTGGAGGAAAGTCCGGACTCCTGGTGGGCAGCATGCCGGGTAACGCCCGGCCGCGGCAACGCGAGGGAAAGTGCCACAGAGAGCAGACCGCCCCCGGGTCGATCCGGGGGTAAGGGTGAAAGGGTGCGGTAAGAGCGCACCGCTTCCCCGGTGACGGGGAAGGCACGGTAAACCCCATGCGGAGCAAGGCCAAATAGGGGAGCCGAGGGCCGCCCACCCCCGCAACCCGCCTCGGCGGGGGAGGCTCCCGGGTCGGCCGCTGGAGCCGTGGGGCGACCCACGGCCAAGATGAATGAACGCCGCCCGGCGACGGGTACAGAATCCGGCTTACAGCCTCCTCCGATCGCTCATTCTTCCCTCCGGCCGGGAGCCGGTATGCTGGACGGGTGTTCAGCGGCAGGCGGCTTCCCGTGTGGACGGCCTCCGGCGTCGCGCTGGCGGCCGGAGCCCTGGCGGCGGCGGTGCGCCGGCCCTGGCACGACGAGCTGTACACCCTCGAGCTCGCCCGCTCATCGTTCGGCGGCATCCTCGCCGCCCTGCGCCTGGACTCAGGGCCGCCCGGGTACTACCTGCTCTGCCGGCTGGCGGCGCTGGCCGGCCTGGACTCCGTCCGRGCCCTGCGGGTGCTTTCAATGGTCGCGGTGGCGGCCGGCGTCGGTCTCCTGGTGGCGGCGCTGAGTGACGAGCGAGCCCGGGCGTGGCTGGCCGCCGGCCTGCTCGCCCTGCATCCCCTGCTCCTGCGCGCGGCCGGCGAGGCCCGGCAGTACGGGATCTTTTTCCTGCTCGCGGCAGGGGCGATCTTTCTCCTCGCACGGGGGGTGACCCGGCGCCGCGCCTGGGCGCTGGCGGGGGTGCTGGCGGCGGCGTGCTGGGTCCATGCCCTGGGGCTGGTGCTGGCGGGCGCGCTGTTCGCGGCGGCGCTGGCGCGTCCCGCGGAGGAACGCGGCCGCATCTGGCTCGCCGTGCTGGGCGGTCTCGTCCTCTGGCTGCCGTGGCTGCCGGCGACGATCCACCAGCCGCCGGAGGCCCTGGCCTGGATGGCGCGCGGGTGGCGGGAGATCGCCGCCTGGCAGCGGCCGCTGCTGCCGTTTTTCGAGCCGGCGCCGGTGGCACCGCCCTCGCCCTTCGTGGCGCTGGCCGCCCTGCCCGGGACACTGGCGGTCCTCGGGCTGGGGGTCTGGACCCTGCTGGCGGCGGCGGGCCTGGCCCGGTGGCGCAGGGTCGCGGGCGCCGCCGTCTTCTGGGCGGCGGCGGGCTTCGCCCTGGTGGCGGCGTCGGCGTTGCTCCGGCCGGTTTACGCGCCGGGCAGGGCCGACGTGCTGCTCATCCCGGCGGCGCTGCTGGTGGTGACGGCCGGGGTGGGCGGCCGCCGGCGACGCTGGGTTGTCGCCGGCGGGGTGCTTCTCGCGCTGGGCGGGGCGGCGGTGTCGGCCGCCTCCCTGGTACTGTGGGCGGGGCAGCCGGCCCCGCCCTCGACGGCGGCCGCCCGGGCGCTGGCGCGCGTCGCCCGGCCCGGGGACGTGGTGGTGACCACGGGATGGTACCTGCTCGACGTGCGGTCGGAGCTGGGGCCGCTGGCGCACGAGCTGCGCTGGCTGAGCTTTCCCGGGGAGGCGGCGCGGCACCCGGGGTGGTACGACGACCGCCGCGCCCTGGCCGCGGCGGCCGAGGTGCCGGCGCTGACCCGCCGGCTGGCCGCGGCGCGCCGGAGAGGCCGGCGGGTGTGGCTCCTGCGCACGCCCGGCCTGGCGTCCAACCGCCTGCTGGAGCCGCTGGCCGGGGAGCTGGGGCTGGTGCCGGTGGCGGGCGGGGGACGGTTCTGGGAGCTGTGGGGACCGGCGGCGGCCGGCGCGGGCGATGGGGCGCCGCCCCCCGTATAATCCGGGCATGTTCTTCCCCCTGCGCGACTCGATCCCCTCCGACCTGCGGCCGGTCATGAACGTGCTCATCATCGTCGCCTGCTCGGTGGTCTTCGTCTTCGAGCTGATGCTCGGCGGCCACGTGCGCGAGCTCTTCCAGGCGGCGGCCTTCATCCCGGCCCGCCTCTTCTTTCCCCATGCCGCCGCGCGCGTGGGCCTGCCGGTCTACGGGCTGCTGGGGAACGCGGGGACCGTGCTCTCGTCCATGTTCCTCCACGGCGGATGGCTGCACATCATCGGCAACATGTGGTTTCTGTACGTCTTCGGGGACAACGTCGAGGACGCCCTGGGCCACGGGCGTTACATCCTCTTCTACCTCGGCGGCGGGCTGGCGGCGGCCCTGACCCAGGCCCTCTTCTCGCCCGCATCCACGGTGCCGACGATCGGCGCCTCCGGGGCCATCGCCGCCGTGCTCGGCGCCTACATGGTGTGGTTCCCCCACTCCCGGGTGCGCACCCTCGTCTTCCTGCTGATCTTCGTCACCGTGATCGACGTGCCGGCGGTGCTCTTCCTGGCCTACTGGTTTCTGATCCAGTTCTTCCAGGGCACGCTGTCCCTGGCGGCCGCACCGGCCGCCGGCGGCATCGCCTGGTTCGCCCACGTGGGCGGCTTCGTGTTTGGCGTCCTGGTGGGGCTGTCCACCCTCCGCCGGGGGACGCTGCGGGCCAACGCGTTCCGGTCGGTCTGGTACCGGTGGTAGGATCGGCCTCGTTCACGCCGGTGGACACGGGAGGTTGGCCATGCCGGTTCCGCTGCTCGACCTGACTCGCCAGTACGCGCCGCTGCGGGAGGAAATCCGCGCCGCCGTCGACCGCGTGTGCGACGCCCAGCGCTTCATTCTCGGGCCCGAGGTTGAGGCCTTCGAGCGGGAGGCCGCCGCCGCCCTCGGCGTGGCCCACGCCGTCGGCACGAGCTCGGGAACGGACGCCCTCCTGGCCGCCCTCATGGCGCTCGACATCGGCCCGGGCGACGAGGTCCTGCTGCCCGTCTTCACCTTCTTCGCCACCGCCGGCGTGGTGGCGCGGCTCGGCGCGCGGCCGGTCTTCGTGGACATCGACCCGAAGGATTTCTGCCTGAGCACGGCCGCGGCGGCCGCCCAGGCGACCGCCTGCACGCGGGCGGTGATCCCCGTCCACCTGTTCGGCCAGGCCGCCGACCTGGACGCCCTCGCGGAGGCGCTGCCCGGCGTGCCGGTGGTGGAGGACTGCGCCCAGGCGTGGGGAGCCGGGCTGGGGGGCCGGCCGGTGGGCGGCCTGGGGACGCTCGGCGCCTTCTCCTTCTTTCCCTCCAAGAACCTCGGCTGCTTCGGAGACGGGGGCCTGGTGACCACCAACGACGGCGAGCTGGCCGCGCTCGTGCGGCAGCTGCGCATGCACGGCCAGTCGGGGAGCTACGAGCACGCCCGGGTGGGCGGGAACTTCCGCCTCGACGCGCTGCAGGCCGCGGTGCTGCGGGTGAAGCTGCCCCGCGTCACCGGCTGGATCGCCGCCCGCCGGGCCAACGCCGCCCGCTACGGCCGCCTCTTCGGGGAGGCCGGCCTCGGCGACGTCGTGAAGCTGCCGCGGGCGGTCGAGGGGCGGGGCCACACCTTCAACCAGTACGTGGTTCGGGTTCCCCGGCGGGACGAGCTGCGCGCCTTCCTGGCCGGGCACGGGATCGGCTGCGCCGTGTACTACCCGCTGCCCCTGCACCTCCAGCCCTGTTTCGCGGAGCTCGGCTACCGCGAGGGAGATTTCCCGGAGGCGGAGCGGGCCAGCCGCGAGGTCCTCGCGCTGCCGGTCTTTCCGGAGCTGACGGCGGCCGAGCAGGAGGAGGTGGTGGGCCGGATCGCCGAGTTCTACGGCCGCTGAGCCCTCCGCCGCCGTGTAGTATGAGGGCATGTGCGGCATCTGCGGCTGGGTGGATCCCACGGGCGGCGTGCGGGCCGAGGCGCTCGGGCGGATGGTGGCGCGGCTCGGTCACCGCGGGCCCGACGGCCGGGGGCTCTGGCAGGACCCGGACGGGGTCGCGGCCCTCGGCCACACCCGGCTGAGGGTGCTCGACACCTCGCCGCGGGCCGACCAGCCGATGATCGGCCGGCGGGGCACGGTCCTGGTCTACAACGGCGAGATGTACGCCTTCCGCGCGCTGCGGCGGGAGCTCGAGGGCGAGGGCTGGAGCTTTTCGACCAGCGGTGACACCGAGGTCGTGCTCGCCGCCCTGGAGCGGTGGGGCGCGGCCGCGCTGGACCGCTTCTCGGGCATGTTCGCCCTCGCCCTGTGGAACCCGGCCGAGCGCCGGCTCCTGCTCGTCCGGGACCGGATCGGCATCAAGCCGCTGTTCTGGGCGCGGGTGGGGCGGGGAATCGCCTTCGCGTCGGAGATCCCGGCCCTGCTCGCCCACCCCGGGGTGGGCCGGGACCTGTCGCGGGAGGGGCTGGCGGCCTGGCTCCAGCTCGGCACCACGGCGGGCGCGGCCACGCTGGTGCGGGGTGTCCGCAGGCTGCCCCCGGGCCATCTCCTCGAGCTCGTCGACGGCGAGATCGCGGTCCGTCCCTGGTACGACCCGCTCGAGGCCTCGCGGACGGCTCCGGCCGTGCGCGCACCCGGCGACGCGGCCGAGGCCCTCGGCGCACGGATCGTCGAGTCGGTCCGGGAGCGTCTCGTCAGCGACGTGCCCCTGGGCTGCTTTCTCTCCGGGGGCGTGGACTCGGCGGTGGTGACCGCCGCGGCGGTGGCCTCCGGGGCGCGGCCGGAGTCGCTGACGGTGGGCTTTCCCGGCGGCCGGGACGAGACGCCGCGGGCGGCCGCGGCGGCCGGGAGGCTGGGGATCACCCACCGGGTCGTGCCGTGCCCGGCCGCGGCGATGGAGGCGGTGCTCGGGCGCTGGGAGGAGGTGGGCAGCGATCCCATCGCCGACCCGTCCCTGGCGCCCACCTGGGTGGTCTCGGAGGCGGCCCGGGAACGCTGGACGGTGGCCCTGTCCGGCGACGGCGGCGACGAGCTGCTCTCGGGCTACCCGCGGCTGCGCTTCATGCCCCGCCTGCACCGCCTGTGGCGGACGCCGGGCGCCCGCGGCCTGCTCGCGCGGGCTCCGCTGCCGGCGGCGCGCTGGGCGGCCAAGCTGCGGGCGGCGGCCGCCGCACCGGACACCTGGCGGGCCTACCAGTGCCTGCAGGGCGTGTGGCCGGGGGCGGCTGCGGCCAGGCTGCTCGGCGAGGCGGAGGCCCCCCTGCCGTGGCCGGAGGGTGTCGTGCGGCGGCTGGCGGCCGAGCCGCCGTGGCGGCGGTACCGGCTCCTGGACCTGCTGACCTTCCTGCCCGAGCGCGTGCTGGCGAAGGTGGACCGGGCTTCCATGAGCCACGGCCTGGAGGTGCGCGTGCCGCTGCTCGACCACCGGGTGGTGGAGCTGGCGGCCGGCCTCCCGGAGCACCTGGCGCGGGGCAAGGGTCTCCTGCGCACCGTGCTCGCCCGGCTCGCCCCCGGCCTGCGGCCGTCGGGGCGGAAGCGCGGTTTCGAGGTTCCTCTGGGGGCGTGGCTGCGGGGGCCGCTGGGCGAGCCGATCCGGCGGGCCTCCCTGTGGGCGGCGCGCGAGATCGGCCTCGACGAGGGCTTCCTCGAGGCGGCCTGGGAGGAGCACGAGCGCGGCGCCGCCGACCACGCGGAGCGGCTCTTCGCCGTCGGCGTGCTCGGCCGCTGGTGCCGGCGGTGGCTGGCATGAGCGCAGGGTGGCCGGGGTGCGGTGCGGGGCGCGGGGAGATAGAATGAATCGCCGCCGGCGAACGAAGAACAGGAGGAGGGGGAGACCATGATCGTCGTGATCTCGGGAACCAACCGTGAGGGCAACAACTCCTCCCGGGTCGCCGCGCTGTGCCGCGGGATCCTGGAGGGCGCCGGTGAGAAAGTCGCGCTGCTCGACCTGCGCGAGCTCCCCGAGGCCGTCTTCCGGCCGGGTGCCTACGCCGCGAAGCCAGCCGCCTTCG
>AMFO01000091.1_pt1 | contig 12055 bp, 10 predicted proteins | sample 552608 | NCBI WGS metagenome assembly AMFO01 (sample SAMN01893955, study PRJNA167987) | microbial mat metagenome | biome: hydrothermal vent | place: USA: Loihi, Hawai'I | collected 2003-05-01
GGAGACCCCTCATCCGGTGATTGGTGATTCGTCATTGGTAATTGGGGGAACACCAATCACGATTCACCAATCACCACCCGTAGGAGCGGCCTCCAGGCCGCTTATCCAATCGCAAGGAACGAGGTTCGAGAATTCTCACTACTCACCCCTCGTCCCTCGGAACTCCATATCCCGGCTCATGGTCATCATGAATAATCCGGGTTAGAGCGCGGCCGTCTCCAGTTCGTAGACGACCCTCCCTCCCTTGATCGTGTGCGTCACCCGGCCGCGCAGTGTGCGGCCGTGCCAGGGTGTATTCTTGCTCTTGGAGTGCAGATCGCCGCGATTCAACTCCCACTCGGCCTCGGGATCGAAGATGCAGATGTCGGCGGCGGCGCCGATGGAAAGCGTCCCGGCCGCAAGGCGAAGAAGCCGCGCCGGATTCGTACTCAATCTTGCAATCAACTCGGGCAGGGTGAGAACACCGTCGTGCACCAGCGACAGGGACACGGGAAGAAGCGTTTCCAGGCCGACGATGCCGAAGGCGGCGCACTCCAGGCCGCAGCGCTTGTCGTCCTCGTGATGGGGGGCGTGATCGCTGGCGATCACCGAAATGGTGCCGTCGCGCAGGCCCTCGATGACCGCCCGCCGGTCCGCCTCGGTTCGAAGCGGCGGATTCATCTTCGCATCCGTATTGAAGCCCATCACTTCGTCCTCGGTGAGGGCGAAATGGTGCGGCGCCGCCTCGGCCGTCACCCGCAGGCCCTTCGCCCGCGCCCGCCGAACCAGTTCGACCGCTCCCGCGGTGGAGATATGCGCCACGTGATAGCGGGCTCCGGTCCATTCCGCCAGCAGGATATCCCTGGCCACAACGGCCTCCTCACCCGCAGCCGGCATGCCGGCCACTCCCAGCTGCGTCGCCACCCAGCCCTCGTTGATGCAGCCGTCTTGCGTCAGGTGCAGGTCCTCGGCGTGCTGAATGACCAGGAAGTCAAAGCTGGAGGCGTATTCCAGCGCCTTGCGCATGACGCCGGAGTGCCACACCGGCATGCCGTCGTCGGAGAAGGCCACGCAGCCGGCCCGGGCCAGCTCGCGCATCTCGGTCAATTCCTTGCCTTCGAGATTGCGTGTCACGGCCCCGATCGGATGCACCGTGCACAGCCCCACCTGAGCGGCGTGCTCGATCACCTGGCGGACCACCCCTTCGTGATCGAGGCGGGGATGGGTGTTCGGCATGCAACACATCGCCGTCACACCGCCGGCCACGGCCGCGTGGGAGCCGGACTCGATGTCCTCCTTCCATTCCTCGCCCGGCTCGCGTAGATGCACATGCATGTCCACGAGCCCGGGACAGACGACGAGCCCGGAAGCATCGAGCGTTTTTTCCGCCTTGAACCCCTTTTTCCTCGCGCCCACGGCGGCAATGCGTCCGTCTTCGATCCACAGATCGGCCACGGCATCGAAATCGTTCGCCGGATCGACCACCCGCCCGCCGCAAATTCGCAATGTGTTCATGTCCACAAATCCCTCTGCGCCTTTTCCCCGGCAGCCGGCCGCGCCGTCGGCTTCGCCTGGCCGCCGCACAGGGCCGCAAGCACGGCCATGCGGACGGCGACACCGTTCTCGACCTGATCGAGGATGCGGCTGCGGGCCGAGTCCGCCACCTCGCTGGCGATTTCCACGCCGCGGTTCATCGGCCCCGGATGCATCACCAGGCAGGCCTCGCCGGCCAGGGACAGGCGGCGCAGATTCAGCCCGTAGGCCTCGTGATATTCCCGGACGGAAGGAAAACAGCAGCGGCTTCCCAATCGCTCACTCTGCACCCGCAGCATGTACAGACAATCCGATCCCGGAATGGCGGCATCGAAATCGTGCCAGATTTCGCAGCCGTAACGTTCGACGTGCAGCGGCAGCAGCGTCTTGGGAGCCACCAGCCGCACACGATAACCCATCTTGGCCGCCGCCAGTAGGTGGGAGTTGGCGACGCGGGAATGGGCGATGTCTCCGACAATGGTCACGGTCCTTCCCTGCAATTCCCCCCAGGTCTGGCGCATGGTCAAAAGATCGGTGAGAACCTGGGTCGGATGCTCATGGGCGCCGTCGCCGGCATTGACCACGGCCGTATCCACAAGCATCCGTGCCAGAAAATCGGCGGCGCCGGCCAGGCTGTGGCGGATCACCAGCACGTCCGGCTTCATCGCCGCCAATGTGTAGCCGGTGTCGAGCAGGGATTCCCCCTTCCGGACGGCACTGGTGGCGGTGGAAATGTTGATGACATCGGCGGACAACCGCTTGCCGGCCAGCTCGAAGCTGGTGCGGGTGCGCGTGGAATTCTCAAAGAAGAGGTTGATCACCGTTTTGCCCCGCAGCGCCGGCGCCTTCTTTACGCTGCGGCGCGACAGATCGACGAACGACGCCCCCAGATCGAGCAGATAGTCGATCTGCTCCCGGCTTAAGTCCCGGATGCCCAACAGATGCTCAATCCGCTTCATGACCAATCCGCTTCTGAACGATCCGCCAGTCACCCTCCCCAAAGACCAATTTGACCGAAACATCGCCCGGGGCCTCGTGGTACAGGCCCACGGCGTCGGCCCGAATCGGAAGCTCCCGGCCACCGCGATCAATGAGCACGGCGAGGCGCACCGCGGCAGGCCGACCGTAATCGAAGATTTCACCCAAGGCGGCGCGAACGGTGCGTCCGGTGTAGAGAACATCGTCCACCAGCCACAGGACCTTGCCGCTGATATCGAACGGCAGCTGACTCGGATGCACCTGCGGGTGCGGTCCGATGGTGTCGAGGTCGTCACGGTAGAAACTGATGTCGAGGTTGCCCCGCTCGACGGCAAATCCGGCGCGTTCGAGGCGCGACTGCAGGGCATCGGCGACCACCGCTCCACCACGCTGGATGCCGATCAGGCTGATCGTGCCCTGGGTTCCGAGAGCGATGCGTTCCGCCAGGGAATCGAGTGCCCGCTCGATGGTGGCGGAATCAAAGATCGTCTCAACCACCCCGTAACTCCGGATGCGCGGACAAAAACTCCTCGAGGATGATGGCGGCCGCGGTCTGGTCCACCTTTTCCCGCACCTTTTTCTCCTTCAGCCCCAGCGCGAACAGACGCTTTTTCGCACTCCATGAACTCAGCCGCTCGTCCTGAAAGAGAACGGGCAGGGAGGTCACCTTCCGCAGCAGCTCCGCCGCCCGGCGGCAGTCGGCCGCCTGCTCGCCCTCGTCCCCGTGCATGTGCACCGGCAGGCCGATGACGATGCCCCGACATCCGAAACGGGCCGCGATTTCCAGCACTCGCTGCGGCCACTGCGCATCCCTGCGCCGCAGGCAGGCCACGCCTCGGGCAGCAAGGCCGAAGCGGTCGCAGACGGCAACGCCGATGCGTTTTCCGCCGATATCCAGGGCCAGCAGTGGAAGCGTGAGCGTGCTTGAATCAGTAGTTGAGCAGGATGCGGCTGTCATCAAAGCCGAGATTGTGCAACGTCTGGCGACAGGCGTCCACCATGGCGTTCATCCCCGCCAGACAAGCGACGGCATTGTCGCCACTTGGGGCATCGGCGCGCAAGGCATCCTGGACATACCCGATCGGACCGTTCCAGTCCTCGCTGCCCACCTTGACCGTGACGCTGACCTCGATGTTGTGCTCGGCGAGCGATTCCAGCTCATCGGTGAGCAGGCGGTGACATGGCGACAGGAAGCCGGCGTAGATCGCCACCCGGCCGTAGGCTTCTCTCCTGGGGAGCAAGTCTCGCCAGACGCTGCGCAGGGGAGCGATGCCGGTGCCGACACCGATCAGAAAAACGTCGCACCCCTTGTACGGGCGGAGATCGAAACCCCGGCCCATCGGCCCGTCGACCTCCACCAGACCGCCGCGGTCCAGGGCCGCCAGCATGGCGGCGATGCCGGGGCGTTGCTTGATGACGAACTCGTAGTAACGCCTTTGCGCCGGCTCCGAGGCGATGGCGAAATAGCCCGGTGACGGATCCTTGACTCCGGGCAGGCCGAGTCGGGCGACCTTTCCGGCCACAAAAGGCTCGAGCAGATCCCCGGCCACGGGCTCGAGATCCAACTTGACCACGACATCCTCGCATTCGGGGCTGCTCAGGCGCACGGAATTTTTCACGCGCATGGGGTAGGGGGATGAATGCAACAAAGGTTCAGTCCTCGCTCGCCGAACCGGCGTCACCTGCTTTTGAAGAAGGGATTGCAGCGGAGTCGGAGCCAAGATGCAAGGATCAATCTTGGCCGTCGGCGAGCACCCGGCGCGCCCAGGCAGCGTAAGCCGCATCCGCTTCGCACCGCCACCAGAGAATCTCCGGCACTTCATAAGGATGATGTGTTCGCAGCCAGGCGATGGCCTGGGGCAATTTCCCGTCCGTGGTCTTGAGGCACAAATAATTCTCTTCCGCCCTCTCCACCTTGCCTCCCCAGGAAAAGAAGGAGAGGCCGCGCCCGCTCACCTGCGCGCACGCCGCAAGCCCCGCCTCCACTGCTTCACGCGCGAGATGCTCGGCCTTGCCGGCATCGTCGATGCTCGTTTGCAGGATGTAGATTTCTTCCATCGCCTGCGAAGCCTACAATCATCGGCGACGATTTTCATTCCTTGCGGCACGGCATGGAGAAAAACCGTGGTATTTGCCCGCGACCCCGCCTTCGGCCATGATTCCAACCTCACCCTTCTCGATCCGTCATCGAGATGCCGGCTTGCGGCCGGAAATGGAGTCGGAGGTGGCAGCATGCACGGAGCGATCGAATCCATCCTCAACGAAGAGCGCATCTTTCCCCCGCCGGAGAATCCCGGCGCCGCCTTTACCGCCATGCGTGACTACCACCAACTGTGCCGCCGTTTCGAGGATGATTTCGAAGGCACGTGGAGCGAACTCGCCCGCCGGCATTTGCATTGGCGCAAGCCTTTTACGCGCACATTGAACCGGGAGGAGGCGCCTTTTTTCCGCTGGTTCGAAGACGGCGAGATGAACGTATGCGAAAATTGTCTGGACCGGCACGTCGAGGCCGGGAACGGAGAACGTACGGCCATCGTCTGGGAAGGGGAGCCCGGGGATGTGCGCCGCATCAGCTACACCGAACTCCTCCGTGAGGTAAGCCGTGCCGCCAACGCCCTCAAGGCAATGGGCGTGGGGATGGGCGATCGCGTCGTCATCTACATGCCGATGGTGCCCGAGGCCGCCGTGGCCATGCTGGCCTGCGCCCGCATCGGCGCCACCCATTCCGTCGTCTTCGGCGCCTTCTCGGCCCATGCGCTGCGGGAACGGATCGAGGACGCCGGGGCCAAGCTCGTCATCACCGCCGACGGCGGCTGGCGGCGCGGAGCGGTGCATGCGATGAAGCCCAACGTCGATGCGGCCTTGGCCGAAGGCTGCAAGACGGTCAAGCACGTGCTGGTTCTGCGCAGGTGCGGCAACGACGTGCAATGGACGCCCGGTCGCGACATCGACTGGGGGGAGGCGCTTGCGGCCCAACGGGATTTCTGCCCCGCCCCGGCCCTCGGGGCCGAGCACCCGCTTTTCATCCTCTACACCTCGGGCTCCACGGGTTCACCGAAGGGGGTCGTCCATTCCTGCGGCGGTTATCTGTTGTGGGCCGTCCTGACCATGGAATGGGTCTTTGATCTCAAGCCGCAGTCGGACGTGTTCTGGTGCACGGCGGACATCGGCTGGATCACCGGCCACACCTACAGCGTCTACGGCCCGCTGGCCTGTGGCGGCACCACCCTGATGTACGAGGGGGTGCCCACGCACCCGGATCCGGGTCGCCTGTGGAAACTGTGCGCCGATCACGGCGTCCGCATTTTTTACACGGCGCCAACGGCCATCCGCGCCTTGATCAAGGCCGGCGATGAATGGCCGCAAAAACACGATCTCTCCTCCCTGCGCATCCTCGGCACCGTGGGCGAACCGATCAATCCCGAGGCCTGGATGTGGTATCACCGGGTGATCGGCAAGGGACGCTGCCCGATCGTGGACACCTGGTGGCAGACGGAAACGGGCGGGCACATGATCTCGCCTCTTCCCTTCGCCACGCCCACCAAGCCGGGTTCGGCCACCCATCCCCTTCCCGGCATTTTCGCCGAGATTGTGGACCAAAACGGCCATCCCGTGCCCAAGGGACACGGTGGCCTGCTGGTGATCACGCGCCCCTGGCCTTCCATGCTGCGGGGCATCTGGGGCGACCCGGAGCGCTACCGGGAGACCTACTGGCGCAAATTCGACGGTCGCTTCTACTTTGCCGGCGACGGTGCCCGGCGTGACGAGGAGGGTTACTACTGGATCATGGGACGAGTGGACGACGTGCTCAATGTTTCCGGCCATCGCCTGGGAACAATGGAGATCGAATCGGCCCTGGTCGCGCACGAAGCCGTGGCCGAAGCCGCCGTCGTCGGCCGTCCGGACGAGATCAAGGGTGAAGCCATCTGTGCCTTCGTCGTGCTCAAGGACCGGCCCTCGCCGACCCTGAAGGAAGAATTGCGCCGCCATGTGGCGACCGAGATCGGACCGATCGCGCGTCCGGACGACATCCGTTTCGCCGACAGCCTGCCCAAGACCCGTTCGGGCAAGATCATGCGCCGGTTGCTGCGTGATATCGCCGCCGGGCGCCGGATCCGGCAGGACATCACCACCCTGGAAGACCATCGGGTCATCGAGCAATTGCAAAGGCAGGCGTGAGCCTTCCTCCGCATATCCGGTCCCGCCTCGGCCGCATGCCGGCGCCGGCACGTGGATACCTCGCTGCCGCTACGGCCTTGGCCCTGCTTCTGCTTGCGGCCCACTTCGCCTTGCAGGCGCACATGGAACAGCGCCTGCACCGAAGCATCCAGGACCTGCTGACCCGAATGGGGGGATCGATCGGGGAGGTGCACTACCGCCTCTTGCGCGGCGCCCTGACGGTCAGCGACGTGCATGTGAAGCGGGGCGATCTGGAACTGCGCGTGCCGGTGGCGTACCTGCACGCCCCCAGCCTCGGCGCGGCCACTCCGCATCCTCGTTTCTCCCTGATCCGCATCGAAGGCATGACGGTGTCGCTGCCGCAACGACAACTCTGGCGCTTGCTTGCGGGAGAAACCCCGTGGCCGCCGCAGCTTCGAGCCACCGTCGGCTATGCACAAAACATTCTATTGCGGCAGGCCCGCTTGCGCCTTGTCGCCGCATCCAAGCCCTGGACCGTCTCGAACATCAATGGCCGCATATCCGGCACCGCCTTCGCCATCGAGGGGCACAGCGGCATGGGCGATGTGCACCTGCAGGGTGAAAAGTTCGGGAATTCGATCATCGGCGTCTATCGCTGGCGACGGCTCCCCGTTTCTGCATGGCTGCCCCCCGCTTCGGCTTCCCCCACCATCCCAAGCCAAGGCAATGTGCACTGGCGCCTAGTGACGGAGAAGCAAAGCCTTGATCTCGATGCCGGCATTGACCTGGAGTCGCGACCGCAGGCGGGAAAGGTCCATGTGCACGGGCACCTGGAACGCGGGGTCGTGCAGCTCAAGATTGCGTGCTCCCACGTCGGACTGGCGGGTTTGTCCGCTCTTTTGCCGGTGATCGAAGGGCGGAAGGTTGCGGCGGGGGACTTCAACGGCAATGTCGACCTCAAGCGGAAGGCCCAATCGGGCTGGCGGGCGCACATCCGCGGCGACCTCGGGCAACTGACACTCGGAGCGGCGGACCTGCCTGAATGGAACATGCAGCATGTCTCCGTCTCCGGAATGGATCTCGATTTTTCGAATCGCAAGTTGCACGCCGGGCATCTGGGCATCGAGACAGGGGAGTTGGGCCTGTTGTTGGGAAAGGAATCGCCGTCGCCGACATGGAAACTGAATGTGGAAGAACTGGAATTTGCCGCCGTGCGGGTCTCGCTGCGGAGGAGCGGCCACAAGGGGTGGGAATTCGACCTGCCGCCGCTCCACGGTGTTGGCCGATGGCATGCGGACGCAGGGTACGTGCTCGATGCCGTGGCCAAGGAAAAAGAGCCATGGAAGTTCCGTATCGAAAGCGACCCTCGCCGCGGGATCGTTACACGGATCACCGCCGGACCCGTGGCCGCCGTGCGTCTGCGACCCTTTCTACCCCCCCTCGCCCTGCCGGGCGCCACAGGCACACCCCAACTCTCCGGCAGCGCGGTCTTGAACCTGGTCGCCGCAAGCGGGAAGGACGGCATCCACCTGCGGGGGGATGCGGTGCTCGACGATTTCAAACTGGCCCAAGGTGGCGACAGCTTCCATGCCCGGCGCATGCAGATTCGCATCGAGGATGTCGATACCCGCGGCCGACGCATTCTCGGCCCGCTCCGCATCCACGGTTGGCATTATCAGGCGGCGTTGCATCCCATTCCACGTGCGATTCCCGTGCAGGCGCAACCCGCCGAGCCTCCCGGGCATTCCCTGCCGTGGCAGGTGGCGGGAATCACGGCCTCGGATGGTGTGTTGAGTGTCGGAAGCAGCGAGGCCAAGTGGGCGCACAAGGTCTCGATCCGCGTGGGCGCCTTGAAGGCCGGACGGATGGCCCCCATGGAACTCGAGGGTGCATTCGGTGGCGGTTATCTGTGGATCCACGGCGCTGTGGATCCGTTTTCCTCCATTCCCAGGGTTCGCATGCAGGCCCGGCTGCGCCATGCCCTGCCGTTTTTTCTCAATCCCTGGCTGGCCGTGTCGGGGGCGCCTCGCCTTCTGCGCGGGCGTCTCGACGCCGATCTCTCCCTGAAACCCGGTCGCAAGCCCTCCACCTATGCCGGCCGCCTGCGCTTTACCATCCGGGAGCCGTTGTTGGAGAGCGGTACGTTTCCGCGGGACCCTTTCATCCCCCTGCTCGGGAGCGATCTACGCACCTTGGCTCGCAAGCTCAGTCACCGGCGCCGCGTGGCGCTTTCCGTCCCGTTCAAGGGCGATTGGCGGCGCCAACCGTTTTCCCTGCGCGTGCTCGGCATGGCGACCTTGCGTGCACTCAAGGCCCGAAATGTCCGCAGAAAAAAAAGACCGGCAGCTTCCATTCCTTCCGCGGCGGCCGTGGCGCATGTGCGCCTGCAGAGCGGGCGCGCCTTTTCGCACAACGAACACGTTCGATTGTGGGGCATCGTCAAATTGTTGCGCCGCCACCGGCACTGGATCGTCGAACTGGTACCAAAGCTCGGGCACAGGCCCCTGGATGCCGAATGGATCGCGCGTGTCCGCCGCACGCAGGACATGATTTCCAGGTATCTGCGCAAACGCGGCATCTACAAGCGCCGCATCTTTCCCGTGTGGCCGGACAAGACGGCACAAAAATCCGACATCGTCGGCATCGACATCCTGGTGCGCGCCCCCTGACGACAGGGCGGGGATGGGTGATCCCTTGCCTGATGACAGAATGAAATCGCCGCCTCAATCCCCGCTTTTCGTCGTGGATAGCGGTAGCAGGCCGTATTGACGCAGCAGAGCGTCCACCTTCGGCTTGCGGCCGCGAAAGGCCGCAAAGGCCTCCGTCATGTCCCGGGCGCCGCCCACGGCCAGCACCTCCCTTCGCAGCCTTTGTGCCGTCGCGGCATCGAAAATCCCCGTCTCCTCGAAAGCGGCGAAGGCGTCCGCGGCCATCACCTCGGCCCACTTGTAGCTGTAATAGCCGGCGGCATACCCCCCGGCAAAGATGTGGGAAAAACTGTTCTGGAAGCGGTTGAATTGCGGCGGCTTGAACACGGCCACCTCCTTGTGCACGGCATCGAGTACATCCTGCACGCTGCCGCCGGATGCGGGATCGAACTCGACGTGCAACAGAAAATCGAACAGCGCGTATTCGATCTGGCGCAGCATCTTCATGCCGGCCTGGAAGTTCCGTGCCGCCCGCATTTTCTCGAACAAGGCCCGCGGTAACACCGCACCGCTGCGGTAATGGCGCGCAAACAGCTCCAGGGCCTCGTAATGCCAGCAGAAATTCTCCATGAGCTGGCTCGGAAGTTCCACGGCATCCCACGGCACACCACGGATCCCCGAGACTTCGAGGGTTTCGACCTCGGTCAGCATATGGTGCAGGGCGTGGCCGAATTCGTGGAACAGGGTGATGACCTCTTCATGGCTCCACAATGCCGGGTTTCCACCCGCGGGTCGGGAGAAATTGCATACCACATGCGCCACCGGCCGTTGCAGGGTCCCGTCCGGGCGCCGCCAGCGGATGATGCATTCATCCATCCAGGCGCCGCCGCGCTTGTGAGGGCGCGCGTACAGATCGAGATAGAATCCGGCGATGCGTTGTCCTTGCGCGTCGAACACGTCAAAGAAGCGCACATCCTCATGCCAACGGGGCACTTCCGGACGCACTTCGAAGCGCAGTCCGTAGAGTCTTCCCGCCACCGCGAACAGGCCCTCGAGCACCTGCGGCTCCGGGAAATAGGGCTTGAGATCCTGCTGCGAAAAAGCGTAACGCTCACGCCGCAGGCACTCGCCGGCAAAGTCAAGATCCCAGGCCTCCAGACGGTCCAGATGCAGCCTGTTGCGGGCAAATTCGGCGAGTTCCGCAATCTCTCCCTGCGCTCGCGGCCTGCTCCTTGTGGCCAATTCGCGCAGAAAATCGATGACCTCCCGGGGGGAGGTGGCCATCTTGTTGGCCAGCGACACCTCGGCATGGTTCTTGTAGCCCAGAAGCTTCGCCGCCTCGCGGCGCAGCTTCAGGATCTCGAGGATGATCGGACCGTTGTCCAATTTTCCGCTTGCCGCCCGCGTCACATAGGCGGTGTACATCCGCCGCCGTAGCGCGCGGTTTTCGGCGTATTGCATGAAGGGGATATAGGACGGCGCATCGAGCGTGAACAGCCAGCCCTTGAGCCCTTCCCTGCGCGCCCGTTCCCGCGCCGCCTCCCGTTCTCTTTGCGGCAGGCCGGCGAGTTCGGCCGTATCCCGGACATGCAGTCGCCATGCTCGGGTGGCATCCAGCACGTTCTGCTCGAATTGGGCTCCCAGCTCGGACAATCGCACCTGAATGGCCTTGAAACGATCCTTCTTCTCCCGCGGCAGGGCCGCGCCGCCGAGCCGAAAGTCGCGCAGGAGGTGGTGGACGGCCTGTCGGCGCTCCGGCGGCTGGCCCTGAAATCCGGGGGAGGCTTGCAGACGCTCGACGGCGGCAAACAGCGCCTCGTTCTGCATGCATTCGCTGCGGTAGGCCGTCACTTGCATCAGGCCGCGTTGATGCGCGGGCCGCAAGGCCTTCGAATCGCACACCGCGTTCAGGTGCCGGACCGGACCCCACACGCGCTCGAGGCGCTCTTCCATTTCCTCAAGCGGGCGCATCAAGCCGCTCCAGTCGGTCGTTGCGGCCGCCGGTAGCACTGCAAGGCGGCGGCGGTTGTCGTCGATCACCGTGCGAAGGGCCGGCTCCACATGTTCGGGCTTGATGGTCGGATAAGGCGGCAGCTCAGCCGTGGCGGCCTGCAGCAAGGGATTTTCGAGGTTGGATTCAGCCCGCATAGAGCCGGGCCAGAATCTCCCGGGCGCCGGCGTCCAGCACCTCCGTCGCCAGCCGCTCTCCGATCGCCTCTGCTTCCCCGCGGGGACCGGAAGTGCGGCGGCGGATGATGTGCGAACCGTCCACTTCCCCCACCAGACCCTCCAGATCGAGCACGTCGCCGCGCAAGACGGCATGACCGGCGATGGGAACCTGGCAACCGCCTTCAAGCCGGGCCAGGAAGGCCCGCTCGGCCGTGACGCAGGTGGCCGTATCCGTATCGTGAAGCGGGCCCACGAGGGCATGAATACGCTCGTCTCCCTCCCGAATCTCCACCCCGATCGCCCCCTGGGCCACGGGTGGGATCCTCTAGAGTCGACCTGCAGGCATGCAAGCTTGAGTATTCTATAGTCTCACCTAAATAGCTTGGCGTAATCATGGTCATAGCTGTTTCCTGTGTGAAATTGTTATCCGCTCACAATTCCACACAACATACGAGCCGGAAGCATAAAGTGTAAAGCCTGGGGTGCCTAATGAGTGAGCTAACTCACATTAATTGCGTTGCGCTCACTGCCCGCTTTCCAGTCGGGAAACCTGTCGTGCCAGCTGCATTAATGAATCGGCCAACGCGAACCCCTTGCGGCCGCCCGGG
>AMFO01001628.1_pt1 | contig 11961 bp, 7 predicted proteins | sample 552608 | NCBI WGS metagenome assembly AMFO01 (sample SAMN01893955, study PRJNA167987) | microbial mat metagenome | biome: hydrothermal vent | place: USA: Loihi, Hawai'I | collected 2003-05-01
GTTGACCGTGGTGTCGTCGTTCACCAGCTTGCCGATGGACCCCTGCCCCGATGCGATCTTGCCGCTGATGGTGTTGAGGTTATCGGCCGTCACCTTGAGCTGGGCGGTCAGCTCGCGGATGTTGGCGACCGACCCGTGGATGTCGCTCCGGTTCTCCCGCACCATGGTGTCGAGGGTGTCGGCGAGGTCGGCGATCTTGTCGGCGAGGCGGGGCAGCTCGTCCTTGAGCTCGGCGGAGAAGTCGCGGAAGTTCGCGGTGGTCGCGGTCACGTTCCCCCGGTTGGCGCGGATGAGGTCCTTGAGCGAGGCGGTCAGATCACGGACGTTGTCGACGATCTCGGTGAGCTTCATAGCTCCTGCCTGGCCGCCCATGGACTGGCGGAGGGCGAAGGTGACCTGCTTGAGGTCGGCCCCGATGGCCGACGCCTCCTTCAGCACCTGGTCGAAGCTGGGGGGCGCCGCGCCGTTGAGCTGGGTCCCCGGCGGCAGCAGGGGGCCGCTCGGGTCGCCGGGGAGGATCTCCACGTACTTGTCGCCGAGCATACCCAGGCTCGTCACCCGGGCCGACGCGCCCACGTGCAGCTTCACGTCCTGGTAGAGGGCAAGCACGAGCTCCGCCTGCCCGCCCTCGAGCTTGATCTCCTCGACCTTGCCCACGCGAACGCCGGCGATCCGAACGTCGGTCTTCTTGTCGACGCCGGCCACCGAGGGGAACCGCGCCGTCACCAGCTGGCGGTGACCCCGCGCGCCGATGGGAATGTCCTGGATCTTGATGATGAAGATCCCCAGGATGATCAGCCCGATCAGCATGAAAAGCCCGATTTTTGCGGCTGGAGTCATGGCTCCTCCTTCTCGTCCTCGCCCGCGGGGACCTCACCCTTCAGGAAGGCCTGGACGTAAGGGTGCGGGTTGGCCCGGAACTCCTCCGGCGTTCCCAGGGCGATGACGACGCCGCGGCGGATCATGGCCAGGCGGTCGGCGATGTGGAACGCCAGGTTCAGGTCGTGGGTGATGGTCACCGCGGTGACGCCCAGCTGGGTGCGCATGTGGTTGATGACGCGGGCGATGGCTGCGGTGTTGATGGGGTCGAGCCCGGTGGTCGGCTCGTCGAAGAGCAGGATCTCGGGCTCCAACGCGATGGCCCGCGCGAACCCGACCCGCCGCCGCATGCCGCCGGACAGCTCGGCCGGGTACTTGTCCTCGATCCCCTCGAGCCGGACCAGGCCCAGGCACTCCCGCACCCGGGCCGCGATCTCCTCGCGGCTCTTGTCCGTGTGGCGGCGGATGGGGAAGGCGATGTTGTCGAACACCGTCATCGAGTCGAAGAGCGCCCCCTCCTGGAAGCTCATGCCGAAGTGCTTGCGCAGCTCCAGGGCGACCTCCGGCGACGCCAGCGTGATGTCCACGCCGTTCACCACCACGTTGCCCTCGTCCGGGCTGAGCAGGCCGATCAGGTGCTTGATGAACACGCTCTTGCCGGCGCCGGATCCGCCGAGCACCACCAGCGACTCGCCGGGATAGATGTCGAGATCGATCCCGTTGAGGACCTGCTTTGATCCGAAGGACTTCTTCAACCCGATGACGCTGATCTTGGGCTCGAGCGAGGCGGCGGCGTGGGCTTGCATGCTCCTCCCCCCTCAGAACAGGATCTTGGTCAGGAAGAAGTCGGACAGCAGGATGGACAGCGAGGCCATGACCACGGCGGTGGTGGTCGAGCGCCCAACGCCCTCGGCGCCGCCCGAGGTGTAGAAGCCCTGCGAGCAGCCGGTGACCGTCAGGATGAGGCCGAAGAAGGCGGCCTTGATCAGCCCGGCCGTGACGTCGTTGATCTGAAGGTACTGGAACGTACTGTGCCAGTACTGCACCGTGTTGGCCTGGAAGAGGCCGACGGCCACCAGCCAGCCGCCGACGATGCCGATGGCGTCCCCGAGGAGCGTCAGCAGGGGCACCATGAAGATCCCGGCGCCGACCCGCGGCACGACCAGGTACTGGACGGGCTCGGTGGCCATGGCGTACAGGGCGTCGATCTGCTCGGTGACCCGCATGGTGCCCAGCTCGGCCGCCATCGACGAGCCCACCCGGCCGGCCACCATCAGCCCGGTGAGCACCGGCGCCAGCTCCCGGGTGAGCGACAACGCCACCACCGAGCCCACGAATCCCTCGGCGTGGAAGCGCTCGAAACCGCGGTAGGTCTGGAGGGCCATCACCATCCCGGTAAACATCGTCGTCAGGAAGATGACCGGGATTGAGTCGTAGCCCACCCGCACCATCTGCCGGAGCCACTCGGCGGCGTCGAAGGGACGGCGCACCGACCAGAGCAGGAACTGGGCCAGGATGTAGAAGAAGCGGCCCACCTCCTCGAGCTCCTCGATGACGAACCGCCCGATCTGGTCGAGCCACCGGATCACCGCCGCCTCCGGTCCCGCGAGGGGTCGATCCACAGAGCCGGAAGCGGGCTCCGCCGTGAGCCGATGACGGGTGCTGCTACCACGGTTCGCCCTCCGTTTCCCGGGTCGTCTCGGCATTCTCGAAGCGCGTGTACTCGTGCTGGAAGACCAGCTCGATCTCACCGATGGGGCCGTTGCGCTGCTTGGCGACGATGAGCTGGGCAAGGCGGCGCTGTTCCACGTCCTGATCGTACACCGAGGGGCGGACGATAAACATGACCACGTCCGCGTCCTGCTCGATGCTCCCGGACTCGCGGAGGTCACTGAGCTGCGGCCGGTGATCGCCGCCGCGGCGGTCCGGCTGCCGGCTCAGCTGGGAGAGCACGAGCATGGGGACGTCGAGCTCCTTGGCGGCCGCCTTCAGGCCTCGGGAGATGGCCGAGACCTCCTCGTTCCGGCTCTGGAAGCGGCCGCCGCCGGACATCAGCTGCATGTAGTCCACCATGACCAGGTCCAGGCCGCGCTCCTGCTTGAGCCGGCGCGCCTTGGCGGAGAGCTCGAGGACGGTCATGCCGGGCGTGTCGTCGATCCAGATGTCGGCCTCCTCCAGGGCCTGGGCGGCCATGGTCAGCTTGGGCCAGTCGGCCTTGCCTAGGTAGCCGGCCGCCAGCCGCTTCTGGTCCACCCGGGCCTCGGCTGCGAGCATCCGCCGGATGAGCTGATCGGCCGACATCTCCAGGGAGAAGATGGCCACCTTCTTGCCCCGCCGGAGCCCGGCGTGGGCGCAGATGTTGATGCCCAGGGAGGTCTTGCCCATGGAAGGCCGCGCCGCCAGGATGATGAGGTCCTTTCGGTGCAGCCCGGAGGTGATCTCGTTGAGGCGGGTGAAACCGGTGTCGAGCCCGGTCAGCGTGGAGTGGGTGGTCCGCGCCGCCTCCATCATCTCCATCTCGTGGCGGGCCAGCTCGCGGACGTGCACGAGGCCGCCCGACAGGGTGTCCTCGGCGATCCGGTAGACGTCCCGCTGCGCGCTCTCCACCGCCTCCCGCGCCTCCCCCTGGTCCATGGTGCAGGTGGTGAGGATGCGCTGCGCCGCCGCGATCAGCCGCCTCTTGACCGCTTTGTCGTGGACGATCCCGGCGTAGTGGGTGACGTTGGCCACGTCGGGGAGCGCATCGACCAGGGATGACAGGTACGAAACCCCGCCCACCCGGTCCACCAGTCCCTCCTCCCGGAGGTAGTTGGTAACGGTGAGGAGATCCGCCGCCTGTCCCCGCTCATAGAGAGTTCGACAAGCCTGGAAGACTAGGCGATGACTCTCGAGGTAGAACTCGTCGCCGCGGAGCACCTCCAGCACCTGGAGAAGGGCGCCGGGATCGAGAAGAATCGCCCCCAACGTGGCCCGCTCCGCCTCCGGGTCGTGCGGCAGTCGGGCGACGCCGGTGTCCAGGCTCGCCGGAGGTTGTGGAGCGGTCGCGCTCATAGCAGACCATTCTATACCGGACCCGGCGCCGGCCGCGGGTCTCCCTGTGCAGCCGGGCTCAGCCCCTCGCGACGGCGGCCAGCGCGGCCGCGACCTCGTCGGCGGGCACCCGCTGATCGAGGGCCACGCCGTCGTCGGTGGGCAGCACCCAGGCGACGCCGTCGGCGTCGCGCTTCTTGTCCCGGGCCATGATCTCAGCCAGCGTCCCGAACGCCAGGTCGCCCGCCGGCGGCAACGGCTCGACGACGGCCAGGGCGCGGTGCAGCGCACGCCACGAGTCGTCCCCGAGCATGCCCCGCCCCCGCGCCAGCTCGGCGGCGACGCGGCATCCCCAGGCCACCGCCTCGCCGTGCAGGAAACGCCGGTAGCCGGTGGCGGTCTCCAGGGCATGGGCCAGGGTGTGGCCGAAGTTCAGCGCGCGGCGGAGCCCGCGTTCGCGTTCATCGGCGGCCACGATCTCGGCCTTCACGCGCACCGCCCGTGCCACCAGCTCCACCCACCGCGCGGCGTGGTCCGCGGCGGGAGCCCCGGCCGCCAGGAGGCGGAGGATCTCCCGGTCGCCGATCCAGGCCGCCTTGACCACCTCGGCCAGCCCGGCCCTCAGCTCGCGGCCGGGCAGGCTCACCAGGGTGTCCACGTCGGCGATTACCAGGCGCGGGGCCCAGAAGGCGCCGATCAGGTTCTTGCCCTCGTCGAGGTTGATCCCGGTCTTGCCGCCCACCGCGGCATCCACCATGCCAAGGAGCGTGGTCGGCACCGCCACCCAGGCGACGCCCCGCATGTAGACGGCGGCCGCGAACCCGGCCGTGTCGGTGACGACGCCGCCGCCGACGGCGACCACCGCGTCGCCCCGGTGGCAGCCGCCGGCCAGCAGCCAGCGGCAGATCGCCGTCACCTGCGCCCAGGTCTTGAAGGCCTCGCCGTCGGGGAGCTCCAGCGGCGGGCGGGCGCCCAGCGAGGAGGCCACCCGGCGCGCGTACAGGGGACCGACCGTGACGTTGCTCACCACGGCGCGGGCTCCGGTCACGCCGGCGGCATCCAGGAGCGCCGCCGGATCCTCCAGCAGGCCCGTGCCCACCAGAATCTCGGACCGGCCGCGCTCGCCGGGGACGACGATCCGTTCCACGGGCCCAGTGTACCCGCGCCAGCGGGGTACGCTTCGGCGTCGGGAAAAACGGCGGGGCCCGGAGGCCCCGCCGAAGACTCGCCCGCGAGTGAGGCTTAGAAGCGGATCTTCGCCGCCACCTGGAACTGGCGCGGATCCCCGGAACGGTTCTTCCGGTTGAAGTCGCTGCGCAGGTTGCCGTGCCGGTCCACGAGCTGGGTGCGGGTGGTGAAGAAGTTCTCGTTGTCGAAGAGGTTGAAGACCTCGCCGATGATCTGCACCTGGTAGTCGCCGCCGAGGCGGAAGGTCTTGGTCAGGCGGACGTCCATGTTGTGGAACCACGGCTGGCGGAAGGTGTTCCGGCGGTAGTGCTTATACACGCCGGGCTCCAGCTCCACCGTCGCCCGGTCGCGGAAGTACCCGTCCTTGTTCAGGTCGCGGCCGTCGGTGGCCGTGAACGGGAAGCCGGAGCGGATGGTGACGATGGTCGAGAAGGTGAAGTCGTAGGGCAGCTGCACCGTGGCGGAGGCCACGAAGCGATGCTTGACGTCGAAGTTCGACGGGCCCCAGTCGGCGCCCAGGTTGTACTGGTCTTCGGCCAGCCCCGAGCTCGATGACGAAACCGAGCGCTCGTTGGAGTCCTCGTCGCGGGAGCGCGAGTAGGTGTAGGACGCGTTCAGCATCCAGCCGTTGGAGTAGCGCTTGTTGACCTTGAGGATGAGCGCCTTGTAGTTCGCCTTGGCGTCGGAATTGAACATCAGGATCTTCCCGAGGTCCGGGTAGTTGGAGTGGAAGTACCAGGCCTTGTAGGTCGGCCGGCCGTCGATCGTGGTGCCGCCGTCGGGCACGATGTTCTGGTCCTGCTTGCGCTCGAGCTTGCGGGTGCTGGAGTAGATGAGGTCCACGCCCACCGACATGTCCGGCGCCACCTCGGCCTCGTAGCCCAGGGATGCGCGCCACGTCTCCGGATTCTCGAAGTTCTTGTCGTAGACGAAGATCGAGGGCGTCGCCGTGGGCAGGGAGCCGAGGGACGGGATCCGGTTCGGCCACGACGGACAGGGGTCCGTGCCACAGTTGAGCTCCACCCGGACCACCCGCACGCCGTTGGTCAGCATGGCGTTGGCGTCGAGCAGGGTCGGGACGTTGTCGTAGAAGAGGCCGACACCACCGCGCAGCACCTGCTTGCCGTCGCCGTTGATATCCCAGGCGAAACCGGCCCGCGGCGCGATGTTATTCGTGTCATTGGGAATCTGGCCGGTCTGCGGAAAGAGCGGGTTGGTCTCTTTCGGATTGTCGTGGTCCTGCAGGTCGTAGCGGAGACCGTAGGTTAGGGTCAGGTTGGGGGTCACCTTCCACTCGTCCTGGATGTAGCCGCCCCAGTACTTGGTGTTGAACTTGACCGCCCCGTTGTAGTCGGAGAAAGCCTGAGTGTAACGGTACACGTTGTCGTTGAAAAAGTCGTCCCAGGACCGGTAGTAGTACTGGCCGCCGCCGAAGCGGAAGAAGCCGTCGTCGAAACGGACGAAGTTGTAGTTGATGCCCGCCTTGAGCGTGTGCTTGCCCAGGTAGTAGGTGAAGTTGTCGACGATCTGGGTACGGTTCTCGTTGAGGAAGTTGGGCAGGAAGTTGTTCTGCCCGAAGGTGGCGTCGTATCGGCTGCCGATCCTCACCTCGGGGATCGACGTGACGTTCGCCTCCCGGGGCCGCTTCTCCCACGCGTACTGGACGATGAGCTCGTTGAACGTGCTGTCGCCCAGCACCGAGTTGAGGTTGACCACCGCCGAGTTGAAGAAGTTCCGTTCGAAGCCGTTGTTCGACCAGCCCGTGGTGTCGTAGTTGCTGGTCAGGTTCTCACCCTTCTCGTAATTGTAATTGTCACGGAAGGTCAGCAGGTGGTTGTCGCTGAGCTGCCAGTCGAGCTTGAGAAGAATGGCGTCGGCGTCGTTGGTCTGCTTGATGCTCCCGACTTCCTTGCTGTAATCGAGCCCGGTGAGGGCCTCCCAGTCCGCCTCCCTCCCGGCCGGGAAGCGGCGGAAGAAGCGCAGGGTCGGCTGGTCCAGGCGCTGGCCGTCGTAGGAGACGAAGAAGTGCAGCTTGTCCTTGACAATCGGGCCGCCGAAGACGCCGCCGAACTGCCGGCGGACGAAGTTGGCTGTGTCGCGTCCGTCGGCGTAGTTGCCGACGAAGCTCTCCGGCCGATAGTAGACGAAGGCCTCACCCTTGAACGTGTTGGTGCCCGACTTGGTGATGGCGTTGATGATGCCGCCCGACGCATTGTACTGCACGCTGTACTCGGAGGACACGACCTGGAACTCCTTGATGGCGGCCTGGGAGAAGGTGAACGGGGGCCGGGTGCCGCCGCGCTCCTCGCCGAAGAACGACGACTGGTCGTTGGCGCCGTCGACGTTGAACGAGTTGTGGATGCCCTTGGCGCCCTGGATGTGGGTGCGGCCCACGCTGTCGGGCACCGAGGCCGGCGTCAGGGCGATGAAGTCGAGGAAGTCCCGGCCGTTCAGCGGCAGGTTCTCGATCGCCCGGTCGTTCACCCGGGCGGTGATGTTGGCGCTCGAGGTGTCGACCACCGGCGCCTCGGCGGTGACCACGATCTCCTCCTTGACCTTGGCGATCTGAAGCTTGAAGTCGATCTTGACCACCGAGCCGAGGGCGACGTTGATGCCCTTCTTGATCTCGGTCTTGAAGCCGTTCATGTCGACCCTGAGGTCGTAGACGCCGGGGGGCAGGAAATCCAGCCGGTACAGGCCGTCCGTCCCGCTCACCGTCTTCCGGGAAAACCCGGTGTTCTCGTTCGTCGCCGTCACCGTGGCCCCGGGCAGCGGAGCACCGGTCTGGTCGGCCACGGTGCCCACCAGCTGGCCGGTCGCGACGTTCGACTGGGCCTGGCCGAGCACGGGCACCAGCACGAAGGCGACGGCGATCACCCACGTGAAACTCCTCCGAAAATGCAACATGCTTCCTCCTCCTCCTCGGGGCATGCCCCACGTTCTTCAGTCCTCTCCATTCCCTCCGGCTGTGTTCATCTCACTGCGTTACTTTACCCACCCCCACCGGTGATGACAAGGGCCGCTCGCCGGCGATGGCGGGGGCAATCGTCCAGTTCTCGTCCGCCGCAGGCGTCCACGGATCGTGGCCGGCCAGGAAATCGCCGATCAGGTCCGTCATCTCCTCCGAGCTCCGCCAGACCACCGGGGCGTCGGCCAGGTGCGGGAACCCGCCGCCACCCGCGGCGCGGTAGTCGTTGCAGACCAGCGTGAAGCTCGCGTGAGGGTCCACCGGGCGGCCCCGGTAGCGCAGGTCGCGCACCCGGTGGCCGGGCGGCGCGGTGGGATCGATGCGGTAGGTCATGCCCTCCAGCGAGTCCACGTTGTAACGCCGCACCCCGGGATTGGTGAGCAACGTACAGCCGCCCCCGGGGCGGCAGTCGAGGCCGGCGTAGTACAGGGCCGCATGCTCGAGCACGTCCCTGACCTGGGCGCCGGTGAGCCGGACGGCGACCAGGGTGTTGGGGTAGACGTAGAGGCCGTACACCCAGCGCCAGGTCACCGGGCCGGCGGGCAGGTCGGGCGTCCGGTCGGTAAGAATGGAGGCCAGGGAGAGCTGGGCCCCGGACGCCGCCAGCTGGACGGCGTGGACGAGGTCGAGGGCGGCGCAGTCGTGGAGGCGGCAGCCGTGCACGCTCACTGGCAGCGTCACGTGGCCCACCGGCCCGTCGAGGGTCTTCACCAGGCGCTCGTGCTCCGCCCGGAAGGCGTCCACAATTCGGGGATCGGGCGGGAGCTTGCCGGTGCGCAGGTTGACGCCCGTCCAGCGGGTGATCTTCCAGCCCGCAGGCGTGTGCTCCAGCTCGAGATCGATGCGCGTCAGCCGCCGCGCCCAGCTCGCCGGCTGGGAGACGATGACGCCGTGGAGAAGCCGCGGCGGGATGTTGCGGTGGGTGTGGCCGGTGAGCAGGAGGTCGATGCCCGGCACCTCGCTCAGCCGCCAGGCGAAGTTCTCGGCCTCGCTGCCGTTGCTCCTGCCGCTCTCGAGGTTACGCTCGAAACCGGTGTGGGCGAGCACGATCACCAGGTCGCAGCGCTCCTTGCCGCGCAGCACCGGCACCCACCTCCGCGCCGCCCGGTCCATGGCCTCGAAACGCAGGCCGCGGTAATGCTCCGGCATCTCCCAGCCCGGGATGCGCGGCGTCGTCAGGCCGAGGATGCCCACCCGCACCCCGGCCACCGTGCGCACGATGTAGGGACGGAAGGCCGGTTTCCCGGTGGCGATCGCGATGGTGTTGGCCGAGAGAAACGGAAAGTGCGCCTGCCCGGCCGCGCGGTTGAGGACGTCGAGGCCGAAGTTGAACTCGTGGTTGCCCACCGCCATCGCCTGGTAGCCGATCATGTTCATGGCGGCGATGGTCGGGCTCGGCTCCTTCCAGCGCACGTGGACGAACTGCTCGAACGGCGTCCCCTGGATGGTGTCGCCCGAGTCGAGCAACAGCACCGGGTGGCGGACGCTGCTACGAATCCTTGCGACCAGGATGGCCACCTGCGCCAGCGACCCGGCCGCGGGCCGGTTGCGGGTGTCGTCGAACGGCAGCACGTGGCCGTGGGTATCCGACGTGTGGAGCACCGTGATCCGGACCCGGCCGGCCGCCCGCGCGGGTCCCGCCGCCAGCAGACCGCAGACGACGCCGAGCACGGCCGCCCGCCGGCGAAGCATGCGCATGAGATCCCCCTTCCGGGCGCATTGTACCCCCGGATCCCACATGACCTTCCCCGGGTATTGCCGAGACAGCGGTTGACGGCCCCGCCCGCGGACGCCTATCCTCCGCCACCGGCAGCGCACCCCCCGGGAGGCATCGCCTGGCATGCAACGACGCTCACGAGTCTGGATTCTGGCCGCCGCGGCGCTCGCCGCGGTCCCGGCGTCGGCCCAGACCGGACCGACCTTTTCCGGCAGCACCGAGGTCGTGGCGAGTCGCCTGGGCGGGGACGCCGCCGGCGTCGGGCGCCGCGAGATCGTCCTCACCCGCGACGAGATCCGGGCGCTGCCGGTGCACTCCATCGAGGATCTGCTGGCCATCCTTCCCGGTGTCGGCCTGGCCCGCCGGGGAGCCTTCGGAGCCCAGGCGGACCTCAACCTGCGCGGCTCCACCTTCGAGCAGACCCTCGTCCTGGTCAACGGGATCCGGGTGGGCAACCCGCAGACCGGCCACCACGCCCTCGACCTGTTCATCCCCATCGAGGCCGTCGAGCGGATCGAGATCCTCTTCGGCCCGGCCTCCGCGGTCCACGGGCCCGGTGCGTTCGGCGGCGTCATCAACATCGTCACCGGTGTCACCCGCCCGGCCGCCCACATCGCCGCCGGCGCCCACGGGCTGGCCGACGGCGGCGCCGGCCTCACGGTCGGGCGCCACACGTGGGCGGCCCTCGGGCGGACGGTCCACACCGGCTTCCGCGACGATACCGAGCTGGCCGTGAACCAGGCCGCCGCCGGCCGGCGGTGGGCCGCCGGGCGGACTTCGTTCGAGGTCGCGGCCGCGGCCGGCGAGCGGCACTTCGGCGCCTGGCGTTTCTACTCCGATCGCTTTCCCCGCGAGCGGGAGCGCACGGCCGGCACGCTCGTCACCGCCGGCCTGCACCACGCCTCCGGCGGGCTCCGGCTGGACGCGTCCTTCCGCGCCGACCGGCACCTGGACACCTTCGTCCTCGACCGCCGGCGCCCGGCGTGGTACCTCAACCGCCACCGGACGGACGGCGTCCTCGCCGGCCTCAGGCTCGCGGGGGGCCGCCGCTGGCGGTGGACGGTGGGCGCCGAGGCGTCCCGTGACTCCATCCGTTCCTCGAGCCTCGGCCGCCATCACCGCATCCAGACGGCCGCCTTCGGCGAGGCGGGGTGGTTCGGCCGCCGGGCCACGGCGGATCTTCAGGTCCGGATCGACCACCAGCGGCCCTGGGGATCGGTCACCACGCTTGCGGCCGGCGGGTCCTGGCGGCCCGGCGGTGGCTGGCGGTTGCGGGCGGCCGCCGGCCAGAGCTTCCGGGCGCCGTCGTTCACCGAACTCTGGTATCGCTCCCCGGCCTCCGTGGGCGACCCGGACCTGAGGCCGGAGCGCGGCTGGACGGTGGAAGTGGGCGTGGGCCGCGCCTCCTGGTCGCTGACGGTGTTCCAGCGGCGGGCGCACCCGCTCATCGACTTCGTGCTGGACGGTGACGGCGTCTGGCGGGCCCGCAACGTCGGCCGGCTGACGACCAGCGGTCTCGAAGCCTCGCTCCTCCTGCCCGTCGCCGGCCCCCTGCTCTGGCAACGCCTCGGCGTCGAGTGGCTGGGGACCGGCGTCTCGCTGGATCCCCGGCGCTCGGCTTACGCCCTGGCCCACCCGCGTCTCGAGGTCGCGTGGAGCGGCGCCGCCGCGATCGGCGGCGGTTTCGAGGCCGGCTGGGCGGCCCGCTTCCGCGATCCCGCCGGCCGCGGCTCGTGGGCCGTCTTGGACCTCCGCCTCGGACGTCGTATCCTGGACGGGATGCGGGTGATTCTCGAAGCCGACAACCTGTTCGACCGCTCGATCAGCGAGCTGCACGGGATTCCCCTGCCCGGCCGGTGGATCAGCCTCCGGGTCGACTGGCGCGGGGGCTCCTGATGCGGCGGCTGCGGCTGCTCACCGGCGGCGAGTCGCACGGGCCGCGGCTGACGGCGATCCTCGAGGGCCTCCCGGCGGGGCTGGAGCTCGACCGGGCCGGCATCGACCGCTGGCTCGAGCGCCGCCAGCACGGCTTCGGCCGCGGCGGCCGGCAGCGCATCGAGCGCGACCGCGTCCAGGTGACCGGCGGCCTGCGGGGCGGGGTCACCCTGGGCTCCCCGCTCGTCCTCCAGATCGTCAACCGCGACTTCGAGAACTGGTCGTCCGTCATGGACCCCTGGGGCGGCGATGCCGAGGCGTCCGCGGCGCGCCGGGTGGACATCCCGCGGCCCGGCCACGCCGA